>Ga0207002_1133_pt1 | contig 13468 bp, 15 predicted proteins | sample Alteio_BWMinCont_88_FD_153473 | JGI IMG/M metagenome (GOLD analysis project Ga0207002, IMG submission 153473) | Enriched cells from forest soil in Barre Woods Harvard Forest LTER site, Petersham, Massachusetts, United States -... | ecosystem: Environmental > Terrestrial > Soil > Temperate forest >...
TTTATCAATTTCGCTGAAAACCGCCTTTGGAATGAAATATTTGCCCTGTTATCCAATCAGCGTCCTCGCCTGCAATAGAGCCTATCAATCGTGATACGTTATTTGGTTTACCAATCCGCCCTGCAGGGGACTTAGATAAAATGTATTTTTTGGCTTCATCATTCATCCATCCTGTATCGGTTGGTCCGGGATTGATGGCGTTAACGGTGATCCCTTTGGAAGAAACTTCAGCAGACAATGTTATAGTAAAAGCATCGATAGCCCCTTTTGTGGCAGCGTAAGCAATATTACCAACCATCGGTCCAAGAGACTGGCCGGAAGTTAAATTGATAATTCTCCCGCCCTGTCTTTGAGTAAATCGTTTCACAAATTCGGAACTTAGTAATATACAGCTATAAATTGATGCATACCGTTTTCTATTTTAAATATGGTTTGTAATCGGCAAGACGTTTAAGCAATCCTTTATTATCGGCAACTATTTTTGCCCTTTCTTTCTCGCCTGCAGGTACAATTATATATCCGTATGGCGCCTTTGTTTTTCCCAGGAACAGAGCTTCCGGGTTAACCAAAAACGGCCCGTCTGCCCGGCCATCCGGTATGTTGCCTATATCAGCATTGGTTAAATACGGGGCATAAAACATGTAGTGCGGCATCTCCATAGTCATCACGTCATGCTGGTCTGGTTTTGCAGGGTAGGTACGCATTACCGGGGCTAGCATGTATGAAATACCCGGCCTTGCAGGGGCCTTGTATATATTTTTTTTTATCCGGTCAATTACTATGTTCCTAACCTGCAGGGCTGTGAATTTACCGGAAGCCCTCATAGCGGCCGCGTCCTCATAAATCGGAAAAATTACCCTGGCGCCTTCAGCGTCATAGCTGATAGCAGTAACGATGTCGTTCCTGAACTCAGCCCATTCCCAGGCCGTTCGCATAACAAAAGTTATAAACCCGTTCGATCCCTTACGGGCTATGTAATACCCTTTTGCGGGGTCTAACAAATAAACGGCTGCGCCGGGGCGCAATTGCGGGGGTAATGCGCTCAGCGCGTAATCGGTTTCAAGGGCAACCGGCATTTTTTCGAGTTTGGTCTCCGCCGATTTTTGCGCAAAGCTTTGAGCGGCACTAAACAGGATGGCCAAAAGGAATAAAGCTTGCCGGCATTTTTTTGTCGGACCTGGCGTAGTATTCATATATTTCGATGTTTATTTATGATACTTTCGGCATCTTGGCTTCCTGTGTCAAAATGCATTTCCATCCACCGTCCTTCCAGCACCAAACATCGGTTTGGCGTTCCTGTATGTCGAATGCTTTGCCCGCGAACATGCCTGCCAATTCAACTTTCGTAGTCACCAGTGCGATATTTCCGTACAAACGCACCCTGGGTTCTGACAGCGACATTGTCTTTAAAGTCCGGGAACCGGACTTTATCCCGCTGGGGAAGATAGAAGGCCCCTCAGCTACACCGCCATTTGAAGTAATAACGGCCCAGTCTTTGTCCAGCAAGCGTACAATTGCTGTTGTGTCATTATCCTGCAGCACCCTTGCTAATTCCTGGTCCGCAGCCAGCGCATTTTCTGTCGTAGGTCTAATGGCAGGTTTTACTTTAACGGCACTTCCGAACGTTACCGGTACCGGCGACTGGATAACTATCGGTAGCCATCCATTTGATTTAATTAATAAGCTGTGCATGCTTACCATAAATACAATTGAAAGGACTAAAATTACCGGGATTGCATTAAACAAAATACTTTTTAAAATCCATGTTTTCTTTTTGGGTTCCGGCTTATTATCAACAATCGTATGACCGTGACCATTCCCGTTGATTTGCATTACGGTTATGGCGCTTGCCGTCCCGTTGCCATTTTGCGATTTAAAGCCCCGCCAGTTTTCGTAACCTAAAAATTGCACCAGCGTATCCAGGGTATGAGTATTCGGCAGGCTGTCATATTTCACTTTTCCCCAAACTCTTTTTAACGTTACATAGCTCAAAGCTACGCCTGTACGCTCCTGTATTTTCTCGCTTAATATTACAAAATCCTGGTTAGTCCATTCATCGCTATCACCCCAACCTGTGTTGGATTCATATAATTTTATTGTTTTTTCTATCAAAAACTCAAACGTATTCATATCACAAAATCAAATTTTCACACCAGGGGTTATTTAGTCTCGAGTCGAAAGTCTTTAGTCCTGAGTCAAAAAAGCGCAAAATGGCCTCAGGACTTGCGACTCAAGACTATTGACTTAACATCTTCTGCCCTCTTATTTTGCCGAATTATCAGGATAATTTATCCCAGGTCCAAAAAAACACTCGTAGGCCGTAATTTTCCCGCCCTTTAACTTAAAATAATCGCTGTTCCGAAATAATTTGCCAGTCATCGTCCATCCATTGGTAATTACAACGGCCTGATCTCCATTTATAACAACCTTATCCACATCAATTTTTTTGATCTTATAGGCGTTTGGCCAACACTTTTCCTTAAAAACATTTACACTAATATGGTCATCAAGCGGGCTGGAGAAAGTAAATCCGTCAGCGAGAATTTGCTGCATCGAATTCCAATCTTTTTTCACAAAAGCGGTATACCATGCCTTGATGATTTTTCCCTTTGGTGTATTTTCGAGCCCGGCTGTCTGGCCCGTAATAGTCTGGGCAGATCCTGCCTGAGAAGATAGGGCAAATCCTACTAAAAGAATGCCGGTAAAGAAGTTAGTCAATTTCATTATTTTGTTTTTTCATTATAAACAGTTATAAAAGCCATTACCGGACATCAGGTGATAATTATTTTTTTGCATGATGGCGCCGGATGTGTTATAAATCACAATTTGCAAATAGTCGGATCAGCATGCAAATGGTACTATAAGAAAATTAAATATTTTTATATTTTATTTTTCGTTGCCATGCCCGCTATGTTGCATGGTAACGCTCAAAATACTTGCGGATGGTAATATCAAGAATGGGCAGTTTATTAAAATAGGGGTTCCGGTGAAGATCCATCAGGATGCGAAAGGCCTTGTCGGTTTGGTGATTGTACTGCAATGCCACTGCATAATTTATCTCGGCAAAGGGGCTGGGGTACACTTTTAAAAGCATATCATAATATTTGCAGATGGCTCCCCAATCAGTATTTTCAAATTTGCGTGCAGCGCAGTGCACACAGGCGATAGCGGCTTCAAGGTGGTAGGGCGAAAAGACGGAATCTTTTGATTCGGTTAATAAAAAGGAGGCTAGCTCTATCAATGATTGGTCCCAGAGCGTTCGGTCCTGGTACTCCAGTTCAACGGCATTACCGTGCGCGTCAAAGCGTGCATCGAACCGGGCGACATTAAAAAGCATGAGTGCCTGCAGCGCTTTGGTTTCCGGATTGCACAACGGACTGTCAAACAAAAATTTATTGAGCATAAGCGCATCTTCGCACATAATTTTTCCCTGGCTTATTTTTTCGCCTGATTGCTTGTAGCCTTCACTAAATATGAGGTAGATCACCTTATGCATCACCGAAAGCCGCTCCACGGAATAACCATAAAGCCCGGTGGATAAAATCAATGCCTCGCTTTTTATTTTTTGCCTTGCACGGTATAGCATTTTTTCAATAGCATCGGGTTCTGCCCCAAACAGGAGGGCAATATTTTCAACCTTGAGATTGAAGACATATTTAAGGGCCAGCACTATCTGCGTTTTTGGCGTCAAATGTGGATGACAGCAAGCCATCAGCATCCGCAATTGTGCATCTTTGAAACCATCCTCGGAAATCTCGTCCGCGGCTACCGGCACCGTTTTGGCCAGGGATAAATCGGTAGTTTTAGAATTTTTTTTAAGCAGGTTGATGGATTTGTTTTTGCTGGTTTGATAGAGCCACCCGGAAGGATTTTCGGGCATGCCCGTTTTTGGCCAGTTTAATGCAGCCGCTGTAAAGGTTTCCTGCACGATATCTTCTGCCCAATCAATAGGTATGTGCCGGAAACGCTGCAAGATCAGCGAAATTAGCTGACCGAATCTTTCTTTATAAAGAATTTCTATACACTTCTCGCATTCATTCATTATTCACACCATATATGGTAGCAATCGGGCGGACCTCTACCACCCCCAGGTCGCCCGGGAGCAGCGGGCAGGTCTGGGCAATGGCGGCAGCCTGTTCAATATTTTCCGCCCAGATAATTTGATAACCCGAAATCCCTTCGCGGGCCTCAATAAAGGGGCCATCAGAAAGAATTTGGTCCTTGCTTACATACCTGCCTGTTGTCAGCAGTGGTTCTCCCTTGATATAGTTGCCGGTTTCGATCAGGGAATCAACCCACTTAAGCATCATGGGTATGTTAGCAAATCGTTCTTCATCGGTCATTTTGCGCATCTTAGCCAAATCTTCCCTTATAATCAGCATAAATTTTTCCATGGTTTGCCGTATTAATTTTCTGTTTTAAAGTGATCTTAACATAATCCCATAGAAAAAGACATCGTCCCGTCCAAAAACCGGACATCGAGCGAAAATGAAGGAATTACATCAATGATTCCATTTTGTATAAAATTATCGAACACCTTCGGATTAAACGCAATAGTAAAATGAAGATATTTTTGTCCTGCTTTCTGGCTATTAAGACCAACGATCGTTTTTCTAAGTCTAATACATTTCCAGTCATAATTCATATAGTTTAAAAATTAAGACGAATTACTGACAGACGGGATAAAAACCGCCTGCCGGCTTAGTTACATAAATTATTCTTTTTCTGTAATTCACCCAATTTATACCTAACGGTTGAACTGAACCAAGAGTACTTGCTATGGTTTTATTTTTCCTTATTATTAGGAAAACTTATACCCGGGCCAAAGAAACATGCATTCTCCAATATTTTACCTTCTTTAAATTTAAAATACTCCGTGTTCCGGAATACCCTGCCGTCGTTAGTCCAGCCATTATAGGTTACAAAGGCATCGTCTCCTTTAACTATAAGCTTATCAATATCAAACCTTTTGATGTTGGCGGAATTGGGCCAGCACCTTTCCTTATAGGCCTTTAAATCAATATGATCATCATTTGGGCTGGTGAAAGTAAACCCGTCAGCGAGAAGGGGCGCCAACATATTCCAATCTTTTTTCTCATAAGCGGCGTAATAATCTTTAATGATTTTTTCGTTAGATGGCCTTTTAGCCAGGTTGGTAAAGCTGCTGCTAAGCAAGAGCAAGGTGATCGCGAATAAGTACCCGACCCCGTTTTTTTTGAATTTATTTTCCATATCGTATAATTTTATCTATAATGTATTTTTAATGAACCTGTTCTTTTTTGACCGACAATTTAAGGTGGTATTTACTACAACTAAATACCTTATAAACAACGGCACTACCAAAAACCGGACATTCTGTTTTAATCCAGTTAAAATAGGGTTATTTATAACAATCATCAAGCGAAATTTTTAGCCCTGTAATTTTGAGGTGTTACTGCAAAGTTCTTTTTAAACAGCCTTATAAACGAACTTGAGTTTTCAAACCCAATCATGCCCACTATCTCATTAATTGGGTAATTGCTATCATTAAGCAGACTTTTAGCCCTGTTAAGGCGTACTTTTTGCAGGTATTGATGGGGCGAACAATGGTATAGCTCCTTAAATAATTTATACAAATGGCATTCAGATAAACAGGCAACTTTACTGAGTTCTTCAATACTTATTGCCTGGTTTGAATTACTTATCATATAATCTTTAACATTGTTAAGCCTTTTAAATAACTCTTTGCGGGTGCATGGTTTTACAAAGTTAAGCCCCCTGCTTTTTGTCAGCACCTCTTTATGGTGAACCTGGTAAAAAAGCAATAAGGAATGGTAAAGGTATTCATTTATTAATAACTCGTTGTTTACTTTTTTGTCGAAATGGTCTTTCAGGTGCAGCAGGTTAAACATTAGGTCGTTTTTAAAGGGATAGAGTGTTTCATAAAAAACCGGGGGCTTATTGGCATTGTCAAAGGGCATATCCATTAATGCTGTGTCATCGCAAACAAGTGAACGGTTATAATCGGCTAAAAACTTTTTTGAGAATTGTACTGAAAAGGTATTTGACAGCTCATCGGTATAAATTTTACGCTGATAGCTTGTCCCATCATTCAAAACCAAAAAATACCCTGGGAAAACGTTGATGGTTTTATTATGCAGCCTGTACTCCTCGTTGCCCCTGGTTACCATTCTGATGGAAAAATCACTTTGCTCATCACTGTAAAAGGCCTCGCTGGTAGTTTCGCTGTATAATTTATTCTGATTGCTTAGTATTTTTAAAATTTTCAAATCGATAAGTTTTATTGATCGCTCTCGTAAACTCTTTCTTCCAGTATCCTATAAAAGTTGCCCCAATTGTCTGTAAACTCAACCATAAGGCCCTGCTGGGTATATTGCGGCCCGTTTATAAAATGAATACCTAATGTTTTTAGTTCAAAGTAATTGCTCAGGCAATCATCTGTATATAACAGTACAGGCCCCTGGCAATCAGCCCACGGATTTAGTAGCAGCTTAAAATAATTGCCCAATTTATCATGTATAAAAACCTCGCTCTCGTGGTGAGCGGGCATTGGTTCAAAACCCATGGTTTGAACCAAAAACTCAACTGATTTTAGGGGCTCTTTTAAACGCAGTTGCTGATATTTTTTTTCATCCGTTATCATCATCATCAGTTTTAATCATCATAAAACATGCAGTTATTTGCCGGCTATAAGCGGTTAATAATTAAAGCTTGAAAGAACCTCCGGAATTTTTTTTTGATATGGCGTGATGTGTTGTCAATGGCGTAATTATTAATAGTTAATTAACATGGTACCTGTTTGGCGGGTACTATCATATAGTAAATATGAGGGGATAAAGAAGTAGAAGAAAATAATAGCTATACACGGCGCATTACAACCGGTTAACTGCATGTTTGAAAATATAAATTACCTTTATATACCATAATTCAACGCTCATACACTAATTATGGTGATTGGTATTTTTTTGCAGCGGCTAACAGAATTATTTAGAACTTTACGAGGTGAACAAACGTGTTTTACTCCATATTTTATTTTGGCTGGCATATTGGATGCAGAGCACCCTGCATGAATACGCCTGGGTGCATGATAATTTTACGAAGCACAATGCATTATTGCTGGGGTTCTGGTTCAACTCTTGCCTGGTGCCTATAATAATGCTGTTTACCTACCTTGTAATTTATGTGTTTGTGGAGCCGGTGCTTACCGCGCGGCGTAAACTTTATGTAGTAATACCCCAGTTTGTTTTAGCCATGCTTGTTGCTATTTTTTTGCAAAATATGGTAACCAACTATATTATAATGGCAAAATTACATCCTGATAGACCTGTCACTTTTGCAAATGTGTTTGACATTTACACCAGTTTTATGTCGCTGCTTGATACCGGCTACGTGACCGGTATAGCCTTAGCGCTTAAGCTTTTCAGGATGCAGATAGCCAATTTGCGCAATAAACGCGACCTGGTAAAAGATAAGCTGGAGACAGAACTGAAATTCCTGAAAAACCAGATAAACCCGCATTTTTTATTTAACACGTTGAACAACATTTATAGCCTGGCCCGCAAAAAATCTGACACTGCGCCCGAAATGGTTTTAAAATTATCGAAACTGCTGAGGTTTATATTATATGAATCGGGAAAGGATACCATACCTATTGCTGATGAGATACGTATAATAGAGGATTATGTTGAACTGGAAAAAATACGGTATAATAATCGGCTTAAATTATCATTCGACATACAGATAGATGATCTGGGGCAACTGATAGCGCCAATGATATTGCTAACCTTTGTTGAAAATGCTTTTAAGCACGGCGTAAGCGAAACAACCGAAAATACCTGCATATGCATAAAAATAGTTTTGCAGAGTGGCCAGCTAACCTTTTTTATAAATAACTCGCAGGAATATAATGGCGTAAACGAGGTGCAGGAAAAAATAGGCTTAAGAAATGTACGCCGGCAACTGGAATTAATGTATCGCGATTTTAACCTGGGCATTGACAATCTGGCCGATAACTTTAATGTAAACCTGCATATTAACTTGAACAGCTATGCAACAATATAACTGCATAATAATCGAGGATGAACCGCTGGCTGCCGAAATATTACAGGATTATATTGCGGATGTCCCCTTTTTAAACCTAAAACAAACTTACCCGGATGCGATAAGGGCGCTGGAAGGTTTACTTGCAGGTAATATCGACCTTATATTTTTAGATATAAATTTGCCACAATTAAAAGGGTTCGATTTTATACAAACGCTTAAGCACCCTCCCAATATTATTATTACCACCGCATACCATGAATATGCCCTGCAGGGGTACGAATTAAATGTAGTTGATTACTTGTTAAAGCCGATTGAATTTAGTCGTTTTTTAAAATCGGTAAATAAGCTTAAATCCATTGTTTCTGACAAAGCACAATCCGCACCCATATTTATTGGCGACGGCCGCGACCATATGTTTGTAAATACACACCGAAAAAAGGTAAAACTGTATTTTAAAGATATACTATATATTGAAAGCCTTAAAGAATACGTGCGTATTTATACCACCGGCAAAATATTGACCGTCAAATTTCAACTGGGGCAAATAGACGAGTTATTGCCTAAAGCAGATTTTTTACGCATACACCGCTCATTTATTGTATCCAAATCAAAAATAGAGGCCTATAACAATGCCGAAATAGAGATAAATGGGAAACCCTTACCTATCGGCAGAAGTTATAAAGAGCTTGTCATTAGCTTTTTAGATGGGGAAACTGTTTAAACACCCGCCCTCATTTTATGATCCGCTTTCTTCTTGTAAAAACCAGTGCGCCATGTTAAACAGGCTCCTCAAAACCTGATAACCGTAAACGGAATATTTCATTCCCGCGTGCAGCCCGTTATTTAGTTGAACTCCCAAATACAGAGGATTGGCACATCCGGTGAAATCCATATTGCCTAAAATTACATTTCACTAATTAACTGATCATATAATGAATAAAACTTCACCTCCCACATGAAGATGCTTGATGTATATGAGCGCTTATAATTCCAAAAACTGGTATCACCACATTAAAAATAAAATATTAACATGAAACAAAAATTACTTATAATTTTTTGTGCAAGCTTTTTGCTTATACAACAATCCTTTGGACAAAACCGTACGGTTACTGGTACGGTTACGGCCAAAGATGACGGCCTGCCAATTCCGGGAGTATCAGTAAAGATCAAAGGAACAAATACAGGGGTTCAAACAGCCACTACCGGTAAGTATACAATTAGTGTACCTGTTAACGGCGTACTTGTGTTTTCTTACATCGGGTTTGCCACACAATCGGTTCCGGTTGGCTCGAATTCGGTTCTGAACGTTGTGCTCGAAACTGCCGCCCAGCAGCTGGGAGAGGTTGTGATAACAACTGCATTAGGCATTAAACATTCAGAAAAAGAGTTGGGATATGCTACCGCAGAGATTACTGCTAAACAAATTACGGCGACTGCAGCAACAAATGTTGCCAATGGATTAACCGGCAAAGTAGCTGGTTTGGCAGTTTACGAACTGGATAACAGCGTTGATCCAAACATTGCGATCGTTCTTCGCGGCAACCGCTCCCTGGAAGGTAATAATAATGCACTGATCGTATTGGACGGTGTTCCAATGCCAGGTGCGCTGCTTAGTTCCATCAACCCGAATGACATTGCTGATATATCAATATTAAAGGGCGCCGGTGCCGCGGCGATATATGGTTCTGAAGCATCCAACGGTGTGATAGCAATTACTACCAAAAGAGGTTCATCCACAGGGAAACCTACTATTGTCTATCAAAATTCTGTACAGGCGGAAAAGGTTGCGTTCTATCCAAAACTGCAAACAAGCTTCGGAACTTACGGCGGTGAGGGTAATTATATAAACCCGGTAACCGGGTTTACGGAGTATGTTCCTTATGAAAACCAGGAATATGGCCCGGCATATAACGGTCAATTGGTGCAATTGGGGCCCCCGCTTGATAGTGCCACCGGTAAAAAGGACATTGTGCCATACAAAGCCTACCCTGTTAGCCCTATTGACGCCTTTTTCCAAACAGGTATTACCGAACAAAATGATATTTCCTACTCACAGGGCGATGCTAAAAACAGCATTTTTATATCAGCTCAAAATGCATACCGGACAACTGTTGTACCAAATGATAAAAATATCAGGAATGCATTCAGCGTAAGAGGGCACCATACTGATGGAATATTTTCCGTCGATTACTCGGTTGAGTACAGTAAAACTACCATCAGTACTTATATAGGTAATAATAACCCTTTGAATACGCAATACGGCATTACATTGCCCGGAAGCTATGTGACCACCGCTGGCGCGAACGACCTTTATTCATCTATTTTGCAGCTCCCTGCATTTTATAACCTTCAGGCTTTCCAGAATCCGAACTCAGATATCGGCAATGCAAGCAACTATCCTGATGCTTACGCCATTAACCCATACTGGATAGTCGATGAAGCACGGCGGGATGAGCAGCGTGATGTACTGTTGGGCCAGCTAAAATTAGCAGTCGACCCTACAAAGTGGTTAAACATTAGCTACCATATTTCGGACAATTTTGGTGTTGACCAGGAACGCTATACAAAAGCGGAAGTTGACTTTTCGCCTTATTCAGTCAGCGATCCATTTGGTGCGGGCAGTAATCAAGCCGTATTTAAAACTGGTGTATCGCCCGGAGTTGTTTATGACGTTTACCAGTATGGCGACGGTACTAACAATAATCCCGGGTTCGCAAGATTGCAGGGCGACGCCCTGGTTGATCTGCATCCCACCCTGGTGAAGGATTTTAAAACCGACCTCCTTTTGGGCAACTCTATTTACCAGTTATATGATAAATATCAAATAACAGGGAGCAACCAGCTGCTGGTCAACAATTTTTATAATATTAATACTATCGGCGGCCAGCCGGTAGCCCAGGAAGCTGATTATGTTGTGCGAAATATTTCATTTTTCGGCGACCTGAATGTTAGCTACAAAGGTTTCATAAACTTGGAAGGCACTTACAGGAACGAGCAGGATTCCAGGTTATCCAAAGCTGAGCGTTCGTTTAATTATCCTTCCGCAAAGATATCGTTTATCCCGACTGATATAATACCGTCATTGAAAAATAGTGATATTTTAACTTATGCAAAGTTCTATGGTTCAATAAGCAAGGTAGGTAACATTAACATCGGGCCTTATGAAATTTACGACACCTATGGTATAACCAATGGTTTCCCTTACGGCTCATTGGGCGGTTTAACTGCCGGCGCCACAAATTACAGCCCTACTTTAAAGCCTGAAATAACCACTGAAACCGAAGTAGGCACTGAATTGGCCTTCTTTAAAAACCGTTTTGACTTTAATTTCTCTTATTATAATTCATACGATAGGAACCAAACGGTTCCCATTTCCACGACAATTGCCACAGGATATTCTACCTCAATATTAAACATTGGAGAAACACAATCACAGGGGTACGAGTTCCAGTTAACAGGGCAGGTATTAACACAGGCAATAAATCATCTCGGCTGGACGCTTGGCGGTAACCTTTCTATTAATAATTCTAAAGTAATATCATTATTACCCGGTGTTAGCCAATTATTCCTGGGCGGGCTTGATTATGCGGTTGTCGGGCAGCCTTTCCCATTGCTAAAAGGTACCGATTTCATACGCGACCCGCAAGGACAAGTAGTGGTAGGTGCAACCGGTTATCCGCAAACAAATGGTACAACACTCACGACTTTTGGAAGGACAACTCCTAAATATGATTTAGGGGTGACATCTACCTGGACCTATAAATTTGTGAGTTTGAGCGCGGTGTTCGAATACCGCGGCGGCGATGTAACCTTTAGTGATTTAGGCAATTCATTAGACTTTACCGGTTCATCGGCCTATTCAGCGTCTAATGGCCGCCAGCGGTTTATATATCCAAATTCAGTAATTCAAACCGGGCCAAATACTTACGTGCCTAACACCAGCGTAAGCGTACAGGATGGTAATTATGGTTTCTGGCAAACATCTCAATTCCAAAGTACCAACAGCCCATGGGTTACCAGCGCCGCGTTTTGGAAACTGAGGGAGGTAAATTTAACCTTTAACTTAGATAAGTTTGTTAAAACCTCTAAATATATAAAAGGGCTGTCGGTAGCTTTAACAGGCAGGAACCTTTTTATATGGACACCTAAGGAAAACTCCTATACCGATCCTGAATTTTCTGACACACTCCCATCAAGCAGCGCAAGAGGGTTTAATGATATAAATGAATTGCCAGGCACCCGCGTGTTTGGCGGCAGTTTAAAAGTAACGTTCTAATTTTTTAAACATACAGCGATGAAAAAATATATTTCAATTATAACAGTGGTTTTTACAATCGGCATGGCCGGCTGCAAAAAGGGCTATCTTGATCAGGAGGTTAATCCAAACTCTCCATCGGTCACCACGCCGCAATATACTTTGTCGGGCGCAGAAGCAACATCGGCAACAATTGTATCAAATGATTACCCCGAATTCGGTGAATGGGGGGGGTACTGGTGCTTTAGCGGCAGCTATACTCCGGATGCTCAATTTCAGGAGTTTGCAGTTTCAATCACTGTTCCGCCCGATCCTCTCAGCGCATGGAGCGACTTATTCAGCAATCTCACTAACTATAACAATTTGCAGGTTAGCTCTGCATCGGTACCCGCGGATGCAAACTTTGAAGCAATTGCCATGATTATGAAGGCATTTGACTTTGAGCAATTGGTTGATAACTATAACAATGTACCTTACACACAGGCGTTTCAGCCCGCAACCATTCTTTTCCCTGCTTATGACAGCGGCCAGTCTATTTATAACGACCTTGTAAAACAACTGGATGCAGCTATAACTTTAATAAGCAAAAGCGGGGCTACTGCCATTAATCCGGGTACCTCGGATGTGATTTACGGCGGGAACATGGCTAACTGGCAAATATTTGCGAACACCCTTAAATTGCGATTGGCTATACGCCAAAGTAATTTAACTACTAATGCCGCACAGGCAGATTTGGCCTCCACAGCAAGTATAGGTTACATAGGTGTTTCAACCGAAGCAGATTGCCAGCCTGGTTATACCAACGCTTTAGGTAAAGAAAATCCTTTTTACATGGAATTTGGATTTGATCAAAATGGTAACCCAGTAGAGGGCTATTTAACTCAAAGGGCAAATATAGTTGCATCGAACCTGATGAAAAGCCTTAATGACCCAAGGGATTCTGCTTACTACGCAACAGTTTCAGGCAATATTAACGCACTTCAGCTTGGCAATCCGGCCAATGCGTCCAACGCGGTGTCAAGCCCTTTTGGTCCTGGTTTATTAAAAAGCCCCACACAAGCTGCTGTAATATTTTCTTCCTATGAATCTTTATTTTTACAGGCAGAGGCTGTTGCCAGGGGGTGGATACCAGGTTCTGCCAGTGCTCTTTATAATGCAGGTATTGCGGCG
>Ga0207002_1136_pt1 | contig 13145 bp, 9 predicted proteins | sample Alteio_BWMinCont_88_FD_153473 | JGI IMG/M metagenome (GOLD analysis project Ga0207002, IMG submission 153473) | Enriched cells from forest soil in Barre Woods Harvard Forest LTER site, Petersham, Massachusetts, United States -... | ecosystem: Environmental > Terrestrial > Soil > Temperate forest >...
GGGAAAGTGCAAAAATTACGAGTAACTAAACAGCTTTAGCCCCACGTAATCGCGTTAACTATCGTGATGAAATTAGTACAATGAAAGGCGGATTACGCCTTTGCTAATGACAACACCAACAAAATCAGATTAAAAAAAGTCTCCCCTACCGGGGGAGATTATTCACAAAGTTATTTGTTTTTTAAAGGCGTTCATGAGTGCTTCGCAGTTTAGAGGGGCTTGCCCACTAATTATTCCCCTTTACCCTGCTCTTTTCATCATCAGCCCCGCTTTGGTGTTCACGGGCTTTTATTTTATTGTTGCCGAAGTTGTAGGTAAGGGTTAAACGGGTTATTCGGGATTCGCGTTTTTGAGTAATATCCAAATTGGTGCTTTGGTAATTGCTGGTAACATCATTGGTCAGCGTATTAAATATATCGCTCACCGAAAGTTTTACATTCAATTTTTTATCGGCAAAGGAACGGCTTATCCCGGCATCTATTGAATACCGGGGCTTCACATAAAACAATCCATAAGTTAAGGCCGATTGATAATTAGCGGTTAACTCGGCTTTAAAGCCTTTCAGCAGCCTGAATGTTTGGGTGGTCCTGATATTATAAGCGGCTTGCCCCCGGTTTAAATTGCCGCCTTCGAGGCCGTTTGATATGAAGCCAAGATAAAAGCCGGTTGCGTTTACATTGCCTTCCCACCATTTGGCAATGGTATATGGCGCGTAAATATTAACGTTATAACTATTTTGTACCTGTAAATTTTCCTGGGTCACAAAGGAGATCTTTGTAGCAGGGTCGGTGCCGGGCAACTCGGTTATTACATCGGTAGTTTTGCTGTAACCCAGGGTTAGGGTAATGTTCTTATTATAAGTATAATTAAATTCGAAATTATTGGTGTATTGCGGTTTTAAATATGGGTTGCCCTTTTGATAAGTATATGGGTCGAGATGAAAAACAAAGGGGTTAAGGTTATCATATTGTGGCCGGTCGATACGACGGCTGTACGAGAAATTTATCTCATTCTTATCGTTAATGGTGTGGTCGATAAATAAGCTTGGGAAAAAATCAAGGTAATGCCTTGGTATTACAGAAACAATATTTGCCGAATCGCCATTCGCGGTTGAACTGGTGTACTCGGCCCTTAAACCTGCCTGTACCGAATAACCTTTAAAATCCTTATTTAAGTTTAAATACCCGGCATCTATCTTTTCATCATAAATAAAATGGTTGGTGCTTACATAAGGATCGGTAGCTTCCGTTTTTTCGGTCAGGTTGTTGTCGGTTTTTACATCACTGAATTTTAGGCCCGATTCAAATTTTAAGGATTTAGTAAGCGGTTTGGTATAATCGACCTTCCCTGTGCGGATATTAATGACCGATGGGGTAAGGTTTCCTAAGAAAGCTTCGGGGTGCTGTATACTGCCGTCCGGAAGGTAAAAATCAGTTACATATTGCGCTACCGAGTTATTTTTAAACTGCGAATAATCAAGGTCGGCGCTTAGTTCCTGGCCGGCGGTATCAATTTTATAGGTGTCATTTAGATTAAAAGCAATGTTATGATAGGTTTGATGAACAGCGGAAACAGTACGCAACGATGAATCAACCTGGTTAAAGTTGGGGCCTATATAAGTACGGTCATCTATATCATCCTGTTCGCCATTAAAATAGCCGCTTGCTACAAAGCCTAAAGTGTTTTTTGATGACAGGTCATAATCGGCGCCCAACCTGTAACTGTTATTATTGTCAGTTTCAATCAAAGGGCTGCTCTGGCTAAAATAAGTGGGGGCGCCTGCACTGTCGGGGATAATCCGTTTGATCCCAATATTCTGTATGCGTTTATTATCATTATGACTAAATGAGCCAAATATATTCAGATTACCTTCTTTGTGATTTATGGTTAAGTTTTCATTGTCCTTACCATAGGCCCCATACCCAGTGCCGGCGGTGACAGTGCCATTAGTGCCGGCTTGTTTGTTCTTTTTAAGCTTAATATTGATAATGCCTGAGTTCCCGGCAGCATCATATTTAGCCGAAGGGTTGGTAATGATCTCGATGGATTGGATGGTTGTGCCATCGGTTGAGCGGAGCAGGGTAGCCAATTGTGCCGATGTAAGATAAGTAAGCTTATCATTGATCATTACGGTAACGCCCTGTTTGCCTTTAAGGCTGATGTTATCATCCTTATCAACAGAAACACCCGGCGCTCTCTCAAGGATGTCCATTGCAGTGTTCCCTGCAGCCAGTACACTGTTTTCAACGTTCATTATGGTGCGGTCGATCTTATGCTCTATCAACGGTTTTGAAGCCGCAATGCTGACCGTATTTAAAGTTTGGGTGCCGGGCAGCATCTTTAAAGCAGGAACAATAAGGTTTGGTGAACTGTCGGTAACTGTCAGCATTTTAGTAGCGGCCTGGTATCCAACTACCGTGGCCTTAATAATATAGGCGCCTGAATTCACATGATCAAATGTATATTTGCCGGTTTCGCTGCTTAATGTGCCTTTTACAATAGATGAATCCCGGGCTTTGAGCAAGCTTACAGTAGCATAATCCATCGGTTTGCCATTTTCGTCGAGCAAGGCTCCCGAAATTTTGGCCGCAAGCTGCGATGTTTGGGCAAATACTGCTCCCGTACTTATAAAGAGCAATAGTAGTATATATAATATAGGTGTGGCGAATGTTTTCATTTTGTTATCAATTTTTGGGCAATAGTTATCCCCTAAAGAATTTTGTTCTTTTTTTAAATTCTGATTATGTGTTTGATTTCCCCAGGGGGATATTTAGGCCCGTGTTATTTAAGGGGTCCGTATTGAATATTTATTTTATATCGTTGTCTGGTTTTCATTTTTTTCATTTTTTATATAAAAGAACTATGGTTTACTTACTTACCGAAACTTTTTTGACCAGCAGGTGATTTTTGGTGACATGCGGAAAAAATTGCCTGGTTTTGAAATATCTGAAAGTTCATCTTGCCTAATTAATTTTCGTTTCCTGTTTTTTCGGCAATAACAATCCCGTCAGGGAGATTGCCCTTTTTTAAAATTGATAACCAAAAATTTTGATTACCGGTTAATATTATTAAAATGTGCCTTGCTGTATATAAGATGCAATAAAGGGGCCTAAGGTTACAATCAATTTAAGTTTTTTAATATAGGGAACAGCACACCGGCAATATCTTTAAGGAATGAAAAGTCGGCTGAAGCCCCATCTATATGCGAAGCCTCATGAACACCTTTGAAAAACAAATGACAATGTGAATAATCTCCCCCGGCAGGGGAGACTTTTATAATGTCTTCGGTAAAATGATTTTTTGTTTTAGAAATAACTTTTAAAGTCCTCCCAACCGGGGAGGATTTAGGAGGGGCTTCACCTGAATTATAAAAAGGCAATATAAGCCCGCAAAACATGAGCAGGCTCATATATTGGATAAACGTTTTCATTGCACAAGTTTAAAACGTTAGCAGTATGCGGTGGGCAGTTAGCAGTTTTTAAGTACTGCTGCAAACTGCAAACCGGCAACTGCCAACTGGTGTTAATGTTTATTATTTAGTACTATCAGTTTTAACACTGTCTTTTTTTGCAGTAACAAGTGTATCAACCTTACATTGTACGCCATTATCGGTCATAATAAATACTGATGATGTTGCCTTTTCCTGTTTATTAAGTCCTTTGCAATCATAAACATTGATGTCGCGTAAATAATTATCAAGTTTCTCGTCAATTACAAGTTTTGAATTTAAAGGCAGTTTTAATGTAAGCTCCACTTCCTCGTCATGCCATGATGCATTTGGCCTTTTTCTAAGGGTGTAATCAAATTTTAAAACTGTGTCCTGCTGGGCAAACACATAGCTTGTATTTCGGGCGTTGAAAAGAGCGTCGTCATAATTGCCGCCCTTGGCGCTGTATGATTCTTCCAATACCGGATAATTAACATCACCTTTTTCAATAGTTATGCTAACACTGCGCGGTTCATTATGATAGCCATTATAATCATCATCTGTGACGATCATATTTCTGAAGTGATCCTTAATATCAAGCCGCACACTGTCATCATGCGAAAAATATTTTATAGTATTCAGCTTTAAGTAATAAGTGTTATTTTTTGTTGGTTTTAAGTTTACAGTTTCAGTAAAGCTGGCCGATTCCCTGAAGTTTGATGATATTTTTACTGCATAATATATCAGCATGGATAATGAGCATAACCAGATGACCAGGAAAACCGTACCTGTTGATTTTCCGATACTGCCCACATTAAAGATCCCTTTAAGTGTAACCAATATAATGCTGAGTAAAGGGATAAAAGCAGTAAGGAACGCGCATATATAAATATTATCGGCATGCTCGTTGGCGATTATCCGGAACGGAAAAAAATCATTAGGATGCCCGGCGCCAAAGCCAACAAACGCAACTACACCAACCAGCAGTGCAATAGAAAATCCAAAACAAGCTAAAAGAATAAAAACACCAATGATTTTAACGAGTACTTTACCTGTGCCGGCTAAAAAAATACCCAGGTGATGAAAGAAATCGCCGAAAAAATCGCGGGCTTTATAAACAAAGGGCTGGGCTTCGTTGCCAAAATTTGAAAGGTTTTGCTTTACAGAAGTTAATTCGTCCTCAAAGTTCTTTTTAAACCCCTTCAGGTTTTGTTTTTCGCCTTTCATAGCCATCCTGTCAGCACGGGTAAGGGCTTTGGGCACAACAATCCATAATATAAAATATAATAACATGCCGCTGCCGCCTATAAATACACAAACTGCAAATATCAGCCTTATCCACACCGGGTCCATGTCAAAGTAATTAGCAATGCCCGCACAAACGCCGGCTATTAAATGATCATCGGGGTCACGGAACAAGCGGCGGCCTTCGGTATTCCTATTATAGGTATAACTGTTTGCATTTGTTTTGTCGTCATGTTCGGCATTCTCAAAATCAGCCACTGTTCCCATTTGCTCAATGACCAGCTTCACATCCTGCTCAACAATAACCTGTTTGTTTTCCTTTTCCAGTATTTCTGAAAACATCTCGGCAATGCGGTTTTCTATATCCGTTGTAATTTCAAGGCTGTCGGCCGAGTTCGAAAAATGACGCTTTACATCCGTCATATAATTTTTTAATATTTCGTAGGCATCTTCCTCTATGTGGAAAACGATGCCGTTTATGTTTATGATAATTGTTTTATTCATGATGATTTTATTTTGTGTTCATTAGTTTATTGGTTCATTAGTTCATTGGTCAAGTTTATTTTTCACCACTCACTACTCACCACTCACTTTTTACTGTTTTCTGTCCCCTATGGCTGTTTGCACGGCGAATAATAGTTCTTCCCAGGTCTTATCAAGTTGTTCAAGCACATTTTTGCCCTCATCAGATAAGATATAGTACTTTCTCGGAGGCCCCGAAGTTGACTCAACCCAGTTATAAGTGAGTAAGCCATTGTTTTTTAAACGTGTAAGCAAAGGGTACAAAGTGCCCTCAACTACAAGCAGTTGTGCCTTTTTCAGCTCGGCGATTATGTCTGATGCATAGGTTTCGCCCTTAGCTATAATGGAAAGTATGCAATACTCCAGTATTCCTTTCCGCATTTGGGTTTGTGTATTTTCAACAATCATGCAACAAAGATATATGTTTTAAATTGTATTATGCAATACATAGTACTAAAATAATTACTTTTATTGTGAAAAGTTGGTTTTTTTGAAAAAAAAGTAACGTTTTTAAAGATTTAACTTGACAATTTGATAACGTAACAGTACTTTTATAACTAATTAACTATTAACTGATCTTATAAATAACAAACATGAAAAAACTTCTACTAGTAAGTTTGTGTTTCCTGATGTTATGCATTACACAGGTATTTGCACAAAACCGTACAGTTACTGGTACGGTTACGTCCAAAGATGACGGCCTACCCATCCCGGGAGTAACAGTAAAGGTAAAGGGTACCAGCGTGGGTACCCAAACTAACACTTCAGGTAAATACACCCTCTCAGTACCTCAGGGCGCTACGTTGGTGTTTAGCTTTATCGGCTACGAAACCCAGCAGGCGGCGGCAACCGGGGCCACAGTAAACGTTGTGCTCGTCTTAGCAAGCAACCAGCTTGGCGAGGTTGTGGTAACCACCTCATTAGGTATTAAACATACCGAACGGGACCTGGGCTACGCTACGGCAACTATTACACCTAAAGAGTTAACCCAAACCAATACCACAAATATTGCAAATGGTTTAACTGCAAAGGTGGCCGGTTTGGCGGTTTATTCTCTTGACAATGGCGTTGATCCAAACATAGCCATTGTACTCAGGGGTAACCGTTCCCTTGAAGGTGACAACAATGCGCTGATCGTAGTGGACGGTATCCCGATCCCAGGCGGAACATTATCATCTATCAACCCCAATGACATTGCTGATGTCACCATATTAAAAGGCGCGGGTTCTGCCGCCTTGTATGGTTCGGAAGCATCAAACGGCGCGATATTGATTACCACAAAAAGGGGGGCAAACGACGCCAAACCTACCATTGTTTACCAAAATTCGATCCAGTTGGAGAAGGTTTCCTTCTATCCGAAACTGAATACGCAGTTTGGTACTTACGGCGGTGAAGGCAGCTACAGGTACCCGGGGACAAATAACTTTTTACCGGCGATTGACCCCTTAACAGGTCAAACGGCTTATATCCCTTACGAAAACCAGGAATACGGCCCTGCTTATAACGGCGCAATTGTACCTATCGGCGCACCCGCAGGCAGTGCAACAGGCCCTATTGAAATGATAAAATATTCCCCCTATCCTACACCGCCTATCGAGCAATTCTTCCAGACAGGTTATACCGAGCAAAATGATATCTCTTATTCGCAGGGGGATGCCAAAAACTCGATCTTTATCTCTGCGCAGGATGCGTTCAGGACTACTGTGGTGCCCAATGATAAAAACATCAGGAACGCTTTTAGCGTAAGAGGGCACCGTACTTACGGTATCTTCTCTGCCGATTTTTCATTTGGTTATACCAAAACCTATGTTACTACCTATAATAGCGGGACAACTAACGGTCTTGGTGGTATTAACGGTATAGGAGGCAGTTATGTTACAAATGCGGGCGCAAATGACCTGTACTCGTCCATCCTTCAGCTGCCGGCTTTCTTGAACCTTTCGACCATCAAGAACCCGAATACCAGCGAGTTTGGAAATGTAAATGATTTTTATGACGCCTATGCTATCAACCCATACTGGACAATTGATAACTCAAGAAGGGAAATTAACAAAGATGTTTTGCTCTCGCAGTTAAAATTAAAACTGGAGCCTTCAAAATGGCTTGATCTGAGTTACCAGATATCAGATAATTTTGGCATTAACCAGGAACGTGATACCCAGGCGGAAGTCGATTTCTCGGCGTATGGGCTCAGCGATTATTTTAGCGCAGGTAACGTTCCCTCTGGTTTCAGGGGAACAGGGAAAGCACCCGGCCAGGTAGCTGACTATTACTCGTATGGCGATGGTACAAGTAATCCTAACCCAGGCTATTCACGTGTCCAGGGTGATGCGATTGCGGACTTCCACCATAAATTCTTTACTGACCTTAGTACCAGCCTGATCGTAGGTAATTCAGTAAGGCAGCAGTATTTAAAAGAAATGGGCACTTACAGTAATGACCTGCTGATACCCGGTTTTTATAATATCAACACGATAGCGGGCGCTATAGCCGCCAATGAAGCCTCATATACCGTACGTAACATTGCTTATTTTGGTGATTTGAACATAGGCTGGAAAAATTATATAAATTTTGAAGCAACCTTAAGAAACGAGCAGGATTCGAGGTTATCAAAGGCTGAACGCAGCTTTTATTATCCTTCGGCAAAGCTGTCATTTATCCCGACTGATGCCATACCCGGCTTAAAGGACAATAAAATTATAAATTATATTAAACTGTACGGATCATACAGCCGTGTAGGTAATATCGCTATCGGCCCGTATCAGATACAAAATATATATACATTGGCGCCTGGCTTCCCTTATGGTTCGTTAGGCGGCTTAACCGCAGGCACCGAAGCCTTCAGCTCTACCTTGAAACCAGAGTTAACCACGGAGGATGAAATCGGCGCCGAGCTCCAGTTTTTCCAAAGCCGGTTGAGTATTAATGCCACTTATTATAATCAGAAAGTTGTGAACCAAACGGTACCTATTGGTACATCAATCACAACCGGTTATAGTACTACATTAACCAATATCGGCGAAACCCAGTCAAATGGAGAAGAGCTGCAGGTAACCGGCCAGATTTTAACACAGGCCCAAAACAAAGTTGGCTGGACCTTAGGCGTCAACTATTCTAACAACGATTCCAAAGTAATATCTTTATTGCCCGGTATTACTTCCCTGTCATTAGGGAACAGGCAATTTGCGGTGGTTGGCCAGCCCTTCCCGCTGTTAGAGGGTACAGATTTTGTACGCGACCCGCAGGGCCACGTAGTTGTTGACCCCAATACTGGTTATCCAAGCACCGCCCAGGGTTTAACAACTTATGGCAGGACGACCCCTCAGTACGACCTTGGCTTAACCACAAGCGTCTCTTACAAATTTATCAGTATATCTGCCGTAGCCGAATACAGGGGCGGCGATGTTACTTATAACGGGATTGGGGGCACGCTTGACTTCACCGGTTCAGGCTATACCTCAACATCAGCCGGACGCCAGGTATTTGTTTATCCAAACTCTGTAATACAAACCGGCCCTAATACCTACGTTAAAAATACAAATGTTAATATTGAAAACGGTAATTACGGGTTCTGGCAGGGTTCAGCTTATGCTTCAACCGATTATCCTTATGTATCAAGCGGGGCTTTCTGGAAATTACGGGAAGTGAATTTGTCTTTTAATTTAGACAAGTTTGTTAAACAATATAAATTTATCAGGGGCGCCACAGTTTCATTTACCGGGCGTAACCTTTTTATATGGGTACCTAAAAATAACCCATGGACCGATCCGGAATTTTCTGACACAAACCCTACCAGCAATTTGCGCGGTACGAATGATATACGTGAAACGCCTGGTACCAGGATATTTGGCGGCAGCCTTAAATTAACATTCTAATTTAAAAAAATAGAGAGATGAAAAAATATATTTTAATTATAGCAGTATTTTTTTCGATCGGTATAACCGGTTGTAAAAAAACATATCTGAGCCTGGAGCAAAATCCCAACCAACCCTCTGTATCGCCGCCCGGGCTCACTTTATCCGGAGCCTTAGTTGTTGCAGTGGCAAATGTAAATCAAAGTTATAGCACTGATGGCATCTGGATGCAATATTGGTCAAACAGCGGTAACTTTGTACCTGACCCGGTTTCAGAACAATTCCAGATCACTAATACAAGTTATACCGGGGTATGGACAAATCTTTACCAGAATTTAACAAATTTTAATAATTTGCAGATATCTGCCGCAGCCGACCCCACACTAACAAGCTTTGAGGCAATTGCCATCATCATGAAAGTGTATGATTTTCAGCAATTGGTCGATCAGTTTGGCGATGTGCCCTATACCCAGGCGTTCAACCCTTCAAAATACCTGAACCCGGCCTATGATAGCCAGCAGAGTATTTATAACGACCTGGTGAAACAATTGGACGCAGCAATAGCCCTGGCCAGTAAAGGGGGTACAAGCCCCGGCACTTCTGATATTGTCTACGGCGGAAATATGGCCAACTGGCAAAAATTCGCAAATTCGCTTAAACTTCGTTTAGCCATCCGTCAAAGCACGGTAAACAAATCTAACACAGCTGCCGCCGACCTTGCCTCAACAGCAAGCTTTGGCTACCTGGATGATACCCAGGATGCAGAAGCAAACCCCGGATATGCAAACCAGCTATCAAGCGGCGTAAGCCAGCAGAGCCCGTTTTGGGCAGCCTACGGATTCGATGTAACCGGTAACCAAACATTCCCCAATACATACTACAGGGGCAATACTTTTTTTATAAAAGCATTAACCAATTTTAACGACCCGCGCATAAACCAGATCTACGCACCGGCCGGCTCGGGCGTTACCAACATACAGGGTAATGCTTTTGGTTTGGTTGGGACGACTGTATTGACCAATTCGTTTACAGCCAGTATAGGGCCCGGGTTATTAATTTCGCCGACTCAAAACGCAGTGCTTATGGGGCATGCCGAAGCGTGTTTTTTACAGGCTGAAGGCATTTTAGATGGTTATATTACCACCGGAACTGCCCAGGCCCTTTACCAGCGAGGAATTACGGCATCATTTGTGGACATGGGTTTGACAGCTGCACAGGCGACAACTTATTACAGCCAAAGCATTACTAACGTCGGCTGGACAGCATCAGCTAACCAGGAAGAAGCCATTATTTATCAAAAATGGATATCATTGGTAGGTTACGCCAACCTGGAAGCTTATTTAGAATATTTGCGTACAGGTTTCCCTGTTTTGCCAAATCCGGTATCATTAGACCCGGCAGCGGTTTCAGCAGTTTTACCAATAAGGCAATATTATCCATTAAGTGAACTTACCTCTAACGGGCCTAGTGTTGCCAAAGAGGGCACCATAAACATTTTTACAACCAAAATATTTTGGGAAAAATAAACTTTAAGAAAATGAAAAAGAGATCATATATAATAACCACCATTTTGCTATCAGCGGCAGCGCTAAGTTTAAGTTCGTGCCTGAAAGATAGCCGGTTTGTAGATTTAACCAAAGTTGGGACCATAGTGGAATTTCCCTATGGCGGACAGGTGTTTTTTGGTACCGGGAGTGAGGCAATTACCGCGACAGATACGATCGTACAAAAGTTTGCTGTCAATGTCGCGTCGCCAAGCGTGCCGACAACGGCTACACCCATAACGTTCGACGTTGATAACGCTGCGACAGTTACGGCATATAATGCTGCTAATCCCGGCGTAAGTTATTTACCGATGCCCTCCAACGCTTATGTATTTACGCAAACCTCGATAACCATTCTCGCGAACCACCGGGATACGGCCATGACAGTAACCTTTTATCAAAACCTGCTCGACCCGTCAAAGAGCTATATGCTCCCGATAACGATTAAAAGCGCGGGTGGCCTGAATATCAGCGGGAACCAGGGCACCATGTATTTCCACTTTATAGGGAATGTTTTTGCAGTGGCCTACAGGCAGACTTTCCGCCGCTGGAACGCAGCCGATTCAGTAAGTGCACCTTTGAATGGCGCTTCTTTTAGCAATCAACCGACAACTTTTTCACCGGTTTCTCCAAACGAGTTCGTGATGTACACCGGGTATGACGGAGGAGCGGCATTGCATTACGATGTTACTTTTGCGAGTGCTGGTGTTGGAATGTACAACAACTTTGCTGTAAGTTTTGTGGCTTCAGATATTGCAAACAACCTGACCCCTGCCGGTGTAACAATAACTACAGGGCCTGTATTCTTATCCACCGGAGTTTCAACGCTTCCGGGAACATATACGGTTGCCCAGGCCCAGGCATTATTTGATTTCCAATTCGGCGCCCATACCTCGGCTAACAGGTACCTTGTGGATTATTTTTACAAGTAACAGGGGTTGAATAAAAAATAAAATATTCACTCTCAAGAGGCTGTCTTTAAAAAGGCCGCCTCTTTTTTATTTACCGGGTTAAAATGTATGGCTGTTTTGAATAATACAGTGTTGTATGCATATTTAATGGTCATTTTCTATCAACACTAAACCTTCCCGGCCCAACAAATATCAATCCTGCAAATACAATGGCGTCTTCAATAGCGTGGGCGGCGCCAGCCAGTCCATCTCCGCTGCCATATTGCGAAGTAGCCGCAACGATGAGGTTGATCATTAACAGCAGGCAAACCGGGCGGAATGCAAGCCCGAGGATCAATAAAAATCCTCCGAAGGTTTCAACCACGGCACATAACAGTCCCCAAACCACCGGCCAGAAATGGATACCGATGTATTTGGTTGAATTGCCTAATTCTTCCCACATTTTTATGCCACCGCCCAATTTTGGATAACCATGATAAATGAACATTATGCCTAAACCAACGCGGATCACTAATAACCCGAAGTTTTTATAATTGCCTAATTTGCTGAAAAGAGCCATATTTTGAATTATTGAATTATTGAATTATTGAATTATTGAATTATTGAATTATTGAATTATTGATTTTTTTAAGCCGGCTATTTTAACGGAGTTTTTTTTATTTCTCCCTTTAATCCTTGCTCCCACAAAATACGTGTTCTTTGTTTACCGATAAATTTAACTTTTTCCCTAATACCAGGCTGCAATTATCAGCAATATGGCCCGCCGGGAAATCAAAGCATACAGGGTAATTATATTCCTTCACTACATCCATAATTATTTCGGGTACTGTTTGCCCGAAGGGGATGTCGTTATCCTTTACATCAGTAAAGCCACCAACTATCAGACCCGCCAGGCGCTGTAATTTACCGGCACGTTTTAAGTTGCGCATCATCCGGTCGATTGAATATAAATATTCGCCAACATCCTCAATAAATAATATTTTATCATTATAAGCCAGGTCGGATATGGAACCTGAAACCGATACAAGCAGGGATAAATTACCACCCACTAATACCCCTAAAGCTTCGCCGCTGCGGTTTAAAGCATGCGAAGTAAATTGATAATTGAGATCTTCGCCAAACAAAGCCTTTCTTAAAGTTTCTAATGAATGGGCCGATGCGTCTGGTATATTCACAGGCATTTGTCCATGAATGGTTTGCGCTCCATAGTTGGCAAACAAATGGGTATGCAATACGGTAATGTCACTAAAGCCTACCAGCCACTTTGGGTTTTGGGCAAAGCGGCTAAAATCAACCTTGTCGATCATCCTTATTGTTCCATAACCGCCGCGGGCCGCAATAATAGCCTTAATATTGTCGTCATCAATAAAACGCTGCAGGTCGCGGGCCCTAAGGTCATCATCACCGGCAAACTGGTGATAACTGGCATCGATGGTTTCGCCCAAAACAACTTCAAGCCCCCACGATTGCAAAAGCTTTACCGCATCCGTCATCGGGGCAGGTAATTTTTTTGCCGGGCAGGTGATCCCTATTTTGTCTCCTTTTTTGAGAGGGGGGGGGTATTACTAAAAGAAGTCCGGAAGTCTGAAAGTCCGGAAGTCCGGAAGCAGCTGCAGTTGCGGGTTTATACATGGATAATAAT
>Ga0207002_1141_pt1 | contig 12893 bp, 8 predicted proteins | sample Alteio_BWMinCont_88_FD_153473 | JGI IMG/M metagenome (GOLD analysis project Ga0207002, IMG submission 153473) | Enriched cells from forest soil in Barre Woods Harvard Forest LTER site, Petersham, Massachusetts, United States -... | ecosystem: Environmental > Terrestrial > Soil > Temperate forest >...
TGCCTGGCATATAAAAATGTCGAACGTTCAATTTTATGCCTGTAAAAAGCGGTGCCTTTATCAAAATGCAGGGTGTCCTGGAAACCGTTGATGGTAAAACTGAAGGTGCCGTTTACATTTTCGCGTATGTTGTTTAACGAATCGGTAGCTATAATGGCAACTTCGTCCTTTGCAAAGGGGTTTTCTTTTATCACAAAGTGATTGATGGCTACTGTTACGGTATCGGCAAAAACCAAACTTACCGAAGCGATTATTAAACAAAAAACAAGGAATATTTTTTTCATGATATGACAGTACCCGAAGGCCGCTATAAAATTAGTGAATTTATGACTATGTGAACAGTTGATTTGGAGAATAGTTTTTGTGGTGAGCAGTGAGAGGTGAGTGGTGAGTGGGTTGGTATACAAACAGCGAGTTTATCTGCTAACCACTCACTACTCACCACTGACCACTCACAATTAAACCAATTAAAAATTATTTATCTAATATTACAAAAACAATGTTAGCTATGGAGTGTAATACTTCGTGTGGTTTGACCAGCCCGAAAGCTATAGAAGCTATATTTTTTTATGAATGAACTAAGTGTTGTTCTTGGCGCTGATCGTCCGGACCTGATAAGGGAAGAAACGTTGCCGGAATTATTTCGCAAAACGGTGCAGGAATTTCCTGGTAATATCGCCCTTATTTTTCATGACCAATGCCTAACCTATGCCGAACTGGATGAGTGGAGCGACAGGGTTGCCGTATATCTTGCAAAAAAAAAGATAGGGCGCAACTGTAATGTTGGTGTTTGGTGGCAACGCGGATTAGAACTGCATGCGATTATTTTAGGTATTGTTAAAGCCGGGGCTACCTACGTCCCGGTTGACCGTGAGATCCCAGCGGAGCGGGTAGAAGTGATATTGCACGAGGTACGTGCGGCAGCCTGTTTCAGCTCTGAGCCGCTTAATGCGGATTGCCCGATGCTTAAAGTGCCATTAGCCCCCTCTAAATCTCCCCCGGTAGGGGAGACTTTAGCTGCAACAGCCTTTAATGCAGTTCCGCAAGCCCCCTCTAAATCTCCCCCGGTAGGGGAGACTTTAGTTGCACAAGCGGGTGTGCCGGGAGATTTTGAGGAAAGTAAAAAGAGTTTTGAATCTGAATTGTTAAGCTCAAGGCCGCAAAGAAAAGTCTCCCCTACCGGGGGAGATTTAGAGGGGGCTGAAAGAAGTTCAAAGTCCGAAGTTCAAAGTCCGAAGTTTCAAAAAGTCTCCCCGCCAATTGGCGGGGGGCCCCCGATAGCGATCGGGATAGAGGGGGCTGAAGCGGCTTTACCAAACGATTGCGCTTACGTTTTATACACTTCAGGAAGCACCGGAAAGCCAAAGGGCATACCGATAAGCCAAAAGCAGATTTGCCATTTGGTAAGGTCGGAGCAAACCATATTACAGATAAGGCCTGATGATAAGGTGTACCAGGGTTTTTCCGTATCGTTTGATATGTGGTGCGAGGAAACCTGGATCAGTTATTTTGCCGGTGCCACCTTATGGGTTGCTGATAATACAACCTCAAAGTCAATTGATGAGCTTTCGGATATTTTAAAAAAAGAAAATATAACCGTACTGCATGCCGTACCAAGCTTATTGGCTGTTATGGAGGATAGCATACCCTCCTTAAGACTGGTTAATGCCGGTGGCGAGGCTTGTACACCACAGGTGCTTGCCAAATGGAGTAAGGCCGGGATGCAATTTTTTAATAGCTACGGCCCCACCGAAACTACAGTTACGGCCACCATGGGGGCCTTAAAACCCGGCGACCCGATCATAATTGGCCAGCCGCTCCCCAACTATAATTTAGCAGTAGTAGACGAGACATTAAACCTGGTACCGGTTGGTGAGGCCGGCGAACTGGTAATTACCGGGCCGGGGGTATCATCGGGTTATGTTAAGCTGCCGCAGCTTACTAAAGAAAAGTTTGTGGTAAAGCCTGCGTCGCTTGCCATGCTCCCGGGCAAAATGGTTTACCGTACCGGCGATATTGCCATCATTAACAAAGATGGCAGCGTTGATATGCAGGGCAGGCTTGACGACCAGATAAAACTGCGCGGTTACCGGATAGAGTTAGGTGAGATAGAATCAAAACTGAATGAAATTGCAGGGGTAAGGTCCGCTGCTGTGGCTGTAAAAAAGGATAGCGCAGGGCACGAGCATTTGGTTGGTTACGTAGTTACCGAGGGACTGGCATGTATAGAGGAAAACGTTTTCCGCGCTGAGCTTTCAAAAGGTTTGCCCGCATACATGGTGCCTTCGGCCATTATGGTATTGACCGAAATGCCGCGTATGCCGAGTGGAAAAATAAACCGTAAGGCACTGCCGGTGCCAACATCGCTAATGGTTGATCCGGATAGCCCTTCGGAAACGATTGATCTTAATGCGCCTATACCCGACAGGATATTAGCTGTATTGCATAGAATATTCCCCAACAGGGAAATAAATTCGGATATGGATTTTTTTACCGACCTGGGCGGGCACTCTTTACTGGCTGCCGGTTTTGTTTCGCAGCTAAGGCGTGATGCGGGCCTGCCAAACGCCTCCCTTAAGGATGTGTACATAAACCGGCCCTTGAGCAATTTGATAGAAGTATGGAGCACCCGGGCCGAAACTAAAGCGAAACCTAAACGTGTGTTTAACAAAATACCTGTTTTGCGGCATATTGCCTGCTGGACGGCACAAACCATTGCCCTGCTGATTATTTACGGCTTGTTTGCTTTCCAGGTATTTATCCCTTATCTCGGTTATTATTATATGGACCAGGAAACCAGTAATATAGCATACTCTATTATTGCTTCGCTGACGCTGTTTGCTATTATGCCCCCGGTGTTTACCATTTTATGTATTAGCACCAAGTGGCTGGTCATTGGTAAAATGAAGGCCGGCGATTACCCGCTTTGGGGAACTTATTATTTCAGATGGTGGTTTGTAAAATCCATGCAGCGTTTATTACCTGCCCAGTTTTTGAATGGTACACCGCTTTACCCCGGTTACCTGCGTTTATTGGGTATGAAAATTGCCCCGGATGCACAGGTAAGCGAATTTAGCTTTGGCGCCGAGGACCTGATCACCATAGGCAGCGACGTAAGTATCAGTTCGCAAACAAATTTAAATAATGTTTTTGTTGAAGACGGGCTGTTAAAGCTCCGGCAAATAACTTTGGGCGATCATGCCTATATTGGCAGCAGCGCAGTTATTTCGGGTGATAGCAGTATTGAAGCCTGGGGCGAATTACAGGATTTGAGTTTTTTGCAGCCCGGCAAAACCATAAGTTCGGGCGAGGTTTGGCAGGGTAGCCCGGCACAGCTTAAGGAGAAGAAAAATATTGAGGACCTCCCGCAGCCATTAGCGGTATCAACTTTTACGAGGCGAAAATATAAAGCGGTATTTATCTTGTCGATCCTGGTATTCCCGTTCATTATTTTATTGCCGCTGCTGCCAACCATTATCGCCATAAACAAACTGGATAATGCAGCAGGAGATTATGATTTTACTTATATGATCCATGCACCTTTGCTGGCGTTGCTGTACATTATTCTTTTTGCGGCCGAAACTATTTTGCTCACCCGTTTATTGCAGCATGGTATAAAACCGGGCAAATACCCCATTTACAGCATGTTTTACGTGCGAAAATGGTTCGCCGATCAGCTGATGTCATTAAGCCTTATTGTTATGCACCCTATTTATGCCACGGTATATGTAGCAAGTTTTTTCAGGGCTTTGGGGGCGAAGATAGGGAAAGATACGGAAATTTCTACCGCCAGCAGTGTAACCCACCCGCTGTTGGAAATTGGCGACGGCGCCTTTGTTGCTGATGCTGTTACGCTTGGCGAAGCGGACATTCGTGCCCAGCAGCTGATATTAAGCAATACCACCATTGATGGCAATAGCTTTGTGGGCAACAGCGCCCTTATCCCGCAAGGGTATCATCTTAATGGCAATATGCTGATCGGTGTTTTATCCACCCCCCCTGATAAGGAGCAAATGGCTGCTAATGCTGCAAGGGATTGGTTTGGCTCGCCGGCTATCCCGCTGCCGCGCAGGCAGGAAAGCAACCCTTTCCCGCCGGAATTAACTATCCACCCGAACAAGAGCAGAAAACTGGCACGTAGTATTGTTGAATTTATAAGGATAGTTTTACCGGAAACAGCCATTATCTGCTGTTCCATTTTATTTATCGCCTACGGGCACGACCTGGTTACCGAAGAGCCTTTATGGAAGATCATTTTATATTTCCCTTTTTATTACCTCTTTTATATGGGGATCCCCGCATTTTTATTGACAGTTTTATTAAAATGGTTGTTCATCGGTAAATATAAGCCGAAACAAAGGCCCATGTGGAGTTGGAATGTTTGGCGGAGCGAGGCCATTACTTCCACTTACGAAGCACTCTCTATTCCCTTTTTGCTTGAATACCTGCAGGGCACACCATGGCTGCCCCTCGCTATGCGCCTGCTTGGCGTAAAAACAGGCAAACGCGTATGGATGAACACCACCGACATTACCGAGTTTGATATGGTTACCATTTGCGATGACGCCGCCCTTAATGCCGATTGCGGCCCCCAAACCCACCTGTTTGAGGACCGCGTAATGAAGGTAGGGTCAGTAAAAATAGGGGCGAGGAGCAGCATAGGCGCCGGTACTATTATTTTGTACGACAGTGAACTGGGTGATGATACCAATATTGAAGCGCTGTCATTAGTGATGAAGGGTGAACGCTTATCACCAGGAACGGATTGGACAGGGAGCCCGGTGAAGCCGGCGTGAGGACTAGACGCGTCAGCTTTGACAACTTTTAAAAAGTTGACAAATCTAAACATGTAATTTATTTATCTAATATACAGGTCATTACAAATTAATTAAAATATTCTATTAATTCTATAGGAATTATAGTTTTAATGAATATATTTGCATCAACAAATCGTTCTTTATATGTACTTATCCAGAAAGACCGAGGGAAAGGCCCTTTGAAGTCTTAGCAACCTGTCTGAGTCGAAAGTCTTTAGTCGTAAGTCCTGAGTTAGGAATTAATTTTTTCTTACTTCCGACTTCCGCCCTCCGACTTCCGACTTAAAAAAAGGTGCTAACTCCTGCTCCGTTAACGCGGAGAAAGATAATTTAACCCACCCTCCGGTCAAGATAAGTGATTAAATAGTTTTTTAAAGTCGCGTGACCGAGAGGAGAGGTGGGAGTCTGCAAAACCCCCTACGGCAGTTCGAATCTGCCCGCGACGTCGGATTAGTCGTTAGGTCGTTAAGTCATTAGGTCATTGGGTCTTTAGGTCATTGAGTCATACGACTTAAGACTTTCGACTTCGGGCTTAAGACTTATAAATAAGATAATCCCATCAAATGAGGCTGCTCATAATAAAACGGTTCAAAGCCGTCTTGAGCTAATTCGCAGCTTACCAGCATCGAAGTAAATATAACATTCCCAAAAATATTGGCGATCGCGGTGTCTGCTGCATCGCGGCCGGACGCTATTTTTACCATTCCATTAAGCGGGACAAGTTTTGTGGCATCAAATAAAACCCATTGATCGCCCAGATAGGCTTCAAAGCAGGCATGGAAATCTGCAGGCTTCAATTGCCAGGCATAGCCGGTAAAATAGCGGGCCGGTATGGTCAAAGCGCGGCACAAGGCAATACCTAAATGCGCAAAATCGCGGCATACGCCTGTTTGCGCGGTTACCGTATCATAAGCGGATGTTTGGGCATTGGTGTTACCGCTCAGGTACTCTACGTTTTTATGGATCCAATTGGTAAGTGTCGCAACCTTTTCGAACGGGTTAATAATATGGCCAAAAAGGTTATTTGCAAGCCTGTACAGCCTGTCCGACTGGCAATACCGGCTTGGGTAAAGGTAGGGCAACACAGCAGTATCCATTTTTGCTACCTGTATCTCATCAATTTGGGTATAATCGGTTATTTCGCAATAATTATCAATCGTAGCTTTATAAATTACTTTAATTGAAGTTGCCTCCGGAATCTCAAACCTTATCAGCCGGTTTTCACTCTGGGCCGCTATCAGTTCTTCAACCTTTATATACGATTCAATAGTCAATGTTTCATTGATAACCGTTTGGTGGGGCGTCCGCAACGCATGGATATTTAATATGATAGTGCCCGGCGACCGCGCCGTATATTCCATTTCAGTGAGGACGTTGAATTTCATAGGGTTGTTGTATTGTTGTATTGCCGTATTGTTGTATTGCTGTATTGTTGTATTGTTGTATTGCTGTATTGTTGTAATGTTGGAAAGTTGTAATGTTGGAAAGTTGTAATGTTGGAAGGTTATTATATAAATAACTTAATAACTTAATAACTTAATAACTTAATAACTTAATGACTTAATAACTTAATGACCCAATGACTTAATGACTCAATGACTTAATGACCCAATGACTTAATGACCCAATGACTAATGACCAATCTAATCCAACTTATCAAAAGCAGCATCCATCCAGTCTTCGGAAATATGCTCGAGGGCGGCTTTTAATTCTTCGGCCCATTGGGTCGAAATATATTCCAGGTCTTTTTTCTCGTAACGTTTTTCAATGATGTGAAAACTGTCTTTCCGGTATAGGGCCACATCAATCGGAAAATCAACGTTATTGGCGCTGACACGGGTTGAATCGAAAGAAAGGAACCCGGTTTTAAGCGAAAGCTTTAAACTGGAATTTTCATCTAATATACGGTTCAATATTGCCTTTCCATGCCCCGAATTGCCAATAATAGTGTAGGGCGCGCCTTGCCCAAGTTCCACCCAGTTGCCTTCCGGGTATAAAAGGAACAATTTATGCTCGGTATCATCTTTAAGCTGCCCGCCAATTATTGTACTCAGGTCGAATTTAAAGCCGGCCTTTTCCAATGATTCTTTATCTTCCTTTGCAACCCTTTTCACCTGTTCGCCAAAAGCGTTTACGGCTTTGTATAGTTTATTATATTCCTTTGTTTCCAATAATTCATTAAAATAAACAACCGCCTTATCCCTTACCGAACGTAATCCGCTGGTCATAATAAAAAGTGCAAAATGGTCTTTTTGTTCTATCGATATTTTCTTTTTCACAGTAATTTCAGTCCCCGATGTTATGCGGGTATCGGCAATGGCAATTAAGCCTTCTTTAACTTTGATTCCTAAGCAGTAGGTCATTGGTCGATTGAGTTGATTGGTTGATTAAGTTATTTCGTGTTTAAGGAAGCCAAAATAAGGAAAGTTGGGTTAAGTGGGTTATAAATGTTGTAAGAATTGTAAATGTTGTAAAAGTTTTAAGAAGTTGTAAGGGTAGTGGCAGTAAATCTTTTAACCACTACAACCTTTACAACTATTACAACTCAATCAACCTAATCCAACTTAATCAACCACTCACCAACTCACGGTACCACCGTCACAATAACTCTTTTATACCTCGTTAACCGCGGTGAGCCTTTATCGGTTACCTTTAATATAAAATGGATGGTTTGCGGGCTGGCTACTACCGGTGCAGTAACCGGCACATCATATAAATTAGCGGCATAAGGGGCAAAACTTATAATTCCTTTATAAGTACCTGGTTCGGGATACTGAAACCACAGATAACTTAACGAGTCGCCGTCAGGATCATAACTGCCTTTTGCGCTTAAATGGAATTGTTCCCCGGATTTCACGGTGAAATGGTCAGGATGGCCCAGTTTTGGTACCGGCGGATGGTTAGCTTCATTATAATTTTTAGTGGTCCATTGCATCCGGGCAGCAAAATCGTTCTGGTATTCTTCGCGCCAGCGCCAAATAGTAGCCTGGGCGTTTTTATGCCCTATTTTGTCGACCGGTGAATAAACAGAATCCTCGGCATTGGCCCAAAGCGGGCGTGTTTCAGGTTCTGTAACCGGCCAGTTGGGCCTTGAGATCAAATCTGGTTTGGTTGAAAGCGGCGGGGTATAATAAACGTAGCGGCCGCCCCAGCCGCCATAATCGGGATGCTCAGGGTCGTTCAGCCCATTTGATATCAGTGACATAAATGATGGGGAATCTCCTTCCATTCCATAAGCCACATCAGGATAGGCTGCACCTAACGGGCCATGGCCCTGCTGTATGTTTTTGGCTATCCAATCATTACTAACTACTTCTTTGTTCGATCCGGGCACACCAAAACTAAAGCCCAGCCAGGTAGCATCGCCGTAAGTATACCCCGGACTGCAAATAAAAAATATACCGGGAAATGTTTTACGGATCCATGGGCCCGAATCGTCCTGGTCGGATATGGTATAGACCCTTAATTTTTTATAAAGCTTTTCAGCCTGTTCCGTAGTTTTCGTTTCCTTAATTTTCCAGAGCGCTTGCGCCAGGCAATTGGTGCCGCCCCAAACACATACCCAAACAGGCCGGTCATCAGGCTTTTCCAAAACTTTGATGATCCACTCCGAGCCTTCCGAATTATAACCCTTGCCGACACCCTCCATCCCGTAAACAGGCAGCCCCTTTTTTACTTTTGGCTTGAGTTCAAGAAAGGTAGGGAAGCCTTTTTCGTGTTTTAACAAGTTAGGTTGTACTTTGTTGTATGCTTCTAAAATTGCCAGTATACTTTCGGGCGCGACCCTGTTTTTTTGATGGATCGAGGTAGTTGCTATCAGCCCCTCAACATCCCATTGGTTACTGTAAGTAAGAAACCTTACCAGTGATTGCGAATCGTCAGGGTCTGCTTCTATATCAGTGGTTACCAGTACACGTAATTTTTTGTCCTGCGCAGCCAGAAGAGAAGGCAGGGCAAACATTAAAACAAGTACAAGATCGAAAAATATGACTTTTTTCATCGGAGGAATTTATTTTGAGCTATTAAATAAAAGTCGTTTTATTTATTGAAAGTTCGCTACTTCAAATAATTAACAACCGTTCCCACTACTTCTTTGATATAAAAGGTCCATTTAAAAAATGTTTCTGTATCCGGGACAAATGAGTCTAAAGAGGTTTTTCCTTTTCCCGCCAAATAATTACATGGATAAGGTATTACATCTAATTTAGTTTTCTTAAAAATGCCAAGTGAACGGCGCATGTGAAATGCCGATGTTACTAATATATAGGGCGGTTGCAGATGCCTGGCCTGCAGGACCAATTTTGAAAAAGCTGCATTTTCAATCGTATTGCGGCTGCGGTTTTCAATTAATATACAGCTATCGGGTATTTTAAATTGTTGTAATTGGGTTTTAACCCAATCGGCTTCTGCAAATTTATCATGCAATAAGGTGCCGTTGCCGCTTGAAATAAGTATATGCGAAACCTTTCCGCTTGTAATTAATTTCAGGCCCTGTATAAATCTATCCGCCTGAGCATTGAAAAATCCATTTCCATTTGCTTCCTCGTTGGTAAAGCCACCTAAAACGATGGCGCAACTATATGATCCGGTATTTTTTAATGGAACAGGCGCAATATCCCAAATTTTTGCAAACTGGTCTAACAAAAAAGGGTTAGAAAAAACCAATAATAATGCAACGGATAAAATTAAAAACCTGCGTTTAAGATTGTTCTTTTTTGTTAGTATAGCAATAATTAATAAAGCTAAGATCCATGTAAGAGGGAAGATAAAAATTAAGAGCAGTTTTGAAAGTATAAAAAACATATTGGGATTAATTTGCGGTAAAAATACTTTTTTCATCAGGATAAATTGATTTTTTGTAATATCGATGATACTGACGAGATTGAGCGATTACGCGGACGATTGTTTAAAGTGGCGCGGAATAGGAATGCTTACAACCATTACAACCTTTAAAACAACTGTCAAAAAGACAAGATTTTTGACCAGTGTACATTTTTAGTCAAATGGTAAATTTTTACAATTGCGTGAATTTTGATTTAGAATATTTATTTTACTTCGTATTGTAACTTAAATGTTGCATATTTATAGTTTATCTCCATCTTATTATAATGAGAAAAAAGATATTGTTTATTACTGGTTCAATGAATCAAACCTGGCAAATGCATGAAATAGCAAAGCATTTGGAGGAATTTGATTGCTGGTTTAGCCAGTTCTTTACGGATTTGAAATGGGCTAATGCCCTTATAAAACACACTTCAATGTTTAAAGGGACCATATTTTCGGGTCAATTTAAGGAAAACTCTGAGAGATATTTGTTAGCCAATGGATTGCAAATTGACTATCAGGCCAAAAAAAATAAATACGATCTTATTGTTTATTGCTCCGACCTTCATATCCCAAAACGCATGCGTAAAACTAAAATGGTTTGGGTACAGGAAGGGATGACTGATAAACATAATGTAATAAGTAAAGTCGTAAAAGCACTTAAACTGCCCGCTGGTTTTACTGGGGGAACATCGTTAAACGGCTCATCAAATATTTGTGATGTCTATTGTGCGGGTTCGGAGGGATATAAGGACCAATTTATACAGCTCGGCACTGAAAAGGATAAGATAATCGTAACTGGTATCCCCAATTATGATAATGTAGCACAGTTTCTTGACAATGATTTTCCATATAAGGACTATGTGATGGTAGCTACTACCGACATGCGCGAAACTTTCAGGATGGAGAACAGGCCTGCATTTATCAGGAAAGCGGTAAAAATAGCGAATGGCAGAAAGCTGCTTTTCAAACTTCATCCCAATGAGAAATTTGAAAGGGCCGAAGCAGAGATCAGGAAATATGCCCCGGCCGGAACATTGATTTATCGTACCGGTAATACCAACCACATGATCGCCAATTGCAGCGAACTTATAACGCAATATTCAACAGTTGTGTATGTTGGTTTGGCGCTCGGCAAAAAAGTACATTCATATTTTAAACTTGATGAGTTAATGCGGCTTGCACCAATACAAAATGGAGGCACATCAGCAAGTAACATTGCGAATATTTGCCTGAACATTTTGCAGCCTGCAGCAAAAGAAGTATACAATACTAATTATTACGAACTTGAAAAGAGCGCGTAGGCGCCCTTACGTTTGCCGCTATTCTTGCATGCCTATATCCCTTAACCTGATGTAGTCATCCAATGTTTGCACTTTAACCCCTTTGTTTCTCATCTTTTTAATAAATTCAGCATTTACGCCATGATCGCGCAGTTCCTGGGCCTTATCAAGTGTGAGGTCTTTAAATCCCAGTGCTGCAATACTTTTTATAAACTCAGGGTTTACACCATGGTCACGGAGTTCCTGTGCTTTTTCAAGCGTAATATCTTTATACCCCATGTTTTGAATGCTGTAAATAAATTCAGGGTTTACGCCGTGGTCCCTTAAATCTACCGCCCTGTCAAGTGATATTTTTTCATATCCCATTTTTTGTATGCTGGTGATAAACTCGGGGCTTACGCCATGGTCGCGTAATTCCAGCGCTTTATCCAACGGGATGTTCTCTTTATATCCCATCTGGTGAAAGCTGTTTACAAAACGGGCGTTTACACCATGTTCCCTTAGCTCAACAATTTTATCAAGCGATGGACGCCCATAGCTTTCAGTTTTAAAAAGATTAAAATAATCTTCCATTACTTTACGGTTAAGGTCCTGTTGGGCAAGGTCTTTTAACTGGTGGTTTGATATCTCGGCATAACCGTTTTCCTTCATAAACTCAAAGTAACTTTTATTTATATCTGTAAAGAAAATATCCAGTATTAACTCATTATCAAGCCCCGAATAACCTTTTTGCTCCAGGTACGATTTGAAAGCAGCATTTTCGGCAAACGTATAAAAGCCATGGCCCTTGCCTCCGGCAAAAACGCCCTTAAATGTTACGGTTCCTGCTTCCCTGGTTACTTTGAATGTACCTTCATCGGCGGTTGGCAAAGTACCAAGTTCCGATAATAAAAATCTTCTGCCCGTGTTCCAGTCTTCGCCGGTAAAGTCGATGTGAACTTTTTCGTTTTCAATATAGGCTACCCAGGTGCCGGGCACATGATGTCCACCAAAATTCGACCAGCTTTCATCCTCGTCTTTGTCAGCAGTTTTAACTTTAATTTTTTGCTGTGATTGAGCGGTAAATGCCGTTGTTGCTATCAGCAGGATAACTGATAATACCGCAATTAATATTTTTTTCATGATGTTTTTTTTAAATAGTCATTGGGTCATTTGGTCATTAAGTCATTGATTCATTGATCATTAGGTCATCGGTGTGTTAGTTATCAATTGGTACTTGTGCGCATTCGCAGTAAGCAGTTGTACACTTACTTACTCAACATTCACTAATGACCCAATGACCTAATGACCCAATGACTAATTTCATTCACTAAACGCGCTTTTTAACCTCATATATTTTCTAAGGTCGGTTGATTTAAAGCCTTTTTCCTGCATAGAGGCTACATACTCAGGTGTAACGCCGGTTGATTTTAAAGCAGGTAATTCATTTAACGGTATATCGGTAAAACCAAGTTTTTTGAAACCGTTAATATATTCCGGTGTGATATCCAATGATTTTAACGGGATCAGGCTATGTACAGCAATGTCCTTGTAGCCTATTGCTTCAAAGCCTTTTATATATTCAGGTGTTATATCCTGTGATTTTAGGGCGATAAGGTCGTGAACAGGGATGTTTTTATAGCCCGCATCTTCAAAGCTTTTTATATAAGCGGCATCTATATTCTGTGATTTTAACGCTATCAAATAGTAAACCGCAATGTCCTTATACCCCAGGTCCATAAACCCTTTTACAAATTCAGGCGTAATATCCATTGATTTCATGGCGGTTAACTGGTTATACGGGATATTATCGTATCCTACCGCCTTGAATGAATTTATATAAGTTTCATCAATATTCATTGATTTATAGGCCACTATCTGGTTGGCAGGTGGTAATTCATTTTCGCCGCTTCCATTTTTTTGTTTGCGAAGGCTCCTGATATAGTCGCCGGTTATATCCTGCGATTTAAACGCGATGAGATGGTTAAAG
>Ga0207002_1142_pt1 | contig 12886 bp, 10 predicted proteins | sample Alteio_BWMinCont_88_FD_153473 | JGI IMG/M metagenome (GOLD analysis project Ga0207002, IMG submission 153473) | Enriched cells from forest soil in Barre Woods Harvard Forest LTER site, Petersham, Massachusetts, United States -... | ecosystem: Environmental > Terrestrial > Soil > Temperate forest >...
CCTCAACCTCAAGCTCAATATAAATCTAATATTAATAATACTAAGCCTGTTCCTACTAGTAATCCCATCCCTACTAGTAATCCTATACCTAATTTTAATAATACTGGCCAATCATATGTATCAATTAGCCCTATTTTTTTAATAGGAATAAATAACATTATTATTAATGGAGATTCTATCAATTGTAATAATACTTCAATAGTAGGAATTTTTTTAATAAACTGTAATAATATTCGCATTACTAATAATAGAATATTAAATTCCAAAGGCGATGGAATATATATGTACGGATGTACAAATATTACAATAACTAATAATTTCATTACAAATGTTTTAGCAGGAACAAATGCAATTCAATCATCTGCCATTATTGTAAAATATAACCAAATGCAAAATATGACTGGACCAAAACCAGCTGGTCAATTTATACAATTCAATAATGTATCTGGAGCAGGTGATACTATTGCTTATAATAAACTTGAGAATATATATGGAACGAGCAATCCAGAAGATGCTATTAGTATGTATCAAAGTAATGGTACTGCTGCTAGTCCAATTATAATTAGTACAAATTATATAAGAGGAGGGGGGCCAAGTAAAACAGGTGGTGGTATTAATCTAGGAGATAGTGGTGGATCTTATCAAATTGCCGAAAATAATACTCTTGTTAATCCAGGCCAATATGGTATAGCAGTATCAGGTGGTACTAATATGCAGATTTTAAATAACCAAATTTTTGCTGAACAAAATACCTTCACCAATGTTGGTATATATATCTATAATCAATTTGCCACAAATTGTTCATTAATTATAGTAAGTGGCAATCAAGTTAATTGGACAAATTCAGCAGGCTTCTCAAATCCTGATTGGACCGATGGAAGTTGCGGCATTATAACAGGATGGAATAATAATATTTTCGGTGATCCTTCAATTACCGCTTTTATTTTACCTAATGTAATAATTACAGATCAATAAATTTATAAAATCATTTTTAATATATACAATTATTATTGTTGATAAACAAGGAATTATATATTGAGAATTAAGAAGAAAGACCTGCCGAAAACCAGGTCTTCCTCATTTAGGGATCCATCCCGGAAGGTTAAATCACTACTTTATTGAATAGATAATTTGTTTATTTGGTATTGTACTTTATCGGATAAATTGTCAATTTAGTATTATACTTATTGTACAAATCACACATATATTTATCAACCCCTGTTCACACCTTAAAATGTAATTTACAAACACCAGTAATTTATAATTATCGTAAATGATTAATAAATATTCGCATAGTTATAGCATAACGCGTTACCTGTTACTTGTAGCAATAATTGCATTTATTGCACAAACATTATCAGCACAGCAAAGCGGGACAAACAGTGAATTAAATATTCGCCTTAACCAAATTGGATTTTATCCTGATGCGCCAAAAATAGGTATCATTTTAAAAGGTAATGATAGCATTTTCTACCTCGCAACGATCGATAAAAAAAATGTATTTGCCGGAACCCTGATGAAATCGGTTAACCCCGACTTCGCCGGCAATATAACCGAAATAGCTGACTTTACGACTTTCAATAAGCACGGTAAATACACGTTATACGTCCCCGGTTTGGGTTACTCCTGGCCGTTTGAAATTAAAAGCTCCGTTCATCATGAAGTTGCCAATGCGTCGATAAAAGCCTATTATTTTATGCGGGCCTCAATACCGCTTGAAGAAAAATATGCCGGGAAATGGCACAGGGCCGAAGGCCACCCCGATACAAACGTGTTTGTACATCCCTCAGCAGCTACAGATAAACATTCGGCAGGTACGATAATTTCATCTCCGCGCGGCTGGTATGATGCCGGTGATTATAATAAATACATTGTTAATAGCGGCATCAGCACGAGCACTTTGCTCTCATTATACGAGGATTTTCCGGCTTATATGAAAACCGTAAAATTGAATATCCCTGAAAGCGGAAACCATATCCCCGATATACTTAATGAAGTACTATGGAACCTGCGTTGGATGCTCACCATGCAGGACCCAAATGACGGCGGCGTTTACCATAAACTTACAAATGCCATATTTGATAAATTTGAAATGCCTGATAAAGCGACTGCGCCCCGTTACGTTGTTCAGAAAGGAACGGCTGCCACGCTTGATTTTGCCGCTGTTATGGCCCAGGCCGGCCGGATATTTAGAAAGTTCCCTACGGAATTACCGGGCCTTGCCGATTCTTGCTTAAACGGTGCTAATAAGGCATGGGATTGGGCGGTTAAAAACCCTGATGTAGCCTATAACCAGGATGCCATGAACCAGAAGTTCAGCCCCAAAATAACTACGGGGGGCTATGGCGACCGGATTTTTAGTGATGAATTTATATGGGCAGCGTCGGAGTTATTTGTAACCACGCAAAACCCACAATACTTAAAAGACATTAACCTGATACCTGATAATAACATGCCCATCCCCACATGGAGCCAGGTAAGGTTGTTGGGCTATTATACACTTGTAAAAAATAGCAATTCATTTGGCGAAAATGCCCCAAAGGAATTGCCTGAGCTAAAAAAACGATTGTTGGCATTAGCCGAAGACCTTGTACACGGAACGGATGAAACTGCCTATCAAACCGTAATGGGTAAATCAGTCCGTAATTTTAACTGGGGAAGCAATTCAGTTGCAGCAAATGAAGGGGTTGTTTTAATACAGGCGTTTAAACTTACAAATGATCCCAGATATCTGCGTTATGCATTGGATAATCTTGATTATATTTTAGGCAGGAATGGTACAGGCTATTCCTTTGTAACAGGGTATGGCAGCAAAACCCCGATGCACCCGCACCATCGGCCATCTTTTTCGGATGGCGCGGTTGATCCCGTACCGGGCTTATTAGTGGGCGGCCCTAACCCAGGCATGCAAGATGGCATTAAGTTACCTTCAACAGTCCCTGATGAAGCCTACATTGATGATTATCGCGCTTACGCTGCAAACGAGATAGCGATTAACTGGAATGCACCCTTTGCTTATTTGGCTAATGCTATTGAAGCGCTCCAGAATAAATTAAAAATGTAAATTAGTAAAATAAAAATTTCAAATTCAAATATATAAAACAACCTGTTACAACCTTAAATCAAAAAAATAAATTATGAGAAGGATTTTTATTATCATCAATGTAATGTTCTTAAATGTGCTCACCCTGGCAGCACAACCTAAGAAACCGGAAAGCGCAACTGACAAAAAAGTAGACGCCCTGATAGCTAAAATGACGCTTGAAGAAAAAGTTGGGCAGATGACCGAAGTAACATCGGATGTGGTATCAACAACTGCAAATGACGTCCACCAAATCGATGCTGACAAAATAAAAGAAGCTATTTTAAAATATCATGTTGGCTCAATATTAAATGTGAGCGGCCATGCGTATGACCGTAAACATTGGTACGAAGTAATTTCCGCCATTCAGGCTGAAGCCGCAAAAGACCGCTTAAAAATTCCGGTTATCTATGGGATCGATGCCATACACGGTGTTACCTACACCCAGGGAAGTACGTTATTTCCACAGGAGATCGCAATGGCCGCTACCTTTAACAGGGCAATTGCTCACAGGGCGGGAGAGATCACTGCCTACGAAATCCGTGCAAGCTATATTCCCTGGAATTATTCTCCGGTTTTAGATCTGGGCAAATCGCCGCTTTGGCCGCGCATTTATGAAACTTTCGGCGAAGACCCTTACCTGGTAAAAACTATGGGCGCCTCAATTATCAGGGGTTACCAGGGCAACGATGTTGGCGATAAATACCACGTTGCAGCATGTATGAAGCATTATTTAGGTTATGGAGATCCTTTGAGCGGCAAAGACCGCACCCCGGCATGGATACCCGACCACTACATGCGCGAATACTTTTTACCGCCGTTTGCTGAAGCTGTTAAGGCCGGGGCAAAAACAATAATGATCAATTCGGGCGAAATAAACGGGGTGCCATTACACGGCAGTCATTATATGCTTACCGATGTATTACGGGGCGAATTGCATTTTGAGGGCATTGCCGTAACCGACTGGAGGGACATTGAATACCTGCACGACCGCCACCACATTGCCGCCACACAAAAAGACGCGGTGATGATTGCCGTAAATGCGGGCGTGGATATGAGTATGGTGCCTTATGAATACAGTTTTTATAATTACCTTATAGAGTTGGTTCATGAAGGCAAAGTATCAATGGCCCGCATTAATGAAGCCGTACACCGGATACTTAAAGTAAAATACGAATTAGGCCTGTTTGAACGCCCTGTGGGCAACCCAGATGATTATCCGAAGTTTGGTTCGGATGAGTTCAGGCAGGTCAGTTTGCAGGCCGCAACTGAAGCCATCACTTTATTAAAAAATAAAAACAACATTCTCCCGCTAAAAAAAGATATAAAGGTACTTGTAACCGGACCAACTGCCAATACCATGCGTTCATTAGACGGTGGCTGGAGCTATACCTGGCAGGGCGAACAATCGGATACTTATGCGGCAAATAAAAATAACATATTAAAGGCTATTCAGAAAAAAATAGGAAAGGAGAATGTGACCTATGAACCTGGCGCAGCGTTCGATAGCCTTAAAAATGTAAAAGCCGCTGTAGAGGCAGCTAAAAATGTTGATGTAATAGTGCTTTGTTTGGGTGAGCTTTCATATACCGAAAATGTAGGTAATATTGACGACCTTAACCTGCCCTGGGCCCAAACAGAGTTGGCGAATGAACTAGCTAAAACCGGTAAACCAATTATTTTAGTTTTGGCTGAAGGACGCCCCAGGATAGTTACTGGAGCCGAAAGTCATTCAGCTGCAACTATAATGTCTTACCTTTCTGGCAATGAAGGAGGGGACGCATTGGCCAATATTCTGTTTGGGGATGCAAACCCATCAGGCAGGCTGCCAATTACTTATCCTCAGTACCCTAATTCTTTGAACAACTACTACCGTAAAAATTTGGAGAACGGCAATTCTGATGACAGCCACAGTTATAACCCGCTTTACGAGTTTGGCTACGGTTTAAGTTATACCACTTTTAGTTACAGTAACCTGCATTTAAACAAACCTGATCTGAAGGAAAATGAAACTTTAACGGTTACTGTTGATGTGAAAAACACTGGAAAACGTGAGGGAAAGGAATCGGTACTGCTTTACACAAGCCAGTTGTATGCCAGTATTGCGCCTGATTTCAAACGGTTAAGAGCTTATGATAAAATTGACCTTCAACCCGGCGAAACAAAGACTGTAACGTTTAAAATTACATCAAAAGACCTTGCTTTTGTTAATGACATAAGTAAAACCGTCACAGAAGCAGGGGCGTTTAAGTTAATGATAGGCGATCAAACGCAGAATTTTAATTATATTTCGAATACTGTGCCAGATAGATCGGGGAAATTGTAGATAAAGCATTTATTATAAAATGTCAAATAAACATTTTATTTTTGGATCGGTAGTTTTATATTTGCGCAAGCTTACAGCTAACCAATTTATAAGCTAAAATTCCGGTTATGAAAAAGGTGTTGTGCGTATATTGTATTGTTTCATTGTTTTTTGTTTTATCATGTTCAAAAAAAGGAGTGACACCTGCGCCAACTCCTCAGCAAACTGATACAACATATAAAGCGCCTGTTGTTTCATCATCATTTGCCAAAGGGGCAGATATAAGTTGGGTTACACAATTTGAAGCGTCAGGCGTAAAGTTCTATAATAGCAGCGGCCAGCAGCAGGAGTTGTTTTCACTAATGAAAAACCTGGGGTTTAATTCCATAAGGTTGCGGGCGTGGGTTAATCCATCCGATGGATGGTGCAATACTGCTGATGTGGTTGCAAAGGCAATTCGGGCTAAGAACGCCGGTATGAAAATAATGATTGATTTTCATTACAGCGATGTATGGGCTGATCCCGGCGATCAGAATAAGCCTGCGGCCTGGGTTTCGTTAACTTTCCCTGCGTTGGTAACTGCGCTGCATAATTATACAGTAAATGTGATGGATACCCTCAAAACTAATGGTATTACACCTGATTGGGTGCAGGTTGGCAATGAAACAAACGATGGCATGCTCTGGCAGGATGGCCGCGCGTCGGTAAGCATGGCAAATTTTGCCGCGCTGGTGGAAAGCGGTTATACTGCCGTTAAATCAGTGAGCACCGCAACAAAAGTGATCGTGCATATTTCGAATGGTTTTGATAACAGCCTTTTTGAATATATTTTTGATGGACTAAAAGCCAATGGCGCGCAATGGGATATTATTGGCATGTCTGTTTACCCTTCCTATAATACTTCTGCCGGCTGGCAGGCGACAGATAGTGAATGCCTGTCGAATATTACGACACTGGTCGCACGTTATTCAACCCCTGTAATGGTGGTTGAGGTAGGAATGCCGGCAAGTCCTGCGTCGACAGCCAGGGATTTCCTGACAGATATTATCACTAAAGTAAATTCGGTTGCCGGCGGAAATGGATTAGGTGTCTTTTACTGGGAACCGGAAGCCTATACTAATGGTTATGGGTTAGGGGCTTTTGATAGTACAGGGAAACCAACTGAGGCTTTGCAGGCTTTTGGGAATTAATAGAAATACAACAGACGTCCTTTTAAGAAGCTTCCCATTTATACTGCAGTGAGAACAGTTATTGCCAGAAGAACCACAAAGCATATCAAAAACGCAATCGAATAAGTCATAGACATGCCAATCATCTTGGTAATTGTTCTCCATCTGCTTCGATGATAAACTGCCCTTAACGATTTGTATATATACAAAATAATTGCAATAGTAGACGCAAAAGTCAGCCACCCGATCACTGTTTCCCAATCGGTCGGAATCAGGAATTTTAAAATTATCAATGTGGCGAGGAACAGAAACATAAAACAATGTAAATGAAGCGCATAAATCAAGTGTTCCACATAAAACTTTTTGCTTTTATAAAAGGTGATCTGCAATATTAGGGCAAATAAGGGTAAAAGCACAAACATCATTTTTTGAAAATTATGTTTTATGCTTTCTTCTACTACATCTTTTATATTTATCTTTTGTTTGTTGATGGCAAAAGCCTTTTTGTTGTAGTATTTTTCAAACCATCCATCTTGTTTTCCGGCAGGCAGTTTGTTTTGATCTGCCATGTATTCTTCGTAACTGGTGTCTTTGGTCGATGTACTTACGATATGAGGATTTGCAGCTTCTTCTTTAACTCTTTCTTTTTCTTTTTTTGATGTGTCTTTTACCAGACGCTTATTTACGATAATGTAACCATTCTCTTTATACAGATCATTTATAGCCCCTTTTTTTGCTTTTAATGGTATAAAATGATTTTGATTAATGATTTTTATGGCTGCATTGAGTTCGGTAGGCGTCATCTCTTTATCAGTAAACGTTACTGCATCGCCGCCCTTTTGCTGAAAAACCAATAAAAAGTAAACAAGACTGATGAAAATATACATTTTTACCGGGTGAAGGTATTGTGCCCGTCTTCCGGCCATGTACTCGTTCGTCAAATAACCCGGTTTAAAGAACAATGGTTTAAGGGTATGAAAAAACTTGTGGTCAAAATGAAAATAATCGCTTATGGCATGGTTCATCATGTGGCCAAAGCTTTCTTTGATCTGCAGGTTTTCCTGTCCGCAATTATGACAGAAACGGCCTTGTAAAGTTGTACCGCAATTCAGGCAGTCAGTTTCCTCGCGGTAATGTTTTTTCATCGGTGAATTTATATGGCTAACTAAGTGAAAATTAAAATTTATAAACAGTATTTACGCGAGCGCTGTGGCATGCTTAAGCGCTGTATTATCTTTATACCTGAAAGCAAATGGGAAGATAATAGCGATAACCAGGGCATACCCTGCAAAACAAAGCCAGATGCCATGCCAGTTTTTGCTATGATCCGCCTGTGTAAAATATTTATCAATAAGTATCCCGCTTATAATGCTGCCCAAAAAGGCCCCAAACCCGTTTACCATCATCATAAACACCCCTTGCGCACTGCCTCTTATTTCAGGAGCTGTTTGCGTTTCAACAAATAGGGAGCCCGAAATATTAAAGAAGTCAAATGCCATACCGTACACAATACAGGATAAAATGATCATCCATAAACCGCCGGCAGGGTCGCCAAAGGCAAAAAGGCCAAATCGCAATACCCAAGCTAACATGCTGAACACCATCACATATTTAATTCCGAACTTGCGAAGGAAGAATGGGATAGCCAAAATGAAGAGCGTTTCGGATACCTGGGATATGGACATGATGATAGCAGGGTATTTTATCGCGATCAAATCAGTATATGCAGGTACATTTTTAAAATCGTGAATAAAAGTATCTCCATAAGCATTAGTAAGCTGCAGCGCTGCTCCTAAAAGCATCGAAAATCCGAAAAAAACGGCAAATTTAGGAGTTTTAAATAAGGCGAAAGCATTTAATCCAAGCAGATTTACAATAGATTTATTTTGGGCTGCATGTAAGAGAGACGGGCATTTTGGGAGGCTGAAAGAATAAACTCCCAATACTAAGGCTACTACCGATGCAATATAAAACTGGTTGGCAGAGGTCTCATTATGCGTAAGGCTTATTGTCCAAAGTGCAGCTATAAAACCGATAGTTCCCCAAATTCGTATCGGTGGGTAATCTTTTACAACATCATTACCGCTTTTTTTTAAAGCTGAGTAAGCAACTGTTATTGATAAAGATAAAGTTGGCATATAGAATACCATATTGAGTAATATTACCCAGAAAAACATCGTAGGATTAGTTACAAGGGGGATGCTAAACAATACCAACGCCCCCAAAATATGCATAATGCCGTAAAGTTTTTCAGCGTTTATGAATTTATCAGCAATAATTCCTGCTATGGCAGGCATAAAGATAGCTGAGATACCCATTGTCGAAAATATGGCCCCGAATTGCGCCCCCGACCAATGTTTATTTTGAAACCAGTATGCACCAATGGTGAGTAGCCAGGATCCCCATATGAAATACTGCATAAAATTCATTAGTATTAAGCGAAACTTAATATTCATAGGGCATCAGTTTGAAACAAGCAATATTCATAATTCAATTAATATTGGAAGAAATATGCCTAAATAAATATCAAATTCTGAAATCGAAATTCCGAATTCCGAAATCATCATGATGCTTTCCGCCTGTTCAGTTCATCACGTATTTTAGCAGCTTTTTCATATGACTCTTCGGCGAGGGCTTCCTGCAGTTTGGTTTTTAATTCATCAACGCTCAGTGAAGTAAATCCGCCTGTTGCGGCAGCAGATGTTTTTTCTTCGGCGGTTTCATTGATGTTTTCAAGGTAAACAAAATCATTGCCTTCAATTACTATACCTGCGCTTGAAAGAATAAATTCATAGGTGTAAATGGGGCAGTCAAACCTTACCGCGACTGCGATTGCATCAGAAGTACGGGCATCAATTTCAACCAATTTTTTACCATCTGAGCAAATGAGCTTTGCGTAAAAAATCCCGTCAACCAAATTATAGATTATAATTTCCAGCACATTGATGTGGTAGGCCTGTCCAAAACTTTTAAATAGGTCATGTGTGAGCGGCCTGCTCGGGGTCATTTTTTCTATCTCTATAGCTATCGCTTGTGCTTCAAAACTGCCGATGATGATCGGTAGCCTTCTGCGCCCGCTAACTTCGCCTAAAACCAGGGCATAGGCACCAGATTGCGTTTGGCTGTAGGATAAGCCAACGATATCCAGTTTTATTTTTTTCATATCATTACCCATCACAACGGATCCTTTTTAAGCCGAGGCTTTATATTCCTTAATTGCCGCAATTAATTTCGGCACAATTTCAAATGCATCACCGATAATACCATAATCGGCCACTTTAAAAAATGGGGCATCGGCATCTTTGTTGATAACAACTATAACTTTCGATGAACTAACGCCTGCCAGATGTTGTATTGCCCCCGAAATTCCTATTGCAATATACAAATTTGGACTGACAGCTATACCAGTTTGTCCAACATGTTCGCTATGGGGGCGCCAGCCGGCATCTGATACTGGTTTTGAGCATGCAAGAGCCGCACCAAGCAAGTCAGCAAGTTCTTCTATCATGCCCCAGTTTTCGGGGCCTTTGAGACCCCGGCCGCCGGAAACAACGATATCCGCATCGGGCAAAGAAACTTTATCGGTTGAACGGACAATTTCTTTGATGACCGCTGCAAAATCTGATGCTTTTGTTTCCACGCTAAGATCCTCAACGATTGCTTTTGAAGCTGTTTCAATAATTTTGTAAGCGTTTGGCGTTAAGGAGATAACTTTATTAGCTGACGTTATCTCAACAACGGCAAATGCCTTGCCCGAAAAAGCTGTTTTTTTAATGATAAACTTACCATCGGTCTGATCAGGTAAGGAAACCGCACCGTCTGCTACACCCGCTTCGAGTTTAACGCCAAGCCTTGGGGCAAGCCCTCTTCCCGAAAATGAATTTGACAGTACTACAATATCTGCACCTTGCTTTTTAGCTGCTGTAGCAATTACCGAGGCATATGCCTGATTGACAAAGTTCTTTAATTTTTCGTTAGATACATCTAATACTTTTTCGGCGCCATATTTGCCAAGGGCTGCTAATTCATCCGCACTAACGTCACCAATTGAAATAGCGATAAGATTGGTCTTATTTTGATCTGCTATGGCACGGGCATAAGAAACTGCTTCAAAAGTTGATTTTTTGAATTTACCATCCGCATTTTCTGTATAAACTAAAACTGGCATATTAATATATTAAGGTCGTTGACCTGATTAAACTTTTTATTTATATAACCCTTGCTTCGGCATGCAACAAATCTACCAGTTTTGAAGGATTATCAGCAGGAACTAATTTTACCCGGCCGCGGGGCGCAGGTGTTTCATAACTGATCCAATTCGAAAATGTTTTTGCTTCAACAGGTTCAGTAACTACTAAAAGTTTGGTACGTGCTGACATTATACCCCGCATGTTTGGTATTTTGGGTTCGGCAACACCTTCCGCTGTACCGGCAACAATAGGGAGGGGTATAGTTAATACTTCTTTGCCACCTTCAATTTCGCGTTCAACAGTTGCATGATCTCCATCAATTTCTAATTTTTTTATGATCGAAACAGAAGGAATATCTAAAAGTTCACCCAGCATCCCGGCTACTTTCGAGCCATTGTAGTCAATGGATTCCCTGCCCGTTAAAATGAGATCGAATGGATTTGATTTGATATAATGCGCAATCTGGAAGGCAACAAACCATGCGTCATGCGGGCTGGCATTGATGCGTACGGCATCATTAGCACCAATTGCAAGGGCTTTTCGTATGGTGGGCTCTGTATTAGCTTCACCAACATTTATTACCGTTACCGAACCGCTACCGCCATCAGTTAGCTCAATAGCACGTGCCAGGGCAATCTCATCGTACGGGTTTAATATAAATTGGACCCCATTTGTATTAAATTGGGTGTTGTTATCAGTAAAAGTTATTTTTGTCGTAGTATCGGGGACGTTACTTATACATACCAGGATTTTCATTATCGTAATTATTCGTTAGTAATTGGTTTTTTATATGAACTTATGAGCGCTACGCGGTTTGTTTTTAATTTGCAATGAAGCTACCATGAGCGTTTATATATTTTTGTAGCTGATGATGGTTTCATCGGAAATTGGTTTTTGCAAATTTAGTTAAAAAAGAGAGAGTTTAAAATGCAGGTAGATAGATTAGAGAAGCTATTGGAATTTATTAAGAATGAACCGGATGACCCGTTTTTAAAATACGCGCTGGCAACCGAGTATCTGCGTCTTAATCAAATAGATAAGGCTTTGGAATATTATGAGGACCTGATAAATAAACATCCCGGCTATATTGGGTGAAGTTGGGTCGATAGCTAAAACAGCTATTTTACGGCCATTTGTTAACAAATGGCTGATCAATAGATTTACAAGGGTGCTTTTTCCTGCTCCGGGCGGCCCTGTTATACCGACAATGGGTGTTTTTTTATTGAAAGTCATTTTTTTGTGCAATTGATCTAAATCTATATTAAGTGTCCAATTGGTTGCTGCAACGCGTTTTTGCATCACTGCCGGATGACTACCTGTAAACTGTATTAACCTGTCGGCATTTTTATAGTCAAACTCAAAAGTTTCGGGCAGGTTTTGCACCAGCCACTCATCATCATGATAAAAAGGTTAAAGTTGCGCAATTTGTTTTTTAAACCTGCCGGTGGTTTAACCCAGCCATAATGATATACATAGGCGTTGATCAGTTTAACTTTAATTTTTCGCCCGTTCAACCTGAATCCCTGCGCATCGCGATAGGAGTGTATCGATTTATTATTCCGCAATATCCTGATCTCGCGTCGGTACCACCTACGCGAATGTCCGTAATAATTATACGATCCATAAAAGTGTATATATTTGAACAGTAACCCTTCGATACGGGTATCCTGTAAATTTTCCTCCATTTCCTTTTTTATAAGTGTAAGGTATTTTTCATGCACACATTCATCGCCCTGTATATAAAATGCCCAGTCGGCATCCGGCGATATGGCATTAAATGCTATATCAGTTTGTGCTGCAAATACTGTCCCACCTTCGCGTAAGGTATCATCCCAAACCGTATTGACTATCCTTATTTTACATGAATTTATCGCCCTGATCAAATGCTCCGTTTCATCATCGCTATTACCTAAAGCCACTATAAACTCATCACAAACCGGCAAAATAGAAGTAATAGCTTCAACTATAGGATAATCATTTTTTACTGCGTTCCTGATAAAAGTAAAACCGGCTACCTTCATTTATATGATTTTTATGTGCAAACGAGTTTTTATGTTGAGGACTAATGAATGTTACACTACCACCGATGGGGCAAGCATAACAAAGCTTGTACTTTCGAAGCAAATATAACTTTATCCGG
>Ga0207002_1143_pt1 | contig 12700 bp, 8 predicted proteins | sample Alteio_BWMinCont_88_FD_153473 | JGI IMG/M metagenome (GOLD analysis project Ga0207002, IMG submission 153473) | Enriched cells from forest soil in Barre Woods Harvard Forest LTER site, Petersham, Massachusetts, United States -... | ecosystem: Environmental > Terrestrial > Soil > Temperate forest >...
GCCACCGACGAAGCCCGAGAAGAACATGTATTCGTTCTGGTCTTCCTTCTTGCCGGTCAAAACGACCTTTTCGGCATTGATAATGACGACGAAGTCGCCGGTATCGACGCTCGGAGTGTAGGAGGCCTTGTGGCGACCGCGGATGATGGTCGCTGCCTTCACCGCAAGACGGCCAAGCACAACACCTTCGGCATCGATCAGATGCCACTTTTGTTGCACCGTCTCCTTTTTGGCGAGGAAAGATTTCATGGAAAAGAGGTCAATAACTACGGTTTGGCGAAAGCCTGTCAACCTTCGTTTTCCAACTAAACTATTGCCGCCGCAGCGTCCTGCCCGGATTCCACACCCCTTCGATCATGGTGGCGATCGAATGGGGCGGCAGCCCAGTGCTGTTGCGCTCGACCCGCGCGATCAGCAGTTCGCACGCGGTGGCTCCGATCAGCTCCCCGTTCTGAAAGATCCCGCTGTAGCGGGCGCTCATCCCCGCGGCCGACAGGGTGGCTAGTCCCATTTGGCGCGGCACGGACCGGCCGGATTGCTTAAGGAATCGCTCCACCAGGTCCGGCGCCAGGGTGAGAATGACATCGGGCCGTTCCGCGTTCAGCCACCGGCTAAATTCCGCAACGGGAAAGAGCGCGGGGTCTTCCAGATTTTCGACGAAGAGCGGAGCGGTGCTGGCGAAGCCGGCCAGGCGGCGCTGCCCTTCGAAGAACCCTGCTTCCCACCGCCCCTGAAATTTTTCCTGATGGCTGGCGCGCAGGATTAGCCCGGGCCGACGATAGCCGAGCCGGCGGCACTCCTGCATGATGCGCAGGCTGGAGAAATAGTGGTCGTTGCTGACCGTGTGCATGGTCTGCGTCGCGTCTGGCGCGCCCAGCCGAATCACGCAGAAACGGTCCCAGTCGAGCGCCGGCACGGGCGCGCCGTCGGGCAAGGGGCCGAGCATCACGCCGCGAATCCCCCGGGCCAGGAGAATGCCGCTCAGGCGCTTGGGTGTCATGCCCGGGTCGGCCAGCGTGAATTCCTCCGCGCGGTAACCCAGTTCGGTGGCGCGCTGGATCAAGCCGGCGCGAATGGTGCGCAGGGTGCGCGACGGATGCAGTTTCCAGCCGGCGGTGCCGACCAAGGCGTGAACCACCGCGAGCACTGGCGAGGGCGGGGTTCTGCCGCCGGTTCGCCGGGTCCGCATCAGCGCGGAGACGTAGGGGTTGGACTGATAGCCGAGCCGCTGCGCGGCCGCCTGCACCCGCGCGCGCACCGCCTCGGAAACATTGGGCTGGTTGCGCAGGCTCAGCGAGATCGTCGCCACGCTGACGCCCGTCGCCACCGCCACATCGCGCATCGTCACCGGTCGATCCATGAGTTAACGATGCTATTATCCGCGTAGCGGCAGTCCAGTAGAAGCGGCGTCCCCGCCGCTTATCTTCCCCAAGGCCGCCTCCGGCCGCGCTCAATTTTCCGAGGATTGTGCGATCCGCCCCCGGCCGGCAGTATAGAGGTGACCCCCATGACCGCCGACGCCGATCTCCTGCGCCGTTATGCCACCGAAGCCTCCGAACCGGCGTTCGCCGAACTGGTTCGGCGCCATGTCGATCTGGTGTATTCCGCCGCGCTGCGGCAGACCGGCGGCAATCATCATTGGGCTCAGGAAGTTACCCAAATGGTCTTTACGACGCTCGCCCGCAAAGCGGGCTCTCTGCTCCGCCACCCCGCTTTGCCGGCGTGGCTGTACCGCACCACGGCCTACACGGTGGCCATGGCTCGCCGTTCGGCCGCCCGCCGGTCCGAGTACGAACAGCGGGCCGCGGCGGAAGTGTTGATCGCGGCGACGGGGACTTCTGACGAGACGGTCAATTGGGCCGAGGTGCGCCCCGTGCTCGACGCGGCGATGGGCGATTTACCCGAGCGCGACCGCGAGGCGATCGTCCTGAGATATTTCGCCAACGCGCCCTTAGCCGACGTCGGCCGCCGGTTGGGTCTGTCGGAAAACGCGGCCCGCATGCGGGTGGACCGAGCCTTGGAAAAGCTCCGCCTTCGCCTGGAGCGCCACGGGGTAACTTCGGCGGCGAGCGCGGCGGCCCTAGGGCTGGCCTTGAGCGGCCAAGCCGTGATGGCCGCCCCGGTCGGCTTGGCGGTTGCCACAACCACCGCCGCGATCGCGGGCGCAACAACCGCAACCACCGCAGGCCTGGCCGCCCTAATTCCCTTTATGACCGCAACCAAAGTCAGCGTGCTAATCTGGACCGTCGCCGCCGCGGCCGGGGTCGGATTCCTTGTTCAGCAGCAACGGGCGGCAACGCAGCTCAGATCGGAAATTGAAAAAGACCGATCACACCAGGCATCTGATGATACTTTGCTCGCTGAGAATATGCGGCTGCAACGGGCGCTTGATCAGGCGCGGGATCTGAAAGCTGCCAGCGACCGATTGGCCGCGCTCCGCGAATCCCAAGCGACGCTTAATAAATTGCTCGAGAAACGACTCGCGGTGAACCGGCCGGTCTTGGGGGCGGCTAACAGCAGTCATCCAATTTTCCCCTCAGAAAAATTGGACGTCCAACCTCGGGTCTTGCGTCAGCCCCATCCAACTTATCCGTCGGAAATGTCGAAAAGCGGCCAGGAAGGAACAGTCATGGTCGATTTTGTGATCGATGAAAAAGGAGCGGTGCAAAATGCCTTTGCGGCCACCTCGACACAAAGTGCTTTCAATTCGTCTGCGGTGGCAGCGGTGAGTCAATGGGTTTTTCAACCGGGTCAAGTGAGCGGGACCGACGTTGCGGCCCATATGCAAATTCCCATCGTTTACTCGCTTGGGAAACCTCGCGCCCGTGGCGGCAAAGCTGAGGAGTTTACGCCTAACGACTGGTTTACCACCAATGCGCGCTAGTTGGATCTTGGCCGTGCTCGGGCTCGCGTCCCTCGGAGTCCTCGGCGAATTCTGCCTCCTAAGCTTTCATAAAGAGCAGACGCTCAAGATCGAGGCGGCGCAGGTGAAGGAACGCGGCCTTAAGCGATCCCAGTTAGGCTCCGCGAACGCGCGGATGGCTCGCGAGCTGGCGAAATTCGGTGATCTCACTGTGCTTTGGAGAAACCATAACCAAGCGCAGCAAATCCAGTCGGGAATCGATAAGCTGCGTCTGACCATCCATAACCTCCAACTTGCCAAGCCGCTGCCGGGAGAGTCCAAGCCCGATCCGGTGTGGCCGGACGGAGCCGAAGTCAAAGCCGCGAAAGATTGGGCCTATGTGGGCAAGAAAACGCCTCGGGACATGTTGGAGAGCCTTTTGTGGGCCAGCACAAACGGCGATGTGGACCACTTGGCTGGATTGATTACGTTTCACGGGCCAGCGCAGGCCGCGGCGCAAGCGCTCTTCGACCAACTTCCGGACAAGGAACGAGCCGACTACGGCAGTCCGGCCAAAATCGTGGCAGAGATGATTGCCGCATCCATGCCGACCGACCTGGAAGCCGCTTCGATCGATGCAAAGACCTGGAAGTGGTCACTTCTCACGGTGCGCGATGAGCACGCAGACGGAGCGCAGTCCGACATGTATTTCCGCGCTGACCAGTCCGCCGATGGCTGGCAGCTCGACGTGCCCGCCAAGGTTATTCAGGGCTTCCAGAAAAAGCTCAGCGATCCATGAAGCGCTGGTGCAGCGGCGCATTTGTAGTTGCGGCGCTATTGGCCAATTTTGGCTGTCAGGAGATCCAGCAACCGGACAGAGTCTCCGGGCGGTCCTCTTATCAGGTCGTAGAAACCCCGGAAGTCCCGCCTGCGATGCAGCAAGGCGCGTTGGTGCTGCCGGTGCTGCATTTGGGAGAAACGCGCCGAACGTTAGTCGAAGCCTATCCCGAGGGAGACCTGGCTAGCCCAACCTACCCACTAGCCGCTTTGGCTGCGCACGCCGGCTGGGTGATTCTCGGTGTGCGAATCACGATCGACACGAACGGTCGGGTTTCTGACGTGCAGCTCAATCCGCTGGGACTCTCGAACGCGGGCCGATTCACCGATGATTTTCTGCAGGCGGTAACCGCCACGGTGCGCACCTGGAAATTTTTCCCTGCGCGCTATCACTACGAAATCGTGCGCCAGCAAAAGGGCGGCGGCTTCTACTGGAGCAATCTGAAATACGAAGCCACCGAGAGCTTCACCGACCTCTCCTTTAACTTTACGGAGACGGCTGGGGTGAACTGGAAGCAGTAAGCTGCACCGTCTTCCAGGCGCCGGGCGCCAGGCCCAGATCCTGAAGTTTCAACTCGAGAATCCGGACGCGGACGAGCCGCAGGGTGGGGTGGCCGACCGCGGCGGTCATTTTCCGCACCTGCCGGTTCTTGCCTTCGATCAGCTCCAGTCCGATCCAGGAATCCGGCACGGTCTTGCGCACTCGAATCGGCGGCACGCGCGGCGGGAAATCCGGCGCCGGATCAATGAGCCAAGCCCGCGCCGGCAAGGTGCGATACCCGCCCATCTCGACCCCCTCAGCCAACCGCTCCAACGCAGCCGCAGCCGGCATACCCTCCACCTGGGCCCAGTATTCTCGCGGATGCTCGTTCCGCGGATCGAGCAAAGCCGAATTCAGCCCGGCCTCATCGGTCAGAAGCAAAAGCCCCTCCGAATCGGCGTCCAGCCGCCCGACCGGATAAACCCCCTTGGGCAGCCCAAACTCAGCCAACGTGCGCCATTCGCTCCCCGGTTCAGGGGTGAACTGCGAAAGGACTCCATAAGGTTTATAGAACGCGATAACCACTGCGGTCAGCATGCGCTGGTTGGTCCGATCCGATCAAATGCGGAGTTATCGTCGCCGACCCGCGGCTGGCGCATCTGTCGGAGAACTTTACGCTTTCGTCCGCTCGAACGCCTTGGCGAAGCGGCCCGCGCAAAACAGGTGAGAAGTTTTATTGCCTGTAGGCCAGATGATTAGCCAGCACGAAGCGCACCTTCCGATGCTGCCGCTCAGCCGATGGCATGCTACCAGCAATGCGGCCGGGACATGACGCCCTCTCTCGCTCGAACCTCTAGAATTTCCGCCGCGGTCTCCGCCTCCGCCGTGGCCCTGGCCCTCTTGGCCCTGCCGAGCGCCAAAGCCGACAACACGTACAACGACACCATCACCGCGATTTTCGGCTCGGGCAATCCGGCCGGCGGCTGGGCGGCCGAAGTCGATCCGACCACCGGGCTGACGCTTGCGCTGAGGGCGAAGAACCGCACCACCGGCGCGATCAACGATGATGGGTCCAGCACCTACACCGAAACCGCGGGAACGATCGCGGGTGGTCTGGCGAACTGGAATTTCGAGTTTTCCATTTCCGATCCGAATCTGACCACGGACGGCATCACCTATCAGCTCGGATTCGATACCGATCCGACCGCCGGAGAGGCCATCACCTGGGTCAATGCGCTGGCGCCCGCCGGGGGTGATGCCTACGGCACCTCGGCCACCGCGAGCGGCCACGGCACAGCCTTCGCCCCGGGGGACACGGTGGCTCAGAACAGCGAGAACATCGCGTTCGCCGGGCAAAACCCGAAGCTGACCGGCGAATACACTTACTACCTGGACGCCTATTCAGGCGGGGTTTTGGTCGACTCCGACAAGATCCAAGTCAACGTGGTCGCCGCGTCGGATGCTTCGAGCACCTTCGCGCTGGCAGCGCTCTCATTTGGCCTGCTGCTGGTTCCCGCCGCCCTTCGGCGCCGGAACCTGCTCGGCGGCAGTGCCTGAATTCGGTAGCGCGCTCAGCTCGTTGCGCCAGGCGTGCTGCTCTTTAAAACCCAGCACGTCGCGAATCTTGCGATTGGAAATCGGCGCTTCCTGGCCCACCAGCTTGCGCCGGTGAGGCGTTTGGGGGCACCATTGCTTGAGGAATTGTTCGGTCGGTGCATCGGCCGTGATGGTATCGTTCACCGCATTGAACACCTGATACCCAAGCCCGCTTTTCTGCAGCCCGAGATGGACAATTTGGCCCAGATCCCGGGCATCGATATAGCTCCAAGCGTTGCGCTTGCGGGACATCGGGTCGGCCAGGAAGGCCGGGAACCGTCCGTATTCGTGGGGTTCGATCACGTTGCCGATGCGCAGGGCGTAGATGTCGGCCTGGAAGCGCTCCGCGAAAGCGCGCGCCGTTTTCTCGTTGATCACCTTGGATAGCCCATAGCTATCCATCGGATCGCTGTCGTAGTCCTCCTCGAGCGGAAAGGCGTGATAGTCTTTGTCGCCCTCGGCAAAGCAAACCCCGTAAGTGGTCTCGCTCGAGGCGATGATGACTTTGCGAATCCCTAGTTTCATGGCGGCCTCGATGACATGGTAGGTCCCCATCACGTTGACCCGAAAAGTCTCGTCATCCGGCCGAAGGAGAACGCGAGGTATGGCGGCAAAATGAACCACGGCGTCGACCGCTGCCGGCGGTCGTCCCTGTTGAAACCCGGCCCAGCCGAAATGCGTGGTCATCGCATTGTACCCTTGGCCGGCGTCGGTGATGTCTCCCAACAGCGTCGGAATTCCCGGATGGCTCGACGCGGTCAGGTCAAAATTGAGAACCTCATAGCCGTGGTTGACCAGCCAAGGCAGGACATGGCGGCCGGCTTTGCCGGACCCGCCCGTAAAGAGAATGCGTTGCGACATTGGGGAGCCGGAAGCTTAGTGCGACTCACGCCGTTCGCAACTGCTCCCCGCCCCTCCGTCCGAGCGTTTGAGCTTAGGCCCGATGGTTACGGGCAGCCCGCTTGCGGGCGGAAAGGGCCAGGCCGAGGCCGCCGAGACCGAACAGCAGGGCCGTGCTCCCAGCGTCGGGAACCGAAGCGCGCGGGCCGTTACCCGTCAGTTCGTTGGCGATGAGTTGGTAAACTTGGCCGTTGTTGCTGTTGCCCTGCGTGGAGGGAAACAGGTTGTCGGTGTAGACATTTCCCGCCGCATTCACGGCAATCATGTCGACGCCATTGCCGTCGGTGGCGAGCAGGGTGGCTCCGGAAGCGAGGGTGGGCTTGGCGAAGTTGCCGTTATTGAAATAGGCCAGCGCGCTCAGATTTACGCCGTCAAAGATCGCATCGGACGGGACGGTGGCGACGAGATGGCCGCTGGTCGAGCCGTTGACGCCCGAATCGAGCAAGGGCGAATACCCCGCGGTCATGATGCCGCCGGTGATTTCCCAGGGGGTGCTGATGCCGTAGGTGCCCAGCACGAGGGTGCCGCCGCCATTGACGTACTGCTCCAGCACGTTGCCCAGTCCGGCGGGGCTAGCCGGGCCGCTGTCGGTATAGGCCAGAACGGCGTCATAGCCGCTAAGTTGCGCCAAGGTCGGGGTGCCGCTCGCGGAGTTGTACACGCTTACGGTCGTGATGCCATCCAAGCCGAGGAGTTGGGTGGTGGGGTAATTACTGCCGTCGGCGGCGACGATCAGGACGCTTTCGGTCGCCTTGGCGTGCGCGGCGAAGCTGCCGGTCAAGAGGAGGGCCAGGGCGAAAAACTTCGCTGAAGTGATGGATTTCATAAAGAGGGTGGAGCGTCAGAGCGCGAGCCGGTTGCGGTGGATTGGTCTAAAAAGCACGTTGAGTGCCGCGATCGAAACATCTGAAATGAGTCATTACCTATTAAATGGTTAGAGATTTCTTAAGCGGGCGCTCAGTCCGATGCGCTCGGGTGAGGCGTTAGTTGTGTAAAAAAACCCGACGCGACGGCGGCAGGAGGAAACCCGTTGACAGAAGGCCGGGGATGAGGTTCTTTTGCCCCTCACTTTGTTGCAGGGTGGAGCAGCCTGGTAGCTCGTCAGGCTCATAACCTGAAGGTCGCTGGTTCAAATCCAGCCCCTGCACCCAATTTAGAAGCCCTCCCACTGCTCGGGAGGGCTTTTTGTTGAACGAGTTACGGAAATGTGAGGCGAGGTGCGCGGAAATGGGACGCGATGAAACAAATTGCCCCAAAAACCAAAATTTCCCCCAAATTTCCCCCAAATTTTGTGCTAATATGTGCGGCTCGCTCGCCCTTACAATGACGAGATGCCGTCTTTCTAGAACTTCGTCGTTAAGGCCCTGGTATGCGGCCGTGAAACGGTCCTGCAGGATTTTGCGGATGCAGCAGACGTCCTGAGAAAGAGGCCTCCCTCGATCAAAGTGGTGGACCGTCGGCCGTTGAATTGAGGATTTTTGGTCCAGTCTATTTTATGAAGCCGGGCGAGGAAGCGCAGTACTCTTGTAACACGCGCTTGAGTTTGTTTCGATTCCACGGAATTTCGGAAATTCGCACTTCTACTCGATCCGGCTGCCAACTTGTCCCTTCATCCCCAGTTTCTAGGCTCCAGCCCTATTCGCACGTTTCATGATGAGCAATAAGTCACAGCAATCTCCAGGACAACCAACGCAGCCTATTACGATCCACACCATTCTGCAGCAGTTCCGCGAGGAGGCCACTTCCAACCGCGATCTTGGTGATCGGTTTGAGCGTCTTATCTGCCGTTATCTCGAACTTGATCCGCTCTATCGCGAACAATTCTCCCACGTTTGGATGTGGAACGAGTGGCCTCTGAAAGGAAAAGTTGGAGACGTTGGTATCGACCTCGTCGCTGAGGAGCGCGCTACTGGGGAATACTGCGCCATACAGTGTAAATTTTACCTTCCTGATCACACTCTTTCCAAGGAGGACATCGACTCGTTTTTTACCGCGGCAGGAAAATCTCTCTTCACCTCCTGCATGATCGTATCCACCACCGACAAGTGGGGAAGGAACGCTGAACAGGCGCTTGCCGACCAATCCAAGGCCGTCACCCGGTTGCGGGTGCAGGATCTCGATTCCAGTCCGATCGACTGGTCGAAATTTGATCTTAAGCATCCACAGAATCTTTCAGTCCGAAAGCGGAAGACGCCGAGGGACCACCAGAAAGAGGCGCTGAAAGACGTTGTGAAAGGCTTAGCCGGAGCGGACCGCGGCAAGCTCATCATGGCATGTGGCACCGGCAAGACCTTCACCTCCCTTTGCATTGCGGAGCACTTGGCTCCAAGAGGCCACGTACTTTTCCTGGTGCCATCGCTTTCACTTCTTTCGCAAAGCCTCCGCGAATGGACAGCCGAGTCCACGTATCCACTACATAGTCTTGCGGTTTGCTCTGACTCAAACATCGGCAAGAAGCACACTAAGGGCGATGACGACAAGGCTGATATCACCACCTATGACCTCGCTTTTCCCGCTACGACGTCTGCGCGTCAGATAGTCCGGCATTATCAAGCCGCGCACGCCATTGCGGAACAAAAGGGGGCACCGGCACAGATGACCGTCGTCTTTGCTACCTACCAGTCCATCCTGGCGGTTTCAGACGCACAAAAAGCAGGCTTCCCAGATTTCGATCTCATTATTTGCGACGAAGCACATCGCACAACCGGTGTGACGCTGAGCGGTGAAGACGAGAGTCATTTCATCAAGATTCACGACTCAAATTTCATCAAGGGCACGAAGCGCCTCTATATGACGGCCACCCCCCGCATCTTCAGCGACGACACCAAGGGTAAAGCGAAGGAGGCAGATGCTGAACTATGCTCGATGGATAATTCTTCCATCTTTGGTCCAGAACTTCACCGGCTTGGCTTCGGAGAAGCTGTCAGCAAAGACCTTCTTTCCGACTACAAGGTACTCGTTCTCGCCGTGGACGAAAAATACGTCTCCAAGACGTTCCAGAGCCAGATTGCCGATGCTAATAATGAGTTGAACTTGGACGATGCCGTCAAGATCACAGGCTGCTGGAATGGCCTTGCGAAGCGCCTCGATCGGGCCGCCGGCTCAGAAACAGATCTCCATGGCGACACAGCACCGATGCGCCGAGCGGTGGCCTTTTCCCGTTCCATAAAAGACTCGAAAGCATTCACCGCGAAGTTCGCACAAATGATCGAGGCTTACCGCACCTCGCACTCCGACGAGGAAAATCTACTCCACTGCGAACTCGACCACGTAGACGGCACATTCAACGCCCTCAAGCGCAATGCCCTTCTTGATTGGCTTAAGGCGCCCGCGGCGGACAACACCTGCCGTATCTTGTCCAACGCCCGCTGTCTTTCCGAAGGGGTTGATGTTCCAGCCCTCGACGCAGTGCTCTTCCTCAACCCGAGAAATTCCGTCATTGATGTCGTCCAGTCTGTAGGTCGCGTCATGCGCAAGGCTGACGGAAAGAAATACGGCTATATCATTCTGCCCATCGGCATTCCGGCAGATGTTGCTCCCGAGGACGCTCTCCAGGACAACGAGAAATACAAAGTAGTCTGGCAGGTGCTTCAAGCTCTCCGGGCACATGACGACCGCTTCAACGCGACCGTCAACCAAATCGAACTCAACAAGCACCGTCCCGACGCGATCCAAGTCATCGGTATCGGCGGCAGGGAGCCGGGCGAACAGGGTAGCGGCAACGGGGCGCCTGCCGTCCGCGAAATCCAAAGCGCTTTGATCTTCCCTCATTTGGAGGAATGGAAAGACGCGATTTTTGCTCGCATCGTCCTTAAATGCGGTGACCGCCGCTATTGGGAGAGTTGGGCGAAGGACGTCGCTGTCATCGCCGAGCGCCACACCACTCGCCTCAAGGGACTGCTCGATTCCGGCGAGAAGCGCCACAAGATGGCCTTCACCGATTTCCTGGCTGGTCTGAGGGACAATTTGAATCCCAGTATTTCTGCAGACGACGCGATGGAAATGCTCTCCCAGCACCTCATCACGCGCCCGGTCTTTGAGGCACTCTTCGCGAATTACGACTTCACTCAGCAAAATCCAGTCTCCATCGCAATGCAGAAGATGCTCCACACTCTTGAGGATCAGGCGCTGGAAAAGGAAACTGCTTCGTTGGAAAAGTTTTATGCTAGCGTCCGCGAGCGCGCCTCAGGTATCGATAATGCTGAGGGCCGACAGCGCATCGTCATTGAGCTTTATGATAAATTTTTCCGCACTGCTTTTCCTAAGGTGGCCGAACGCCTCGGCATCGTTTACACTCCCGTCGAGATCGTGGACTTCATCATCCATAGCGTCAGCGGCGCTTTACAGCACGAATTCAGCTCCGCACTAGGCGAAAAAGATGTCCATATTATCGATCCCTTCACCGGTACGGGCACGTTTATAGTCCGCTTACTTCAGGGCGGTGAGATCAAGCCTGACGACCTCCTCCGCAAATACCAGCACGAGCTGCACGCCAACGAAATCGTGCTTCTCGCCTATTACATCGCAGCCATTAATATCGAGGAGACGTTTCATGCGCTCCTACACGCCGGCGAGAATTACGGAGCCGCCGACCGTGCGAATGGCGCGAAGGCTGATAGCTACATTCCGTTCGAAGGCATTGTCCTGACTGACACATTCCAGCTCTCGGAGGCAAAGGGTGAGATGGAGGAAAAGATGTTCCCCGAGAATAACAGACGTGTAAAGCGCCAGAAGCAAAGCCCCATCCGGGTTGTCATCGGCAATCCGCCTTATTCCGTCGGGCAAAATAGCGAGAACGATAATAACAAAAATCTCGCCTACCCCTCGCTTGATCAACGTATCGCCGAAACCTACGCCGCTCGATCTACTTCGAAACTGGCAAGGAACCTCTATGACTCTTACATTCGCGCAATTCGGTGGGCGAGCGACCGCATCGCGGAGAAAGGCATGGTCGCCTTCGTTACAAACGGCTCCTTCATCGAAAGTAACAACATGGACGGCCTCCGTGCGTGTCTTGTGGATGAGTTTACCTCCATCTATGTTTTTAACCTGCGCGGGAATGCTAGGACTTCCGGCGAGCAACGCAGGATGGAAAGAGGTAATGTGTTTGGCGAAGGTAGTAAGGCTGGTATCGCCATTTCACTTTTTATTAGAAATCCGACCAAACGGGGAGCCTGTGAACTTTATTACCACGACATTGGCGACTATCTGAGCCGGGAGGAGAAACTGACGGCAATCAGGGGCTTCGAAAGTGTGAATGGTATTCATCGGGCCAAGAAATGGAATCGTATCCAGCCGAACGAAAGCCACGACTGGATAAACCAACGCGCCCCCGTCTTTCAGACGTTCATTCCTTTAGGAAACAAAGATGACCGCGAGTGTCGGACGGTGTTTGCAAGCTATTCGATGGGTGTCGTGACCAATCGGGACAACTGGGTTTACAACATGTCCAGTGCTCAACTGGAGACAAACGTCCGACGGATGGTCGATGCGTATAATACAGATCGTGTCCGATACCATGAGGCGTGTTACGGAAAAACTAGAGACGAGTTGCCTGAGCTTGAAAAGATCATCAACGCCGATCCGAAAAAGATAAGTTGGACTCGTGCACTCAAGGTCGACGCGAAGCGAGGCAAAGAGCTGAACTTTGAATCAAAGTCCATAGTGACTGCTATGTACCGGCCGTTCACGAAGCAATGGTTGTATTTCAACCGTCGCCTGAACGAGATGGTTAGTTTGACCGAACGATTATTCCCGATCGGCACTACGGGCAACCTTGCGATCTGCATTACTGGTGTCGGAAGTCGGGTTGATTTTTCGGCCATAATCACCGCTTTTTTACCTGACCTAAGCATGTCAGCAGCAAATGGAGGCGGCCAATGTTTTCCCCTCTATCTTTACGAAAAGGACGAGCGGAAAGAGGGCGAACTTATCAGCATGGTAGAGGAGGGCGAATTGGTGGATGGCTATCGGCGCCGGAGTGCCATGACAGATGAGAGCCTCTCGGATTTCCGTGCTACCTACGAAAAGGCGATAACGAAGGA
>Ga0207002_1145_pt1 | contig 12513 bp, 5 predicted proteins | sample Alteio_BWMinCont_88_FD_153473 | JGI IMG/M metagenome (GOLD analysis project Ga0207002, IMG submission 153473) | Enriched cells from forest soil in Barre Woods Harvard Forest LTER site, Petersham, Massachusetts, United States -... | ecosystem: Environmental > Terrestrial > Soil > Temperate forest >...
TGCTGCCTGTTGTGAGACATTAGAAGAATATGTCCAGGCAGGGACTGTGTAAGTAATCGGCAGCGCTAATACTGTTCCGCAATTCTGATTAGAGAACACCTGGCTCATTGCAACGTTATAGTAAACGTAAGGTTCGGATGAGTTGCCATTATTATTGCCGTTATTACTAAAACTTCCGTAATTATATGAAACAGCTTTAATTAAAGGGGTATTTGTTTTACCAAGCACTTCCCTATAAGTTCGTACCAGCCTGCCAATCGCATCGTATTGAAACCGCGTGTAAAGATTATTGTTGTCTAAAATATAGGTAAGATCGCCTGTTTGGCTGTCATAAACATAAGCGGTTGCAGCAGCGGCCGTTGGCTGGAAGCGGAAGTCGTCGAAATACAATGTACCCGCTGACCCGTTGGTACAGCCTACAACCAGGTTGCCGCTGCCTGTTATTGCACTTGCCGGTACAGTCATTTCCAATAAGTAACATCCGGCAGCCGATTTAGCATAGGTTTGTACCGGGGCTACCACAGTACCGCCATTTCCCTGGTAATAAAGAGATGCCAGGTTTACACTGCCGGATGCAGGTGGTTTAACCCAAACCGAGACGCTGTAATTTTGTGGTACGGGATTAAGGCTTGTTATTGGCACTGTATAAATAAACCCATTGGAATTGGCGGGTACCATCAAACTATTTACGCCCGTATGTGATTTTGTAGAATCAGTAACAACGGTACCACCCCCCGGCGAAATATTACTGCTGAAATTACCGCTGCTTAACAGGGCATCTTCGGCTCCGGCATAGGCAATATCATTATAACGTGCAGCCCCACCGGTTATCAGCACTTTGCTATTGCCGTACCCCATGCGTGTGGCCGCGAAATTATTGTTAATATCAGTTGCCTCTAAAGCATTTGAATACACATTGTACTGTGTGATCTGTGCTGTTTTTTTCCATGAGGCATTACTGCTGCCGCCATTGCTTGTCCCGTAAAAGTCTGCAAAAGTTGAATATGGCTGTACGTTATTTGTTGCACTTCCGGCGGGCATCCATGTATAACTGCTGTTCATTCTCCATATATTTGATTCTGAGCCATCAGAAACAGGGTTCCCATTGGGGTCTAAGGGAATACTTGTGGACCAGGTTTGCACCGCAGCCGTAACCACCCCAATAGGATTGTTGTTTACGTCGACGCTGAAAGTATAATTAGATGCCTGTTGGGAAAGCATTTGCTTGTGCTGGGTTGCGCCGGCGTCATCATCATGTGTTTTTAATCCCAATGCAGGGTAGGCTAACGAAGAAATGCCCCCGGCCATATATGCAGGAGTTGCCATACTAATAAAACGGTTGCCATACGAGTCGGTGGTTAATGTTTGGGTAACCGCGCCAGTATAAAAATCAAATGCCAGGTTAGTCTGGTTCATGCTGGTGCCATTCTTATAATCAATTTGCGTGGCACCGGTTTGAATCGCAGGAAAAGTTTCAACGTTGCTCATTACCAGCATTTCATCGTATTTACTATTGACCGGATTAGATGAAACGTTCGCAAGATCGGTGGATGCACGGGCAGTAGCATATCTTTCCAGGATCACCCCCATATCGTTGTAAGATACCCCATTATAATTCGACACCCCCGTAAAGGTAGCAAGGCGGGGCTCATAATTATTCACCTGGTTTTGAAAAGAAGTATTCTCTAAATCATCATATAAATAATGATTGATTTTTTCCGTCAGTATATTTCCCTGGTTATCATACGTGACCACTCTTTTCAAATTACCAACCCGGCTGGTATAATCCTTAATACTGACATCGTGGGCAGCTTGATTGATAATTGTATAACCACTACCTGAGGAAGATGTGTGCGCCGCAGTGCTATGGGGAGATTCGTATTGATATTGCTCTAAACCTATCATTTCCGGTTTAAATACTTCATACTGGTAAAGTGTTGTACCCTCAATTGGTACAGCGGTCCCATTTGGAAGTATAGAAAAATCATTTACCGCCACTGTTTCATATAATACCCCCGGCGCCGGCACTTCCCTGGCGACAGCCGTTAAGTAACTTGAAGACTTATTTAAAATGCTGCGATAGGCGTTTGTGAAAATTATCAGGTCAGAAGGTGAAAGTTTATACGAAGTACTTTCATAAATACTGTTCATGGCATTTCCTAAGTTATCTTGGTTAGCGCTTGGCAAATAAGAAGTTACGCCTGATGTGCTTCCCGGATAACCCAAAGAACCATAATTATAGGATGTTTGCTGAACATTACCGTTAAGGTCATCTACAATAATATTTTTAACACGTATGCCCCCTCCATAATTGAAATTGCCCGACATATTTGGAGTTAAATTGCCCGTGACAAGATTCGTCACACTCGCTGAACTAATTGGAACTCCACTTATTGGCGTTGTTTGCAAGAAAGTAACCAGGTTAGGGTCGAGCTTTACTTTTATATCATTGCCAACTACACTTACAATTGTTGTTTGCGGATAAGTACCAAGATCGACCTGATTATAGCCCTGTGTACTCGTCCCGCCAAAACCAGATGAAGTGCCTATCCTGTAAAACGCTAATGGACCCGTTACAACGCCGCCAATCTGAAAAAATTGCGACAAGTTAATATTAGGAGGTACTGAAGCCATCATATCCATTGTACCATCGCTGTTAATTTGACGGCTGCTAACTATTATGGGTGGCACATTATTTAATACTGACCGGTTAAAGGTATTTCCATCGTAATTAATATTTATGTTCGCCCCCACACTTGAAACAATTTTTCGTAATGACCACACATCTGTTGAGAAATTGGATACAGGCGTTGTAAATCGCGACAAATACGTATTCGCTGGATCAGCTATATAATCCGATTTATAACACATCCAGTTATCATAAGCATCGTAATTATAAGGCGGGTTTTTGGTTTTAACTGTAGCTACTGTTTGATTGATGGCCGCCAATCCCGGAGAGTTATTAAGAAATAAAACATTAAAGCCGTTCGGTACATTAGGTGTTGATGATAATAAAGTGCAGTAATAAGTTATCCCACTAACCTGAAAAGATAAAATATCACCTGTGTTAAAAACACCAGTTGTTTGTACCGTAATTGTACCTGGTTGATTAACGCAAACTGGATAATTTAAGCCATTGAAAGTGGTAGGTGGCGAACCGGGATTTGGTGCGTAAGCATAAGTAGGGCCTTTAACAAAACCTGACGGATTTGCTGGGGCATTTGTAATTGTGATATTTCCCTGATTAACCTGACTTGTAGGATCAAGATCATATTGAAATTGAATTGGTGGAGTCATCGGTGTACCGCCAATGCCCTGAAAATCGACTGAAAGCAACGTGAGTTTTCCTAAAAATGAGGTTGGCGTAGCGGGTGAAGCTATATATGTATTTGCACCCGTAGGATCGTAACTATTAGGCACCCCGGGACATAAGGAATAGTCATGATTAAAAACTATCCTTCTTAAACAATTATTAAGAATAGCCGGATTAGCGGCAATGTCAGCGCTGTCAATTACATTTTGTCCCTCATGCACAATTTCTGTATAAGTTTGGCCACAATTGTTATATGTATAAGATATATTATAATTGGTACTGCTTGCCCTCAAAGTATTTACAGAGACATTTAACTGGTCATTTTGAAGAAGCAAAATTTCTTTCAACCTTAAAGTTGCCGTCGGATAATAAGTAATCGTATTACCACCCTGACAGACAACTGGAGTGGTTGCCGGAATATATGATTGTATTGGATAACCCACAGGCGGACCACCCGGAGCATATGCGCAAGCCCCTTTTCCGTCAGCGCGGAGTTCTTTTTCGAATATTGCCGTATGCGTCCTGGTTTGGATTGCATCTAAATAATAAATCTCTTTTGAGCCGGCAGATACAGTTTGAAACACGCCATCAATATCAGGTATAAGGCCTTGTGACGGCGTTACCCAATTATAATTACTTGCCCATTGACCATAATCAAATTTAACCCAATATCCCCAGTCACTCGGGTCTATCAAACCAGCTGTAGCACCTCTTGAAACATAATCCGGACCGGTTATAGCGGTTAAGTACCATGTGTATGCGTAAGGCGTAGTTTTATTTAAATCGGTAGAAGAAAATCCGTTTGGTTGAGAATTAATAATTTCAGAATGGAATAATTCATTTTTGCTGTATGCAGGTAGTGCGTAATGATAAGTTACCCCACTTGAATTGGTAATCATAAAACCTCCGATTTGACCGGAAGGACAGTTTGCGCGTAAAAATCCGGCTTCGTCTGGGCAAGTTACAAACCCTCTTGCTGCTGCTGTCCCGTTACTAATTTGTGCGTTAGTAAAATACTCAATATGGTTTGTACCCTCTAAACGGTTGGATAATGGGTCGTAACCATAAGTCCCATCGGGTTGACTTCCTGCATTATTCCCATACTGAGGGTTGCTGTCAAAGCCGAATACCTGATCAGAAACCCAGAGGTGCTGCTGCCGGTACGAATTGGAAAGATCGTTAATAAACCTGAACTGCCATTTACCCCCAATAGAGAAGTTTGTAGCGTAAGGGAAAGTCTCATCGTAAACATCATGACTATGGTCATTATTGTTTACCCTGCTTTGGTTAAACAATAATGAAGAAAAAGCATAAGGGCGTATGCTACCGCCGAGGCCCTGCGCAGTTACACTGTAGTCGTCAAAATTCGGAAAGGTTCCGCCTGGTGTTGTAAGCGGATCGTCAATACCTGGGGCGTTTACCGGATCAGGTATCGAATAATTATCATCATCCGTATTGGTCCAATCTCCTACTGTCAGAAGGTAACGGTTATTTACAACCCCATTGGCAGTAAAGCTAGCGGTAGTTGCCGACCAATATCTTACATAATTATAACCGAGGCTAAGACTCAACAAAGGCAGTATTGGAATTGGGATTACGAAACTGTTAGAGTATGAACTAATTTTACCCGAATTCGCATCATTTACCGAAGTTGAAGAACCTCCTCCAACCGAAAAAGAGGCCCTTATATTTCCAGTTCCGATGGATGCACCCAATAAGGATGCACCGCCAAATGAAACGCCTGCATTGAAACCCGCCGATGTTGTTTTAAAATTGGTTTGAACGCCTAAACTTGAGCTAAGCTTTAACCCCTCCGATGCCTTTTCACCGGCAAAATAATTAACATTTGCACCAGCATATGCATCACCATAAGGTGATATTCCAACGTTTGCCCCTATACTTAACGGACCTTTAACTAAATTTCCGTTTGAACTTGTACTGTTAAGAAGACTTACACCAACTCCAGCATCAAAGCCTACCCCAAAACCTTTATAAGTGTCCTGTGAAAAAGACAACCCAAAGTTTACCGAAGCCGGAGTGTTGGCGAAACCAGCAGCAATACCAATTGAGTAAGTAGTTGTCTGTCCGCCACTCCAGTAACTGCTGGTCGTCCCTGCGCCCCCGTTCCAGTCATCAGGATAACCATTCACATTACGGGCAATTGCCCCCGGGTTTAAAGACCACCCCAAACCCACCCAACTGGCTTCTTCATTTGGTTGAATACTGGCATGGTACGATAAAGATAGCGGGTAACTGCCTTCCGGGCCCGGAACTTCGAGTAAAGGCATGCCGTAGGTAAAACTTCCGGTTAAAGAGTTAACCATGTCTGTAGTGTCAACAGGTTCAAAATTTGTTGCTTCAGGTGCTGTTGGCCCGGCAGTTAAGGCATAGGCAATACTGGGAGTTAAAACCTGGTTTGCAAGCGTAAAGAGCATGAAAAGCGCGATTGCCTTTTTTATGCGCATTGTTTTTCTTTTTGTGATAAGCATAAGGTGTTCTAATATCTTTAATTTAATGCTATATTTTGTATATCCTTTATATCTTTCGTTTTGATTGCAAAATTTAAATCCCCCGTGTTCAGCCCAAATTCCTTTACCCTGATCTTCAAATCGCTTGCGGCCATTAATTTTTCTTTGTTAAAGACAATTAATAAATTATTGGCTGTACCCATTCCGTAAGTTTGCTGAAATGTGCATTCCAAAGGGCGAACCGGCTTTTTATCGTCAGGAACAGCTTCAATAAATTCATTCATCCTAAAAGCCAGCACCTGCACCATTTCACCATACTGGCTAAATTGGAGTTGCCTTAACAGCTCTTTATCATTTGCCGATAAACTAAGTACAAAAAACAATTTGTCTTTAAATTTAAAGGGATATGGCTTTTCACTTTTATTACTGACAGTTTGCGATTTTATCCCCATCAATTGCCATGGTTTATAAGTAAAAGCAGCCTTTATTTTTCCTATTTGCTCAATTTTTTTCAACCCATTTACAGGATCATTCACATAAACTATTAAATCCCGACGGTTTCTTATTTTCTCTTTGCAGGAAAGAAGACAAACGGCCATCAGTAACAGTAGACTAACAATGCCGCACCAAACTGATTTTTTCATTGTTTTTTATCAGCTAAGTACTCATCGTTAATATCTTCAATAACTTCTGTTGTAATATCAAGTCCGTCGCGCGCATAAGCTAGGGTACCTGATTGATTAGCAATTAAAATCATTTTGTAATTATGTTTTTTGCCATACTTTAACAAAAACCCATTAATTTCCGAAACTATGCTTTGTGTCAGTTTCCCGTCTTCTTCTTTGGCATTTTCCTGGGTGGCATGCTGATAATCAGCTAATTGCTTTTGTTTGGTTTGAATAAGTTGTTTTGTAAGGTCTTGTTCTTTAGGAGATAACGTTGCTATACTTTTCTCATACCTCTGAATCGAGAACTTTACTTCATTTGTCAAGGTATCAATATTAGCCTGCCACACTTTGGCTTTTGACTGGAAGGCCTTTTTCGCCTCAGCCGAGCCTTTGTATTCATTTAATATTCGTCCCGAATCAACATAAGCTATTTTGTCGTTTTTTAAAAAAGCGCTGAACAATAAAAAGAGGATTGAGCAGATAATCACGACGTGATAAGCAATGTTTAAATATTTTGCTTTTTTAAAAGTAATTGAATTCGCAGCAGAGTTTGTTGGCATTGTAAATATGGTTTGATTGCAGTAATAGATATGATGTGTTAATCCGTTTAGGAAATGAGATATTACATGAGTGATTAGGTTTTTTATATATTATTATAAATTAATTTTATGCATTATTATAGATTAATTTTAAGTATTACTATAGATTAAGACGATCATTAGCTTATTAATGTCACAATATATCAAAAAAAATAACAGAAAAAACCAACCCGGAAACGTAATATCTTTATTACAAATAAATATGTTTTTTGCTGTTAGTGTCTCATTTTCTCTGACATAACCTTCGGATAGTTTTAGCAGTTCCGCTCGTATTTTTTAAGCAAGAAATTTATCATTTATATGCAGGCTAATTTATCTCACCGTCTCCAGGTAAACCTCCAGCACCAGTTTTTTAGAATGCACAGCGCCTGATCTTAAACTCGTTACTTTATAGGCTGCTGCACGAACCACCCCAACTCCATTTGCTGCATGTAACTGGTTGAGTACCTTAGTTAAGGCGAAAAAGCTACCTTCAAAATTGAGTTTTTGAATAATAAACTGATCGTTGTGGTAAATTGAGTCCTGTAAAGGCACCTCGCTTAGCTTTACACCCTCTTTTTCGGCAATTGATGATATGGCGCTGATGGTATTGCTACGAAAGGTTACTGTATCTGTTTTATAGCGGCCTATAATTTTACTAAGGTTATTGTTTTTTCTTTCGAGATATGCAGGCTGGTAACTCAGATCAGAAGCCTGGGCTATTTGCTCTTTTAACTGCTTATTGATCTGCCATGCTGCTACTGTTTTTTTGAAGGCAAGCTGGTAACACAATAGCAATAACGCTATTGCCGCAGCAATTAATAAATATTCCTTTTTTATTGGGACTTGCTTTAACATATCAGTAATCAATTACGATAGTAAACTGCCCGGTATTTTCTTCGTTGTTAAACGCATAACTGTCTAATTGTATATTTTTTACCCATGGCCTGGTTTTGATTCTCGCCATCCATTCATTTACCGGAATGATGTTTTCGGAGTCCCCGGTAATACGTATTTTCCTGTAAAAAAAAACGATGGATTTTTGGCTGCGGCTCCCTGAAAGATCTACCGGGTTGACGGCCGCTTCTCTAAAAGTTATATCCGGCGGTAACAATGACGCGACCTGGTCAATTAAAGCGCTTTTATTTATATCGCCGTCCCATCCCAAAATTTTCAGCAATGCTTCCTTTTGCTGTACCTGGTCATTGATCTGCTGGATATCATTGTTGCTTTGAGCCGACCTGCTGACCAGTTCAGTTAATTTGGCATTGGCCGAATTCAGCCCTGAAAACAAAAAGAAATTGACCAGCAGTAAGACAAAAAAAACAGACAGCACCACGGATCCCTGAACTTTCAACTTTTTCTCCTTTATCCGTTTCTCAAATTCGGCCGATAAAGAGGGAACTGCGGCCTGGATGAGTTCTAACTTATCAGCCAAAACCAACTGGAAAGCAGCGGCATAGGGTATCAGTAACTTTTCATGGAGGCCTTCGGAATCAACTTTTAGCGGAAAGGGGGCAGAAATGGAAACGTCATAGTAATAAGATGTCCATTCAGATTGTTCATTTCGAATAATGGTATGGCCGTTAAATAGAAGTTCGTTCCCATATACATTTATTTGGGTAATAATATTTTGAACAGGAAAGGGGCCCAGGCTTAGCATAAGCGGTACAAATCCAAGGTTTTTTAGCTGGCTGATATATTTATCAGCCTCTGCCCTTCGGATAACCGATACAAAGGACTGATCTCCCGAAATAAAATTCTGCACATAAAAATCCTCAATATTTGCATTGGGTAGTATTTTGCTGAAATTATTTTGATTGATCTCTTCGCTGCGTTCTATTTGCTTTTGCAAAACTCCTTTTCCCATAAGGTTTAATGCAACTATTGCTTTGGCCGGAAAATGTTTTGGTAATTTTTCTGTTGTATTTAAATCGCTTACTTTCTTCTCAAAGTTCAGATGGTTTTTTTGAATGACCACACTACATGCATTAATGGCAGTATACCCATCTTGCAGGATGGCAATGCTAATGCCCATCGCTTCGTTGATCCCATAATATTGTTTCAACATATTGACTTAAATATGATCAGCGTAAAATAGTTGATTTAATAAACAGCACAGTCACTAACTTTGAATTCGTTTTGGTGCGGCTGCTGAAAATCCATTTTAAAACCGGTATTCTTGATAAAATCGGGATGCCTGATGAGCTAAGGTCGTTTTCATTCCGTTCAATACCGCCTAATAAAACAGTATCTTCGCTGTGAACGCGCAGACTTGATTCGAATTTGCTAATGGATTGCGGCGGTGGTGAACCATCAGTTGGGATGGAGGTAAAATCTGAAATATTTACTTTTATGGCCAAAGTTACCTGGTCATCTCCCGAAACGATCGGTTTGATGTCTACCGATAAATTTGCCTCTACCGGGATGTAGGTATTGGTGAAAACAGAAGTAGATGTTGCCGCTGACGGAATCAGGTTTTGTGTAGTGTTTTTATAGTATAATTTACTGCCGATACTTAGTGTTGCCGAATGTCCGTTCAATGCTGTTAATTTGGGAACCGACCTTACTTCTACATTATTGTTGGCTTCCATAGCCTGTATGGTAGCATAAAAATTGGGGACAACGTGGCCCAGGTTGATGGAGGTAATTTTGCTTAAACTGGACAAAAAACTGTTGATGCCGCTCGAGCTAAATGTGAAATTTACGCCAGGTAGTACCGTTCCACCTGTTTTCACGCTGTCAGATACTCCCGCTGATATACCGGTTGAAATGGTCCTGGTTTTCGTAATATCGATCATGGTGACTTCGATCAGTATTACAGGTACCAAATCATCAAGCTGTTTGATAACGTTTTCAATCTCTCTTATCTGTGCGCTTGAGCCGGATAATAACAAAGTATTTTGTTCCCTGAATTCCTTTATTTCCACATTCTTTTTCCAGTCTGCGGGTATCATGGCCACAACAGTATCTATCGAGCGGTTTTGCAAATGGACGGCTTTAAATGTCCTAAGGCCTTCGAGTTTTCTGTCGCCGATTAAATATATGCCGTTTTCTGATTGAAAAGTATAATCAGTACCTTTAAAAAGCAGGCCAAGAAACTCGTCATAAGGAATGTCATTCACATGTATTTCTATTGCTCCCTTAATATCTGAATAAATAGAATAGTTAATGTTCATCTCCTGTGACGCCTGCTTAATCAGGTTAATGATCGGTATATTTGCAGCTTCGGCGGATATTACTTTTTGACCGTTTACCATCCGGCTATAAACGCCTGTTGAAGAATTACCTCCGGTAGTGTTTGATGGTCTGAATGTTCTTCGTACGGAAGTTTTGTTATCGCCATTCACATATAACTCCTCATTTTCCGCCAACGGCTGGAACAGGTAAAAGTTGTCACTGGTTTTTATCATTTTTATCTCATTGGCATAAGCCAGTTTATCCATAGCAGTTTCAAAGGGTGCGGCGGCAATAAAAGCGCTGACCTTTTTGCCTTGAAGTGAATTAGGTACGATCACATTTTTACCGGAGATCTGTGTGATTTTTTTTGCCGCGCTGGTGAGGCTATCATTGTCAAGGGTTAAAGACAAGCTATTGTCTGAACGGTTATAGGCGGCGTTAATTTCCTTAACCGAAAGTTTTACAAGTTGAGGTGGCTCAAGATACGAAGTAACATAAATTATAGATCCAACCACAGTTACATCAAGGCTATATTTCTGTGCCATGAATACCAGGATATTTGATGCTGTTACATCATTTAAATTGTCGTTTATCGGAAAACTTAGCTTTGGGTCAACGCTTATGCTTAAATTATTGGAACTTGATATACCAAGTAAATATTGCTGAATGGAACCATTGACCTGTAAAAATACTTTTTGATTTAATCCGGGGACATATTTGGCAAGGCTGTCCAGTCTTTTTTGTATAACCTGAATACGCGGTGTTTGCTGGGCAAAGATTTTGAACGGGCAAGCAAACAGTAAAACAATAAACAATAAACGGGTAAATTTTTTATACATAAGGTTTAGTTTTATTAGTTAACTAACAAGGGATAAATTTCATCTATAGATGTCATTCCTTCGCTAAATATATTAAATGCATTTTCTGCCAGGGTTTGTATACCTCTGTCCTTTAAAAGGTTTTGAATATAAATATTTCCATTTTTAATTTCAAAGGCCAGTTCCTGGTCTAAAGGTATTACTTCGTAGACGGCTTTTCGTCCCTTATAGCCTGTATAATAGCAATGCTCACACCCCTGGGCCTTATAATGATGCTGAACCTGGCCGTAGGGTTTAAATTGTTTTGGATACATATTACTGTTAAATTTTTCTCGCTTTTTGCAGTGTGGGCATAACAACCTGACCAGTCGTTGCGCGGCTGTTGTATTCAATGTATTGGCAACCAGAAATGGGGGCACGCCCATATCAATCAGACGGGACACGGTTCCCCAGGCAGAATTGGTATGTATCGTCGATAGTACAAGGTGGCCTGTCAATGCGGCCCTGATAGCCATGTTGGCTGTCTCAGTGTCCCTTATTTCACCTACCATGATCACGTCCGGGTCCTGCCGCAGAAATGTTCTTAATGCTGCGGCAAAGCTTAATCCAATCGATTCCTTTAGCTGCACCTGGTTAATCCCCTCCAGGGTATATTCCACTGGGTCTTCGATAGTTAGAATATTTCTTGTTTCCTTATTTAGTAGCTTCAGGGTAGCATAAAGCGTTGTTGTTTTACCACTGCCGGTTGGCCCGCTGATGAGCAAAATACCGTTTGGCTTTTTAACGCCTTGTAAATAATTATCCAGGTCAAATTTGGAAAAACCAAGGCTGTTGAGGTCAATTTCTGTTGCGTCGCTGTTCAGTAGGCGTAAAACAACTTTTTCACCGAATAGGGTTGGCAACACAGAAACCCTTATATCGAACTGCTGATCCTGCTGCTTAAAATTGATACGGCCATCCTGGGGCAGGCGCTTTTCGGCTATATCAAGGTTGGCATATATTTTTATTTTATTGATCAGTGCCGGATACTCGTCACGTTTCAACAAGTAACGTTCTACCATCATGCCGTCTATCCGTACCCTTACGCGGCATTTGTTTTCGTAACTTTCGATGTGGATATCACTGCTTTTAAGGTTTTTGGCTTCCTGGATCAGGTTCATCAGGAAATTATCAGTATTATTGATCTGCAACCCGGCCGATCCCTGTACCGCGCTATCCTTAATATAATATGTTGAAAGGAGCTTTTGTACCTGATGAACAGGTATCGGTTCAAGTTCAACGGTAAGGTTGAGCAATATTTCTAATTCCGAAGTTAAAGCATTTAAATCTGACGTTTCTTCGCAATAGAACACGAGTTCGTTGAAAGATGTGTTTTTAGGAAGGATCCTATAATGCCAGGCCTGGTCCCGGGTAAGCCAGTGTAGATGGTCAGTCAACAATACAATATCTTCAGTTGTGTTCATTTCATGATAAGGTGAAGCCACCTGG
>Ga0207002_1146_pt1 | contig 12387 bp, 10 predicted proteins | sample Alteio_BWMinCont_88_FD_153473 | JGI IMG/M metagenome (GOLD analysis project Ga0207002, IMG submission 153473) | Enriched cells from forest soil in Barre Woods Harvard Forest LTER site, Petersham, Massachusetts, United States -... | ecosystem: Environmental > Terrestrial > Soil > Temperate forest >...
AACTGAACTTTCAAGTATACTAGCATTAGCCCATCCCGAAATGCCGAAGCCACTGGAACCTGTTGTAAAAAGTTCAGTGATAGGTGTGGCTCCTACAACGGCAGTAGAATTGTCATTTTCTATGGCATATCCTATTTTATTTGTATTGGCACCAGCAATATGGAGAAGATCTAAGGGGTTTGTAGTTCCAACCCCAACATTGCCCGCACTATTTAAAATCATTTTTTGACTGCCGTTAACAAACCAACCAAAATTTGCTCCTGCAGGCACTATTGCATCAAGTTGACTTGCAGAGATTCCAAACCCATACGGGCTTATCCCATCATCATAGAGTTTCATCTTTGGATTCGCTCCTGCTGTATTGCTATACGTTGCGCCAAATGACAGCGTTACTGGCGTGGCAGTCATGATGGATGTTTGCGTACCAATTTGAAGATTGTTTACCGGACTTGTTGTTCCAATCCCAACATTACCACTACCTGGAAAAGTATTAGTTTGGGAAAAAGAAAAATGCAAAAAGGTTACAAGAAATAATAAAGTTAATATAAGTTTTTTCATGATTTATTTTGTTTTAAGTTGATCAATTTCTTTTTGTTGTTCTTCTACTTGCTTATTCAATTCAATCAAATAAAGCGTCATTTCCTCCACCTTTTTAACCAGCAGCTTATTCATCTCGCCCAGGTTTAGGCCGTCTTTGGCTACCTGTTGTTCTGAAGGCATTTCCGGAAGGTGTTGATTTTGATCGATATAAGTTTTTACTTCGATGAGCGGAGGAAGGCGATACTTTTTTTTGAAGACGTAATCGGGCCAGTTGGCCTGTAGTTTTACGGTCATTGAGGTTGCTATGGCAGAGCCGGCAACAGCGAGCATATAACCCTGGGAATTACTGGTTCCTATCGAGAGGTTGCCTGCCTGGGTAATTGTTAAAACATTTGTAGATGAGGCATTAGCAACATTGTAAGTATCAGTGCCAACATCTAAATAGCTGTACATTCTTTTGGTGCCGGAAGGATTTAAGTAAGCTAAACCGGGTTGTGAACCTGCTCCATTACTATTAACAGCCTGAATTGCAATTCCGGTCCCATTAGTTGAACCGTCCATAGCAACTGTTAATTTCTGCGCAGGGGTTGTTGTACCAATGCCAATATTACCAGTGCTTGTTAAAAGGGTAAAATAAGTATTTGCGCCATCAAGGATTTTTAACCCATCAGAAACATATAGGCCCAAACCATCGTTATTACCATTACTTGCTGCATCAATCGCAGAAAAACCGACACTTCCTGCAGAACCAACAGCAATATCATTTCTAAAACTGATGACACCTGTGGAGTTTAAATCGCCCATAGTGATACTTCCTCCATTCAGATCAAGTTTTTGATGAGGAGTGGTAATACCAATGCCAACATTCCCTGAGTTATAATAAATACTGGTTCCGCTGGTTGTCCATTGGGCATAAGTAAATTGTACTACGGATAAAACTGTGATGACAGTTAAAAAGATTTTTTTCATAGTCTTGTGATTATTTTTTTGAAGTTTTAATAAGATTTTCAACTTGTTGGCTCAGTTTATTAATTTGCTCCTGCTGTGATTTCAGTTGGGTCGATTGCTCTGTATTTACTTGATCCTGTTTTATAATTTTAATGCGATCTTCTTTCAATTCCTTGTCTTTTTCAATCAAATAAAGCGTCAGCTCCTCCACTTTCTGCAATAGCTTTACCTGATTTTCTCCAACATTCAAACCTTCTTTCTGCATTTGTTTAGCGGAAGCAATTTCCGGCAGGTGATGATTACGTTCTATGTATTTTTTCAGGCCTGAAAGAGGATATAACCTGTACGAAGGGTTAAATACAAAATCCGCCCCGTTGGTGTTTACTACTACTTCATTAGCACGAACGTTGCCGTTAACATCCAGAATGTACCCGGTGTTAACCTGCGAGGTTTTACCGATGAGCACATTGCCCTGAATAATCGCGCCATTTGCTGGAGCCGCGTTTGCCAAATAACCGCCACCTACTGCAAGGTTTCCGTTTACAGTGATTTTACTTGCTGGTATTTGTGTTGTGGAAAAACCAATAGCGATGTTTGCATCAAAAGCACCGAGGTTGAAAGCGAGATGGTTATTTCCATCACCACTAACACAATCAAGCGTGGGCATAATGTTGGAAAATAATCCAAAGCGAATAAAACCGTTTGTTGAAGAACCTAAATTTGTATTATCCCCGAACCATAGTTGCTTATTTCCGGTTCTGTTTACGCCCAAAAGCATAAGCATACCGTTAGAGGAGCCATTTCCAGGCATATAATATTCGTCCCCACTTAGTAACACCCCTTTTGCAGAACCTGGTATTTGGTTAATATTTAGCTGTTGATTCGAGGTGGTTGTACCAATACCTACATTACCGCTTGAGGGAAAAGTGTTCTGGGAAAAAGAAAAATGTAAAAATGTAATGAGGGATAAAAAAGTTAAGATAAATTTTTTCATGATTAATAATATTTATTAAAGTGCTGTTTAACAATAAAATATATGTGGTAACCATTGCCTGTTTAAAAGCAATTATTATTGGTTTCGGGATTTTATGGTTTATTTAGCTGCTAAAAAAAGCAGTGGCGGGGTTCTCCATATTCTTGTGATTAGGTTTATTAGTATTATTATAGATTAATTTTATGCATTATTATAGATTAATTTTAAATATTATTACAGATTAAGGTGATCACTCGCTTATTAATGTCACAATATATCAAAAAAATAATAGAAAAAACCAACCTGGAAACGTAATATCTTTATTACAAATAAATATGTTTTTTGCTGTTAGTGTCTCATTTTCCCTGACATAATCTTCGGATAGTTTTAGCAGTTCCGCCCGTATTTTTTAAGCAAGAAATTTTTCATTTATATGCAGGCTAACTTACCTTACCGTTTCCAGATAAACTTCCAATCCCTCGCCTGGTTCAGCGCCTTCACTTAATTGAAAAATAATTTTTAGCGTCTAATTCAAGTAAAATGCAAAAACACTGTGAGCCACAAACGCAAAAAGCCTCAAGACTTCCGACTTAAGGCTTTTAACTTAAAAAATGTAGCGGGAAGCAGGATCGAACTGCCGACTGCCAATTGGTTGATATAAATCATAGGCGGTAACCATTTGCACACATTGTAATTACATCCTGAAAAAGAATATTGCTTTTTATGTAATTTCCCCGATATTTGATTTTGTCGGTTACACAAACTGATGTTTAAACCAATTTACTTCTTCTTTACAAAAAAATTTATGATGGCGGCCCTCTGGCAGGCATCATTTGCAATTTCAAAATCATGAAACTCAAAATCCAAATTAAATCATACAAAACACTATGGAAAGATCACGTCGTACTTTTATAAAACAGGCCGCATTGGCCGGGGCCGGGGCATTGCTCGCAAAAACTGCGTGGAGCGCCAAAAGCTACAAACGCATTGTCGGCGCTAACGACCGTGTGCGGGTTGGTGTTGTAGGCTTTTCCGACAGGCATAAAAGTTCGCATATCCCAAGCTTTATGAACCACTGTAAGGAACTTAATTTTGAGGTTGTTGCTGTGTCAGATATCTGGAAAAGACGCAGGGATGAAGGGGCAGCCATCTGGAAAGAAAAGATGCAAAATGATGTAAAGGCATTCCGCAACAACGAAGAGTTATATGATAGCAAAACTGTAGATGCGGTATTTATCAGCACAGCCGATTTTCAGCATGCCCGCCATGCCATTGAAGCTGTAAAAGCAGGGTGCGACGCCTACGTTGAAAAGCCTTTTGCCGAAACCATGGAAGATAACAGGGCCGCCCTTAAAGCCGTTAAGGAGTCGGTTAAGATCGTGCAGATAGGTTCGCAGCGCAGAAGCGGGGCCAATTACCATGCCGCAAATGATTTTATACATTCGGGCAAGTTTGGCCCTATCACCATGGTTGAATTAACCTGGAACGTAAACCAGCCGGGCCGCTGGCGCAGGCCGGAACTGTTAGGTGTATTAAAAGAAGAAGATACGGATTGGAAACGCTGGATAATGAACCGCCCGTATCAAGCTTTTGACCCGCGCAAATACCTCGAATTTCGCCTGTTCTGGCCATATTCATCGGGCTTGCCCGGCCAGTGGATGAGTCATCAGATTGATACAGTACACTGGTTTACCGGCCTTAAACACCCGCGCAGCGTAGTTGCCAATGGCGGTATTTATATGTGGAAGGATGGCCGCAAAAACTGGGATACCATTACAGCAGCTTTTGATTATGGTCCGCTGGATGACCCGTCCACGGGTTTCCAGGTTACTTTTGGTTCGCGCATGCATAACGGAGATGAACACCCGGCGGAGATATACTATTCAAACGGCGGCGAATTAAACCTGATAACAAACAAGGTTTCGCCAACAGGCGGCTTAACGCAAAAAATGGCTGCCGCCATGGGTATGCAGGCTAACCTGTTGCCCGAGATCAGCCTGGAAAATACCGAACAGGTAGTGGCCTCGGCCAATACAGGTGGTGATGTATTGACATCAAACCACGTGCGTAACTGGATGGAATGTGTGCGCAGCCGCAAACAGCCAAATGCACCTGTTGAAGCAGGGTACAGCCATTCCATAGCCAATATCATGACCAATGCCGCCGTGCATACCGGTTACAAGGCCACATTTGATGAAAACATGCAGGAGGTAATGGCCAACGGCAAAGTATTTAAATATTCATAGGAGTGAAGAGTCAAGACAAATAGCGCGGCATCATAATAGCTGGACGAAAATTCAGTAACGATTTATTTTTTCTTGATTCCTGGCTCCTGGTTCTTGACGCTAATTACAAATACATAATAACATGACCAGATTTAACACACTATGTTTTACCATAGCAATTACTTTCATCGCTTCGGCGGTGCTGGCTCAAAAAAGGGAAGAAGTAAAAGTGATAAAGTCGCCGAACGAAAATAAAGCGGATATTTTTGTTGGCGGCAAATTATTCACCAGTTTCCTGTATCCTGATAGTCTTGAAAAGCCTGTATTATTCCCCATTCATGCGGCCAATGGCACTATTGTAACCAGGGGTTTCCCGCTTGATCCGAGACCCGGCGAACCAACGGACCATCCTCATCATGTTGGCCTTTGGTTTAATTTTGAAAATGTGAACGGCATTGATTTCTGGAACAACTCATACGCTATCCCTGAAAATAAAAAGAACCTTTACGGTTGGATACGCACGGACAGGATATTGGAAACAGCGGGTGGGGCAACCGGCGTATTGGTTTACCATGCTATCTGGACCAACCGGCAAAAACAGGTATTACTGGAAGAAACCACCCGTTTTGAATTTAGCGGGAACGGAAACCAGCGCATGATCGACAGGTTTACAACATTAAAGGCTGATACCGATGTTGTTTTTAACGATGCCAAAGACGGTATGCTTGGCCTGCGTTTGGCGCACGAACTGCAGATACCCACTACAGAAGATCAGCAATTCACCGATAATAAAGGAAATGTGACCGCAGTTAAAGGCGGCACCGACCATATAGCGAATGGTAATTATATAACCAGCGCCGGTAAAACAGGAAATGACGCCTGGGGCACCCGGGGGGTATGGTGCAAAGTTTTTGGTAAAATGGGCGCCGACTCGGTAAGCGTAGCGATAATAGATTACCCTAAAAACCCTAATTACCCTACATTTTGGCATGCCCGCGGCTATGGCTTGTTTGCGGCCAATCCGCTTGGCGAGAAAATTTTCACCGGGGGCAAATCGGCAAAAAATTTAAGGCTTAAAAAAGGGGAATCGGCAACTTTCCGTTATCGTATTATAATTACCAGCGGGAAAGAAACGATAAGTATTGCTAAACTTAACGGGCTTGCCGGGGAGTTTGCTAAAAGGTAAGCGGTTGCAACGCTCCGGAAGTGGTAAACGTGGCGTAAAATACGAAGGGCCACGTAAAAAAAGGAGTTTTTTAATGTGGAAGGAAAAAGCAATATAATATCTTAGCATTCAGCTTTTAGCTTCCATTTCTATAAAAAGAAAGCGTTATTGAAAATGTCAACGCTTAATTGATCGGCAGTTGTCGTGCCTGCCGCAAGGCCATGAAACCATACGGTATACAGAAAACCTGTATTGAGTTTAAAGTTAGTAAGGGTTGCCAGTACGGTTGCTGTGCCGGCCTGGTGCACTTCAAGCGTATAGAACATATTCCCCGGCACAGGTGCAAAGGAGGAATACCCTTTGTACGATTTGTTTGAAACCAGCACGGCGCCGCCTTTTATAACAAGATCAACCGCGGGCGCATCCGGACTCAGGTTAATAAAGCGGATAGCGGCATTCCCGGCAGTTGGCTGGGCGAGCGTATCTTGCAGCAAAACAATTTCGGGCTGGGTTGACTTGTTGGCCAGGAACATGGAGTACGTTGTATTTTTTGTAAAGTTAATGGCGTCCGCCAAAATCGTCTTCATTGTAGCATCATTGTAAAAGGCAACGGAATCGGTACCGGCCACAATACTGAAATAATTAAAACTCTGCCCATAGTTAATAGGCGCCTGGTTAAGTTTACCATCCGCGAGGAAGAAATCTACCGGCGGTTCATCCGGGGAAGCTTGTACAAATGCTAATGCCGCTACAGGCGGTGCATAATTATAGCTAACGGGTGGTTTTGAACAGGATGACAGTAATAACGTTAACAAACCTATAGTGCAAGTGAATGTTAAAAAGCTTTTTGAATATTTTTTATAGGTTTTCATGATCAGGAATATTTAAAAACAAACATATAGTTTATATAACGGATTTAAAGAAGAAATTGAGACATCGCTGTGATGAAATTTTTAAGCCGGGCTTTTAAGCCTTTATGTTCAATATTTGCAAATCAAACCACTGTGCCGGGAAGTTGCATCTGCCGGTTGCATTGATACCTATAAGAACACAAAAAGGTAAAAGGTTTTTTATTTAAGTAGCATGGAGGATGATTAGACTGCAATTTCCTTTTATAAGGCAAACTTTATTAAAGAAACTGCACCAAGACCCGGGCCTGCACTTTTTATTTCGAATGAGCCGGCATGACTTTCAATGATAGTTCTGCAATTGTATAATCCAAGCCCTGTTCCATTTTTTTTCGTTGTAAACCCTCTCACAAAAAACAAGTTTGCAGTTTTAGCATCAAATCCTTGTCCATTATCAGTGACAATTAATTCCACCGCCTGACCGGCATTGTACATTTCAATCGTAATATTCTTTACCGGGGCGTCAAAATTAATAGCTTCGATGCTATTTTTAAGGATATTCAAAATTACCTGCATCAGTTTGGTATGATCACCTTTAATAGTATAGTTGCCTGGTTTTATATTTATTGTAAATTGGATGGCTTTTTTATCAATTGACGCAAAAAGCATTGACCTGCAGTCATATATAATATTTTCCAGGTTAACCGGTTTCCTTTCATGAACCCCGCGATGGCCTTTTACCAATTGTCTTTGAATATTCAATATCTCCTGAATATGGGTTATGATATTCAACAATTCAGTAATTGATTTATGTATTTCATGGGCGTTATCTGATTGTGTCGATTCAATGCCTTCGGTGATGGCAACCAATGCCCCGGCCTTCTGTGAGCCGATCACACCGGCTATTGCCGTTTGGTGTGTTTTTAAAAAAATGGTTAAGCTCTTTATATTATCGAGATTATTCTGATCAACAACACAGTTGATACGGTTTAAATGCGCCCCAAGTCCAACCATAGCATTGCCTATATCGTGTAAAAATTCTGAAGCGATTTCAAACTTCCCTTGTGCTATGGCTTTTTCCAGTTCTTGTTCTTTTTGCTTTTCCAGCTGTTGATTAAGCGCTTTCAGATCATCGGCTTGTTTGCTCAGTTCTTTAGATTGCAGGTACAAGTCTTGATTTAATTTCTTTAATACTTCATCAGCCTGTTTTCTGACGGTTATATCGTGGCCTATACCTAACAAGCGGATGATCCGCCCGCGTTCGTCCCTCACCGGGATTTTGGTGGTTAGCAACCACCGCTTTTTCCCGGACCCATCCAAAAAATATTCTTCCTTGTTTATAATAGGCTCCCCCGATTTCACCATCCGCATGTCATCTTCGTAACCACGCAGGCCAATATCATTGTTAAATAAATCCAAATCGGTTTTACCTAATACTTCTTCTTCGGATGAACATCCTATGCATTCCACATCAGCCCGGTTTGCTATAATTTTTCGGCCTTCAATATCCTTCACATAAATGGTATCCGGTAAGGTATCAATCAAGGTCCTGAGTAAAATACGTTCCTGTTGTATTGCTTCTTCGGCTTTCTTGTGCCTGGTTATGTCTACATGGGTGCCAATAATAACCGGGTGTGAACTTTCATGTACATCCTGAAACAACCTCCCTCTGGACCATATCCATATCCAGCTCCCATTACTATGTTTCATCCGGAAATAACTTTCATAAGTTCCCTCCGGGGTTTTAACATATTCAGCAAACTTGTTCATTGCATTTTCCCGGTCTTCAGGATGCAATAAGTTGGTCCAAACCTCTTTCAAATTGGTATAGCCAGAAAAATCATAATCCTTTATGTCTCTGCCGAGCAAAGAAAAATATATGTCATTACACCAAACGAAATCTGTTTCCGAAAAATACTCCCAGGCACCAATATCCGATGCACTGATAAACGTTTTATACAGTTCCAATTTTTTGGACTGCAGTTCGTAGGATTTAAAAGTCCCATGGTCATCATGTTCGGTTTGCAGCACGTCCATTATACCCTCCTTATTCTTTAACTGGTGTTGGTTTTTTTCTAAATACATAATTTGAAAAGTAGCTTAAGTACACTTATTGATCATTTACAAAGGAAGGGTTATGGTAAATGTGGCGCCATGGTCGTTATAAACTGCTATTTTTCCGCCATGCCCTATAATAAATTGTTTCACAATTGACAGCCCAAGGCCCGTGCCATTTTTTTTGTGACTTGTGACAAATGGTTCGAAAAGGGTTTCGCTAATTTCGGGAGGGATACCGGGCCCATTATCAGTAATATAAAGCATTGCTTCTTTACCTTCTACATGGGCCGAAATAGTAATTATACCGTTAGCGACACTCCTGTCATGAAGAACGTCAATTGCATTGTTTACCAGGTTAATAATAGTTCCTCTCAGCTTGCTTTCATCACCGGGTACAACTAATGTGTCAGGAATGTTTTTGACAATAGTTACTTGTTCAATACCTTCCCTTGTTTCAGCCTGTTTAATTGCTTCGGTGACTATTTTATCCACATTTACCGATACTTTCGTTATTTTGGTTTCCTTAATAAAATCAAGGAAATCATCAAATATCTTTGAGGCTTGTTCTGCCGATTGATCAATTAAGTCTATCATCTCGCTTGTTTCACCATCCTCGCGCATTAAACCGGTGATCAATTTAATATTTTTTATGGGAGAACGCAGGTCATGCATAACCATAGCTAATACCTGGCCCACTGCCGAGAGCTTTTCCTTTTGAATTAGCTTTTCATTCAATTCAGCGTTCCGTATAGCCTGTGCTGCATTTTGCACGAATAGTTTTAGCAGGTACATTTTTTCCGTTTTCAACCTTTCATGCTTTTTTAAAATGGCGAAAACAGAATAATTATCCATGCGGGCCAATACAAGTTCATCAATCTGTATTACTTCATCCCTTTCAATTTTAATATTTTTTACCCGGGATATTAATTCGTCAAGGTTTATCTTTTCTTCAAAAGCACCTATAGAAAGTACTTTTTCATATACAAAACCATCATGTAGTTTCCCCAGCAATGCCATGTCTGTTTCTAAGGAACAAGCAAGCTGGTCGAGTATGTTTTTCAATAATGAGTTAAGTTGATTGTTATTTAAGCCGATTGAAGAAATTGATTCGATCAATTTTTCCAGGTTGCGAAGTTTATTATAATCAGTCACAGCCTTTGTTGCTATTTGAATGATCTCTTCGGACGCGTATGGTTTACAGTGGTACCCAACGTTTTGCCCGGCCTCTTCAACAATTTCCTCTATTGAGCAATCACTATAGGCGGTGATAAAAACGATTTCTGCTTTTATATCATATTTCCTGATCTCGATGGCCGTTTCCAATCCATTGATCCCCGGCATACGCATATCTAAAAAGATCACTGCGTAGGGGCAGCCTTGTTCAACTGCTTTCTGTACTTTTTGAATACCCTCCATCACATTAGATGCTTTAGCTACAGTAAAAAACCGGAATATTGCGGGTGCGCGGAGCAAGTAATGTTGCAGGTGCATCAAACAAAATGTTAACAGCATTGCTGATATCGTATTGCTCCTGGGATATGCCCCGTGGAACCAGGATATCTTCAATGTTATCACGCACCATTTCTTCGTCGTCTATTACTAATACAGAAGTGTTGAGTTCATTCATAATAAAATTGGCAATAAAATTGGAATCACTAATACGTAGAATATGCGGTACTTCGGATTTGCTTTAACTTATACGATAAAAGCTCGTATTTTGTTATAAAACAATAATATAGCGGTTAATGGATAACGTGGGGTGTTTCCGATGAAAATGTGGTATTTGCAGCAGCTTTTCATAGCTATTGCTTTCATCAGTAATTGGATGGAATTAACGGTTAAAGGGACAAAATAAATGCCGGACTTGTAATATCGCATGCAAATAGGAGATTTTCAGCCAATAAAAAAGAGGCATAACAAAACTAAATGTGGATTAGGCCTTTTTGGTAGAGGGAACAGGCGAAATGTTGGACTCTTTGAATGATATACAAGCGATTGTACATGTAAAAGATATTGTTGGAAGGGAATCGGGAAAGGTATTCGCTGATGTCCGAATATTCGCACGTTTCAGCGCGATGTCCCGGTGGAGACGGAGCTAAAACAAATACCCGATTCCTCTCCGCTTGATTAAGAAAAATCGGATAGGATTTTACCATTTATTGCTTTCAATTATTTCTCAAATGCCTGGTCCTGAGTTTGCTTAAAAACTCAGGTGACATGCCGAGGTAAGATGCAATATAATGTTGTGGTACACGTTGAGGGATGGTCGGATAGCGTTTTATAAATTCGAGATATTTTTCCATGCCGGAATGGGTAACGGTTTTAAACAACCTGCTTTGAACCACGGAAAGATGGCGCTGTATCATCAGGCGGAACATCCTTTCAAGCTTGGGCACTTCTGCTAAAAGCTGCTCTTTTGATTTCCGCGAAAGCATTAAAAGCTCACAATCTTCTAATGTTTCGATGTACATATCACTTACTTTCTGATCCTCGAAACTGGTAATATCGCTAACCCACCAATCTTCAACGGCAAACTGAAGTGTTAGTTCTGCCCCATGGCCGTCAATATAATATTCGCGTATGCAGCCCTTGATCACATAAGCTTCAAAATTGCAAATATTGCCAGCCTGTAGCAGCATTGTTTTTTTAGGTATTACTTTATACTGCAGCATTGAATTAAAATACTCCAATTCCCCGGCAGATAAGTTAACACACTTTAAAACGTATGCGTTTATATTTTGAAACATTGCTTTTTAATTTCTTGTCCCAGTTCAATGGATTTTACGCAAAGTTGAACCATTTTTACATCATGGATTTACGCCCGGCCAATAAGTGTGGCAATCATACATAAAATTACTTTATATTTTATTAATGGAAAATCAAAAACTGGAGGCAATCATCAGTAAAATGTTTGCTGAAATGGAAAACCTTATACCGGTATACATGCAAAACCCTGAAGACAGAAACATAGCCAACGGGAATGTTGCAGTTTGCATCATGGCTGAAAACGGGATGGTGTATGGCAGAATGTTCGGAACAAATAAACCCCGGTTAAGGCAATCCTACAAAGTTGCCTGGACAAAGGCAAGCCAGGTTTGGCTAACCGGCATTAAAACCGGCGAATACGAAAAAATGGTTTTCAACGGGCTTGTTGAAGAAAATGGCAACGGCATTGAGGCTCCTGATCTGATAGGATGGCAAGGCGGCCAGCCCCTTACCCTCCCTGACGGATCAAAGCTTTCCGTTGGGTTTAGTGGTTTCAGGGGTGTAATTGATCTGGAGATAATGGTAAAAGCGCTTGAGAAAGCAGCAAGTAATAATTAAGCACATTAAAAATTTACAATATGACGTATATACCCAACCCCACCCGTTACAAAAGCATGCCCTATCGCCGTTGCGGTAAAAGTGGCCTGATGCTGCCTGGTGTATCGCTGGGCCTTTGGCACAATTTCGGCGCCATTGATAGCCTGGAAAATGCACGCACTATTTTAAAGCTGGCTTTTGATAACGGTATAACGCATTTTGATTTGGCCAACAACTACGGGCCGCCCGCGGGCTCAGCCGAAGAAACCTTTGGAAGGATTTTTAAAGATGATTTTAAAAGCTACCGTGATGAGTTGATTATCTCAA
>Ga0207002_1081_pt1 | contig 12332 bp, 13 predicted proteins | sample Alteio_BWMinCont_88_FD_153473 | JGI IMG/M metagenome (GOLD analysis project Ga0207002, IMG submission 153473) | Enriched cells from forest soil in Barre Woods Harvard Forest LTER site, Petersham, Massachusetts, United States -... | ecosystem: Environmental > Terrestrial > Soil > Temperate forest >...
GACGTAGCAACTGGTGGGCTTGTTGGCGCGTTTGCGCGAGACCTGGGCGATGACTTCGCGCTTGGTGTCCTGGTTGGTGAGAAAGAGAAGCTGGCCGGGAACGACAGCGGCAGAGAGGCGGATGACTCCGCCGTTTTCAAAGACGAGGACCGAGGTAGTGTCTTCGGCAAAAAGTTCGCGGCTGCGCGTATTGGTTGAAGGGCGCGCACCGGTGGCGACGACCTTCGCTTCGTGAGCGACGGCATTGGGACGTGGGGATTGCGGAGAACTCGCCGAGGGCGAGCCGTTCGAACGGCTGATGTCCACTGCGGAAGCCACTCAGATTGTCCCTCGTGCGCTGGGGCTGGAGCAGCGCAGCTGTGAGATTGAGAAGGTGGAAGCCGTGAAGAACCGTCCACGCGACGATTCGAACGACAGTTGATCTTTGCAGGCAGGGCTGCCGCTGACCATAGTACAAACGTACTGCTTCGCGCGCGGACGCGCCTGTCCGAAGGTCTGGTTACTTTTTGGCTGCCGCGCGGCGCGGCATCTGTTGCCGCAGGCATCGTCTTCGGGCAACGTTGAAATATTGGCACGCTGCACCCCAGCTGCCGCCGGACAACATGGAGGAGGTATCTCCAGTTTCCGCCGCACGGGCCAACTCTCTACTAAAACTTCCAAAGAGCAGCGAACGATTCGATGAAAAACGTCTACAGATTGCTGTTCGCAGTTTTCGCGTTGCTTCTGGCGCTGCCGATATGGGGTTCGGCAAAGCCAGCTCCGCCAAGAGAGCATCCGGCGTATCTACATGCGTTGACGGATTTGCGGCACGCGCGCGCACATCTGCAGCGCCCAGATGGCGGGGAGTTGCGCCAGCAGGAGCGCGACGCGATTCACGAGATTGACGAAGCCATCAAGGAAATCAAGAAGGCTTCGATTGATGACGGCAAAAACCTGGACGACCACCCTCCCGTAGATGCCAGGATGGATTGGCGCGGGCGGCTGCAGGAGCGCGCTTTAATCCACATTGACAAGGCGCATCACCACATCGAAGAAGCGATTCACATGGTTGAGTAGTTTCGAAACGCATCGCGCATTTCTGGAGCGCCGCAGCATGTTATTGCTGCGGTGCTTTTTTTTGCGTTTCCGGGCTGATGTTTTCTAGTGGGCCGGTTCGAGGACGAGTTTTTGGATGCGCCAGTTCAGGATTTCGGCGACGTAGAGTTCGTTTTCGGAGGGGCAGGCCATTTCGTGGATCCAGCCAAATTGACCGAGTTGCTTGCCGGATTTGCCGAAGACGCCGAGAACTTTTCCGTCGAGCGTGAGCTTGTAGATGCGGCCGGGGAAACCGTCGGAGCTGAAGAGCACCTGATTTGGCCCGGGTGTGATGCAGATCGCCCAGGGCGCGCCGGGCGCCATCGTTCCGGTTGTGGCGGTGGGCTTGTTGCCGATGGCGGGGTGGGCGTTGGGATCGACAGGGACGTCAATCGTCATTTGACGGAGGAATTTTCCTTCAACGTCGAAAACCTGGATGCGGCGGTTGCCGCGGTCTGCGACGTAGACGTTGTCGTGAGCGTCTACGGCGATGCTGTGCGGCGTGTTTAGTTGGCCGGGCTGATCCCCGGGTTCGCCCCAGGACTTGAGCCAGTTGCCGTCCTTGTCCACCTTGGCGATGCGCGAATTGATGTAGCCGTCGCTGATGTAGGAGTTGCCGGCGGCGTCCCAGGCAACGTCGGTGACCTGGCGGAACATTCCGTCAATGGGAGGGAGCGGCGGCTTGAGATGCTTCAGCGGGCCGGTGTTTTCGTCGGAGGCTTCCTGCTTGCGGCCGATGACCATGAGGACGCGTCCTTCGGGGCTGAACTTGATAACCATGTCCGAGCCTTTGTCGGTGACCCAGATGTTGTCGTCCTTGTCGATTTTGACGGCGTGCGCGAAGGACCAGGCGTAGAGATGGTGGCCGATTTCGCGGATGAATTTTCCGTCGGGGGCGAATTCGAGGAGTTGCGCGGCGGCGGCAGCGAACGCGGGCCCGGTGGAATTGCCGCGGGTGAACACAAAGACGTGGCCTTTCGAATTGACGGCGACGCCAACGACCTCGCCGAGATAGAGATCGGGAGGGAGCTTCAGGAAGTCGGGGACGGAACGGAAATGGAGTTCGGGCGGCTGCTGGGCGAAAAGAGGAGCGGCCAGGAAAAAGAATAAGACGAGGATGGAGCGTTTCATGGGTTTAGCCTCGACACTTCGCAGAGCATCATACGCGCGTTTGCGAAATCAGTCGCCTGTCAGGAACTTGTATTGGGGTGCGGTCAGAGGAACGACGGAGAGGCGGCCGATGCGGACAAGTGGGGAGTCCGCAAAGAGCTTGTTGGATTTGATTTGGTCGAGGGTGACGGGCTTGGCGAGCAAATGCCCGGCTTGGATTTTGACGGCGGGATTTTTGGGATTGGAGGCGTCGGCGGATACGACGGTGGCGGTGCCGACGGCGGTGCGGCGGTCGCCGGTTTCGTAGAGGATCAGTTTGTCGCCGGGCTTCATGGCGCCAAGGTTCCGCAAGGCCACGGGATTGTGTACGCCGTCCCAGACGGTGGCTTTGTCGCGCTGGAGGTCGGCGAAAGAGTATTCGGATGGTTCGGTTTTCAGGAGGTAGTAAGAGGACATGGAGACTCCACTTTTGTTTGGTCGTGCAGAGGCATTTTACACGCTTTGCGAAAAAGAAAAGAGAGTCAACCGCAGAGACACAGAGGACGAAGAGAGTAGAGAGGACAGACAGGAATGGCTGTCCTACCAAAGGACGTTCCTTACGGTGCTAGAGACTATTTCTTTTTTGTGGGGAGGATGCGGGGGATTCTGTGCTGATGTTGAGAATGGGCGATTAGTTCGGAGAGGCGCTTTTGTCTGGTTTCTTCTTTTTTTGCGGTGATGACGCGGTAGGTGGTTAGTTGTTTATAGCCGGGGGGTTGGGATTGGAAGAAATCCCATGCGAGTTTGTTGGCGCGGAATTGTTTTTCTTGTTCGCTGGTGAAGCGGGCGCTCTTGCGTTGTTCGTAGGAGTAAATGGCGGATTTTTTTTCGTTGCGGGCGGCGAAGGCTTTGAGGCCGGCGGGATGCATCAGGCCCTGCTTGGTGAGCTTTTGAACGAGATTGATGTTGATGGCGCTCCAGGTGCTAGTGGGTTTGCGGGGAGTGAATCGAATGGTGTAGCTGGTTTCGCCGAGGCTCTTGCGAACGCCGTCGATCCAGCCGAAGCACAGGGCTACTTCGACGGATTCGGGCCACGTGATGCTGGGCTTTCCGGAGCTTTTTTTGTGGAAGCCGACGAGGTATTCAGAAAGTTTGTCGTGATGGGCTTCGAGCCAGGCGCGGAAGTCAGACGGGGTGGGGAAGAAGGTGGGTTTTGGCGGCGTGGGTCTGGCGGAAGCCATCATTTCTTACTCTGGATAAGACGATATTGCGTAATGATCTCCTGGGCGGCGTCGCCCAGTTTTGCCAACTGATGGCGGTGCGAACTCAATTCTTCCTGCGAGGCGCTCGCGGTGAATGCTCCTGCATCTGTGAGAACGTAAAAGGTGACTTGGCCTGGTTGAGGCAAAGGGAAGGTGTCCGTTGTCCGCATCTGGGACTGAAACTCACCGGCGACGGATACCATTTTCTGCGCGCCTTTGCGGATCGAGTCATGAGATTGTCCTCCCCCAATGGAGCCCCCGCCGCTGCTCAGATAAATGCTTGCGGTTCCATCAGCAATGGCGATAACAGTGGCGGTGCCATTCGTAACGCCCCAATCCATGACCGCGGCCCAAGGTTCCGTGGGCTTGGGAGGAGCGGGCAATCCGATCTGCTTTCGATTGAGTTTCAGAATTTGGTTGCGGAGGCCCAGATAGGGATTTTTCGCTTCGGAAGTCATGACGGTAGTCGAATTTTGCGCACGATTCGAGCGGCTACAAAGCATTATCGCTGCAAGACGCATACTATGCGTGCTCTAGACAAAAATCAAAAGGACCTTAAGGTCGGGGGCTTGAGAAAGGATCGCGCAGGAAAAACGCGCAGCCAGATTGGTTGTGCCACCAAGGCAAAAGCGGACAGACAGGAGTGTCTGTCCTACTGGGAGGTGAGTTCAGCGGTGGCGGAGGCGAAGAGTTTGGTGTGGGCGTCGATGTCGGAGGCGGTGGTAGCGGGGGAGATCAAAGCCATGTTGTGGAAGGGCGTGAGGAGGACGCCGCGGTTTAGGGCGTAGAGGTGGAGGAAGCGCTCGAGTTCGAAATCGGCGGCGGCGGCCGATTCGCCGCCGTTGCGGGGAGGCTTGGAGGCAAAGGTGTATTCGGCGCGGGCGCCGAGTTGAATTACGTTCCACGGCAAGTGGTGCGCGCGGATTTCGGCGGCGACGCCGTCGTTGAAGCGCTGGGCGAGCGGGATCATGTGTTCGAACGCGGCGCGAGTGAGGACGTGTTCGAGAGTGGCGCGCATGGCGGCTAACGAGAGTGCATTGCCCGCCAACGTACCGCCGATGCCGCCGACATCGCAGTCTTCGAGATGGATGCGCGCGGAGATGCGCTGGGCGATTTCTTCGCTGCAGCCGTAGGTGGCGCCGGGAATGCCGCTGCCGATGGCTTTGCCGAAGACGAGCATGTCGGGATCGAGTTTCCACGCGGCGGTGCAGCCGCCGGGGCCGGCGCAGATGGTGTGGGTTTCGTCGGCGATGAGGAGTGTGCCGTAGCGGCGGGCGAGTGCGCGTGCGGATTTCCAGTAGCCGGCATCGGGGAGAATGATGCCGACGTTGGTCATGGCGGGCTCGGCGAGGATGCAGGCGACGTCGTGATGCTTGAGGGCGTCTTCGAGTGCGTTGAGATCGTTGAATTCGACGACGCGAGTGGTTTCGGCGGGATTGACGGGCGGGCCGATGTTGCCGCGGCGCGGGGCGACTGCGCCGTTTTCGAGCGTGGCGAAAGATTCGTCCACGGTGCCGTGGTAGCAGTAGTGGAAGACGAGAATTTTCGAGCGCTGGGTAATTTCGCGGGCGATTCGAATGGAGAAGCGATTGGCGTCGGTGGCGGTGAGCGTGAATTGCCAGTAGGGCAGGCCGAAGCGGCGCTGGAGATCTTCGCCGACCCAGAGGGCGTCTTCGGTGGGCAGCATGAAGGTGATGCCTTCTTTGGCGCGGCGGGCGACAGCTTCGGCTACGACGTCGGGGGAGTGGCCGGTCATGGCGCCGGTGTCGCCAAGGCAGAGGTCGATGTAGTCGCGGCCGTCAACGTCGGTGAAGTGCGCGCCTTTGGCAGATTGAACAAAGATCGGAAATGCCCCGGCCCATTTTTTCATCCAGTTCATGGGGACGCCGCCGAGGAGGGAGGATTGCGCGCGAGTGTAGAGAGCGGCGGATTTGGGAAGGTCGGCCAGGAAGCGTTGCGATTCACGCTCGTGGAGCTGGCGAAGTTTCGAGCGACCGATCGTGCTCATCGGAGTTCGCGGATGATTTCGCGGGCGGCGTTGGCGCCGCTGGCACCGGTGAGGCCGTTGCCGGGATGCGTGCCGGAGCCGCAGAGGAAGAGGCCGCGGATAGGCGTTTTGTAGCGCGCCCAATCGAGGATGGGGCGCATGGTGAAGAGCTGATCGAGCGCGAGTTCGCCGTGAAAAATGTGGCCGCCGGTGAAACCGTAAGACGTTTCGAGATCCTTCGGTGTGATGATCTGCATGTATTCGATGAGATCGGGCAGATTCGGCGCGTAGGCGGCGAGAGTTTTGACGACGGTGTCGCCCAACTCCTTGCGGCGCGTGTCCCAGTTCCCTTCCCTCAATTTATACGGCGCGAACTGGACGTAGGCGGAGAGGACGTGCTTGCCGTCGGGAGCCAGCGAGGGATCGAGAATCGTGGGAATGGTGACGTCGAGCCAGGGGGCTTTCGAGAAATCACCGTATTTGGAGGCGTCGAAAGCGTGCTCGAGATAATCGATTTCCGGGCCGATGTGAATGCGGCCGGAAAGGGACTTCAGCGAACTCTCGGTGACGTCGAGCGCGGAAAAAATGGGCAAGCCGCCGAGGGCAAGATTGACTTTGGCGACGGTGCCATTGGCGCGGAAATTTTTCATGCGATTGGCGAAGGTGGGATCGAGCTGCGAAGGATCGAGTAGATTGAAAAAGGTGCGCTTGGGATCGGCGCCGGAGACAACGGCTTCGACAGCGATTTCTTCGCCATCGGTGAGAACGACGCCGGTGACGGCGCCGTCCTTGATTCGAATGTGCTCGACCTCGGCGTCGGTGCGAATTTCGGCGCCGGCTTGTTTTGCGGCTTCGGCGACCGCGCGCGTGAACGAGCCGAGGCCGCCGCGCGGAAACGCGGCGGAGCCGACGGGATGCGCATCGGCGGCGGCGCGGAGAAGAAGTACGGCGGTTGATCCAGCGGACCAGGGGCCGAGCGCGGTGCCGAAAATGCCGCGCGCAGCGATGGCGGCGCGGAGCAATTCGGTTTCGAAAAATTCGGCGACGAAATCCGCGACGGCCATGGGGCCCCAACGGAGGAGATCGAAGATGCCGGTTTTGCCGAGGCTGCGGGCGCCGCGACCGGTTTTCAAAAGATTCCAGAGATCTTCAGGAGTGGGATGATCGATCGCGGGCGGCGCGATGGAAGAGAGTTGCGCGAAGAAGCCGGCGGTGTTTTCTAGAGATTGCGCGAACTGCGCGTACTTCGCGGCGTCTTTTTCGGAAAAGCTGGAGATGCCGGCGGAGGTTTTGGCGGCGTCATTGTAGAAGAAAAGCGCTTTGCCGTCTGGCGAGGGCGCGAAGACGCGCGGATCGGGATTGAGCACTTCGTATTCGAATTTTTCGAGCTGGAGATCGCGCGCTACGTCGGCGCGCAGCGGGCCAAGCGTGTGCGACAAAGTGGAAGCGCGGAAGCCGGGATGAAATTCCTCGGTAATGCCGCCGCCGCCGACCATTTCGCGGCGTTCGAGGACGAGGGGCTTGAAGCCGCCCTTGGCGAGATAAAACGCGGCGATGAGAGCATTATGCCCGCCGCCGATGAGGACCACGCGCTGTCCGAGCGGCATGACTAGTTGGCCGCCTTGGATGCGGTCGCCGTTGAGCGCGAAGTGCCGCCTTTCCATTCTTTCAAAATGACCTGGCTGGCGAGGCGGCCGTTGGCGCCCATGATGCCTCCGCCGGGATGCGTGGCGGAGCCGCACATATAAAGGTTATGGATGGGAGTGCGATAGTAGGCCCATCCGGCAACGGGCCGGAGGAAGAAAAGCTGTTCGAGAGAAAGCTCGCCTTGAAAAATGTTTCCTTGCGTGAGGCCGAATTCGCGTTCGAGATCGAGCGGAGTGAGAATCTGGCGGCCGATGATGACGTCTTTGATGTTGGGTGCATACTCGGCGATGGTGTTGATGACGTTGTCGCCGAAGGATTCTTTTTGCTCGTCCCAGGTGCCTTCGGCGAGTTTGTAGGGCGCGTACTGAACGAAACAGGAGAGAACGTGTTTGCCGGGAGGCGCAACGCTGGGATCGGTGAGGCTTGGAATGACCATGTCAATGTACGGGCGGCGGGAATAGCGGCCGTACTTGGCGTCGTCGTAGGCGCGCTCCATGTAGTCCATGCTGGGTGAAATGGAGATGGCTCCGCGAAGATGCGCGCCGGGACCGGGGAAACATTTGAAATTGGGAAGGGCGCTGAGCGCGAGATTCACTTTGCCGGAGGAGCCGCGGAATTTGTAGCGGCGGACGCCTTCAAGGAAATCGGCGGGGAGCTCGCTAGGCTCGAGAAATTTTTCAAAGGTGAGATGCGGGTCGACGCTGGAGGAGACGACGCTGGCGAAGAGTTCCTCGCCACTCTGCAGCGCGACACCGCAGGCACGGCCGTTTTTTGTAAGAATTTTTCCGACGGGCGCTTTGGTGCGGATCTCTGCGCCGGCTTCACGGGCGGCGTCGGCGATGGCGTTCGAAATGGCGCCGGTGCCACCGCGGCTGAAGCCCCAGGAACGAAATGCGCCGTCAATTTCGCCCATGTAATGGTGCAAGAGAACATAGGCTGTGCCGGGCGAACGAATGCCGAGGAATGTGCCGATAATTCCGGAGGCAGACATGGTGGCTTTAAGGACGTCCGTTTCGAACCACTGGTCGAGGAAATCGGCGGAGCTCATGGTCATGAGCTGGACAAGAGTGTAGCGCTCGTCGGAGGAAAGTTCGCGGAATCGCTGCAGCAGAAAATTAAGCTGCTTGAGGTCTTTGGGATTGAGCGTGGTGGGGTCCGGAGGAACCATGGAAAGCATCGGCTTCACAAAGCGGCACATGGGCGTCATCATTTTGGAGAATTCGTCATAGGCTTCGGCGTCGAGGCGGGAGTGGCGGCGGATGTCGCGGATGGATTTGGCATGATCGTTAACGCGCCAGAGGTAGTCGCCACTGGGCATCGGCGAAAAGGTGCCATCCAGCGGAAGAATTTCGAGGCCATGGCGCGGGAGATCAAGTTCGCGAATGATTTCGGGCCGCAGCAGCGAGACGACATACGAGCATTCGGAAAAAAGAAAGCCAGGGAAGATTTCCTCGGTGACCGCGGCGCCGCCGAGAACGTGGCGGCGTTCCAGAACGACGACCTTCTTCCCTGCTTTGGCAAGATACGCGGCGTTGACCAGGCCGTTGTGGCCTCCGCCGATAACAATCACGTCGTAGTGCTGCCCCATTCAGTGTGACTCCGGTATCGCTCAAAGAAGAGAGAAGACCCGCGGAAACGATGACGCGACATTTTACTGGGACATGCAGCGCGGCACAAGGTCCGTGAAAATTGCTTTTCAAACGAGTCGTCTTGCAGGGATAGTTAACTGGCAACTATAATTCGTTGTCGTTGCGGCGATGAGCGCCGCACGTAGATCTTGGAGGAACCGTGCCGGTTGGAACTGCGTTTCATGAGCGAACGCTGGCGTTGTGCGAGAGCCTGAATTACCGGGAATGGTCGGGCTATTACACGGTCAGCGTGTATGAGATGCATCACGAGCACGAATACAACGCTATCCGGAATTCGGCAGCGCTGATTGATATTTCGCCGCTGTTCAAGTATCGCGTGACGGGACGGGATGCGACGAAGTTCGTGAACCGCGTGATCTCCCGGGACATTAACAAGGTCACGGTGGATCAGGTGATCTACTGCTGCTGGTGCGATCCGGAAGGGAAAGTGATTGACGACGGGACCATCACGCGGCTCGGCGAGAATGATTACCGTTGGACGGCGGCAGACCCGAGTTTGCGGTGGTTCCGGCAAAATGCGCTAGGGCTGAACGTGAGCATCGAAGATATTTCGGAGCAGACCGCAGCGCTGGCGCTGCAGGGGCCCATGTCGGGCAGGCTGTTGCGCGAAGTGACGGATGCGAAAATCGAGAACCTGAAATATTTTCGCGTGACGCGTGGAAAAATTGCGGGCGTGCCAGTGGATATTTCGCGCACGGGATATACGGGCGATTTGGGATTTGAAGTTTGGATGCCTTGGAAGGACGCGGTTAAGGTGTGGGACGCGCTGATCGCCAAGGGCAAGGCGTTCGACATTCATCCGGCTGGGATGATTGCGCTGGACATCGCGCGGATCGAGGCGGGACTGATTTTGATTGAAGTAGATTACACCTCCAGCAAGAAGGCGCTGATTGAATCACAGAAATATTCGCCAGCGGAGATTGGTCTGGGAAAGCTAGTGGATTTGAAGAAAGATAATTTTGTGGGGCGGGACGCATTGGCACTGGAAGCAAAAAAAGGCGCGGAGCGCGGGCTGGTGGGATTGGAAATCAATTGGAACGAAGTCGAAGCGCTCTACGACAAGTTGAGAATGGCACCGCAAGTGCCGAGCATAGCCTCGCGCGTGGCTGTGCCGGTATACCGCGGCAGTCGGCAGGTGGGGAAGGCGACTTCGACGACATGGTCGCCGACGCTGAAAAAAATGATCGCGCTGGCCTGCGTAGGCCGTGAGAATTCCAAGGTTGGAACGAAACTCGCTATAGAAATGACAGTGGAAGCGGTGCGGCACACGGTTTCGGCCAAGGTTGTGCCGATGCCATTTTTCAATCCACCAAGAAAAACCGCCGTGCCAATAACCTAGCTATAGTCTGTCTAAGGACCATGTCAGACGATGACAAATTCGAACTGTTGGCGGAGCTCATTCAGAAGCTATACGGGGTAACGGATATTTTAAACGCAGAGTTTGCCTCTGACGGACGAAGGTTCACGCTAGACGGTCATCTCCTTGGCAGTATCGGTGAGGTTTTGGCAGCGTTTGCGTTCGACCTCCGATTAGAACGACCATCAAAGAAAGGCCACGACGCCAGAACGAAGGGTGGAAAGAGGGTTCAGATCAAGCTCACCGCCGTCGATTCCGGTATTGCTCTCTACTCCAGGCCTGACTTCCTGATTGCTCTTCACCTGACTGACGGCGGAATCGAGACCATTTACAACGGCCCGGAGCAATTGTTTGGAAAAGCTGCGGAAAAAGACAGAAGAATGGACAACGCCGTATTAGCCTTGGCAGGCTTCGCCATTTGAATGAAACCGTTACGAGTGCCGTGCCAGTCGTGCGGCCTCTACCAGCCATCCGTCGCCGGAAAGCTGCCGATTCACTTCGATAGTCGGTTGTATTTTTTCAAGACCGCGCGGAGTTTGTCGTGCGGGAGGGCGATGACCTTGTGATCGTTGATGCCAGTCATGGTTTCGGCGGCTACCATGGCGTTGATGACGGCTTCTTCGGTGGCTTGGACGGTAGCGGCGAAGAGTGGCTCGATCTTGTCGTTGGGCAACATTTTGAGATTGACGACATGGTCGGCGGCCGCGGCGCCAGGATTGGCGGTGGAGAACGCGATGAAAATGTCGCCGGAACCGTTGCCGGAGATGCTGCCGTTGCGTCCGAGGCCGAGGGAAACGCGGCGCGAGAGACGCTTGAGCTGATGCGAGACAAGCGGCGCGTCGGTGGCGACGACCACGATGATCGAGCCGCGGTCCAGTTCGCTGAAGGACGCGGAGGCATACGCAGGCTCTTCGGGAATTTCCCTGCCGACGGGCACGCCTGCGATGCGCAAATTCGGGCGTACGCCGTAGTTGCATTGCACGAGAACTCCCACCGTGTAGCCTCCGGATTTCTCGTCGAGCTTACGCGATGACGTGCCGATGCCGCCTTTGAATTCGTTGCAAATCATTCCCGTGCCGCCGCCGACGTTGCCTTCTTGAACGGGGCCGGCCGCCGCGGAATCGATGGCGTGAAATGCGTGTTCCGGCTTCACGTGGAAACCATTGATGTCGTTGAGCCAGCCATCCCACGTTTCCGCGACGACAGGTAACGACCACCAATAACCCGTGGGATCGGGCTGACCGTGCGTCACGCGCCATTGAATGACGGCGTCGCGGACGACTCCGACGCTGTGCGTGTTGGTGATCATCACGGGACCTTCGAGGAAGCCGGATTCTTCTACCCAGGTGGTACCGGTCATTTCACCATTGCCGTTCAGCGACCACCAGCCGGCGAAGACGGGATTATTCATGGAGTCTTTGCCGCGCGGCAACACGGCGGTCACTCCCGTTCGAACGGGGCCTTTGCCGACTTCGAGTTTTCCCTCGCCGGAAATAAGCGTGGTGTGGCCGACGAGGACGCCGGCAACGTCGGTGATGGCATTGAACGGGCCGGGCGTGCCGTCGAAGGGAACGCCCAGATCGCGGGCGCGCGGCTTGGCAGGTGGATTTTGTTGAGCCGGGACGACACATGCCACCGGCAACGAACAAAAAAGGAATGCGAGAAAACGAAAACTGGACAAACGGGTCATGGATTATTTTTTCTCCCAGGAAGATTGCGCGGAACGCAGCAGCTCGGTATTTTTCTCTATAGCTTTTTCGAGCCGCGCCGCTTGCTGATTCGCCAATTTCCAATCGGATTTCTCTACGGCCTCGGTCAACCCGGGGAATTCCAGGTGCGCATAGGTGTACCGCGATGCATAAAGAAGGTGTTGAAACCAGGGGCGCCCCGGAATGCCGTTGGGATCGAGCCAGTTGGATTCCACCTCAAGAAGTTGATCATTGAGGCGTTGCAGTTTTTCAGGCGAAACATTTCCTGCAAGGAGATCGCGCGCGGTCACTTCGTGCAAGAGGTGGCCTGCCTTTTCGAAGTCCGCGATGCGGGAATGCAGGCGCTTCAGATTGACATGTGACTTCAGATTGTTTTGTGCTTCCAGTTCTCCGAGAAACTGTTCGAGCTTGGAACCATTGAAGCCGAAATCAAACGGAAGAACGTCCGCGTTTGCAAGGCGCAGCGCGACGAGACCCCAGATGCGCGTGAGCGCAGCGTGGTATTCGAATTTTGGATCGCCGATGTGCGACATCCAATAATGATCGTCGTACATCGAG
>Ga0207002_1148_pt1 | contig 12178 bp, 11 predicted proteins | sample Alteio_BWMinCont_88_FD_153473 | JGI IMG/M metagenome (GOLD analysis project Ga0207002, IMG submission 153473) | Enriched cells from forest soil in Barre Woods Harvard Forest LTER site, Petersham, Massachusetts, United States -... | ecosystem: Environmental > Terrestrial > Soil > Temperate forest >...
GCACTTGTTTTTTCTTTTTATTCACTATATTGATTCAAATACACATTTCATTTCTGCAAGCAGTCATGAATTTAGCTTAATAGAAGGAGGGAAAAATTTAATTTTTTCAAATTATTATTCCCCCTAATTAAACCATGTTATATTGCGATGATTATAAAATGACTTCCCCTACAAAAAAAATAAAATTAGCTATACTGAGCTGTTCGTACAACCGCTTGAAAAAAACGGCCAGATTTTTGGAAAGTGTAGTTAAGCAAAAAATTTCAGCTGATTACAGTGTAGATATCTATTTGCTGGATGATAATTCCCCGGATAGAACTGCAAATTATGTCGAGTCCAATTTTCCCTCCGTTCATGTTTTGAAAGGTTCGGGGTCATTATTTTGGGCCGGGGGAATGAGGACGCTTTGGGGACAAGTAATGATAAAAGATGAATACGACTTCTTTTTATTATTCAATGATGATGTTGTATTATTTAATGGTGCACTTAACCGCTTACTATCAGCTTATTATTTATCTGACTATGCGGAAAATATCATATTGGGTACAGTGCAGGATACCAAAAAGCGGAATATTACTTATGGCGGTCAAAAAATAACTAACAGATTTACAGGAAATACTGTAACATTGGAGCCGGACACGGTAAATTTGAAGGCTTGTGAGATCGGAAATGCAAATATCATGCTCGTGGATAAATCTACAGTCAATAAAATAGGAATATTATCCGATTTGTACACACATGGGATTGCAGACTATGATTATACCTTAAAGGCTGTTGAAAACGGCCTTAAAGTTTGGGTTGCACCTGGTTATTATGGTTGTTGCGATAATGATCATGGTGTGAAATGGTTATCACAGAGAACTCCCTTAAAAAAAAGAATTGAATATTTATATAGTCCCAAAGGGCTTGCCTATAAGCAACACCTGCTTTACGTAAGGAAACATTTTCCATTATCGTTACCAATTACGTTTATCAAACTTTGGGTAAAAACCCTATTCCCATTTATGTATGATATGTTTAAAAAAGATAAAGGTTAAATTTAGAAAATCATATCTGCACTACAATGTACCTTATCTCTTTAATAGCAACGTTCATCATGATTAACTGCATAGTCAGGATTTAAGTGAAAAATGCAATGGTGGTAGCTGCCCCGTTATATTAAAAATTTAATAAATTAAATTCAGAAAGGAAATCAACAGAGTGAAAATATTGATCATGCATAATGATTTACGCGTTTATTGGAAGCGCAGGTTAATCTATTTAAGGAATTTTTTAAAATCAAAGGATATAGATTTATATGCTGTTGAACTATTTGGAAAAGGGTCACCTTATGTTTTTGACCCTTTTAATAAAACAGAACCTTGGTGGGATTGTCTGTTCCCTGATAGTAGTAATAATGAGCTTTCAAAATATCAAATAAAAAACAGGGTTTTTTCCAAATTGAATGAGATCAAACCTGATATTGTTATCGCAGGATCAATAGTTTTTTATTCCGGCGCCTTAGGTTTAAGATGGGCCAAAAGAAATAAAAAGAAATTTATAATGTTTGACGATGCAAAACCTTCGTGGGTTAAAAGGAATTTTTTAGTTCAGGGAATAAAAAATTTAATCACCAACCAAATTGACGCACTGTGGCTCCCGTCCAATGAGTACGACGAAGAATATTCCTCCTTATACAGTAAAAAAAAGTTGCATTACTTTTATGGCTATAATTGTATTGACAATCAACTTTTCAAATTTAATGATCAAAAGAAATTTGACAATAAGAAAATTATTTGCGTTGGAAGATTGGTGCCGAAAAAAAATATCCGAAACTTATTAAGTGCCTGGAAGTTTGTGGAAAAGAACAATGATTCAAACACACTAATGATACTTGGTGATGGGCCATTATTGGAGGAATTAAAAAGTTTTGCAAAATCAATTAAGCTTAGCAAGGTAAAGTTTTTAGGCGCAGTAGCTAATGATAAAATTCCGCAATATTTATATGAGGCGGATGCTTTTATATCACCAAGCCTGTATGAAAGTTGGGGGCTAGTGGTTAACGAAGCTATGGCCGCTGGTTTACCCGTATTATTAAGCAATAGAATTAACGCAGCAAGCACGCTTTTAAAGGACGGTGTTAATGGTTATATTTTCAACCCTTACGATCTTGGGGAAATGCAGCAAAAACTCCTTGATTTTATTAATTTACCCCACCTTGCTAAAAAAGAAATGTCTGCAAATTCATTGAAAAAGATAGCTGCTATGAGTTATGAAAATATGGGAGATGAACTCATGACCGCATTAAATTTATTGAAAACAAAACAAAACAAAAAACCTGGATTAGTGCCTTACATCGCTATTAATTTGTGGTATGGACGCTATAATACTTTCGGTTGGGATAGGGTATAAAAAAAATTAAGTTCATTAATCAGTTATTTGCCGGTCGGCAATAACTGATTAATGAACTTTCAGGATCAGCCTGTTATACTATTGTGAATTTTTAAAGATAATACTTTTCAACCCGCACTCTTAAATTTAATTATAACGTTATAACGGCTGAAGGAAGAATTGAAGATGTAATATTAGCTCCCCATGTATTACTGCTCCACCCTGTTACCGTTCCACAGTTACCATCATCCCAATTAGGATTTGATACGCCTGCAGAATTTGTCCAGTTAACTTGATTACCACTCACAATAATCAATGAACAGCCTGTCGTATATTGATTATAGACATATACAACAACATTGGTAAAGGTGTTTTGTGCAGCATAAATTTGATTATTCAATATCTGCATATTAGTGCCGCCTGATACAGCCATACCGTATTGACCGGGGTTAACCAGGGTATTATTTTCAGCAGTTTGGTAACTACCTCCGTTGTCTCCCAGCATAATTCCACCTCCTGTAGTACTTGGCCCCCCCCCCTCTTATCCAGTTTCCGGTAATCGTTACTGGGCTTGCTGCAGTACCATTAGTCTTATACATGCTAATTGCGTCTTCAGGATAACTTGAACCCATTATGTTTTCACATTTATTATTGATCACACTGTTGCCAGCGCCACTTACGGCATTGAACTGGACAAACTGTCCCCGCGGATACGGGCCCACCATATTTAGCATTTGGTTAGCGACCACTTGTATAGTTTGGCAATTAATCGCATATACTCCCGACGAAACGTTTGAAATATAACTGCTATCCACGAGTATATTAACACAGTTAGATAAATTTACCCCTGTTGTAGTAGAGTTAATCAATTTACAATGGGTGATTGTGATGTTGGTGCAATTACTCAGGCTTATACAGGGTACAGTACCTCCGTTAATTGAGTCGCCTCTAATCGTAATGTTACTTACGCCAGTCAATGAAATTGGGCTTACAACAGTCAATGACCCCAGGCCTGGCCCAGTCGGTGAAGTTGGGCTTACAACAGCCGGAGAAGTTGGGCTTGCTTTGGTCGGCGTGGTTGGGGCCGGTTTTTTGTGTTTTCCTTTATAATTTGAAAAAAGAGATGTAGATGCATTTGAAATTGTACTTTGCAGGTTTGGGCTAACGCTATCCTTCTGGCATGATGAAACTGTGACAACGAGGACTGTTGGCAGAATTAATGCAAAAAACATAAAAAACCCCGACTTTTTGATTAAATTTTTTGAATTCATTTCAATTAGTTTAAATTAGTAATTAGGAACACCACATAAAATAATTAGGATTACTTTATATACGCCCTTATACGTTGGGGTTATACTTTTTGTTGTATTAATTAATTATTTATTTGCAATTAACTAAAATCATCATTTAATTTCTTATTAGTTACTATTAATTATCCTATTAGTTATTATTAATGATTTATACGCCATTTTTTTAAAAAATAATAAAAGACAAGATGTGGCTTTAATTTTTGTTGACTAAAACATTAATGAAAGCCAAATTAAATCATAACCCTTGAATACGCTAAGTGGAATCCAATATTCTTGTTTAGCATTGTTATCGGAGAGGTTTTTACGTGTAAAAAAGTTTGTTACAAGATACATCTTTCGGGATTTACTTTCGCTTACAATCATCCTAATTTTCGGTGATATTTTTCAAATTTATTTCCATATTTTTTTTGCTGCCATACTGATATAAGCGGCCCTCCATATCAAAAAAAAATTTAAATGAATTTGATGATCAGAACAAATTTGACAATAAAATAATTATATGCGTTGCGAGATTGGCACTCGGGGTGAACTCCTTACCGCATTAAATTTATTGAACACGAAACAAAACTCCCCCAAAAAAAAGGTTAGAATTTTAACGCTAACCTTTTTTTATTTATGCGGGCTTTAATCCACAATCAGCCACTCCTAATAATGCGAATTTTAAAGACCCTTCCTTTTCAATCTGCATTTTTTTATTTAACTATAATGTTATAACTGTAGCAGGCAGGATTGAAGATGTAATATTAGCCCCCCAGGTATTGCTGCTCCATCCTGTTACCGTTCCGCAGTTACCATCATTCCAATTAGGATTTGATACGCCGGCGGAATTTATCCAGTTAACTTTATTATCACTCACTATAATCAACGAGCAACCTGTTGCATATTGATTATAGACATATACACCAACATTTGTAAAGGTGTTTTTTACAGCATAAATTTGATTATTCAATAGCTGCATATTAGTGCCGCCTGATACGGCCACACCGTACTGACCAGGATTAACCAGAATGTTATTTTCAACAGTTTGATAGCTGCCTCCATTATCTCCCAGCATAATTCCACCCCCCGTTTTGCTTGGGCCACCACCTCGTATCCAGTTTCCGCTAATCGTTACCGGACTTGCAGCTGTGCCGTTAGTCTTATACATGCTAATGGCGTCCTCTGGATAGCTTGAACCCATTATGTTTTCACATTTGTTGCTGATTACACTATTGCCAGCGCCACTTACTGTATTGAACTGGACAAACTGTCCCCGCGGATATGGGCCCACCATGTTTAACATTTGATTACCAACCACTTTTATAGTTTGACAATTAACTGCATATACTCCTGAAGAAACGTTTGAAATATAACTGGTGTCCACGGATATGTTAATGCAGTTAGTTAAGTTCACTCCTGTTGTAGTGGAGTTAATCAATTTACAATGAGTGATATGAATGTTAGTACAATTACTCAGTGTAATACAGGGAACTTTACCTCCTGTAATTGATTCCCCGCTAATTGTTATGTTCTTAACTCCAGTCAATGAAATTGGGCCGGAAATTTTGTAAGTTATTGTGGTAGTTGAAGCAAGAGACATAGATGTGATTGGAGTTGTAGATTGTATGCCATTAGGGTCTATCGGGCTAACGTTATCCTTTTGGCACGATGAGATTGTGGCGATGAGGATGCTTGACAGTGATAATGCAAAAAGCATACGGATCCCTGTCTGCCTGATTAAATTTTTTAAATTCATTTCAATTAGTTTAAATTAATAATTAGGAACTACTATATAAATTAATTAGGATTACTTTATATGTAGGTTCTTATACGGTAGAATTAATTTTTTGTTGTATTAGTTAATTAATAATGAAATATTAATCAACGATATTAATTACTTTCTTATTAGTTACAATTAATTATCTTATTGGTTATTAATTATTTATAAGCTTTTTATTTATTTAACAAAAAATTCGAATCGATTTAAATTATTGTGCAATATTTTTTGTTAGTTATTTAATCTTTCTGTTCTTCATTGGTTTATCTTAAAAAATCAAACCAATTGATTTTAGCGAAGGTTTTGGTACGATTTTTATACTTCTATTGATGTTTTTGGTCCGCGGAAAAATGCTTTATAAGAAGATAATAAGGGAACAAGGAACCCCAGTATAACTATCAAGGCTAAGGCATCATATATCTCTGCATTAAACGGAAACATTGTTTTTGCAGAAATGCAAAAGGTATAAAGTCATCATTTCCCTGTCTGTAAACCTGGGTTTATGATTGCTTATGTATCTTTTAAGCAATAAAGGCTTTGTGCGAATTTATTTGCAAATAAATAACTAATAATGAATAGTTTATTTCATCAGTTTATCAACCTCTTTCATCTTGATCCGTATAAATCTTGATTCGTATAAAAATATAACATGAGTACCCCTTTGCCCACACATTTCAATACTAAAAATAAATTCTCAACTACTGTAAAAGCCAGCGTTGAAAGTATCAATGAGGGCGAATTTATTCATGAGCTGTTTGAAAAACAACGAAATCAAACACCCAATGAAATTGCCGTTATTTTTGGTGATGAAAAATTAACATACAGTCAATTAGGGCAAAATGCCGATAATTTAGCTTCGGCTATATCGGCCAATTCACCTGCTTCATTAATTGCAGGGGTTAGTACTGTACGCGCTATTGAAACTATAGTGAGTGTATTGGCCATTTTAAAATCAGGAAAAGCTTATTTGCCGCTTGATCCCGATTATCCGCAAGACCGTTTGCAACAGATCATAACCGATTCGGGCATTGATCTTTGTTTAACAATATCCGCGCAAAAGCATCTTTTTGAGCCTTTATCAATCAATGTCTTAGTTTCCGATGCAGTATACCAAGCCGGAAATGAACCTGCATCCGCAAGCAAATCGGCTTGCTATGTACTATACACTTCCGGTTCAACAGGTACGCCTAAGGGCGTTTCCATGGGGCATGCGGCTATGGCAAATTTACTGTCGTGGCAACGAAAACATTCCAAATCCACAACCGGGGTAAATACGCTTCAGTTTGCCCCTTTAAGTTTCGACGTATCCTTCCAGGAAATATTTGCCACCTTAACTACGGGCGGCACATTGGTTTTGGTTGATGACAATTTAAGGGTCGACCCAAACATGCTTTTACGCTACATTGAGGCACAATCTATTAACCGGATATTTTTACCATTTGTAGTACTGCAATATTTAACTGAGGCCGCTGATGCTGAAAAATATTTCCCCGCTTGTTTGAAAGAAGTTATAACCGCCGGTGAACAGTTAAAGATCACCCCGCAGGTCATTCGTTTTTTTACAGCTTTACCCGGATGCGTATTATTTAACCAATACGGCCCCACCGAAACCCATGTGGTAACACAACTAATATTAGATGGCGACCCGGCACTTTGGCCCCCGCTGCCTTCAATAGGTACTGCAATTGATAAAACACAAATACTTATATTGGATGAAGAATTAAAAAAACTGACTTATGGTGAAACCGGCGAACTTTGTGTAAGCGGCCTTAGCCTGGCTGACGGTTATTTAAACCGCCCGGAAATGACTGCCGAAAAATTTGTTTACTGGAAAGAAAGTGATAATGAAATCAAAAGATTATACCGCACCGGCGACCTTGCCAGATATATGCCTGATGGTAATATTGAATATTTGGGCCGCAGGGATACCCAGGTAAAAATCCGCGGCAACCGGGTTGAACCGGGTGAAATAGAAGTATTGATCAACCGGTTAAATGATATTCAGCAGGCCATAGTAGTTGCCCGCGAAGATGTTCCGGGGCTAAAACGCCTGGTGGCTTACCTTGTTTCTGCAAAAAATAAACCTGATACTGAATACGTTAGAAAAAGTATTGAACAGCGATTGCCGGATTTTATGCACCCTTCGGCATACGTTTGGTTAAGCCAACTGCCCAAAACTACCAGCGGCAAAGTTGACAGAAAAAATTTACCGAAACCAGATCATAATTTGGCTGGTCGTAATGATAAATACGTTGCCCCCCGTACAAATGTGGAAAAAATAGTGGCCGAAATATGGGAAGAATTGATGGGGATTGGAAAGATCAGTGTTTTCGATAACTTTTTTACCATGGGAGGCCACTCCCTTGTTGCGATCCAGATAATGTCGCGCATAGAAAAAGTAACCGGTAAACGCCTCCCCCTGGCAACCTTGTTTGAACATTCTACAATTGAGAAATTATCATTATGCCTTATTGTTGATAAACCTATCACCTGGAGGTCGCTTGTGCCTATAAAGCCGCATGGCTCAAAAATGCCATTATATATCGTTCATGGCGACGGTTTGAATGTATTTATATTTAATAACCTTGCAATTAATATGGATGAAGAACAACCTGTATACGGATTACAGGCAAGAGGGCTTAAAGGAATAGATGAGCCATTAGATGTGATGGAAGATATTGCAACCAATTATATTGCTGAAATTTTAGCGCAAAACCCTACGGGGCCTTATCTCTTAGCAGGCTATTCCTTTGGCGGATATATTGCCGTGGAAATGCGAAAACAAATGGCTGCCATGGGAAAAGAAGTAAAAATGTTAATAATGTTTGATACCGATGCAGAAAAATCCGATTATAAAAGTTGGTATTATCTGCTGCCTAAAAAGATAAAAAGGTATCTCCCGAGGCTTGTATCATTTTTGAAGTCTGCAATGCATCACCCAATAATTACGTTGAAAGATGGGTTTCAAATCTTATCCCAAAAGATTTTAGGACCATTTTCTAAGCGAGACTCTAAAAACTTTTATCGGCAAATAAAAAAAATAAATGACAAACATCTGATCGCTTTCAGAAATTATTTAATGGAACCATTTGATGATAAAGTTTACTTATATAAAGCGAAGATTTGCACACATTATGTGGATGATACCGAATTTTTAGGGTGGAAGAAATATGCAAAGAAGGGAGTTGAACTATATGAGGTTCCCGGAGATCACCTTTCGATGCTTTTACCCCAAAATGTTGAAGAATTTGCGTCAATATTGCAAAGAAGTATAGATCAATGCTTGATTGAGCATTTATAAAATCTTCTCATTAAACTCTCATAACAAAAGGGGTCAACAAATATTCTCTTCGACTTTGAAGATATAAATAACATTAAAAAAAATAATTTTCATACCAAGCTAAATTAATACTGCAGACTAACGCTTCTTTAAAGCTTACTAAATGATTATTTGTAACAATACCTAAAAAATTCCGTAATAGTTTTAAAAGGTAATATGATTTATGAATTTATGCTAAAAGCATTTGGAAGGGCAGCGTTCATTACATTCATTTTAATAATTATAGGAGCCGCCTTATGGTACTATACCATCCTTGCAATAATTATATTAATATTGGGATGGTTAACCCTGATGTTTTATACAGATCCACCTGAAAATTGGCGTTAAGTTAAAAATTAGCTAATTCAGGAGTTCTTTAATCCTTCACATCAACGACACAAAAAGAGGCATCGATCCTGATCTCGGTGGTAGCTGAGCCCGTTTTTACTGTGTAATCCACGCTCTTCATAGCGATGACGCTGATCTTTTTCAGGTCCAGCGATTTTTTCGCGGGGTTTTGCGTAGTATCTCCTTTTCCGGTAATGAAGACGGTGTCGGTTGTCAACGGTTTTTTAAAAGTGACACTTAACGGTTTTTTAAAGGTGACATTTAACGGTTTGGTGAGACTTACCAGCATATGCCCGTTATAGATGATCTTTGATACCATGCTGTGAATTTTAAGATCGGCATTGGTTATTTTCAGGTTAGTAAGGCTCAGCGGCTTTACATTAGCGGCATTAATGCTGAGCTTTTGCAGATCATCGGACAAACCCAGGTCGACCTCGCCACCCGACCAAAATTTGGCATACACGGTGCCTGAAAGCTCCCCGATCCGTACGGTGTCAAAACCTTTGAACTTGAGCAATCCGCCACGGAGGCGATCGATATCAGCATTGCCTTGCTCCACATTAAAATTTATCGGCCCTGATGTATGCGCAACCTTCAGGTCGCCGAATTTCTCATCTATGGTAAGGTCACCGTCAAAGCTTTTCACATGGATATTGCCGAAACGGTTAGTAACTAACAGCTTAAGACCGCCTGGCACAAAAAGTGTGTTATAAAATTTGGAAATTTAAAGATGATTACTTTACATTTGTAACCATTGAAATTTTATAAAACAAACTAATGAAAAAATATCCTATAAGGTGCCCTGTTACAGCTTATTTACGTGTAATAGACGGGCACTGGAAACCGTTACTTCTTTGGCATTTACAAAAAAAACCGTTGCGTTTTAAAGATATCCTGTCACTTATCCCAGACATCTCGACCAGGGTACTTACAGAACAACTTAATGAAATGGAAGAGGATAAGCTGATAAGCCGTAGAGCCTACAATGAAACACCTCCGAGGGTGGAGTATGAATTAACTGATTGCGGTAGGACCTTATTACCTGGCTTAGCGGTGTTACGCGAGTGGGGCCTACAGTTTTTAAAGGAAAACAAACACGCCCTTCATCCCGATAGTGAATGGAATCAAAAAATTATTGAGCTACTATAAAATGAAAATCACAAAGCTGGCGCTACTCGTCTGTTTCCTAATTGCTTGATCAGCTAAATAAAATAAATAATTAGCATGAAAAATGAAGAACTAAATTATCTGTTCAATGAAAATTTATCCACTCCTTTAATAACAGATGCTTGTATTAGAAATAGCTTTCCATTGCGTTTAGCTCCATACGGCATTCATCCAATAGTGTCGGGATGGAAGATAGCAGGCTCTGCTATTGGAGTGAAGCATTTTGGAAGCGTGGATGTGTTTATTGAGACTATTCATTCAGCCAAAAGTGGCGATGTTCTTATTATAGATAACGAGGGAAGGACAGACGAGGGTTGTATAGGAGATTTGACGGTGCTTGAAGTGCTGAATGCTAAAATGAGAGGTATAGTGCTATGGGGTGTACACCGCGATACTACAGAAATTAAAAAGATAAATTTACCCGTTTTCAGTTTTGGGGCTTACCCTTTGGGCCCGGTTCGCAAAGTTTCTGAAATTGACGATGAAGACAAAATTGTCCGGTTTGGGGATGAAATAGTTACAGGTGATGATTATGTTTTTGCCGACGAGGATGGAGTAACTTTTGTTCATCAGCAATATTTAAAAACTATTTTAGATACAGCTGCTGAACTATCAAAAAAGGAACGAAAGCAGGCAGATCAAATAAAACAAGGTAAAAACCTGTATCAACAATTTGCATTTGACAAGTTCCTTGATTTGAAGAAAATTGATCCGGGGCTTTCGTTCAGGGCTCATTTGAAAAAAATCGGCGGTGCAATTGAAGAATGAAATTCCCCATTCAGGCGCGAGTGTGCAACGTAGGCCGGTTATTCATGCCTACAAAACTCATAAAGATAAAAAAAGAGTAAAGATTCATTTTCAACGGACTGTTCTATAAGATAATAAATTCGCAACCACCTAATACGAACCATATGAAAAAGATTGTGCTAATAATACTAACTTTTTGTATTTCTTTCTTAGCACATGCCCAACGTGATGATCATGATCATTCAGGAAATGCCGTTCCTGTAAATAATGAAGCGATGAATTTGATCAAAAAACTGGTCGGCGATTGGAAAGGTACATTCAAGTGGACTGGTCGGTCATCGGAAGGAACAATGAATGCAAAGTATTACCTCACCGGAAATGGCACGGCTGTAGTCGAGGATTTGATTAACGAAGGTAACGTCATCATGACGAGCGTTTACCATCTTGACGGGCCCGACCTGCGTGTAACTCATTATTGTGCTGCCGGCAACCAGCCGCGGTTTAAGGCGGCAACATTCAATGATGAAAACAAATCGGTAGTTTTTCAGTTTGTCGATATTACAAATCTTGCGAACCCGGGTGCGCCTCATGTAAGCGGGCTGGAGCTAAGACTTGCGGATATTGACAAGATCACCATAATCTTCACATTTACTGTGTCGGGTAGCGAAAGTTTTGAACAAATTGATTTAAGCCGTTCAAAATAGTCTTATAACTGTCCAGTAGGGTAAAAATAGATAAAAAAGTAAAACGAGCGGGTTATTAACAATATTGGTTTTGCAGTTAAATAAATCAGGAGCTAATTCACAATTGGTTTATAATAGCACGGTTGATTGTTTATATCGCATTCCCTCAAAATGTACATGATGCGGATTATTATCCGGATTTTTACTAAAACGCAATCCGGATGCGTTGTCAGCAAGCAGCAATATAAAAGCCCTCACCGAACTTGTTGAAAAACAGGCGGCCCAAGTATCAGCCTTAACATTGCGTATAGAAACAATGGAAGCATTGGCTGTAAAACAGCGATTGCACATTGAAAGTTCGGAGCAGGAATTAGCTATTTACAAGAACAGGAAAAACAGCAGCAATTCCCATACCCCGCTGTCGGCAATAAACTATGCAAATTATTGTACCATCGGGGCAACCAAAATTACATCAATA
>Ga0207002_1144_pt2 | contig 12086 bp, 10 predicted proteins | sample Alteio_BWMinCont_88_FD_153473 | JGI IMG/M metagenome (GOLD analysis project Ga0207002, IMG submission 153473) | Enriched cells from forest soil in Barre Woods Harvard Forest LTER site, Petersham, Massachusetts, United States -... | ecosystem: Environmental > Terrestrial > Soil > Temperate forest >...
CACGCCAATGTCGTCTGCCGCGTGCTCTCGAAGATGAAAGGTGTCACCCCCGAACGTCCTACGAGGTTCAAAGATCGAAGTGAGTGTGGTGGCCATATATACTACGGGGTTTGTCTCGGGGAGCCCAAACAGCTTGTACCGGGGCATGCCTATGTACGTCGTGATGACGACCACGACGAGAATTGTCCCAAACTTGTCGAAGGCCTGAATAGGCTGGCTCCGGAGGCGGACACGCACAGGAATGGCACAACGGGCTCGACTCGGCGCGGGCGGCCAAAACGGTCGCGAAAGGCTCCAGCGAAATAAACCGATCGTGGCGGCCGTTCTCATCGGGAAGGAAATAAATTCTTCCTGCTTATAGATGGCAAGATGGCAGGATGTGGCACGGTGAGCGACCACATCCTGCCATGCAAAAAACAAGGTAATTTCCACGTATTCTTACACTCATGGTAGGATGGCAAGATAAATTGTGAAAACAATTATCGGTTAGAAGAGTTAGCAGAAGCTACCTCACCGATTTAGTAAGAGACGAAAAGGTTTCCCTTTTAAGCAACCATCCTACCATGCCTGCCAACGTGCATAAAACCTTGGTTTTTTGGCCAAAAAAGGCTTGCTTGCATGGCAGGATGGTAAGATAGGTCTACTTTTCTCTGCGTCGGCAACCTGTATTACCGATATGCCGGCCGACATTTTATGCCCAGTACGGTTTTCGTTTCTGATCATAGCGACAGATTCTTTTTCGCTTCTTGCTTCTCGTGGATAAATGGCAAGATATGGCAGGATGAGCACCGGCATCCTGCCATATCAAAAACAACGTGTTTTTCCATGTATTTAGCCGCTCTGGCAGGATGTAAAGATGATTTCAGAAAAAAAAAACGTATATGTAAATCGAAAACAAAAGCTATCTCCCCGAGTGGTTAGGAGAAGAAAAGTTTTCTTTTTGAAAGGTGTATCCTGCCATGCCGAACAGGGCTTCGGAAACCTTGATTTTTCCAAGGAAAACGTTCATGCCTCCGTGGCGGTATGGCAGGATAGGTCACTTTTTCGATGGGCTCTTAACCTCGGGAAGTGTGGGTTTACATTGATTTCCGTGATCTGGCGCTTCTGACTCAATCGATGTGCCCAGACATAATTGTTGGGAGAGTATGCTATGAATGTGTTAAATCCCGCGTTGTATGATGCTCTGCGGAAGGTATTTCGCCACGTAGGTATTTCGAACCAGGGCATTCGCTTGAATGGCTACCATATGGAGGGCCTGGACGGTATAAAGCGCTTGAGAGTAACCGACCCCGGAGAATACTACGTCGTCTCGTGTCCTTTTTGTCGAGATACGGGAAAGCATTTATATATCAATCACTGCTGGGGCGTGCGCGATTCGGAGAACGGCAGACGAAACCTGTGGCTAGCCCATTGCTTCTTGAATGAATGTTTGCGCGACTGGGAAAAGCGCAAGGCTTTGGCCGACATGCTTTGTGCCTATGACCTGCGCTCTCGCTCAGGCCTGGTCGTCGTCGAGCATAGACCGCCAACAGAGCCGCTCATACGTCACAACTTGCCGTCGGATTATCTTCAGCTAAAAGAATTTCCGCCTAATTGGAATGCGTGTCGATATGTGCGGAGCCGCGGCTTCTCGCCGCGTGAATTATCCGACGTCTGGAAAATCGGCTATTCGCTCCAAGCCTATCGCGGTCAGCCACGATTGGTTATCCCGATTTATGCGTGTTTTATGAGTTTCGATGACCTTGATGAGCTTGAACAAATAAAGGACATCTGGGGTCTTGCGACCTTCCAAAGCAGGGCGCTATGCGATGCGGACGAGCCGAAATACTACTTCATGCCCGGAAGTCGGAAGTCGCAGCTTCTCTACGGCATCAATAGGGTGCCGCGCAGCGGTGACAGCCCGATCGTGGTCTGCGAGGGGGTAACCGACGTTTGGCGGTTCGGGCCGGGGGCAGTCGCAATCTTCGGGAAGTCCATATCCGAAGAGCAATGCAAGCTGCTGAGAACATTCTTTCCAGGGCGCGACATCGTAGTGATGCTCGATCCGGATGCTGCCAGCGAGGCGCAGGTTGTAGCCCAGCGAATCGAAGAGGTGTTGGAACGCGACCTTCGCAGCGGTATAGAGCCTGGATGGGTCTATGTGGCTCATCTTCCCGGCGATAACGATCCCGGCGATAGCACCCAAGAAGAACTCCAGAAGGTTGTCCGCGCCGCGCTAGGCGCAATAAGAAAGGGCAAGCGCTGAGCAATGCGTGTACCTCTGACGCGGTTTGGATAATGGGTAATACTCTCCGGTGAAAGCAGAAATGTCCTGACTGCTCTTTTCGGTTGTCTTCACGTCTTCAAAACAGGTTTTGAAGACGTTTCTAAGTAATCTCGCGGCAGCGACGCTTTTGGAGTAAGCTCGAAGGATGGACGTCCAGATAGGTTAGATCTGGCACACTCACGGATGAGGGTCGGGGTTCTTTTATGGGTCAAGATTTTGTGGTATGCTAGAGAGTAAGTTCCAATCACGGGCATGGATGCTATGACATTTTTCTTTCCTGACCTGGTAAGACATTCTCCTTTGCGACCGCTTGCGTGGCGTTGGCAACGGGCTCAATCACTTGTCGAGAACAAGCGAAACGTCTCCCACCTTCGGGATGACGACCCAACGCGACGAGCTTTGGGTTATCTCCGAGCCCTTGTCGAGTGCAGAGAACGCTGCCTGGTTCCAAAGATGATCAAGGAGCAATGGGATATTCACGCTGCTTACCGCCTTCACAAGGGCAGCGGTCCTATCCATTTGATCCTCGAAGCGAGGCTCCTTGCCGGGCAATCGTCTTCGGAAATCGCGAAGCTTATGGGAGAGCGAACTGAGGTCGTCTATGCTTTCGAGTCTCTTTTCTTTAATTGTCGTGACCGGCTTCAGGCAAGAGATTGGGTGCAAGTGGTCGCCATCAATAAGCGGTCGGACGGTCAGCCTGAGACGCAGACCGCCGCCCTCTTCAAATCGTTTGCTTTTTACGGCGGCCCCATCGTGCTCGAAGCGGTCTTGCCTTATCTGGTTGGCGATAAAGACCCCTTCGAACCCGTCCTCGACCTGTCGACCCCGAACGGACGACACGAGCAAGTAATACGTTTGGCGGTCGCTACGCACATGCTCCCTGATGATAAAAAGAGTTGCGAAAAACTCTCCAGAATGATGCTGCTTTTGCGCGAAATTAGGCCTTTGGGTGCGATTTCGGCGTCGAATGATCCTTTGCTGGCCAATAATCTTGATTCTCTGACCGCTGAGGGCCTATTCGATGTCACTCCCGCGTGTGTTGATGGCCCGAAAATGCCTGGTGAATTGGTGCCTGCGGATGAAGAGAGGCGAATTGCGTAGTGGAGAGAAGCAACATCTTGCTTTTTTTGCGGCAAATTGGGCGAAAACGGCGCAAACACGAAAAGCCGAGCACAGGAGGAAGCCTGTATGGCATGGGAGAAACGGGACAACAGGACCTACTACTACCGGACTATTCATAGAGAAGGTAAGGTGACGAAGCAATATTTCGGCAACGGTGCAGTTGGTAGATTCGCAGCCAACGTGGACGCGCTCCGAAGAGCGGAACGCCAGGCCGGGGAAGAAGTGCGACAAAGAAAGAAGGATCGACTGGAAGCCGCCGTAACCCTGACTTGTGAGTTAAACGAAGCTTGCAAGCTACTGGCTTCCGCCACATTGCTTGCGGCTGGTTTTCATCGCCCTTTACGACACCAATGGAGGAGATGGTACCGTGGAAAAAAAGAAATCCGTCAATCCTGCCGAGCCACCCGTGGCGAACGAAAAGGTGGACGTTGAGCAACCGACCGGTCCCCCTGCTGAGCCGCCGATCATGGTTGAACTGAGGACTTTGGTGAAGCAAGCCGAAGCGGACGATGAGACCGCCCTGCCGCGGCTCCGCCAGCTACTCGACAACCATCCCGAAATCTGGCACCACGTCGGCGACGTGGCCGGCATCGTAGAGCGTGGCTGGATCGGTCATCTCGCTGGCGGCGACCCGCTGGCTGTTGAGTCAATGAAGCGCACGATCACGGAGATGAGAGCGGACCTGGCCGGCGACCATCCTACCCGGGTGGAAAGAATGTTGGTCGACCAGGTGATCGTGTGCTGGCTTGAGAGCAAGTACATGGAATCGGCCTCGGCGCTTGGAAAGCAGGGCTCCGTGGAAAACGCCAATTATCGCCTGAAGCGTCTTGAATCCGCGCAGCGCCGATATGAAGGAGCCATCAAGTCCCTCACCAGCATGCGGGCCCTCCTGCCTACGGGTCTGGCTCCGGCCGGGGCGATCAAGCTCCATGAAGAGAAGGAAAGAAAGAGGGCATGATCGTCGGACTTTGGATTCAGTGCACATGAAGAAAAGATTTCGGCTCAGTCCTTTGTGAAAGTGCTGGCCGCGATCAACCGGGTTAGAAACGCAGGCTCTATTGTGCGAGGCTAGAAAAAATGAAGCTATCGAAAGGATTTACGGTAAGGCTCGGCAAACAGGGAAGCAAGCCAAAGGTTCTCAAGCCTTCGCCGCCTCCGGTGGAAGGTCTTCCCACGGAAAGGTTGATGCTGAGACTGATGTTTGAGGGGCTGCGCGTTAAAGACGAACGACTCAATGCGATTACCATCGAGCTATTCGGGCGTTTCGGAGACCAGCCGATCCGCCGATTGGTCCTTGAGGCGGTCAGTCGCACGAACTCTGTTAGCTACCGCCTTCGCGTTCTTCAGGCGATTGCCCGGATCGGCAGGGTCTGTGACCAGGCCAGCATCCAGGACCTAATATGGACGTTGCTGCGCGACCGCAATGCCAAGATTCGCGAAGCGGTCGCCGTGTTTGCGGAGACGTTGCCGTAAAGGAGGGATGGAAACGCGGTGCCGAAAACCCATTAACAGGCCGGCGGTTGGAAAGGAGAGTATTCCACCCGTCAAAACCTGTTTTGAAGGATCGACGGGTTTTGTTAGAAGGCATTGTAATACTACGCCCGTCAAATTAGTCTATTGCTGCGGGATTTTCGCCAGTCGCGGCTGTTGAACATGGCTTGCTCGGCCGCTATGCAGCCTGGAACCGAAGAGGTTCATCGAGATTCTCGAAGAGCGGCACGCATCTATGCATGCAAACTGGACCGTTGACGACCTCGTTTGCCACCCGGACCAAGCGAAGATGGATTGTGAGCAGATTCGGGCTGAGCTTGGAGCGCCGGTGCCGGATCACGTCATCCTTCGGCGACAGATGAATGCCCGCAAGGCTCACTAGACGTTGCACCAAACAACTTCAACCATCCGCCGTTTGTGCTTTCCGCCTGCCGCCTGATTCGGCAGGGAGAATTCATGCCGCGTCCAGTCGGAGAGCCGGCGGTCATACAAATCTGATCGGTATCCCGATAGCATGACATATCCCTTGCACGCACGGATGGTTTCTAAGAGAGTCTCGTGTTGCTCGGCGCACATCTCAAACGAGTATACGTCATCTGACGTGCGAGTTTCGCCGAGATAAGGCGGGTCTAGATAGAACAACGTCCGGCTGCCATCTTGCTGACGGATCACCTCAAGTGCATCGCGATTAAGAATTGACACCCGCTGCAACCGAGAATGCACGTCAGCTAGTCCTGCTACAGCATTCAGCCACGCGCTAGCCTGTTCATTCATTCCGCGTCGCGTTCGCATACGACTCAGTGGTGCGAAGCTGTCCATTCGGCCAGCGAGAGATTGTCGGCAATGTACGAAAAACCGGACCGCGTCCTCAACAGGATCGCTTCCATCAAATTCGGACGCGAGTTGCCATTCAGCTTCGGAGAACGGCATTGCCGAAAGCCTTCGAGCAAAGCAAGAAAATGAATCGTCCTTCTGGAGAATACGCCAGAAGTTCGTAAGCCGTCCGTCAACGTCGTTTATTACTTCGCTGATGCCGGTTGGATCATTAACTAACCATACCGACCCGCCTCCGAAGTAGGGCTCGCAGTAGTGCAGCCAACCTGGATCGTTTGGGTCAGGAGCATTCGGGTGCTTGCACCGTGCCGGCATCATGGCAACGATCTTCTCGGCAAGATAGTGTTTGCCACCATGCCATTTTAGGGGTGGCGAAAGACGATTCGATGAACTGGCCATCCTTGGCACCTCAATTGAGAGTCTATGGGCATCCCACGCGGCCTTCGGCACGACACGGGATTATCCCCTATCGGATAATACGAGTGAATCAAGTATATCCGATCTCTAATCAATCTGAAAGCGAAAAGACAAGAGTTCTTCAAGCCTCCTTGATGGAATACTGACGACAACCGTCTCGCAAAGCAGCATCGCCATCGCCACCTAACGCCGGCGCAGAAAGCCGCTTACCTGGCCAACCCCAGTTCTTGCCTTTTTGTGGAGGTGCGGACATAGATGCCGGCCCAATGCAGGCGGACGGGAGTTGTGCTTGGCAGGAGGTTGAATGGGCTGCCTCTGGCTGCCTCTGGCGAAACGTGGCAGGACGTTTACACGCTTACGGATGTGGCGATGCCAAGCCATTCCTGAAGCGATTGCAGCCCAGCCCTCTTCTCGGACCCACTTCTGAATTCTGTGGCAATCGCCTCGTCGTCAGGATAAGCTACCAAGTAATCGGGCTCTACAGTCCGCCGGGCGCGACGCTGCCGTATGTGCTAATCCGATCCGAAAAGCCTAAACAGTCCCTGCCCGAAACCGTCGCTGCGACCGTTCAGGCTCTCTTTGACGAGATCTATAAGGAAGAGCGGCTCAGCCACGTCCGGCGCGAGTTGACCAAGGCCGGCAAGCCGTCGAGGCTTCGTGCAAATGGCCCGTATGTCTTCCGTTGTGAGATTCTCGAACTGCCCAAGACCCGGAACCGCGACGCCAAGATGGTGCCGAAATTCAGTTGCCCCATTTGATGTTGGTTCCTGTTTGCCAACGTTTTCCACCAAGGCGAAACGACTCCGAGCAACAGATGCTCTGGGAACCTGCAAAGACGTTGTTCTTCGCGAAATGGGCGAGTGCATTCACCTACTCGAAGTGCGTATCCCACTTTTCGTCGTTCCTGACTCTACAGATCGCACGGCACCGCTTGAGCGGGCAGAAGTATTCCCACTCAATCCGCCTGTTGACGATCCGAGAATACCCGGCGCTGCGGTGTCCGCTGCCGTTAAATGGGCCAACGATGAACTTGATAACATCCCCGATCTCATTGCTCCGTATTTTGGAGGTTCCGCCCTCGAAACTCCGATTCGTACATCCCACCGGGCTATTGTCGCGAGCTATCGCCGCTTGCCGTCACAACGTCTTGCACTGAAGATTCATTCTGCTACCGCCGCCCGCGCGAACGATCCGACCCGTATCGCCGATCCAGCCATCGATGCAGATGAATGGGACGTAGCGGAACGCCACGGTCTACGGCACGTAATGCAGGCATTGACGTTGATTGGCAGCGTGGCAGTTATTGATGCAACGGCATCGGAACTTCATGCGAGACATACTGCAAACGGCGTGGAGATAGCCGCTGTCTGCGGTTCAACTCATTCAATCTGCATGAGAGCCTTTAGCATACTGGCCCGGAGTACATATTCGCCCATTTTGTTTGTCAGCCGGGACGATAATAACGCGGCGGTGATGCCCCGCGAACTGGAATCCTTCGCCGATCCTCGTCCAAATGCCGGTGTCACGTTTACAGATTCAAGCGCCCTCTTGAGCAAGGCCAGGAATTCGACGAAGGACCAATACGAAGCATTTATCATGGAGCTGCTGGATGTCCGAGACAAACGAATCATTTGAGGCGCTGCAACAAGCGCTCCAATCACTCTATCCGAGTGTCGATCCCGGAAAGGTCGAGCTGCGAAAGAGCGACCACACGCTGTTGCTTCAGCTCCCGACCGATATCGCCGCTTTTTCCATACTTAATGGCGGTGTCCAAAAAGAGTTCGACGCGGCCTACGGCGAATTTAAGCGCCTCTATCGCGACAACCACGAAGCATGGGACAAGCTGACGCTGTCGTTTGTTGTATGTAGGTCATCTGTGCACGCGCAGGATGATCGATTCTATGCGACATTGGAAACCGACCCTCTGTTCTGTCGCAAGTACGTGATCCGTGCATTTAACGACGTGCCGCATCAGCGCAGCGAATTGCTCCGTCTTCCGTTTCTTCCTTTGCCAGATAGCGGTGAGGTGGGCCTCCAGCGGCCCCAGTCTGCCCAAGACCTTCTCCAATCCGCTGGCGTCTCGGCGTCGCTGGCTCGGAAGCTAATCGAAGCAGGCCATCGATCCCCTGAAAGAATTGCAACGGACTTACGCGAGGGTAAGGAGTCATTCCCAGACACGCTCGGACGCCCGGGTTCTCATCGCGTCCTCCTCAACAAGCCACGTGAATACTCAAAGCTCATGTCTGCGACCGTAGAGGGCTTCAGAGCCTATCGCAAAACCCAGGATTTCGACCTAAATGCCTCAGTAGTTGTTCTTTACGGGCCAAATGGACTCGGCAAAACCTCATTCTTCGACGCAATTGACTATGCCTGTACCGGCCGAATCGGGCGCCTTTGCCGCAATAAGCAACGCACCCAAACAGAATTCTTTCAACTCGCTACTCACCTTGACAGGACCCCTGGGACCGGGAGCGTCGTGCTAAAGGGACGCACCGAAGGCGGCGACACCAAGGGTACTGATTGGACACTCAAGCGGGCCACAGGCGATTGGTCCGCGGCTTGGATCGACGGCCGGGATCATGATCGCAAGTCAGTCCTCACTTTCCTTACGCATGCCGACTGGCCCGAAGCGCGACCCCGGCAGCAGATGTTGGAAAGTCTTTTTCGGGCAACGCATTTGTTCGGTCAGGATGAACAGGAGCTTCTCATTGAATTTCGCAAGGCATCAGTCATACCCGAGGAGTTCGTCAGTGAAATGCTTGCGTTGCAAGATTACTCTCAGGGCCTTTCAAAAACTAAGAGCGTCGTAGCGGCACTCGCGACACAACGTTCAGACATGGAACAGCAACGCGATCAATTGCGAGATCGCATACGGGAGCTTTCCGACTCCCTTCCGGTCATACCGGAAAGCCATTCGGATGCTCCTTTGCAGACACCCATTGAGGAGATGGTTGAAAGTCTGCGCAAGCGGTTAGCGGAATCCGCCTGGGCGGATTCATTCCCTCCGGACCCCATGAGCCTTCCGGCCATCGAGGATTGGCGGGAAGTCATTTCGGCACGGCTCCGGGCCACGGAGGAGCAGATTGCACTTGCAATGGCACTTCGGGACGAGCTTCCGAGGTATAGCCGTCTTCTCGATGATATGACGCTTGCTCAGAGCAAACTCGCCGACCTTGAGAAGGAAATACAGACCCTATCCGATCAGGAACGCGACCTTGCGTCACGTATCGAAACAAGCGACGCGTCTTTGGAAAAGGAAGAACTGCGGCGGAAAGAGTGGGAACAGCGGCGGCGTGACCTGCGGTCAGCAATCGAAGCCCTCGCGCAACGGGCAGACCTTGCTACCCAGAGCGAGCGGTTGCGGGCCGACCTGGCATCACAACTGGCGCTGCGTGTTGATCTCGATTCGCGTCTCACTTTAACCGCGACATCACTGTTGAAGGCGACTGCGGCTCAAGCTGAGAGTTCGCAGGCATGCACTGCTCAACGGACTGAGATCGATATTCTGTCCCGACTGATAGATGCCTTTCTGGATTACGAGAGGGATGCAACCACACTTGCAGATGTTCGGCCTCGCCTCCTTCATGCCGAGGAAAGCATGCACGAGGCGGAAGAGCAGAATAACCTGGCGCAAGACACACTCCAAGAAGCATTGGTTGCCCGCGAATCCTTGCTGCCTGAGTATGAAAGAGCGATTTCGCAACAGGCAGAGCTAGAGCAATTGCTTGATAGCATTCAAACTCATTTGCATGATTCGTCATGCCCACTCTGCGGCACCACCTTCGAGTCACTTGATGCACTCCTGAACCGCATTCAGGCGCATCGAAGCCACGTTGCTGAGGCGCAAGAAGTCACCCTACGCTACAAGACACTTGTTGCGTCCGAGGCCCAAGCAACAGACCTCTTACGCAGCTCGACAACGAGGTTGACTGCGGCCAAGGCAAACATCGCCGATTTGGTTCGGACACGTGACCAGGCAGATATGCGGATTGCGAATTTCAGGAACCAATGTATCGCTGTTCTTGGAGAAGGGAGTAACGGCGTATCGAAAGACGTACTCGTCGCCCGTCGCGAAGAACGCATTGAAGAATTGCAATCGCTGGAGGAAGCAGCAAGAGCAATTGGTCGCGAAGTGAAAGACCTAGAAGACTCAAAGGCAGCGGATACAAATCAACGCGCTTCTGTGAATGAGCACACTCTACAGCTGGATCGCGAGGCTTTAGGACTGACCGACCAGATCGCTCGACTCACCGCTCGTATTATTCACGTTTGTGAACGTGAAGGTGTTCCTGAACATGAGATGAATACAGCAGTCGAAAAGCTGAGCCTGAGTATTGACGACTCCTTGGCGTCTACAGAACAAATGCAGCGCGAAAAAGATGATAACCAGAGAATTGTGGAAACGGTTCAGAACGGCACTACAAGCACAATTACACGACGAGATGGGCCTATTCCCAAAAAGGGGCCATCAAGAACGCTTGGGAATAGAATAAGCCATGCGTAGACGGCAGACAAGTTAGACCCCATGGATGGCAGGTGGCGTATGGAAGTGCGTGTAGAAGGAAAGGGCGGCCCTCTGGTGAAAACCGTTGACGATGTGCTGCGTCAAGTGCAGCAGCAGTTGCGGGATCAGCAGGCGGACTGGGTGGCCCAGTTGCGGGACCAGCCTGCGAAGTTTGCTGATCTGGAAGCACGCATTCATCAGACCTTTCAGGGCCTGGCGGATCAAGTTGTCGCCGGAGTGTTGGCCCAAGTCACGGCGGGGGATGATTTCGCCCAGGATGCCAAAAAAAAAGTAAGCGAGCAAGCGCCACGGAAACTACGTTCTCCCGAAGAACGACCGCTGACGGTACGCCTGTTGGGAGGTCTGTTGTTGTGGGTGACGACTCTATACTGTGCGCCGGCAGCTCGGACGGGCAAGGGGCGTGGCCGGGAGGGCGGCGGCGTGTATCCGGAATTGGGCGTGTTGGGGATTCAAGAAGGCAGTAGCCCGGCCTTGGTGCGTGAAGTGGGTCGCCAGGTGGCGCTGCTGCCATCGTATGCGATCTCTCGGGAAGAGCTGGCCCGGCGTGGTCTCGACCTGGACATCAAGGAGATTTACGGCATCGGCAAGTATGCCGGGGCGGCAGCGTTGACCTACCGGCGTCGCTTGCTGGAACAATATCGTGCGGGGCTTTTGCCCGCTGGTAGTGAGTGGGCGGGTAAGCGTCTGGGCGTGTTTGTCGATGGCGGACGCACGAAAATCCGCACGACGACCAGGCGGCAAAAGGGCCGTGGCAAGCATAAAACCCAGCGGCGGCGTTATCGGACCACCTGGCGTGAGCCGAAATTGTTGATCATCGTCGAGTTGGATGAGCGTGGCCGCATGGTGCCTGGGAGTAAGCCCGTGCTGGACGGGACCTTCGAGGGTCCCGATGAGCTGATGGAGCTGTTGGCGATGTATCTGCACCTTTTTGGGGCGGCGTCGGCAAAGTTGGTGTCTTTTGGAGCGGACGGAGCACCGTGGGTATGGGACCGTTGGGATTGGGTCATCCAACGTGTGGGCTTGAAGGCGAACCAAGTGAGCAAGACCTTGGACTGGTGTCATGCGGTGCATCACATAAGCCTGGCTTTGGAGCACGTGGTCGAGGACAAAGAGGTGCGTTGCCGCTTGTTCAAGAAACTGCGGAAGTGGCTCAAGCAAGGCGATTGGTGGGAGGTGGTACTGGAGTTGTCCCAGCTGGCCAAGGATTTACCGGGCGGCCATGCGCTGTGGACGGAGTTAAGTTACCTAGAGCGACACGGCGAGGCGGGACACTTGGACTACGCCCGCTTTCGTCGCCGTGGGGTGCCCCTGGGCAGCGGCGCCATCGAAAGCGCTATTCGCCGGGTCATCAACTTGCGGCTCAAGGGCAACAGTATCAGTTGGTACGAAGAGAATGCGGAAGGGATGCTGGTATTGCGTTGTTTGGTGCTA
>Ga0207002_1152_pt1 | contig 11895 bp, 9 predicted proteins | sample Alteio_BWMinCont_88_FD_153473 | JGI IMG/M metagenome (GOLD analysis project Ga0207002, IMG submission 153473) | Enriched cells from forest soil in Barre Woods Harvard Forest LTER site, Petersham, Massachusetts, United States -... | ecosystem: Environmental > Terrestrial > Soil > Temperate forest >...
CCAGTTATCCGGAATATCATAAGTTTTATCAAAACTTCTTATCCAATCTATAAAGACCAGCCTGAATTCCTCTACTTTATCGCGCATCAGGTCTACATAGTCTTCTTCGTTTATTTCAACCATGGAAGCAAAGGATACAGCGTTAAACATATCCTGCACTGCAAGTTTTATTAAAACTGCATTTTGCATCCTTAAGGAATATAATCCGCCGCCTTCGGCCCCTGCAATTTTGGCCTGTACCAGTGCGGCATTGGTAAACATTTGTGCCGCAAGGTGTTCTTTCATTTCATCCTCTTTAAGGGAATCGGCAATGATCTCAGCCAGGTCAAATAATTCCTGCGCCTTTTTATATACCGGCAATTTTTCGTATTTTTCTAATCGGCGCGACATGATTGAGAATGCTAATGTGCAAATGTGCGGATTTCAGATGTGCAAATGAAAAAAAATTAATGTCGAATGGCAAATGAAAAAAATAAAAGCCTTCCCACATCCGCACATCTACACATTTGCACATCCGCACATCAAAAAAAGATATCTTTGCCACATGAATATCCTGCTCCTCGGTTCGGGCGGAAGGGAAAGCGCCTTCGCCTGGAAATTAGCTCAAAGCCCTAAATGCGAACAGCTTTTTATAGCGCCCGGCAACGCGGGTACCTGCAAATTTGGCACAAACGTAAATATTAAAGTAACCGACTTTGAAAGCGTCGGGCAGTTTGTTTTAAACAACGGTATTAACCTGGTATTGGTTGGCCCCGAAGAACCATTGGTTAAAGGCATACACGATTTTTTCCTTGAAAATGACAAATTAAAAAACATACCGGTGATAGGCCCGCAGCGTGAAGGTGCACAACTTGAAGGCAGCAAGGATTTTTCGAAACAATTTATGGAGAGGCACAATATCCCGGCGGCGGCGTCAAAAACTTTTACTAAAGATACTTTGCAGAGTGGCATTGAATATCTTGCCACAATCGGCTTACCCATTGTTTTAAAAGCCGACGGGCTGGCCGCCGGCAAGGGGGTACTCATTTGCTTTAGTATTGAAGAAGCAGAACAGGAACTAAAAGAAATGCTTACCGAAGCTAAATTTGGCGAAGCAAGCTCAAGAGTGGTAGTCGAACAATTTTTACAGGGCATTGAGCTTTCGGTATTTGTAATGACTGACGGTACACACTATAAAATTTTACCGGAAGCAAAAGACTATAAGCGTATCGGCGAAGGGGATACCGGTTTAAATACCGGCGGCATGGGTTCAATCTCGCCGGTGCCTTTTGCAGATGCTGCATTTATGAAAAAAGTGGAAGAACGCATCATTATCCCAACAGTTGAAGGGTTAAAAAAAGAGAATATACCTTACAAAGGTTTTATTTTTATAGGGCTGATGAACTGCAGCGGCGAACCGTGGGTAATTGAATACAACTGCCGCATGGGCGACCCTGAAACTGAAAGCGTAGTGCCAAGGATTAAGTCAGACCTGGTCGACCTTTTATCCGGGGTAGCCGAAGGAAACCTTAACGAGAAAGAATTAATTATATCCGATAAAATAGCTGCAACTGTAATGATGGTTTCCGGTGGTTATCCAGGTGAATATTTAAAAAATAAAACCATCACCGGTATTGAGAATGTTCGTGATTCACAGGTATTTCATGCAGGTACCTATCTTGATAATGAAACTATAAAAACAGCAGGCGGCAGGGTTTTGGCGGTTACTTCATTACAGGATAATATGTTTACAGCACTGCAACAAGCTACTGCCGATGCCAGCCGGATCTATTTCGACGGCATGTATTTCAGGAAGGATATTGGGTTTGATTTGTTGTGAGAAAGTCCGCAAGTCAGGAAGTCCGAAAGAAGCTTCATCGTTTTTCTTTCGGACTTTTGGGACTTCCCACATCAAATCTTCCCAAACAACTCTTCTAACTTATCTTCCAAATCATCGCCCCTTAGGTTTTTGGCGATGATCTTTCCTTCGGGGTCGAGCAAAAAGTTTTGAGGTATGCCCCGCACAGCGTATTGTGCCGGAACCTTACTATCCCAGAAATTAAGGTCTGATACTTGTGTCCAGTTCAGCCCGTCTTTATGAATCGCTGCTAACCATTTAGCCTTATCGCCCGGCCTGTCTAATGAAACACCTATTATGGTGAACTTTTGACCTTTATAATGGTTAAACGCCTTCACAACATTCGGGTTTTCCTCGCGGCACGGGCCGCACCACGAGGCCCAAAAATCTATCAGTACATATTTACCCCTGAATGAGGAAAGGTTGAGGATTTTGCCACTGGTGTCGGCCTCTGCAAATTCAGGCGCAGTAGCGCCTAAAGCTACAGTCTTTAATTTCGGAAGCCTTTCGGCAAATTTTTTCCCTGCATCAGTTTGCTTTATGTTGTCTGATAAACCATTGAACAATGGCGCTATATCCACGTAATCAGCCGAATAAGCATAACCATCTAATTTGATCAGGCTTATATACGAATCTGGGTTTTCCTGTATAAATTTTTTGCTTGCTTCGGCTTCCTGTGCTGCAATTTCTTTTTCTGCCTTGTTATTTTCTCTTTGAAATGATTCTGATTTTTGCAGGGTCGTATCGGCAGATTTTTTCTTTACATCTAAAGCATCGTATGCATCATTAGCCGGTTTTAATGCATCTTCGTAGCGCACATTATCCTCATTAGCTTTAGTACCCGAAACTTTTGCACTGCCAAGCAGGTCGGCGCCTGTTATAGTTATAGTTCCCTTTTCCAGGTATATTGATTTGTAGTCACTATAATTCATACCTGTGCCTTTGGCATTAAACATCAGGTTTGCATAAACAGGGTCACCGCTAATTGTCCCTGTAAACTGAAAATTCCCATTTTTCAAGATTACTGAATCTATTTTAACCTTTTTTCCAATCCGGTATCGCAAATAAACTTTGGCCGGCGCATTATAAGTACCTATTATCCCTTTAACTGTATATTTACTATCCTGTGCAAATACAAATGCAGGGAGGCATGCCAGCGATATCAAAACTATTTTCTTCATTTCTCTGAAATTTAATGCAATATAACGCCTTATGAACGATTATAAAAACTATCGATGAAATTGGTTGATTGAGGTAGATTTGGTTGATTAAGAGAGTAGTTAAAGCTTGTTGTTTTGAAAAAGCAAGATGCGCCAGAAGCGCAAAACGTCGGTAGAAAATACAATTATTGATCATTTAGCGTACCTGACGGCACGGATTTTCTACGGGTTTAATTCTTCTACCGACCTTAAACCCCGATGGGGTTTCCTTAACTTAGGTTTATTATTTTACTTCCGGACTTCCGGACTTTCCGACCTCCTACAATTTCCCTAAAACTTCTGCCAGCTTCGTATCCAGGTCATCACCGCGCAGGTCCCGGGCGATTATTTTCCCATTTGGATCGATCAGAAAGTTAGCCGGTATAGACGTAATAGAATATAAAGCGGCAACTTCATTGTTCCAGAATTTAAGATCGGATACTTCGGTCCAGCTTAATCCATCATTTTTAATGGCGGCAAGCCAATCGCTTTTCCCGTTGGGCCTGTCGAGCGATACCCCCAAAATGGTGAAGTTTTTATCTTTATATTTATTGTAGGCTTTTAAAACGTTCGGGTTTTCCTGACGGCATGGCCCGCACCAGGATGCCCAAAAATCAAGTAAAACATATTTACCCCTGAATGAAGAAAGTTTAACAGGTACACCATTTATATCATTCTGTGAAAAATCAGGGGCGATAACCCCAATAGCGGTATTTCTTAATGCATCAAGCGACTTTTTAAAAACCTTTGCGGTTTCCGTGTTTTTTAAATTTTGAGACAGTGCATCGTATAACGGGTCAACCTCCGACGGGTCAGGAGAAGGCCCTGCGACTGAATAGAGGGCAAGCAAACTTAAATAACTATCGGGGTTGCCTAAAATGAACAGTTTAAGTGTTGCTTTTTGTTCTATCTGCAATTCTTTATGCTTTGCCTGTAAAGCATTTTGAAATTCGGCTGTATTTTGTTGTGCCGGTGTAGCAGAATCCTGCTCGGCTTTCAGTTTTTGCGCCCGTTCGATCAATGGTTTTAATTGCGCCAGTAATTTCTTGTTATCATCATTTATTTTTGATCCCGTGATCTGAGCTTTGCATAATGAATCCTTGCTGGTAATTTCAAATTCCCCTTTATCAATATAAAAACTTAAATTATCAGAAGTACTATCCAATGTGTTCAACCCAAAACCAAAACGGTCGATAACCAATACCGCGGCTGTTGGGCTTATTATTTGTCCTTTAAAGTTAAAACTGCCATTAGTAATAAAAGTTGAGTCTATCACCCTGTTTGCTCCTAACTGGTAGATAAGGTAAGCCCTTGATGGGGCATTCAAATTGCCCACTTTGCTTTTTATTTCAAACGATAGAGGCTCCTGTGCAAATGCCATCAACGGCAATAATGATATTATAAATAAAAATATTTTCTTCATTTGTTTGACTGAACTATAAGCTGTGATAACGTATAAATAGTAAATGAATTATGGCTGATCAGTTTAATTTTTGATAAGTACGCCACCAAAGATCGGGCATTTCGCCGGAAATTGCAGTTTTATAATCATCATAATGGCATGGAACCAGGTGAAAACGTTCGTTTTTTGAGCCCCCGGTAGGGTAAGGCACCTGCATCCACCAGCGGTCGGATTTTTTACTTTTTACAAATACCAGTTCATGTTCCCCGTGTTTTAAACTGGTTTTGTAGAGCAGGTATTGCGATTTAGGGTTTAATGGAAAATCCCGTTTGCGGTTGTAAACCCCATCAATAAAGTACCATACCATTTGGGCTATCAAAATTGCCGTTTGCCCGTTACTGTCGTAAGCCGGATTAAATTCGTAAAAACCAATAGAGCTGAGTTTATCATTAAAACCGGCATAACGGGCAATCTGACAGGCTTCCTCTCCATAAAAACCATTTGGCCCTGCGTTAGCATTCCCCATGGCATCCGCCGACCTGATGGCGCCAATATCAAAACTTATCATACCGGCGTTTCGGATAACCGGCTCGGCAACCGTGATATTGCCGCTTAGCTCGCCCAGGCGGTGTACATCAAAATAAAGCTTATCCATTACCCTCAGGCTCTCCTTGCTGGTAAAATAAGTTTGATAGCCCAGATTGCTGAAATTAAAAAGATAATTGGGCTCATGTAAAAATATTTTATTGAGATATGATGCTGATGTGGTTTCAATACTCTCTGTAGCTTTATCATCATCATCCATGTCAAAATTTGCATCAACAATAACCAGGTCCACTTTTTGGTCCAGGGTTTCATAAGCCAGGTACTGCGGATAAGTTAAATCCTGGCCGCCGCCAATAATAAGAGGGATTATTTTTTTTTTAACCAGTTCGCTCACCACCGTTTTAAGGGCGATATAAGTATCAGTAATTGTCTCGCCCTGCCGTATATTACCAAGATCAACTATTTTAGTATTGTAATTGCCTTCGTATAACAAGTATAATTTCTCACGGATATAATCCGGCGCCATAGCACAGCCGGCGTTGCTTAGGGCATTCCGGTCTTCCTGCACACCGATGATGGCAATATCCGTTTTTTGTTCCAGGTCGGGGAAATCATCTGAAAAGTATTCGATCTTACTGCCTAACTGACTGGAATAATATCCTTTTTCAGGAATGATCTTTTCAACGTCAACAGGGGTAAAAAAATCGGATAAAGACATTTTTTTAATGTGCGGAATTAATGTGCAAATTACAGATGTGCAAATGTGCGGATTTTTTGTCTGAACAAAAACATTGACAGAACCGGAATTTTTAAGAATTAACGATTTGCACCAATTTTTATTAATCCCGGCTGAAACAAATTCTGTTAATTCCTCAATTCGGTAAATTCGAGTTCAGATAAAATCCGCACATTTGCACATCTGTAATTTGCACATCTAACTAAATGATATTAATCACCGGAGCAACTGGTTTTTTGGGTTCAGAACTGGCCATGCAACTGGCGAAACAAGGCAAGAACATCCGTTGCACTAAACGACCCGGTTCGGTGATCCCGGAAATGCTTGAGCCCTTTCAATTGCAAATAGAATGGGTAGATGCTGATATGATGGATGTTTTTGCACTTGAGGAGGCACTAAAAGGCATTAAACATGTTTATCACTGCGCCGCATGGGTATCGTTAAAACAGGCCCACAAAAAACCTATGATCAACGCCAATGTTACCGGAACGGCTAACCTGGTGAATTTATGCAATCAAAATCACATCAGGCTGGTGCATGTTAGTTCCATTGCGGCTATTGGCCTTGCCAAACCCGGTGACCTGGTAACTGAAAACCATCACCTTGATCAGGCCACTGAGACCGATGGCTACGCCATATCAAAATTAGAAAGTGAAATGGAAGTTTGGCGGGCTATTGCTGAAGGTTTGGATGCGGTTATTGTAAATCCATCTATCATCATTGGCGCCAATGCAGGCACCAATGGTAGCGGGCAATTATTTGAAACTGTTCGCAAGGGACTTAAGTTTTACACAGCCGGAAGTTCGGGAATTGTTGATGTTGAAGATGTTGCCAAATGCATGACGGGCCTGATGAACAGTACTATCCACTCTGAACGCTATATTATCAGCGCAGAAAACAGGGACTACAAACAACTAACCACCGAAATAGCCGAAGGATTTGGTATAAAACCACCCTCAACCTTTGCGAGCACGTGGATGATGGGATTGGCATGGCGGGGCGCGGCATTTATCGCCGCTATTACAGGTAAAAACCCTGTTATTGATAAAATTTCAGCCCAGGCTGCATCTGTGACCCGGAATTATGATAATTCAAAAATCAGGGAGGCAATTGGGATTGAGTTTAAGCCGGTAAGTGTTTCGATAAAGGAAATATGCAAAAGCTTAGCCCCCTCTAAATCTCCCCCGGTTGGGGAGACTTTTTAATTTTCTTTTTTTACCCTTCTGCAAAGCCCTACCTACCGGGCAGGACTATTCGTGGTATAACTTATTTTTTATAGGCGCCCGTGAAGGCTTCGCAATTTAGAGGGACTGGCTTCAATACTGCCCTATCGACAATAAAACCAAAGTACAGGCATATTCCGTTTCAATTCCTTTTTCATTGGCCATGCGGCGAAGTTCGGGATTTTCGGTGCCGGGGTTAAAGATGATCCTTTTTGGGTGGGTATTGATGATATAATCGTACAATTCTTCCTGGTGCTGCGGGCCAACATATAAGGTAATGGTATCAATATCGTTATGGATGGTTCCGGGTTTTTCTATTGGTACTCCTGCAACTTCGCCGGTCTTAAGGCCTACGTTTACTATAGAATGCCCGCTCCGTACCAGCCTGTTTGCGGCAAGATTTGCGTAACGCCCTTCGTTAGGGCTCGCGCCTAATACCAAAGTTTTTTTATTAGCCATTAATGATTCTGTTTAAAAGCGCGACTTGTCCCGAATGATAAAAATGGTGCTGTATCAAACCTTTTACCAATTCTTCAAAACTTACGCCTGTGCCCAATTCGCGGTCCCTTTCTGTTTTGTATGGTTCATTCCATTGTTCCTCCGGGAAGTTTTGAATGATACCCTGCAAATTTACATTAACAAGTTTCAAGTTACTGACATAATTCTGCCATTTTTGCTCATCCGGAGTACCAGGGTCGGGCCAGTCGCCGCTGGATGGTATTTGCGCGCCTAAACCGTTCATCCTGTCTATCACTTCTTCTGTCCACGAGATCATGTGCAACACAATACCTGCAATGTTATGTACCGAGCCCGGCGGCTTTTCAAAAGCGGCCTCAAAACTTACCTGGTCAATAATATCATATACCGGCGAGCCGTACCAGGGGTCGCCGTATAAAACTTTTTCTAAATCCTGTTTTAATTGTTCTGATATGGTCATCATGATATTTTTAAAGCTGCCGAAGCACAGTTGATGCCATCAATAGCAGCAGAAATTATGCCACCCGCATAACCTGCGCCCTCGCCGCAGGGAAATAAACCGATTACCTGCGGGTGTTGCAACGTTTCCTTATCCCTCGGTATCTTTACCGGCGATGAGGTACGCGATTCCACACCCACCAATATTGCCTCATTGGTATAATAACCCTTCATTTTACGGCCAAAGGCAGGCAAGGCTTTTCGTAACCGCTCATTGATCCAGCCGGGTAAAATTTCTTTTAGTGCAGTACTTTTTGCCCCGGGAAGATAAGAATTTACCGGCAAATTGGCAGAGATCCGGTTTTCAACAAAATCAACCATACGCTGCGCCGGTGCAACCAAATTGCCACCGCCGGCAGTAAACGCCAACTTTTCTATTTGCTGCTGAAAGCGTAGCATCCTTAAGGCATCATGTTCATCGCCTGCCACATCTTCCAAATTTACCTGCACCACCGTACCTGAATTGGCAAAAGGCTTATTGCGTTTTGAGGGGCTCCAGCCGTTCACCACTATTTCATTTGCCTCTGTAGCACATGGTGCTATGATACCGCCGGGGCACATACAAAAAGAAAATACACCCCGGTTATCAACCTGCTCCACCAAATTATAATAGGAGGGCGGAAGGTCGGGTCCGCGGTGTTGGCAATGGTATTGGGCCTGATCGATGATCTCCTGCGGGTGCTCAATCCTTACGCCCAATGCAAACGGTTTGGCTTCAATTAAGATATTTTGCCGGTGCAGCATTTCAAAAATATCCCGTGCCGAATGCCCGGTCGCAAGGATCACTGCATCGGCAGTCATCTGATGACCTGATGATAGCCGGACACCTTTTACCTTGCCAAATTCAATTAGCAATCCGGTTACTTTGGTATCAAAATATACCTCGCCGCCAGCATTCAAAATAGTTGCCGTTATTGACGTAATGATCTGCGGAAGTTTGTTAGTGCCGATATGCGGACGGGCGTCAATCAAAATGTCTTCAGTTGCGCCATGGGCCACAAAAGTTTTTAGGACGGCGTTCACATCGCCGCGTTTGGTGGAGCGGGTATAGAGTTTGCCGTCTGAATAAGTACCGGCTCCGCCCTCGCCAAAACAATAATTTGATTCAGGATTTATTATGCCCTGTTTGTTAATATTGGCCAGGTCGCGGCGGCGTTTTTTGACTTCCTTGCCCCGCTCTAAAATAATGGGCTTCAAGCCCAGTTCTATACATCGAAGTGCAGCAAATAGCCCTGCCGGACCAGCGCCTAGTATAAGTACAGATTTGCCCGTTTTAACATTTGGGTATTTAACGGTAAAAGTTTCCGGCGTATAAAATTCATCGATAAAAACCAGTAGGTGCATGCGGTAAACCACCTTGCGGCCACGTGCATCTATGGAGCGTTTAAGGATTTTTATACCTGATATTTTTTGCGGGGATATATTAAGGGACGAGGCTATTATCTTTCTTAAAACGCCTTCATCCTCCTGTTGCCCTGGCGGACAAACAATTTCAATTTCTTTTATCATTGGCTTGCCGGGTTTTTATCCCGGATGGGGCAAAGGTAGGGAAAGAATTATTTATCCGAACATTGTTGGCGCAAACAATAACAACGTGAGTTTAATTAATTTCCTGTATTATATAATGTATTATACCTTGGATTTATGTCGTATATCGTATCTCGGCTATTGGGCTTTATTTTCTTAATTCTGTAATCGCCTTTTTGCTTGCAGTCCTTTAGCCGCAATATCACCGCCATGCCTTATACTGGTTTATCAACCCATTAGTTGATGAATCATGCGTTATAACCTCGTTATCATCATTTAACTCAGGTTGTATTTTAACGGCAAGCTGTTTGCCCAGTTCAACGCCCCATTGGTCAAAGCTGTAAATATTCCAGATAATGCCCTGCACAAATATTTTATGTTCATACATTGCTATCAACGAGCCAAGGCTTCGCGGTGTTATTTTTTTAAGAAGGATGGAGTTGGTCGGCCTGTTGCCTTCAAACTCTTTAAATGGCGCAAGTTTCTCAATTTCATCATCAGTTTTGCCTGATTTTTTTAATTCGGAAGCTACTTCTTCTTTTGTTTTACCATTCATTAAAGCTTCAGTTTGGGCAAAGAAGTTTGATAATAAAAAATTATGATGTTCACCAAGCGGGTTATGGGATTGCGCGGGGGCAATGAAATCACAAGGGATCAGTTCGGTGCCCTGGTGTATCAATTGATAAAAAGCATGCTGGCCGTTTGTTCCAGGCTCGCCCCATATGATGGGGCCGGTTGAGTAATCAACGGGGTTGCCATTACGGTCGACATGTTTGCCATTGCTTTCCATATCTCCCTGCTGAAAATAAGCGGCAAAACGGTGCATATATTGATCGTATGGCAATATGGCATTTGTTTCGGCATCAAAAAAGTTATTATACCAAATGCCCGTCAGTGCTAATGCTACCGGCAGGTTTTGCTCAAGTTCAGTACTTTTAAAATGCATGTCCATTGCGTGCGCACCTGCCAACAGTTCAGTAAAGTTTTCATACCCTACGCTTAAAACGATAGATAAACCTATGGCGCTCCATAAAGAATAACGCCCGCCAACCCAATCCCAGAATTCAAACATATTTTTGGTGTCGATCCCAAATTTATCAACCCCTTCTGTATTAGTCGATAAAGCGGCGAAATGCTTGGCCACATCTTTTTCATTTCCGCCGCCTGCTAAAAACCAATCCCGGGCGCTATGTGCGTTGGTCATGGTTTCCTGCGTGGTGAAGGTTTTAGATGCGATCAGGAATAGCGTGGTTTCAGGGCTTAAGCCTTTCAATGTTTCTACTATGTGTGTAGCATCCACATTGGATACAAAATGCATGTTCAGGTGGTTTTTGTATGCTTTTAATGCTTCAGTCACCATTACCGGGCCAAGGTCAGAGCCGCCTATGCCAATATTAACCACGTCAGTAATCGCTTTGCCTGTAAAACCTTGCCAACTGCCCGAAATGATGGCTCTGCTGAAAGTTTTCATTTGTTCAAGTACGCGGTTTACATCGGGCATCACATCTTTGCCATCTACATAAATGGGAGTGTTGCTGCGGTTACGTAAAGCAATATGCAATACAGGCCGGCCTTCAGTTGCATTGATCTTTTCTCCCGAAAACATGGCTTCAATTGCCTTATTTACCGAACACTCCCTTGCCAGCTGGATCAGCAAGGCTACAGTTTGTTCATCAATCCGGTTTTTTGAATAATCGAGCAGTATTTCTTCAAACCGTAGCGAAAATTTTTTAAAGCGTTGATCATCAGTTTCAAATAACTCTTTGAGGCTTTTTGATACGATGTCGATGTAATGATCAGCTAAATATTTATAGGACCTTGTAGTAGTAAAATCAATGTTTGGCAGCATAATTGACAGGTTTTTGACAAAAATAACATTTAATATTCAGGTGTATATTAAATCTTTAAGTATGACATGTTAGTGTTATTTTAACACGGTTACATAGTGTTTGTTTTACAATAAGTAAATTGTCATATTTTTAACAAAAAACACAATTCTTTTTTATTTTTTAAACAATTATTTAATATATTTGCGGTGATGATAAATAATTCATCATAATATCATCATTTTGTTAATCTGCTTAAAAATAAATTTTTATGTTTGAAAAACTTTTTATGCTTGTCAAAAATAACGCCGGGACGGCAGTTATTGACAACCCTGCGATCCCGGCTAAATACCATGAGGCAGTGATCAATGAAGCTTCAAGTTCAATCATTGAAGTGTTAAAGGGACAGATGGAAACCGGTAAAATAAAGGAACTGATCAGGTATTTTCAGTTTTCGGGTATTTATAACAATTCGCTGGTATCAAGTATGGTGAACAAGTTTGCCAACAAGTTGAATAATTTTTACGGTATTGATCCTAAATCGGCCTTATCGGCATCGAATATTTTAATACCGCCTGTAATGAAAGAATTGGTAAAACAGTCGAAAAATGAGCATAATAAGGA
>Ga0207002_1139_pt2 | contig 11888 bp, 11 predicted proteins | sample Alteio_BWMinCont_88_FD_153473 | JGI IMG/M metagenome (GOLD analysis project Ga0207002, IMG submission 153473) | Enriched cells from forest soil in Barre Woods Harvard Forest LTER site, Petersham, Massachusetts, United States -... | ecosystem: Environmental > Terrestrial > Soil > Temperate forest >...
GCGGAGAAGCCGCTGAAGCCGGTAAGGTTGCCGAGATCGGAAAAATAGGAGAAGTTGAAGATGTTGTTAAGGCCGTAAGCAAAAACAGCAATGAGGCTGTTGGTAATTTCGTTTTGTACGACGTGAAACAAGGGGATGAAGTTCTTAAAGTTGGTAAAGCTGATGGGGAAAGACTGACGGCAAGCGGCGACCCTGTACGAATGAAAGCAAGTGAAAGAGCTGCAAAAAAGGCTGGCTATCCTGACGCAGAAGCCTCGATTAGGAAGCCCCTAGGTAAAACAACAACTAAAAATGCCACCGATGCAGAAGCTTTAGAAGTAAAAGCGGAAAGAGCTCAAGGGAATAAATTACCTTTAAATAAGGAACGGGGTAAAAAATATAACAACTAAGAAATGCTACAATCAAGAATATTAAACTCATCTTATATATCCGATTTTTTAGACGTTGGCTTTGATTCGGAAAAAATAAAAAGGACAATTAAAGGTGAGGTCGATGATGTTCTCAGTAAAGTCGAGAATAGATTATTGGACGATTGGGAAATTCAGTTTATATTCAGGTATAACACAGTCAAACAATTGCTTATATATACGAGGGGCAAATCTTATAATAAAGAGAAATATAAGGAAATTACAATACACATTCCCATACCATCCAAAGATGAAGCTGATTGGGGCGTAAGAAAAGAACAAGAGATATATGACAAAAATCATCTGGATAACATGATCGATAATTTTGATCGTTTAGACGTGGACTTCGAGTTGTTTAAAGATATGCATGATTACATAATTGACAGTATGCGTAGGGCAATAAAATATTGCTTTACAAAGGGTATTACTATTAATGGGCAGTGTATCAATCCTGTTGTTATTTTATAAAGTATTGATAATCAAACCTAAATTTTAAGCAAAAACTTAAGTAACAAGAAAAGCGGATGGTATTAAGGTACCATCCGCAACCGATTATATAAATGGCCCCTCTGGCGCAAGTATGTCGGGCAGGGAGAGCGGGTAAAGGCTACTTGTGCCCCGCTTGCCAGGTAAACGCAAAGCATGATAAAAGACGAAGCCTGGGCTGATGAGCGCCGGGCTTTGTTATTTAATGAGCGTAAGCTTTTTTGTTTTTAAAGTCCCTTATAAGGGCATCAAGGGTTATATAAATATGATCCCTGTCTTTATCGGTAAGTTTAGTTACTTCCTGCACCCTGTCAAGGGTATTTTTATCCAGTTCAATATCAGAGTTGCCGGCCAGGTAATCTAATGATACTTCAAGTGCCTGGGCGATCTTCACCGCCATTTCTATAGTAGGCCGGACTTCGCCGCGTTCATACCTTCCGTAGGCATCCCCATTGATACCGATCTTTTTACCAGTCTCCGCCTGGGACAGGCTTTTCCTTTTTCTCACCAGTGTTAAACGCTCGCCGAAAGTCATGTTTGTATGATTTAATGCACCAAAATGGATGAATAGACGAAGTTACAAACAAAACTTGTAGGAATAAAATCAATAATGTTTGTTTAAGTCATACAGGTTTTATAGTTTTACGGCAAGTTTGTAGGATTTCAAAAAATAAAACTTTTTTTCAACATGGCTAAACTGATCGCTGACAACCCGGAATTACTTATCTACTTAGACGGCAAACTGCATATTACCATACTTGGCGGTATCAAGCTAACCGGCTTAGACAGGCTGAAAGTAACGCTGAAACTGATCAGGACGGACAACAAACAAAACGCATTCCGCCATAACCTCGACCTGTACAACAGCATCCAAACGGAGCAGCTGATTGAGAAATCAGCCGAGGCGCTGGACGTAAGCACTGCGGAGATCAGCACGGCCATAAGCCAGCTAACGACCGCCTTAGAAAACTACCGGGCAGCACGTCTGGAGGCGATGAAACCGAAACAGCCGGAAAAGAAACAGCTGACAGAAGCAGAGCGCAAAGCCGCCATAGCCTATTTGAAATCCCCGGACTTGTTAACCAGGACAAAACAGGCCATCGCAGCAAGCGGCATCATTGGTGAAGAAACAAACTCATTAATAGCCTACTTGACCTATACGAGCAGGAAACGGCATACACCATTACATTTAATGTGCTTAGGCGCCAGCGGCACCGGCAAGACCTGGCTGCAGGAAAAAGTATCGGAGCTGATGCCGGAAGAAGACAAGCTGGAGATCACCACGCTGAGCATGAACGCTTTTTACTACTTCGGCAAGGAAGAACTGAAACATAAACTACTTTTAATAGAAGACCTGGACGGCGCCGAAGCGGTACTGTACCCGCTGCGCGAACTGCAAAGCAAAAGGAAGATATCCAAAACGGTAACGCTGAAAGACAGCAAAGGCAACCTGAAAACAGTAACGCTGAACGTGGAAGGCCCGGTTTGCGTAAGCGGCTGCACCACCAGGGAAGAACTGTATGAGGACAACGCCAACCGCTGCATATTGCTGTACATGGACACCAGCCCGGAGCAGGATAAAAAGATCATGGATTACCAAAGACGGCTAAGCGCCGGGCTGGTCGACCAGTACGGAGAACGGAAAGTAAGGGAGCAACTGAAGAACGTACAGCGCCTGTTAAAACCGATAACGGTTAAAAACCCTTTCGCTACTTACCTGAGCCTGCCGGAGGCCGTATTCAAGCCACGCCGCACCATGCTGCTGTTACTGCTGTTCACCGAAACGATCACTTATTACCACCAGTACCAAAGGGAACTAAAAACCGATACGGACACCGGCGAACAATATATTGAAAGCACCATAGCAGATATCGAGGCAGCTTTTATGTTACTGGAAACAACATTATTGAAAAAGAGCGATGAGTTAAACGATGCCTGCCGGGGCTTTTTTGAAAAGCTGAAAGCCTTGTTAAAAGAACAGGATACGGAGGCTTTTTATGCAAAAGAAGTAAGGTCGGCCATGCGTTTAAGCCCGAGCAGTTTAGGCCGTTACCTGTACGAGTTGGAACGGATGGGCTATATTAAAATAACACGGGGCAACCGCTACAAAGGCTTTGAATATAAAGTGAGTAACTGGAACGACCTGGAAAACTTAACCAATGATGCCCAAAGCATGGTAAAATCCATACTTGAGAGTATAAAAGCCCTCTCCCTTGGAGAGGGTTTGGGTGAGGCTTCAGTAACCCGTAACCCACCAGTAACCCAGGGGCATAATGGGTTACATAACGGACAGAAGATCAGCAGGAAACAGGCAGTAACCCATGAAAAGTAAAAAATGCAAGGCACCCCTTAAAAAGGTGAAAGGCTTTTCAATGACTTAATGACCAATGACACAATGACTAATCCACTTTACATACGTTTAAATGCCGGTTTCAGCCAATGGCTGCGTATCCTGAACTTTGAGCCGACGAGCCAAAGGGACATGCCTAAAATGTTAGCGGAGTTCCTGGAATATTTAGAGGGCCAAAACTGTAACCACGTTCATGAAATACAGGAAACCCACCTAAAAAACTACCTCACTTATTTATACGAACGGCCAAACCATAAATGGGGCGGCGGGTTGAGCAGGAACTATATCCGGAAATATTTACAGGTCATCAAAAAGTTCAGCCGTTACTTAACCGAGAGCGGCCAGGAAAGCTTCACCGTTAAGCTGCACATCAAAGGCAAGGCCACCAACATTAAAAGCATCTTAACCAGGGAAGAAATAACGAGGCTTTATGATGCGGTAAAGGACGATGTATTAGGCATGCGTGACAGGGCCATGCTGGCCCTATATTACGGCTGCGGGCTAAGAAAAAATGAAGGCGTAAACGTTAACGTTAGCGACATCCTGCTTGAAAAAGACCTGGTGTATGTGCGGAAAGGCAAGGGCTATAAAGAGCGGTATGTACCATTAGCCGGAAGCAATAAAACCGATTTGGAAAACTACCTGCATTATGCCCGGCCTCATTTGATTAACGGCAAAAAAGAAGATGCTTTATTATTAAGCATACAAGGTAAAAGGCTAAGCGGCGACAGGGCTTATGTAAGGTTACAAAAATTGCGTACGGATGCCTGTATAAATAAAGTCATCGGTTTGCATACGCTGCGCCACAGTATTGCCACGCATCTGCTGCGTTCAGGAATGAAGCTTGAACAAATTCAAAGGTTCTTAGGACATAGCAGTTTGGAATCAACGCAAATCTATACACATATCATCCATGAAGCCGGTTTATAAGTTTACCGGGGATATAGCTGCACAGTTGGAAAGCTACCGGGCCTGGTTGCAGCAGGAGCAGTACGGCGGGGACTATATCCGGCAGAACAGCAACTATACCGGCGTATTCCTGGGATGGCTGGCGGAAGCAAGCCTGGCATTGCAACAGGTAAACCACACCGAAATACTGGACTTTGCAGACCACTTAAAACAGCGGGGCTATGCCATAGGCCATATTAACGGTCACCTTACGGCTATCCGTTATTACTTTGCCTGCCTGCAAAATGAAGGGATAATGAACCATAACCCGGCAGCGGCAATCAGGCTGAAAGGCGCCATCAGGACGGTACCGCGTGACCTGTTAAGCAAAGAGGAACTGGAGGCGCTTTATGAAAGCTACCCCATCAAAGACCGGCGTACGCACCGTAATAAAGTAATTATAGGTTTATTGGTTTACCAGGCATTGACCCGGGAAGAACTGGAAACATTGCGCCCTGAACACCTGAAATTACGGGAAGGTAAAATACAGGTTCCGGCCACAGGAAAACTTAACGGCCGGGTACTCAGCTTACAGCCTTTTCAAATCCTGGACCTGCAGGAATATGTATTACAGGTACGGCCAAAGATACTGGCGGAACGCAGGGCAGGGCGCAGCGGCAGAAAGCCGGACAAGTACCAGGCGACAGAAGACATACAGCGTCTTTTTATCAGCATGAACGGCCAGGAAGAGCTTCAAAACAGCCTGCTGCATTTGAACTACGCCCTAAGAAAGGTCAACCCTAAATACAAACATGCCGTACAGATCAGGCAAAGCGTTATAACGGAATGGCTAAAGGAAAAAGACTTAAGGACGGTTCAGTATATGGCCGGGCATAGGTATGTAAGCAGCACGGAACGTTACAAGGAGAGTAACCTGGAGGACCTGAAAGAAGCCCTAAGCAAACACCACCCGCTCCGATAGGCCGACACACAAACCCGACGCGCAGTCCAAAGGACTCCTACGGAGGAAAAGTGGCATTCGTCATCATTCGTCGGTGCAAAAATCACGCCCTCGTGCGAAGCACTCCGTCATGCTTTTCGCCCTCCTCATTCTTCCTCATGGCAGCTCTCTCTGTGCTGTCGCTGCCGGTAGAAGCAGCGCCAACCCAGACGCTGCCCGTGTTTGGCTCGCCTGCGGGCTCGGCAACCGCCCCGGCTGGTAGAAGCCGGGGCTGGCGGCCAGTCACCCCGCGAGTGCGGGGCTTTTCCTGGCCGGGTTGCCTCACGCTCGCGGGCGGCTCGCGAAGAAAAAAAAGAAAGAAGCATGGCGCATAATCCCCCCGCACGTGGATGCCATTGCTTTTTATTGGGGGCTATCTTCCAAATCCCCCAAACCCCCTTTGGATCGTTTCCGCGGGCGATGCAATCCCGATGATAGGATCGGGATTACCTCACCCGCGAAAACGTCTGCTTCGCTTCATTAAGCTTTGTTCTTTTTTTAGAGATCATAGGTTTTCAGGCAATCAACTGTTAAGCAACTAAGAGCAGGAGAAAGTAAAGCTGTCAAGGGGATCGTGGAATAAATGGCCCCGTGCGTGAAAGGCTGCGTGGGTTTATGCCGCGAAAGCCCCTTTACTGCTTTACTTTCGGAGGCTATCTTTGCTGTGACAGATGATTTCCTTAACCTGGTGGGCAAGCGTTGGCCCATAGGGCTCCTACGGAGGAAGTCCGGCACGTGCAGGCCTTCTACCAGGCATGCTTAACATAATGGCATTATGGGACGCACTGCTACCTATAAAAAACAAACAAACCTCGCAGGGCGTACGATAATAAGCTATTATGTTAAAGTGTCTCCAGGGGAGTCCTTTGGACCGGCGCGGGCAAAGGCCAGGGATCAGGCCAATCTACGCTGGGAAATCTGTCCAAAAAAACCAACCAACGCGGAACCAACCCAACGAAAAAACCAACCCCGCGGCCTTGCAACAACGAAACTAACGTTTATATTTACGGCGCAGATCGTTCTTTAACATACCCTGCCCACTGCAAACGGAAAACTGCAAACTAACTGAAAAAAATGCGGTAGGGAATATGATTATGGCGCGCGATTCTATGATCCAGTAGGGGTACATTGGAATACGATTGATCCGCTAGCGGAGATAACCAGGAGGTGGTCACCTTATAATTATGTGGAGAATAATCCTATAAGGTTTACTGATCCGGACGGGATGGCTGTAGACTATTCCGGAAATGGTGTAACCTACACGGGCGAAGATGCAGTTAATGTAGGGTGGGGTCTAAAAATAGCTGGAGAAACAACTCAGCAAGGTAAAGATAAAGATAGAGCTGATGCAAAAAAATCTGCTGAAGATAGGAAAGAGGCAGGCATAGAATTTATCACGCCAGAAAATGCGCCTAAACTTAAACCTTTAAGTGGTTTTTGGGCTAAGTTGAATTATGCCCTGAATGGGAGATCATTTAATGGAATTAGCTATGATAAGGAAGGAAATCCTTACGGTTACACTCCGCAGATGGGAGCTCCGGACTTGATTTCAGGCCCTTTAGGAGAACTCGACGAATTAACGCATACAGTTTATTACGCAAAAAATTTTGAGAATGAGGTTGTATACGTAGGTATTACCAATAATTTAGCTAGGCGGACACTTGAACAATTAGCGGCAAAAGGGATTAGGATAGTTTCACTAATGGAAAATTTAAGGCCTGAAGAGGCTCGAGCAGTTGAACAGGCCCTTATTGAAATACATGGTCTGGAAAAAAAAGGCGGCTCATTGGTAAATTTAATTAACAGTATCTCTAAAGCTAATCCAAAATACGCAAAATCCTTAGCAAGGGGTTACGAATTGTTAGAATGGATTGGATACTACCCTAAATAATACATTAAACAATACATTATGTCAAAAATCGAATTAGGAGATGTCTTTGAAATAAACACAAACAAAGGCAAAGCATATTTTCAATGTGTCAAAATTGACAAGGTCAGAGGAGATCTAATAAATGTTTTCAATAAATTATACAATGAAAGACCGCCATCTATTGATAAGGTAATAAATGTAAAAGATCATTATTTTATTGGATTTCCGTTAAGTGCAGCCTATAAACGAAAGTTGGTTGAGAAAGTCGGTAATATACCTTTGCCAAACGATTTTGAATTACCTAAATACATGCGGGATAAACATGTAATTAGGAGAGAATTCTTAGGGTGGCATATCGTAGATGTCAGTACACTGAAAAGACAATTTGTTGAAGAGCTTTCGCCGGAACAAAAGCAATTATCACCGATAGGTATATATAATGATACTCTATTAAAGGAAATGTTAGAACGTGGATGGAACCTGGAAAATTGGTAGTCGCTGGATTAAGGTGCCGCTTAGACATACAAAAGTTTAAGCGGCCCACTTAAATTAAGTCGTTATAAAAAATCTAATTACCTGATTTAACGGCATACGATATAATGGAACCACCACCGATACGCTGAACTTTATACAAACCTAAGAAGGAAAGGCAGTACCAACCACAGCAGGCGGGTATGATTACACTTACTATTTAGGGGATAACCTCGGAAACACCAGGATAACCTTTGACACCCAAACAGGTGCGGCCGTCTTGCAGCAGCACGATGACTATTACCCTTTTGGTTTAGAAATAAGCCGGAGTATTTTAAGCCCGAAAAATGAATATCTTTACAATAAAAAAGAGCTGCAGGAGGAGCTCGGACTTTACGATTACGGCGCAAGGTTCTATGATCCGCTCTTTGGACGTTTCAACATCATAGACCCACTTTCTGAGCAATCAAGACGATGGACAACCTATAGATATGGATTTGATAATCCTATTAGGTTTATAGATCCAGATGGAATGTCTGAAGAAGACGATATTCTAAAGGATAAAACATTCGAAAGGAACTCAGATAAGAGCGCAAGGATTCAAAGGGACGTTTCTAATACAAAAACAAGCACATATTCGACTTATGAAAATGGTGAAAAAACAGACGAGGAAACAGTCAAAGCATTCCATTATGTCTATGAATCTCGAACTCCAAATATTTACCAGCATACTGTAAATTCTCAGGAAATTGGGCAACCGTCTATTTTACACTATGACAGTGATCCGAAACGTCAAGACCAGCGCCGATATGCCGCGACCAAAAATTATCCAACAAGAGCGGCGGAAGGGCTTCAAAGAGATGAATACCCTTATGCCTCTACATTTGAAGGAGGAGCAACGGCTAGCGTAGCCTATGTACCTGCTGGGGAAAACGCTAAGCAGGGCTACCTTGAGTTAGGCCCCCTTTACAGAGCACTGAATCAGGGCGATGCGTTTGAAGTAATACCTGTTTCTAGTGAAAGGGAGCGACAATTTGAACCTGTACCAGTCCCTGAACCATCAACTAGACCAAAAGTTTCTCCGGCTCCTGTAGCTGTAGGTATAGCGGCAGCTATTATCTGGTTAATCAATGTTTTAAAGGACGCACCTGCTTATTAATTAAAAATCAATTAAATTATTTAGAACATATAAAATAGAGTTTTTAATATATAATTTGTGTAGATGATGCCTGTGACATTTAACCCTTACCCTAACTTAATTTTATTATGTTTTGTTATATTTCAATCATGTTTGAACTACAAAATTAGCCACAAAATGAAATACAAACTTGACTTTTACACAAGTTATAATCAGTTTTATATAACTAGCGATGGCGGAGCAGCTTTGACATCTGATTCAGCGAATTGGACAGATTCAGCTTATTTTGATAGATTATTTTTAGTCACAAATATGCTTGTTGTTAGAACGGAAAGCTATGGGCATATTAAAGGCGAGTTGTATGTGCTAGATAATTCGAATGAAAAAATCAGTTACAACAAATATGATCATGTAGTAGAAGGCGGCATTGTGATCAAATCCGGTACTTTACAAATACTTGATTGCCCAAATTCTGCACTTCAATTTACAGTTAAGGTGACACCAGGAGCATATCGTGCAAGAATATATTTTTTAGATATGGCGGGCTTTGATAGCGATGAAAAAGAAGGAAAAGATCATTATAAAATAGAAATCTGGCCTGATACTAATATGGAGCGTAAAGTGCTAAAGCGGTATGTCCGGTAGTGTATCATCCTGCGGCTGCATTACAGCAGCAGGATGACTATTACCCTTTTGGTCTGGAAATAAGCAGAAGTATTTTAAGCCCCAAAAATGAATATCTTTACAACGGTAAGGAACTCCAGGAGGAAACTTCGACATATGATTTTGGAGCGCGCGGGTATGACCAGCTGATTGCGAGGTGGTTACAAATGGCAGTGTATCAATCCTGTTGTTATTTTATAAAGTATTGATAATCAAACATAAATTTCAAACAAAAACATAAGTAACATTAAAAGCGAGTGGTATTAAGATACCATCCGCTTTGTTTTAGTTTAAAATAAAGCACGTAAAACGCTGAAAAAAATGAACAAGTGTATCAAAGTTGTTGTTGGCTGCTTATACTCCAGGAATAATTTTTTCTTTTACCTTGTTTTTCACATTAAGGATGGGAGCGGATACCGGCCTTCGTGGCTAAGGCCTGTGCAGTACGAGTGGAAAGCCTGACCCCTTCTACCAGGGGGGAATGCCCGAATAATTAGTTAAGAGCTGATTGAGTAGGATTAAGCCTTTGTTATTATCAGCCGTTCATTTCACCTTCATTTGGCGCCTTTAACATCCGCCAAATTGTAAGTTACTGATTATCAAGCGTTCCTTTCGCGTTCCTTTCAAATTTGTAATCACCTGGTTAAGAGTTATATAGAAATTGCATAAATGTTATAATTTGTAAGCCATTGATTATCAAGCGTTCATTTCGCATTTATCCAAATATTTAACCATCTGATTAACAGCAATATAGCAATTTTGTAAATTTAGCAAAAATTTAAATAATTGATTGTCAGCAACTAATGAAACAAAAAACCGCAGTGTTGGTGCGAAATGAACGTGAACACCAGAACCAATCGATTTTCATAGGGTTAATTACTGCCCTGCCCCATTCAAATACCCCGCCAAATTAGTAATGCTTTTAGCCACTACCACGATCTGTTCCTGCGCTTCTGTCCACTTACGTTGTTCAATGGCTTCGCGGATACCTGGGAGGGTTTTTACACCGTATCCGGTATAAAAGCCGGGGGCATAAATGGTATGCCTGTACCAGGGGCGACGAGGCAGGCCATCAGACAGCAATTGTTGCTCGGCATGGTAAAGCAGTTTGTTTAGTTTATCGTGATCGGCAGTGGTTTGCGAGGCGGCCGTCAAGGTTACTGATAATTTATCAGCGCTTTTCTTAAGGGAATCTAAAGCAGTTTTAAGTGCACTGAAATCAAGTTTGGGCACTTCGCCTTTTGCTATTGGCGACTGCTCATGTTTGTTTGGGTCGGCAGCAAGGGTGAAATCATTGGCTTTTATCAACTGGTTCTCTAAGTCGGTATTTTCGCGCATTTTATCTGTCAACTCCATCAATTCGGTGGCATATTTGTTAATGGTAGTCTGCAGGCTGCGGAAATCAAATGGCAGCAGGTCAGCATCGGCCATACGCAAAATGGCATGCCCGGCGGTTTCTGATAAAGCTACGCCATATTTAAAGGATGAATCCTTAAACCGGCGGTAATCATCAAAAGAATCATAGATAGAATGGTATTCGCCGCCGCCATCTTCACCGCCAAAGCCAAGGTCTAAGGTTGGGATACCCAGGTGCTGTAAAAATGATGAATAATCCGAACCTGAACCTAATGACTCTAATTTTAAACCCTTACGGCCTAATATCTCTTTTTTATCTTTCGCAGTTGCTGCGTTCACCAGTTCGCGCGCCCTCTTACGGTCTGATACGCTGACATTGCTTTGCGGGTCGTTTACATTTTGGGTAATCTCATCCATAAAAGTTTCCAGCGCCTGCGAACCGCCGCCGTTATAAAATCCGCGTCCATTACCATCGGAATTGATATAGATAACCGCTTTTTGCTGTAATTCTTTATCATGATCTTCGGCAAACTCTGTTGATCCTATTAAGCCCGGTTCCTCACCATCCCACGAACAGTAAACAATGGTACGTTTTGGCTTCCATCCTGTTTTCAGCAGGTTGCCGAGGGCTTTTGCTTCGTCAAGCATGGCTGATTGCCCGCTTAAAGGGTCGCCGGCGCCATTTACCCAGGCATCATGATGGTTGCCGCGCATCACCCATTCATCCGGCCAAACAGAACCTTTTATTTTGGCTACCACATCATAAGCAGGCACCATATCCCAGTTAAATTCCAGTTTTAAATGTACTGTGGCTTTACCAGGACCAATGTGGTAAGTAATAGGCAATCCGCCCTGCCAGTCGCGCGGCGCTACAGCGCCATCCATGGCAGCTAATAAAGGCTGTGCATCATGGTAACTGATGGGCAATACTGGTATTTTTAATATCGTAACGGCATCCTTTCTGTCCAAACGTTTGGCATTTTTTGTGGCCCCTACACCGGGTGTAAGCGGGTCGCCGGGATAAATTACCATATCCATTACAGAGCCGCGCTGTACGCCATACTCATTTTTATAAGCACCTTTCGGGTAAACATCACCGGCGGTATAGCCGTCATCTTTAGGGTCCGAATAAATGATACACCCGATTGCGCCATGTTCGTAAGCTACTTTGGGTTTTATACCGCGCCATGAGCGGCCGTATTTGGCGATTACGATTTTGCCTTTAACATCAATACCAAACTTAGCGAGTATTTCATAAT
>Ga0207002_1153_pt1 | contig 11868 bp, 9 predicted proteins | sample Alteio_BWMinCont_88_FD_153473 | JGI IMG/M metagenome (GOLD analysis project Ga0207002, IMG submission 153473) | Enriched cells from forest soil in Barre Woods Harvard Forest LTER site, Petersham, Massachusetts, United States -... | ecosystem: Environmental > Terrestrial > Soil > Temperate forest >...
CTACTGCCAATCAAAACCGATGCACGATGCTGTAATTGTGTTCGCGCAAGGAGCTCTTCATGCTCATGCAATATCAGCTCTTTATCTTTTTTATGCTTAAATTTTGTATTACATATTAACTGAATTGCATGCTCGAGTGCCTTAATGGTGACGTTGTCATGTGATAAAAGTGGCAAAAAAAGATTAAGAATAATAAGAATTGATTTGATTATATGAGATAGGGCGCGCTTCATACATCTCCTTTATCATAGTGCGTTCAAGTGTAGCCAATGGCCTGGGAGAGATCAAGAAAAAATCGTGCTACAGCTCTTGCACAAGACACTGAAGGCTACCAAAAAAGAGGTGTTAATGCTATGCTCTTAGGGTTCATATTTTAAAAACAAAAGGTCTGTATGTTAAAAAAAAGTAGCTGTAATGTTGTTATTTTTATCGACTATATTAGTTGCGATGGATTCTGACATTGGTATGGCTGATGCCGCACAAAAGCAGTGCCTTTTTATATTATTACCCGTTGAGGTGCGTAACAGAATCGCATATTATCTGGACTTCTGGGAGACGGATGAAGCATTTGTTGAGCGTATAAAAACACAGAAAAAGGTATCTGATGAGCATATGAAAATGGTGGATATTTATGTCAGGCAAGAATTTCTAATTAGTGGTAGTAAGGTTGATCCAATCGCCACATATTCCATAGACCAGTCTAAAATCCTTTTTTTGTTACAAAAAAAGGATGCTTACGTTGCCATGGTTTCTTTTTTAGACATACAAACCAATACCCTGGTTAAAAATCAATTTTCCGATAAAGAAGCATTTCCACCTATTAAGAATCTTGCACTTTCAAGTAATGGTACCATGCTCGCTCAATTAGTAAGGTACATGACTTGCGGAGATAAGCTTATCGTAGAAACGGGCACTGTACGCAATAGATCCAGTAAGAAGCAAGAGTTTGGGATATCAGAAAAGATTCGCAGGCTATGGTCGAGCGGTCAATCGTCCAGGGACTATAAGATTGGCTTTAATAAACAAACTACCAAGGTGCTTGCATACTCCATGGGGGACAATGAACACACGCTGTTTCCGCTTGTTCCAGAAGCAGTGCATGAGGCGCGAAGTACGCTGACCTTTGATGACTATTTTGCATGCCGTGCAATTTGTAAGCCAATAGCATCCCGATTTTCATGGAATGAGTGAAGCAGCTGTTTAAATAGCAGTCTTGTCAAAAAAACTGGGAGTTTGCGTGTATCCGTTATACATTAAAGCGAATGCGGTCCTTTCGGTTTGAGCAAATCACTGTAATTAGTGATGTGTATATCGTCCGGTTGTACACTGTCCCCATGTAAGGATGCTAAGGCTTTCCGATTCACCTATTAAGAATCTTGCACTTTCAAGTAATGGTACCATGCTACGTAGAATAGATTACACATTTCTCAGATTAAAATTTTAAATTCAATAAACCATTCATTAGATCTGAAATGCATTTTCCATGCATCGCAGGCTAGATCGACTGCAGATCCATTGGCAACTCTTTGATATCGAGGTCCCTTAAGATGGCCTGCATCAAACCAACGATAACCAGTGCCAATCGCCCAATAATCATTGTAATTGAATTCAAAGCCAGCAAGGAGCGTGTAGGTAAAATTTCTGCGTAGTGTGTATTGATTTTCCGCAGAAAAGCTCGCGAATGGGGCAGAGTCCCCGGTAGGAGGTAGTCCTGTTGTTCTATAGTTCGTTATCAGAAGATTGCTAGCACCTAGCCCGGCACCTATCAACGGATAAATCTTACCGCAACCGATATTCCAATTGAAATAGGGGACACCTTGTCCAAGAATGTTGGCACAAAAGAGAATGGATGTGACATCGAGATCAAACTTTCTTGTGTAAGATCCGCCACCAGTAATGGGAGTCTGGAATTTTCTATATTTAAAAGTTGAACGATTGGAAATATTGATTTCTAGATCCATTATATCAAAGAGTTCACAACCGATGCTTAAACCGGCAATGGGACAATTTCCTAATTTTGAATTATAACCTTGAGTCGCCGGATTCCATGGTGGATTGGGGGCGACAACATTGGCCGACTCGGAGCATGAGATGCCTGAATCAACTTTAATATAGAAAGAATAATCTTCGGGTTGGCAGCAGCATGCAGCGGCACCTGAAACAGTGCTTGCCAGTAAAGCAAGCGTGACTAAGAAGTGCTTCATAAATAAAATTCCTTTTTAGAAAATTGTTCCGATCCTTGAAAATTGAAAATAGATTTTTCCATTATCCGATGAAACAATTAGGTCAAATGTTTGTCCAAAAAAGAGAGAGACCCCAACCTTTGTCGTTACCACCACTGTGCATTCAGTAACCATGGAATTTACGATGCTATCTAATTCCAAGTTGATTAAGGTTGTTGGTGTAAACCAGGTTACTATGAGCCCATTGTCAGCAGCTAAATAATTAGAAATATCGGTAAAGATGCCATCTGCAGTTTGCATAGATAAAAAAGAGGCAGAACATATTCCGACCTTCATATTAGTCGCATCATAGATGGAAGCTCTTCCCGCAAGATAACTTGAAGCTATTATTGGACTCTCTACTGATACATTGGATGTTGGTATTTCAATAAAGCTTTCTGCAAAATCGGAAATATATAGATAATACGTTATTGTTCCCGGTTCAGCGAGATCAATGGCATAGAGAGAGTGCGAATGACAGGTAAAACCAACAAATAAAAAGAACGTTGCACAACCATTTTTAATAGAATCGGATAGTTTTAAAATCGTACCTTGTTTTATCAACATCATAGGTCCCTATTCTACACTTTTTTCTGGGTCATTCCGGTTAAGCTTAGCTTGAGACGGTAAGAGATGCAAGAGAGTGATTCTGGATCAGTATTCCCAATTTCTGAAAGCTCACTACTCGAAAGAAGTCTAGTATAAAAGCTATAGCGCTTTAGGCAATTGGCGTATAAGATGCCATGTATCGCTACACATTAAAACGAATGTGAATAATATCACCATCTTGCACAATATAATCTTTACCTTCTCGGCGCATACGTCCCGTATCTTTTATTTGTTGTTCACTTTTGAGCTCAACAATGTCATTGTACGAATATGTTTCGGCGCATATGAACCCTTTTTGTAAATCGGAATGGATTTCGCCCGCTGCGATAACTGCAGGGGTGTTTTTTTTAATTGGCCAAGCGTGAATTTCGCGCGGACCACAGGTAAAGAAGGTCACCAGACCGAGTTCTTTGTAGGTCTTTTGAATAATCAGTTCAAGGCCGGATTCTGCAAGGCCAAGCATATTCATCATTTCTTCAGACTCAATTTCGTTGAGCTGAGAGAGCTCGAATTCAAGCTTCGCGGACACGGCAATAACTTTGTCAACGCCAAATTGTTTGACGAGTGTTTGGTAATGAGTGTTTTTGGTATAATCGTCGTTACCAATCTCATCTTCTGACATGTTTGCAATGATCAAGAAATTTTTGGCGGTAAGAAGGGGGATAGTTTCTGTAGAAGCGGTAGTAATGATAGAACGTACCTTTTCTGCATCAGCAACATCGATTGCCTTACGTACTTCTTGTAAGAGAGCGAGTTCTTGTTCAGCGGCCTTTTTTTCTTGTGGTGTGCCGTATTTAAGTGGCTTTTCAAGTTTTGGTATACGTTTATCGACCGATTCAAGATCTTTTAAAAGGAGCTCGCTGACTATGATTTCATAATCGGCAAGCGGATCTATTGTATCGCCATTGTGCATGATGTTAGGGTCTTCAAAGCAGCGAACGACGTGGAGTATCAGGTTGACCTCTCTGATATAGCTCAGAAATTGGTTGCCAAGCCCTTCGCCCGATGCAGCCCCTTTTACGAGGCCGGCTATATCTACAAAATGTACGCTTGCGGGTATTATTTTTTCTGATTTATAGAGCGATTTAAGTATTACAAGGCGCTTGTCTGGTACCGCGGTAATTGCCGTATGTGGATCAATAGTACAGAAGGGATAGTTTTCTGCAGGAACTTGCGATTTGGTCAATGCATTAAAAAGGGTCGACTTGCCTACATTAGGAAGTCCAACGAGGCCAGCTTGTATGCTCATGGTAACCTAAAAAATTTAAAGTGTTTATATTCTTAGTGTGCGTTAAAAACAGCCTTAATTCAAATGGGACCTTCGAAAACTTCTTTTTAGTAAAATTCTTGTGCTATGGTGTCATGACTTAGTAAGAGTATAGCTATGCCGTCAAAAGTAGTCATTTTTATAAGGAGTTACCATGGAAAATCAAATATTGTGTTGTGTATTTAAAGCTCTCTGGTTTGTTGCCATTGTTGCACTTATCAACATGGGGCTTGAACCTTTTGGATATAACATGTTCCAAACAGAGCTTTTTGAAACAACCTTGAACTGGGCAGTAAACCCAATTCATTACATTGCGGGTATTGCAGGTCTTTTAGGTCTTTATCGCTTGATTATGAAGATGGTGCATGGCAAGGGTAGTTGGTGTGGCTGTAACGGTAATGGCGCATGTCCATGTGGCCGGCCAAACTGTAATTGTAGTAGCAAGTAATACAATAACTAAGGGCGAGATTGTTTAGGTCTCGCCCTTATAGTTAGAGTTTTTAGCTGTTTATCTCAGCATCGAACGGTTCATCTTGATGTGGTGGCTGTTGTTCTGCTGCCTGCTTATTTGCTTGATTTCCTTGCTTATATAGCTTTTCTGCCACAGTATGAGACGCTTGCATCAGTTCATCAGTTGCTGCATCGAGTGCTGCTTTTTCTTGTGCAGTATCTTTTAATACAGCACGTGCTTTTTCAAGCGCTGCTTCTGTTGCTTGGAGATCTGCAGCTTCGATCTTTTCTTTATTTTCTTTGATCGTTTTTTCTATTTGCAGAATCATAGTATCAAGCTTGTTGCGTGATTCTACAGTCTCAAATGCTTTTTTGTCTTCAGATTCATGTTTTTGTGCTTCATTCACCATGCGGTTGATTTCATCTTTAGAAAGCCCGCTACTGTTGGTTAACGAAACGCGTTGTTCTTTACCGGTTGCCTTATCTTTTGCTGATACATGGACGATGCCATTTGCATCGATGTCAAAAGTTACTTCAACTTGTGGTACGCCACGTGGCGCTGCCGGAATGCCATCAAGCCTAAACTGACCAAGCAGATTGTTGTCTTTTGCAAACTTACGTTCCCCTTGTACCACACGAATATCTACCGCTGTCTGATTGTCTTCTGCGGTTGAGAATACTTGTGATTTTTTTGTTGGTATTGTGGTATTGCGTTCAATTAAGGGTGTTGCAATGCCGCCGAGAGTTTCTATACCCAATGTTAATGGTGTTACGTCAAGCAGGAGTACGTCAGTAATGTCACCGGCAAGGACACCGCCTTGGATACCAGCACCGATTGCAACCACTTCGTCGGGGTTCACCGAGCGGTTTGGTTCTTTACCAAATATTTCACGTACCAATTCTTGTACCTTTGGTATCCGAGTTGAACCACCAACGAGTATAACTTCGTCAATTTCGCTCAACGCCATACCAGCATCAGCAAGGGCTTTTTTGCATGGCTCTGTAAGGCGCTTGAAGATATCGCTACACAGGTTTTCTAGTTTTGCACGTGATAATGTTAATACGCAATGTTTAGGGCCTGTTGCGTCTGCGGTAAGGTAGGGCAAATTAATTTCTGTTTCTGCAAGGGTAGAAAGTTCTTTCTTAGCCTTTTCTGCTGCTTCTTTAACACGTTGAATGGCAGCTTTATCTTTGGTAATATCGATACCTTGTTCTTTTCTGAACTCGTTCATGACGTAGTCCATCAAGAGAGTATCAATATCATCGCCACCAAGATGAGTGTCGCCATTGGTAGATTTTACTTCAATAACGCCATCACTGACATCAAGAATAGAAATATCGAATGTACCACCACCAAAGTCGAATACGACAATTTTGCCATTTTTCTTTTTGTCTGAGCCGTATGCAAGAGCTGCTGCGGTTGGTTCGTTGATTATTCGTTTTACTTCAAGACCAGCAATCCTACCGGCATCCTTGGTTGCTTGGCGTTGTGCGTCATTAAAGTAGGCTGGAACGGTTATCACTGCTTCGGTTACTTTTTCACCAAGGTATTCTTCAGCGACTTGTTTAAGGTGACTAAGGACGGCCGCAGAAATTTCTTGCGGAGCATACTCTTTTCCCTGCCCCATGATAGCGGTATCGCCATTTGCACGCTTTTGAACGTGATATGGCATTTTGCTTGCCTCTGCTTTAACGTCTTCATATTGCATGCCAATAAAGCGCTTTGCTGAAAATATGGTATTTTCAGGGTTTGTTATCGCTTGGCGTTTTGCAGTTAAACCGACAAGTCGTTTGCCATCTTTGGTAAATGCAACAATGGAAGGGGTCGTATTGTTACCTTCTTTATTTGGTATAACCTTAGCGGTTGTACCTTCCATAACGGTTACAACTGAGTTCGTGGTACCTAAATCGATACCGATTATTTTTTTAGACATTTATGTTCCTTTTTGATAAGAATTATATTATCAATATCTAAGCCTAATTATAGGGCATATCAAGCCTTATGTCAATTTCAAGCGAAGAAAATCTTAGTGCGATAGACTAAGATAACTTGACGATTCCCTCGCTGATTGGCGCAGAGCTCAGCATGGCTCACTTATTACCAGCGTCGGATAACACGCTTTTGGGGCGGACAACGCAAGCCTTTCCGGGGGAGGGGGAGTGTGCGCTCGGGTAGGGCAAGTTTTAGCCCTTTCCGTCTCTCGCACACTCCGCCCTCCCCCTTTTCACCGACACTACGTAGTCCGAGACGGCGGTTTCAAGGGGTCGTCTTCGTGCTTTAAGATTTTAAGATATTATTAAGATATTATTATGAGTTAGGAGTTATGAGAATTAGAAAAATAGGAATTAAAGATGGGAAAGTTAGGAGAAATATTAGGAAGTAGGAAGAGTAGATGTTCAGAGTAGAGCAGGGGTATCATTTTAAGATCACTATACCAACATAGGGGATCATACACATCGAGCACGCCCGACTAATACGATGCACCTATGCCTACGCGTAACGCATCTACCCGTACCAATCGCACGCTCTTTGCTTTCTCACTCAACTCATTCTCGCAATCTAATGCTTTTTATAATTTTATAGAAAACCACAATCACCAAAAAGGGAACGCAGGGGGCCCCATGACTTTGCGTTATCTTTTGCCATGCCAGGTTTTCGAGGAGATTCGTAGTTATTGCTCTATCCGTGTCACTATAAAATCGATTGGTTTGCGTTCGCTCATTGCCAGCTTGAGTACACTTTCATTCGTCAAGATTGTATTTTGCAAACGTAAAGATTTTAGTTGCGTGTTACCTTTCATGAAGTCTAAAAATACAGAAGTGTAATCGCTAAGCCAACAGCATTGGGCTAACGAAAACTCTTCGAGTGTATTATTACCAGAAAGGCCTATCAGCCCTTGGTGCGGACCATTATCACAGTGACACTTATAAAGGGATAGTTTTTTCATATTCTTTTTGGTGAATATAAGGCTTAAAAGCTTGGGCAGCAGAAGTGAGAGCGTGAGCGAACTCTGTGGAGTTATATTTGATAAACACAGCTCTTCCAGGGAATTGTTTTGTTCTAGAACCGCATAAACACTATCAGCATCAATATCATAAGGACAAAAGACGTTTTCATTTTTGATGATTAGTTCTAATCTTTTTAGGGATTCATTGTGATTTATGATTGAGAATGGTGTAAGTGTTTCGCGCGTACAGCCTCGATATACATCAATAATGGCTGCAGGAATCTTGGCTTCTTTTACTGCGTGCATGAGCGGATGGGCCTGGTTGTCGCTATAATAGTTGATGTGCATTACGTCTGTTGTGATCCTTTGGGCCTCAAAGCATTCTGCGATGCGTTGATTTATGGTGATATAATCAGAGAGCTTTTTGTCCAAGCGAATGTTTTCATAGAGGTCACCAACAAGGTGAATGGCGGGAAGGGCTATACCGCGAAATTCTATAGGGATAATGGTAATGAGCGCAACTAATGGTAAAAAAAATTGGTTATTCAGTGAGCTCTTCGGCCAGGTGGCCGTTTGCGACCTATGTGTTACTATTGCTGGCCAAAAAAGGCCGCCTAATATTTCCTGGCTCATGGTTTCGAGCCTTAACTTAGGGCTTGATTCATACTGCTTATATCTTCGTGGCCATGGTTGGAGCGCCATTATCTGCAACGTTCGCGCGTGTAACTTAGTTGTAGCGTTGAGTAGTTTACAGGTGCTTGCAAGTGATTGTTGATCTGCAAGCGGAAGCCATTGCATAATTTCTTGTTTATGATCCGTGGGGAGCTTGCTTATTGCCGATTGGTTTTGCGGGTGGGCATTGTCCATAGCAAAAAGATGTGTTGTGCAGAAGAAAATAGCGAAGATAATGAGGAGAAGCATATTGATCCTTTTTGATGGCGGTTTGGGGATAGTGAACTTCTCACAGGCTGCGTGCACAATAGTTAGAGATCTATTGTGATAAATTTTGGTTCGATACTGCTACCAATTTTATCAAAAAAAGATCAATAAAGAAATAACTGCCGAGCCGCAGAGGGTGTTTACTCCCAGCCCCTTATGTCACAATGTACCGGTTTGTAGGGACTCATTTGTAGTTTGGTCAAGCTCTCTTCGTTTAATGAGGTCTCTGCTATGACTAATGATTTTAAGTTTTTGTTGTGTTGCATAAAGATTAAAAGATCGGGTGTTGCATCATTAGATATGCATACTCTTTTCATGGTGAGATGCTTGAGCGTGGTATTCTGAGTGAGTTCACTCAGCGTATAAGAAACTGCGGGATAGCAGCAATTAAGAGAGAGGCTTTTTAAGGTCTTTTTGCGCAGAATAAGAGAGAGGGTACTTTGATGAAGATTGGTGGAAGATAATGTCAATTTTTTGAGGGTATAATTTTGGGCTAATCCCTCATAAAGGCTCTCTTGATCTATGGTGTGAGACACTGCAGAGTCATTGATTTCTAAATTTTTCAGCTTCTTGTTGTTAGCAAGGAAAGAACGCGGCTTGAGGGGTTTCCTTTTTGGTGATTGTGCGCGAGAAGACGATATATTTATAATGACGCTCTTTACTTGGCATTTGCGTGCAACTTTAAGCAGTAATGAGACTTGAGATGGTGCATAGTAATCAATAAAAAGAGCGTCGATTTTCAGGCGATTATCGTGCATGCGCTGTGCAATAGTATTGTAAATTGTTTTGGTAAAGTCTAGCTCGCTGCAAATGTCTTCTTTTTGGGTCTTTTTTATCATAACTGCTACTATACAGGTTGCCATTGTGAAGGCCACTATTTCTTCGGCGGTGTGCTGCCATTGATCTTTAGGGTATGGGTTATTGGCCAAAAGAAAAGCTACCAATGGTCCAACACCAAGATATGTTGCCATGCCAACTAATGATTTAGAACCAACAATTGTTTCTGCGTGGGCAATTTTTGGTTTCAGCTGCTTGGCATGCACGCACAATGCATTGTATTGCGTGCATGTACTGGTGAGTGAGAGCTGATCTTTGAGGGACAGCTGCCTGAGAATTGCGCATATGGCATCAGTGTTAAGGCACTCTTGTATTGCGAACACTTGGGGTCTATGCATGCCCCGAAGACATAAAAGATCGGTAGTGGTAAAGTTCATCATGCCCGATAATGACGGTACATATAAGAGTCCAAACAGCGCGATACGTATCATAAGAGTTCCTTTGGTGTTTTGATCATATAGTGTATGCATTTGGGCCTAAAAGGCAAGAATACAATAGAGAAATATGAAACGTAGGGCTATTTGACAATGTTGTGATTTTCTGTGAAAGTTAGTGGTGCTAAAAAACATACATTCAAGCAGGATACTTGCATGCAACATTCTTTTTTTATAGTTACACTTTTGCTTTCTTCTGTAACCTCAATATACAGTATGCATACCGCTGAACTAGAGCTTTTTACGGGGCAGGGTAAAAAAGCTGTTCAGCTAGCATATCCTTATTGCTCCCCGACGGAACAAGAAAAAAAAGATATGAAGTTAGTGGGTGAAGGGTGCTATACCGTTCTCAGTAAGCCAACTGATGTTGCATTTCTTGGGCCCTTCCGACCGTGTCAGTTGGTTGCGCTTTCTAACAAGAAAAAGGCGGTCGCAGCGCATAACGTTTATTCTGCAGATATTTCGACGCTTATGAGTAGCGCAAAAGAAGAGCTTGGTAATTCGAGCCCATCCGAAATACAAGCGGTCTGCTTTGCCTATGATATGAAAGACCAATATGACACTCCAACAATTAGGGTTCAAGTAAGGGGACAAGAAGATCGAGACATGTCATGTAAGGATCTCTATGCTGGCAAGTCACAAAGAGAGGTTCTTCTAGAGACAAAGGATCTCATTATTAAAGAATTTGGTATTCAAAATCGCCAACAAGTACAAGCGCGAATATTTAGTTCGGCTTTACCTGATCTAGCGCTCGGGGAATTATGAATTTGCAGAATTAAATGTTATCGTTAAACAAAGTGATACCGGCGAACTGCTTGTTTATAATACATGTTTTATGGCCGAGAATATATTCGGGAATTTTCAAAGCCTGCCCCTTAATCAGCGCATTGCAAAGGCATCAGGTGCAAGCGACCTTGCGCTTAAATTAAGCTGCAATCCATTCTATAAAAAATTCTCAGCTGGTATTAGGGCAAATGGGATCATGCATAAATACCCGTTTGAGCGTGTCTAGATTTAATAATCTATCCAAAAACTAGATTTTAGGCCCCCTAATTTATATAATCTGAGCCTTACTTGCCCTCTATGATTCACTTTTGATAAAATCAGATAGTGAATCATAGATAATTGGGGGGTTATGAGCGCAGGACGTATTATGGTACTCTGCATGATTGCACGAGTATTTTTTGTGGTATGTTGTGTTGTGCTTGTGTTCAGCCGCTTTGGGCGTAGCGAGCTCAAAGATCCTGTCATCCCGACACCCAGAAATTTCGATCAGACGTATCCGCCTGTCATAGAAGCTTCCTACAAAGGTGATCTGCCACGGCTCAAGAAGCTTTTGCCTGATGATGCGAATCCAAACGTCCGTGCCTTTGATAACAGTATTGCTCTCAACTTTTCGGTGCGTAATGGTGATGATAGTTTTGCAATGGATGTAGTACGTGAACTGTTCAGGTACGGTGCTAATGCACGGGTGACCGATAATAATGGGATGGCCCCCATTCATCAGGTACCGGCAGTTGCGCAGCTTAAAAACAGGAATGCACTGATCCATATGCTCTTTTTGCATGGTGCCGATATGAATGTCCGCACGTATAAGCAAGAAGCTGGGGTCGATCTAAAATTTAGTGTGTATGATAGCAAAAGGCAAGTTGTAAGTTATGAGTTCAAAAAAGCGCCAAAAACAAGCTACAACCTGCTTGAAATGACGGTGGGGAACTTTGACCGTACTGGTATTATTGACCTGCTGGAGCATTGGGGGGGGCTTTTTGCTAAAGATGAGCGTAAAAAAGCGGGTGAGTGGGCGTATGAGATTGGGTTTCGTGACATTGCCGATGCTATTAATAAGTATGACGAGTCGAAGGGGGCATGGATTAAAAACCTTGAGACGCTTGGTTTAAGTGCAATCATGATTGGCGCACTTACCAACAATGCAGCGATGGTCAATGCGCATATAAAAGATAATTACAAGGTGTCTGATGATATATACAAGCGTACCGCCTTACACATGGCGGTTATGCGTCAGCATCCAGAAATTGTAGAGATCTTACTCAAGGCGGGTGCTAGCGTATCGGCAAAAGATTATAGTGGGAATACCCCGCTCCATCAGGTAGCCTGGCTTGGTGATATTATTATGCAAAAAAAGTTAACCGCGATGCTTATGC
>Ga0207002_1126_pt2 | contig 11856 bp, 10 predicted proteins | sample Alteio_BWMinCont_88_FD_153473 | JGI IMG/M metagenome (GOLD analysis project Ga0207002, IMG submission 153473) | Enriched cells from forest soil in Barre Woods Harvard Forest LTER site, Petersham, Massachusetts, United States -... | ecosystem: Environmental > Terrestrial > Soil > Temperate forest >...
TCGTAGGGACTTGTTGCAAACTGATAGATTGTCACAGGAAGATTTGCCATAGGGTGCAGAACGTTGGAACTCCAAAATTGGTTGTTCAATACGGTAAAAAGAAGGGGCGCTGTTTCTCCAGAGATGCGCGCAACGGCAAGCAAAACTCCTGTTAAAATTCCAGGCCTTGCCAAACGCCACACAATTTGTACAGTCACACGCCATTTGGGCAATCCAAGGGCTGTGGCAGCTTCACGAAGCTCGTTGGGAACCAAATTTAAAATATCCTCGGCAGAGCGTGTGACAATGGGCAAAACAATCAACCCAAGTGCAAAAGCCCCCGCTAAGGCAGAATAATTGCCCATAAATCGCACAAAAATAGTGTACACAAAAAGACCCGTGATGATCGATGGCGCGCTGAGCCACACGTCGTTTAAAAATCTTTTGACCTGGGATATTTTATTGCCGCGAGCATATTCGCTTAAAAATGTGGCCGCAAACACGCTTATGGGTGTTGCAACGACGATGGCTATAAAAACAATTAAGAAACTTCCAAAAATAGCATTTTTAAGCCCGCCCGTTGTGGCGTTGGGGGGCGGGGTGTTTTCTGTGAGCAGGTGAAGATTGAATGAGGGTAAGCCACGGCAGACAAGGGCATAAAACAGTGAACCCAAAACTGCCATTCCAAAAAAAACAGCTGCAAAACAAAAAGAGGTCAGGCACGTATTTTTAAATCGTCTGAAAAAAGTTCCTTTTTTCATGAGGACTCCCTTTGTTTTTTTGTCAGCAAAAAGAGTCTTGCTGCTGCCAAAACCGCAAACGAAATTAAAAATAAAATGACACCCAGTTCCAGCAGTGAACTTGAATACAGCGTGCCCTGAGCCTCATTAAACTCGTTTGCAATGGTTGCAGAAATTGTTGTGCCAGGCATAAAAAGCGAACTTGTGATGGTTTTGGAATTTCCAATGACAAACGTCACGGCCATAGTTTCACCAAGGGCTCTTCCCAATCCCAACATCATACTGCCAATGACCCCTTGTCTGACATGGGGAATGACAATGTGGCGGACAACTTCAAGCCGTGTGGCCCCTATGCCGTAGGCCGATTCTTTTAAAACCACAGGCACTGAGCGAAACAGTTCCACACTTGTTGAAGCAATGTAAGGGATAATCATAATGGAAAGAATAATGCCCGCAGTAAAAATTCCAATGCCGAGTGGGGGACCTTCAAACAAAATATTGAGCACGGGCACATCTTTGACAAGCTCAGAAATTTGAGGCTGCACATTGTTTGACAAGAATGGGGCAAGCACAAGCAAACCCCACATGCCATAGATAATGCTGGGAATGCCTGCCATCAAATCGATCATCAGACGAATGAAGCGCGCACTTTTTTTAGATGCAATTTCTGAAATAAAAATAGCTATCCCAATGCTTGCAGGGACCGCAATGACAATGGCCAAAGTCGATGTCAACAGAGTGCCTGTGATTGCGCTGAGTGCACCAAAATTATTGTGAACGGGATCCCAGGCCTGCGAGGTTAAAAAATGAAACCCAAAATGTTTGATGGCGGGATAGCTTGCTGCAAACAAGGAAAAAAGCACACAGAGCAAAACAAAAAAGACAATCCAAGAAAATAATTTTGTCAAATTTGAAAAAATAATATCGCCCATTTTTACCAACGTGCCTCGATAATGTCGTAGGTTTTTTTAGAAATAGGAACATAATTTAAACCTTGTGCCTGCTGTGCACCTTCTGTGTAAACAAAATGAAAAAATTTCTGCAAAGCCTTTGAATCTTTTTTGCCATCAGATTTTCTGTGCATGACAGCAAAGGTAGCCGCTGTTAACGGCCAGGTCTCTTGTCCAGGCTGATTCACAAGAAGCACATCCATAGCGGGCGAGGCTTCCCATTGTGCGTGAGAAGCGGCCGCCTGAAAAGAATGTTCAAATGCGGCTTTTACCTTTTGTGAATTTGCAAGGTCGTCTTTTGCAATATTGGGAACCACTTTATTTTGTTTGTTCTTCAATCGAGACCAATTGAGTTTGTTTTCAAATGCATAGGTGTATTCAACATAGCCAATGGCACCGGGCACACGTTTGACAAAAGAAGTGACACCTTCGTTGCCAGTGCCTCCCACACCCAAAATACTTTTTGGCCATGAGACAGATGTGCCACTTCCCGCATGCCAAACCTGGGGCGCTGCATTTTGCAAATACGATGTGAAATTAAACGTGGTCCCAGAGCCATCGGCTCGGTACACAACAACAATCCGTGTTTTGGGAAGTGTTAAAGTGGGATTTAATGCGGCAATACGGGGATCGTTCCAATCTTTAATTTCTCCGCTGTAAATAAGAGCAAGTGTCGTAGCGTCTAAAATAAGCTCACCGGCCCGTGTGCCAACAACATTTGTCACGATCACAATTCCCCCAATCACAAGAGGGAATTGTGTGAGGCCATTTTTTTGGAGTTCTTCTTGCTTTAAAGGCATGTCTGTCGCACCAAAATCGACCACACTGCCTTCAACCTGCTTAATACCTGCTCCAGATCCCATCGACTGGTAATTGACTTGAACATGCGTTTTTTGACTGTAAGATGCTGTCCATTGGTACATCACAGGTGCAATAAAACTCGAGCCAGCCCCTGTTATTTGCGTTGAAGCAAATGCAGAGCAACTTAAAAATGAACATAAAAAAAATAAATACCGCATTATTCAATTCCAAAAAGCATGTGTGAATATTTTGGATAAGGCCACATATCGTGTGGCACATAAGCTTCAACGGCATCAACCGCATCACGCAAAATTTTAAGCTTTGGAAGCACATGTTCAGAAAATTGTGAACACATTTTTTCCAAATTTTCGTGCCCCACTGTTTCTGCTGTTAATTTTTCCAACTGTATTTTAAATGCATTTAAGGAATTTTGCAGCCTTAAAGTCATTTCCCCAAACTCAGTTGCAAGAATTTTGGCACAGGAAGGCACATTTAATTCAGAAGCCAACTGAGCGGTCTTCAAAAGCTGTTTGTGGTAGTTGACACAGGCTGGCAGAACCTGGGTTTGTGCCATTTCGACAGCGCAGTGACATTCAATTGTATTTTGTTTTATGTAGCGTTCCTGCTGAATCACAAGGCGACTTTCAATGTCTTGGCCCTGGAACACGCCTGCTGTTAATAAAAACTGAGTTTTTTCTTTGTCTTTTAAAACCAAAAGAGCCTGTGCTGTGTCTGTAAAATGAGACAATCCGCGTTCATGTGCCAAATTGCGCCACTGTTCTGAATATCCGTTTCCTTCAAAGCGAATGTTTTTTGTCGCAATAATCACAGTGCGCAATATGCCGAGCAGATCGTTGCTGGAAAGAACTTTTTTCGCAGTTGTTTTTTCTTCAAGCTGTGCATTTATTTTCGCAAGGCCATCGCACACGGCGGCATTTAAAATAGCTGTGGGGTAACCAATAGAAGCGCTGGAACCTACGGCACGAAATTCAAATTTATTTCCCGTAAAAGCAAACGGAGACGTGCGATTTCTGTCTGTATTGTCCTTGGCCACATTTGGAATGTGGGCGACACCCAGATCAATCATCATTTTTTCCACATTCAATTTGTCCGTGGCGCCCGTCTCAATGGCATTTAAAATTTTATCAAGCAGGCTTCCCAAAAAAATTGAAATAATAGCGGGTGGAGCTTCGTTCGCGCCCAGGCGGTGATCGTTGCCCGCAGATGCAATGGAAGCCCGTAGAGCATCGGCATTGTCGTGCACACCCAGCAACACCCCACACAAAAAGGTTAAAAACACCAAATTTTCGTTTGGTGTTGCGCCGGGATCAAGCAGATTTCTTCCTGAAGAATCAGAGACAGACCAATTGACGTGTTTGCCGCTTCCGTTGACGCCAGCAAAAGGTTTTTCATGTAATAACGTCACAAATCCATGCTTTAAAGAAACACTCTTTAAGTACTTCATTGTGATCCGATGCAATGTTTGCAGATTCAAAAATAGGGGCGACTTCAAATTGTCCCGGAGCGACCTCGTTGTGACGGGTTTTTAAAGGCACACCCAGCTTATAAAGTTCAACTTCAAACTCGCTGAGAAATGCCTGTACGCGGCTTGGAATGCTTCCAAAATAATGGTCTTCAAGCTCTTGCCCCTTTGCGGGCGATTTTCCAAAAACGCTGCGGCCCGAGAGCATGAGGTCTGGGCGATTGAGAATGTGTTTTTTATCGACAACAAAAAACTCTTGTTCGACCCCCACAGACACCGTTGTATGGGTGATGTTTTTTTCTCCCAATAAGGCAAGGGTCCTGGTTGTTTCTTTAGAAAGAGATTCGATAGAGCGCAGAAGTGGTGTTTTAAAATCTAAAGTTTCGCCATGGTAGCTGACAAATACGGATGGAATATACAAGGTTTTTCCGGTGTCATTTTCGACAATAAACAAAGGGCTTGAAGGATCCCAGCCCGTGTAACCCCGGGCTTCAAAGGTCGATCGCATGCCACCCGAAGGAAAACTCGACGCATCGGGCTCACTCTGCAAAAGGTCTGGACCTGTAAAACGTTCAATGGGCTGGCCCTGTTTGTCGAACCACAAAAAGGCATCGTGTTTTTCTGCAGTGGCTCCAGTTTGTGGCTGAAACCAGTGACAATAGTGGGTCACACCTTTTTCAAGAGCCCATTCCCGCACGGCATTTGCAACACGTTCGGCAAGGGCGGGGTCAATTTTTCCACCGACTTTCATAAGAGTTGCAAGGGCATTGACATCGCAGGTTGTCAAATGCTTGCTCATTCTCATAGCGCGCACATTAAAAACGTTTGAACCAAAAAAATCGACGACACTCATTTTAAGACACCTCTGCTACAAATAAATCAAGTAATGTGTTGCGTATATTTTCATTGCTTAGCGAGCCAAATCTCATTCTCCACTCTTCAAGTGGAATCACAGCCTTTGCCATTGTCCGGTGCCCACCTCCATGTCCAAACCCCGAAATCACACGTTTGACAACATCCCCTGCGCTTTTCACATAGCCCACATTGCGCACGCTCACCACAATGCTTTGTTCAAAGACACCTGCGCAAACCATCCATTCCACACCTTCAAATTGCAGCAAAAAATCGGCAATTTGTGGAATCAAATCTTCACGCATGACATGCCCTAAGCAGGTGACCAATACCGTATCTCGGCTTTCCACCGACAATAAAGCATGGGCCAGTACCGATGCAAATTTCATGGGCAGTTCGGGTTTTTCCATCCGGCGCAACAGGTTGTAGTTGATACTGGGGTACAACGACATGAATGCATACAAGTCGGCTTCAATCACCTCACGATTCAGGTGCAGGGTGTCAGCCTTAATGCCATAAAGCAATGCTGTGGCCAATCTTTGTCCAATGTGCACAGCTGCTGCACGCAAATATTCTGTTAAAATTGTCGACGTTGAACCATAGCGGGATCGAATATCGCAGTAAGGGACGTGTGCGTAGGATTCCGTCATCGGGTGATGATCGATAATGACCTCGACATGCTGCAAAGCAAATGGAAAGTGGGAAGGTTGGGTGTCGAGCAAAACCACCCTGTCGTACTGATAAAGTTCATCGGGATTGATGGTCACAATTTCAAGGTCAAGAAGCTTTAACATGGCCAAATTTTCGGGGCGGGTGACCTTACCAAAGCTCAATATGGGGGTGGAAACCTTGTTGCGTCCGAGCAAGGTTCTCAGAGCAAGGGCCGAGGCAATTCCGTCGGGGTCGGGATCGGGCTGCAGCAAAAGGCCTATTTTGTCACTTTCATCGAGGATATCTTTCAGTTTTTTAACCCTGTGAGTGCTTTCAATGTGCCGCAATTCGGCGCTGATGGGTTGCCGCAACAGCTCTGCCCAGGACAGCATCAGCTCACGATCGCTGTCGCCAAGCTTACGGGGAATGTCTTTGGGGTTTCCAATCTGCAAATTTAAAATGCGCGCTTCGGGAAGTTCGGTCAAAATATTCTCGCGCACAATCAGGTATTTTTCAGAATCTTTGATTGATAAAACAACACAGATGGGATTATGTTCTTTCCATTGTTGGAAAAAAGCTGGCTTTGTAATATCCCCTTTTATCAAAACCTCGTTTCCAGCAGTGTCTTCACAGGCCTCTATAAGAGATGACTGCAAATGGCTTTGTTTGTTGGGAACCCACACGCGAATGTCCATGTCTTGCTGAATATGGGTCAGGGTCGATGCAAGTTCGGGATCATCACAGATAACTAAAAAAAGGCCAAAGTGAAATTTCATAATTTTACCCAATTGGTGTTCAGGTGTTTAAAAAAAACTTTTTGCAGCAGAAAGCACGCACATGACAGATGATATTCTTGGCTTCAATAATCTGACAAAGGCCCTGAGCTTTAACCTTTACGATTTTGCCGTCGCTTTAAACGATGACGAACGCGCTTCTTACATTCGCTATATTGACGAACGCTACAGCGCACGTCAAATGGAAGCTTTGCTGATTCGTATTGCGTCCATTATTGACGCTGAGGTTTTGAGTGTGAGCTCGAAGGATTTTGACCCCTACGGAGCCAGCGTTGTTCTTCTTATGAGCGATATCAAGGGTGCTGAGGCGACACAACAGGCAAATTTAATGAGCCAATCGACGGTTTCTATCCACCTCGACAAAAGTCACATTTGCGCACACACGTATCCAGACAGTCTCGATCCCTCTGGCATTTGCAGCTTTCGCGTCGATATTGATATTGCAACCTGCGGAAGCATTTCCCCACTGTATGCTCTCGACTTTATGTTTAAATCGTTTGAAAGTGATGTTGTGTGTGTTGACTATGTCGTGCGTGGCTTTGCGCGCAACAAACAGCACGAAAAAATTTATATTGATCATCCCATAAATAGCATCAGCGATTTTGTGTCGCCACGGATTTTAAAAGAGTACGAGACGTTCGATAAGAATTTTTCTGAGCATTCGACATTTCAGACGACTTTTCAAAGAAAAGAGCTTGATGAAAGCAGTTACTTTAGGAATCCGAGACTTGTGCCCAAGGATGTTGCGGATTATAAAATGAAGTTAATACGAGCAGAGATGGAATCTGTTGCGAAGCTTTTAAAATAAAACATGGGAAATTAGGGCGTGTCCTTTCTCCGCGCACGCACATAGCTCACAACCAACGGCAAAAATGAGATCAGCACAACGGCAATAATAACAAGATGAATTTCCTTATTTATATTTTTCCCAAAAACAATATCTAAATAGTAACCTGTTGCCAACATGCCACACACCCACAAAATGCCTCCCAGCACATTGTACAAAACAAAGTGCAGGTAGCTCATTTTTGCAGCTCCAGCGACAGCAGGTACAAAGGTCCGTACAATGGGAATAAAACGGGCCAAAATAATTGTTTTCCCACCATGCCTATCGTAAAATGCATGGGCTGCCTCAATGTGTTTTTTGCGAAAGAAAAACGAATCTTTTTTTGTATACAGCAAAATTCCCAGGCTTTTTCCAATAAAAAAACCCACCCCATCGCCGACAATGGCCGCAAGCGAAAAAACACACATGAGCGTGACAATATTTGTCTGTGATGCTGCAGCAAACAGACCTGTTGCGACAAGTAAAGAATCTCCTGGCAGAAAAAAACCAAACAAAAGACCCGTTTCTGCAAAAATAATGAGCATAACACCGAAATATCCAACACTCTTTACAAGATAAATAGGATCGTTTAAAAACAACCGAAGATGATCTAAAATACCATGCACCTGACTCATGTTTATTCCCTCGGCTTTGAAAATTAGGACAAGCATTATCTATGGATACAAAACAGCATATAACACGAGTTGGAAAAATTTTAATTCCGTTTTTCCTGTTTTGTATCCTTGGCTCTTGCTTTATCAATTTTATAATGTACTCAGACACAAAATATCATGATACCAACACAAAAAAAGAATACGCTATCGTTTTGGGAGCCAGTGTTCACGGTTCAATCTTATCCTCTGTGCTGCGTGCGCGCATGGAAGTTGCCGTAGCATTGTACCAAAAAGGCCTTGTCAAAAACATTCTTTTGAGTGGGGATGGCACCGATGCTTATTACAACGAAACAAAAGCGATGAAAAAATTTGCCCTCGACAGAGGTGTTCCACAAGACGTTATTTTAACCGACGAAAAAGGTTACAACACATTCGAAACCATGTTTCGCGCCAAAAAGGTATTTTCTGCCCAAAGTGCGTACATTATTTCACAAGAATTTCATTTGACACGTGCGGTCTGGATTGCTCATAAAGTGGGAATCAATGCAGAAGGTGCCAGTGCAGGAAAAGTCAAAAACAGCATTTATTATGATGTCCGTGAATTTTTTGCGCGGGTGAAAGATTTTTTTCAAATTTACATTCAGCTGGCATGAAGGAATTAAAATATGAATCTAAAATGTGGAGCCGCAAGTCTTGTCATAGGCATGCAGTACGGCGATGAGGGCAAAGGAAAACTTGTCGATGTCTTGGCAGAAGAAGCAGACTTGGTGTGTCGTGTTCAAGGAGGTAACAACGCTGGTCATACCATTTGGGTTGATGGCAAAAAAATTATCACACAGCTCATGCCATCGGGCATTTTGCAAAAAAATTGCCGTGTTGCCATTGGCGCAGGGGTTGTTATAGATCCTTTTGTGCTGCTTGCGGAGATAAAAAAAATTCAGGCTCTTGGATACGAGGTGTCCCCCGAGCGACTGCACATCGATTGTCGTGCCAGCGTCATTCTTCCCTATCACAAACTTCTCGATCAAAAACGGGAACTGGAACGATCAAAAAACAGTGAAAAGATAGGGACCACAGGCAAGGGAGTTGGCCCTGCTTATGCCAGCCGTGCCTACCGGGAAGCGCCACGCATGGCAGAAATTTCAAACCCGACTCAATTTAAAAATTGGCTCGATGCCCAGCCTCATTTAAAAGAGGGTCTTGATGCACAAGTTCTTAATGAATTTTTTGAAGTGGCTGCTGAACTTTTGCCTTATATAAAAGATGTGGCGGTCATTGCAAACAATTGTCTTTCTCAAGGTGGAAAACTTCTTCTGGAAGGTGCGCAAGGGGCTATGCTCGATGTGAGTTTTGGAACCTACCCGTTTGTGACCTCAAGCAATCTGATTTCAGGATCCTGCGCGGGAGGTTTGGGCATTCCGCCTTGGAAAGTAACAAAAATTATCGGTGTCATTAAAGCCTATTCCACACGTGTGGGAAATGGTCCCTACCCTGCTGAGTTGTCAGATCCCCTTGCAAGTGAATTGCGCACGCGTGGCAATGAATTTGGTTCAGTGACAGGTCGTCCGCGCTCTGTGGGTTGGCTCGATCTTGTTGCGTTACGTTACTTAAGCATCATCAATGGCATGACGGGGCTTGCCATCATGAAGGCCGATGTTCTTGCGGGATTTGATCGTGTGGGCATGATCACAGCATACAAAGACAAGCGGACAAATAAAAATAGGGAAGATTACCCTATGACAATTCAAGACTGGGAAAATGTGGAACCCATAGTTGAATTTGTCGAAGGGTGGAGTTATGTTATGAAAGAAAATAAAGTGCATAAAAATTACGTTCAGTTTTTAAAGAAGATCGAAAATTTTATTGGCGTCCCTTCCATTTATATTTCAGCGGGCGCTGAACGCAGTGCGGGCCTTTGGCTGTGACTTTTTATAAAAAAGGATTTTTTATATGACAACACCTCTTCAAGGAAATGCTCTTGTCATTCAATCGGGCGGCCCAACAGCGGTTATCAACCAATCTCTTGCTGGTATTATGAAGGCAAGCAGTGAATATCCTCAAATTGATAGGGTGTATGGTGCTCACCACGGCCTGCACGGTTTGCTGTATGAAAATTTTTTAGATTTGTCCTGTGAAGATCCCAAAATTTGGAAAGAAATCGCGGGTTCTCCCGGTGCCGCTTTGGGATCGGCACGTATGAAGCCAAAAAATTCTGACATTGAACGCATTTTCCAAGTGTTCACCGCTCACAATATTAAGTTTGTGTTTTACAACGGTGGCAACGATTCTGCCGAGGCTGCGGAGCTTATCCGTGAAGCTGCCAACGAACGCAATTATCAGGTTCACATTCTTCATGTGCCAAAGACCATTGACAACGACCTTATGGAAACCGATCATTCGCCAGGCTACGGAAGTGTGGCCAAGGTTGTCTCGCACATTATTGCTGGCGATGACTTAGATAACCGTAGCTTTTACAACAGTGTGAAAATCAATGTTGTTATGGGCCGTCATGCTGGGTGGATTGCGGCGGCAACTGCGTTGGCAAAAAAAGGGCATATCGATGTGGAAGATCACGACGAATTGGGTCCACATCTTATTTACTTGCCTGAGGTCGATTTTAGCGAAAAGAAATTTTTAGAAGATGTGCAAAAAACCTACAATGTCTTGGGCCGGGCCACCATTGTTGTGGCTGAGGGTATTGCAGATAAAATCGATCACAATAAGTTTGCAGGTGAAGTCGACGAATTTGGCAATTCGCTTTTGTCCAGTTCAGGAAAATTGGGTGATTATCTTTCAAGTCTGATCAGCAAAAATTTAAAGTACCGTTCTGAACATGGAAAACTGCGTTGCCGTGCCGACACTCTGGGGTATTTGCAACGCTCTTTGGCTGGCATGGCTTCGCTTACCGATCAAAAAGAGGCCTTTATGATTGGCTCTATGGCAGTGCATTACATGATGCGCAATGAGACCGATAAAATGGTCACGCTGGTGAGAGCAAAAGGACCAACGTACCAATGCGAAACTTCCCTATGCGATCTGAAATTGGTGGCACAAAAAACAAAACTTATGCCGAGAAGTATGATCAATCGCAATGAAAACGGCGTGACAGAAGAATTTTTTGAATATGCTTTGCCGCTGATCGATGGTGTGCCCGAGCTGCGTGCTTTAAAAGCGGCGCATGTTAAAAAAGTGTTATCGGATTATCATCGATAATGAGTGATTACAACAACCAACACAAGAGCTCTGCCGCCAAATAAGCATGCGTATTTTTTTGACGCCGAAGCTCCATTTCTATTTGGCTTGCCACCAGAAAAAATCCTGTGATTTTTTCTGTGGTCAGAGTTTTTAAAGCCAATTCAATGCGTTTTTGTGCGGGAAAAGGAATTCTTGCTTTTTCAAAAGCACTTCGTAAGATCTTTGTTTCGTCAAAATAAGCTTGAACAGCGGCAACCTGCCTTAAAAAGTAGGCCAGCGCCATTAAGACGCTGGTGGCGTCTTCCCCACAATCGGCACACTGCTGCATGCGCAACTCAATCAAATGCCCATCCTGTCGTGCGACAGCTTCTGCAACATGAAAACCATTGACGGCAGGGTTCCCAGCCAAGGCTTGTGCAAATGTAAAGTTCCCTTTTTCCATGCGCTCGAAATGAGCATCACAGGAAACAAGACAGCCTGTATAGTTTTCAATGGCAGCATGTGCGAGTTCTGCAATTTCTTTTTTGCTTCTTTGAGATAAAATTTTATAACGTAACAAAAGCATTTCCGCACTTTGATGCAGCTCCATCTCATCGGGTTCATAGCAAAGATAAAGCGATGCCCCTGTCGGAAAGTCCATGGGCTTAAAAAGAGTTCTTGCCGCCAAAGAGGCAAAAAAATAACACGAGGCATCTATCTCCACAGGGAGTCTTTGGAGAATTTTTTTTTCTTCATCCCATTGCTTTTGAGTCAGTTTTTCAGGCAGACAAACCATACTTTTTTGCACAGCCCCAAACATTCCCCTTGTGGACACTGCGGCAATCCATTCTTGCACAGCTGTCTTGCCTGAAAATATTTGAATTGAAGAATGCGTCGTTTCAAATACAATGTCAGAAACCTTTTTTTGAAAAATAGGATTGTCACAGCAAAAAACTTTTATTTCTGGTTTTTTTTCTGCGGCGAAAATTGTA
>Ga0207002_1157_pt1 | contig 11707 bp, 11 predicted proteins | sample Alteio_BWMinCont_88_FD_153473 | JGI IMG/M metagenome (GOLD analysis project Ga0207002, IMG submission 153473) | Enriched cells from forest soil in Barre Woods Harvard Forest LTER site, Petersham, Massachusetts, United States -... | ecosystem: Environmental > Terrestrial > Soil > Temperate forest >...
ATTTCGCACGGCAGATGGTTCGATTTATACGCAACACCGTAGTGGCCAAAATTGCCGGGGGAGACTCTTCCCTGCTGCAGATTTCCGGGGATGAACGTCTGCGGGTGGCGCGCGTCGCTGAACTATTCAGTGAGGAGGATCTGGCGCGGCATTTGCAAATCATGTTGCGGACTCACGGGGAACTTGGATATCGGCAGGAACAACGCTTTCATCTGGAATTGGGTCTGTTGAAGATGGCGCACGCGCAAAGATTGTTGCCGATTGAAGAATTGTTGAGCGCGGCGGGCGTGGCAGGAGCAATTGCCCCGAGGACGACCGGCAAGCCTACGGTTGTTCCCGACCCGAGGAGGATAGAATCGCCAGCGGCGCGGGCAAATCAGGTTTCACCATTCGCAGCGGACTCAGCGCGAAAAAGCGGATCGAAGCCACAACTCTTGGCTGACGATAATCCCCCAGGTGCGCCGGGATTCGCTACCGGTCGGGTGACTGCGGAAGTGGTCATGGGCTCGGCTGCTCCCGCGGCTGTGGCAGAGGCTGCTCCGGAAGTATCTGCCGGACCGGAGAGGGTTCCAGAAAAACGGACAGACGATGTACCGCAAGATCCTCTTCGCGACTCTGTGCTGAATGCGCTGGCTGCGGGCGGCCATCAAATGCTGGTTTCGTTGCTGGACGGCGGCGAATGGCGCATCGAGGGAAACGAGTTGGTGATCAAGGTGGCATCGTCGGCGACCGTGATCGATATGACGTTAGGAGCGGATGCACGGCGGCTTGTAATCGCGACCGCGAGCGGAGTGGCGGGGCGGGCGCTTAAGCTGAAAGTGGTTCCTGGGGAGGTTGCGCCGAGCGTCGCGGCGACTCGCCCGTCTTCGAATGGCGGAGGGCGCAGCCGGGCGGAGCAGGATCCGATTGTTCGCCGAATGAAGGAAAAGTTTGGGGCGGAGATACGGACGATTATCGATTACAAGGACAAGCGGTGAGATTCTTGTCTGGGCTGCACGGGCAGGGACGCCCGCGCCTACATTTCTGGGAAGGACGACATGGGCGGATTTAACTTGCAGGAATTGATGTCGCAGGCCAAGCGGCAGTATGAAGTGCTGCAAAAGAAGATGGAGGAGACGGTGGTTGAGGGCTCGTCCGGCGGGGGCACCGTCGTAGTAAAGATGGACGGACGAAAGCAGGTACTGAGCTTGAAGATTGATCCCGAGGCGGTGAAGGGCGGCGACGTCGAAATGTTACAGGATCTGGTAACCGCGGCGATCAACGGAGCGAGTCGGAAAGTAGATGAAGCCATGCAATCGACCATGGGTGGAATGCTGGGTGGGCTGGGGATTCCGGGGATGTGAGGAATTCATAATTGAGTAATTTGGTAATTGAGTAATTGTTTGTGCGATAGCGACTGTTGGTTCTTCAATTACGCAATTACCAAATCACACAATTGCACAATTACTCTATGTCTAAATTTGCGGAGCCGATGGCGCGGCTGATCGACGAACTCAAGAAGCTGCCGGGGATTGGCAGTAAGACCGCACAGCGGCTTGGGTTTCACATCCTGCGTTCGAGTGATGAGGACGCGGAAGCGCTCGCTGCGGCGGTGCGCGAGGTGAAGGCCAGCCTGCGTCTGTGCTCCATCTGCAACAATATTACGGACGTCGACCCTTGCATTTACTGCAGCAGCGCCACCCGCAACCAGCGCATAGTTTGCGTGGTGGAAGAGCCGACCAACATCGGGGCTATCGAAAAGACCAAACACTTCAACGGGGTTTATCACGTGCTGCATGGGTCGATTTCTCCGTTGCACGGAGTGGGCCCGGAACAGTTGCGCATTTCGAATTTGATGCGGCGGGTCGAAGACAGCCAGGTGGATGAAGTGATTATCGCCACCAATCCGACGGTCGAGGGCGAAGCAACGGCCACCTATCTTTCGGGGAAATTGCGGCGGGCGGGGCTGAAGGTGACGCGGATTGCCATGGGCATTCCGGTGGGCAGCGACATCGAATATGCGGACGAGATCACCATGCTGAAGTCAATGGAAGGCCGCAGGGAACTCTGAGGTTGCGCTTTCGGTTTGGCCAGCTAAACCCCCTCCGTGATCAAGTTGTGCAAGAAGTTTGCCTTCCTGGGTCTTATCCAGAACCCACCGATGCTGCAACGACAGCGGCGTTGTAGTCTTATTTATCAATCAGTTACATAGAATTCCATGAGGTAGTCGATGATGACAGGAATTGGAACACTGTTTGCAAATGAAGTGGTGTTCCGCGTCCTTCTGATTTTTCGGCTGACGCGAGTAGTTGCATCCGAACAGATCTGGCCAAACCGGCCGGAGGCACCTTTCGGCGCCAGCATGCGCCGCGCTGTGATGTAACCGCATCTCAACTCGACGCTACAGGAGCCGGGCCAACCAGCCCGGTTTTCTTTTTTGCTGGCGAAAAAGACGGCCACGGATTTGCACGGATTCCCACGGATCCGAGAACAGAGTGCTGCATTAGCTGGAGGCGGCTTCGGTCTCCAAGAAGAAGTTCGATTCTTCCTCGGCGGGCACAATGCCTTCCGGCAAGACTCCCTGGTTGTATTCGGCGAGGCGATTTTTCCACTTCAGAAACTCGGTCAGGTTCTGCGGCTCGATACGGATTTCTACCCGGCGAAGGCTGGCGAGCAATAGATTCATCTCGTAGCGAAAGCCGGTTGCGGTACGAAGGTTTTTCGCGGCGGGGTGAAGCAGCTTGATTTTTCGGTTGTGACACTCGAGCAGTCCCCAGCCTGCCGGCAACTCTTGAAGACGAAGCATGGCTGCTGGAGTCAGGTAGAAGCGTTCACAGCCGAGGCCGAGTTCCTGCTTGCGGCGAAAGGGTTTGCCGCGATCGGCAAGAAAGTCTGCGCGCGAGATTTTGCATTCGATGAGCACGGAGTGGCAGGCTCGCTTCCATCCGATGGCGTCGGGCATTTCGCCGCTGAGGCAGGCTTGCTCGGAGAGAATCACTCCGCATCGATAAGCTCGCAACCATGCGACTGCTTTCTGGACTAATTGCGCGTGGGTCATTGGATAAGTTGTACTCGCTCGCACCCGGAGAAAAAAGTGATTGGTTGGTTTCTGTTGTCAGTTCCCGGTTCTCAGTTCTCAGCTTGTTTGCGAAGAGCTTTCACCATGACCGGGCGGTGGTAGACGGTTTCCAGTAGATGGCGTGCGGCGGCAATGGTTTCGGCTTTGCGATCGCGGGGAGAATAGCCTTGAGCGGCGATTTCAAGAAAGCCGTTTTGCTCGTGGACTTCTAGGCGCTCAATATGGCCGTTCCCATCAGAGTCGAAGGCGTTCGCGAGCCGCAGAATTCCGGCCAGTTGCGCCACGGTTTGGCGCTGCCCCGGCGTTAACCCCGCCATGGTTTTCTGACCCACTCCCGGCAGCGCGCCGCGATGATAACGCGCAACCACACCCGCCATGCGGAGCTTATCTTCGTTCCAACTTAAAGGCGGGGCCAGACGCCGGATGAGGTTGTAGGTGGCTTTGTGATGCCCCTTTTCGTTCTTGGACTGGCCGACGTCGTGCAGCAACGCGGCGACTTCCAGGATGGAACGTTGATCTGCGGGCTCGGATTCCATAGGCCTCTGCCGGAATGGTAAACCGTCATACAACTGAAGCGCCAGGCGGGCGACGTGCATCGAATGTTTGAAGTCAGGATCAAGGAAAGATGCCCACAGTTTGAGGCGGCTTAGCGCTGCTTCTTCGATCTGCTTTCCCTGAGGCAATTCCGCCCGCCACGTTTGCCATAGCGACCCATGGCCCACCATTTTCTCGCGATATTTCCCGATTCTGCGGGCCCGCTCCTCGACGATCCTGGAATGCCAGCGTGCGCGCGTGTCGGCATCCGGAAGCGCTTTTATTCTCCAAGCGGTCGCCCAAAGAACATCGAGGTCGTGAACCTCGCCCAACAGATCCTGCAACTGCTTGAGATCGTCGCTCCAGGCCTCGTGCTGCTGGGGCAGAAAGTTTTCCACGATGTAGCGGAAGCGCTTCAATCCGATACGCAGTTGGTGAAATGCGACTTGCGATCGATTGCGTAAAGCGCGCCGATGTAACTCGTAAGCTTCCGTCCAACGCTCCAGGGCAAGGTGCTTGAACAGCGGGCTTCCCATTCGCATGCGCGCGGCACGGCGGGGCAGCAACGTAATCCATCGCCTCCACTGCTTGCGATCGAACTCCTGTAAGGCCAGGGCGGCTTGCTGTTTGAGTTGTGCTTCCCGGCCAGCAAGAAAGCGCAGAAGCGTGCCAGTTACCGGGTCACCGGGATCGCCTAAGCTGTGTACCCACTCCTCCATCACCTGGGCGTCTCGCAGTTCTCCCAATTGGGAGAAGAGGCGCTTCCCTGCCTTCTTCATCTGCTTCCACGCGGGATTGGGGTCCATGACGAGAAGGCCGTCGGCAATGGAGCGACAGCGACGCAAGGCAACTCGTAGATCGTGGACCGGATCGGCGGCGAGATCCACCCCGGTGCGGTCGCATTCTTCCAGCACGCGTTCCATCCAGAAGGCGAGGCCAGCTTTCTTCGATGCGGTTCTTGCGGCGGCGACAACTAGAGTGGCGGACATGTGTGGTCGGCGGTGACGGGCGACTGATCGTTCCCCGTGAATCATTCTCTCCGTGGGTTTTGGCAGTGGGGATATTGTCGTCGGTTTTCGCCCTATTTTCAATGTCCTACCCAACACGGTTCAGGGCAACGAAACCAGACTTTCACCGAATTCGACTTGAGGGCAGCCCGATACGGCACCATTTCCCCCTTCGGGACCATTACCTCCGTAACATGCATCCACTTACCTTCTGCATTAACCTTATAGCGGAGTTTCAGGAGCCCGTATTTCCACCGCCGCCACAACCAAACGAGAAGACCGGAACGCATCCGCTCGCGCTTTTATTCACAGCCTGAACATCCTGGTGAAGTATGTCAGGCTGTATGGCTTTCAGCACAAGCGCACGGAAGGGCAGTTTGAGGTCACCTGGAACGAACTCCAGCATGGCCTGCCCAAGGATGGCGAGGGTGGATTCCTGCTGGGGGTTTCTGACAACCGGCTGCTTTTGGACGGCGTGGCGCTGGAGTCAGGACAGGCCGAACGCAGTTTTGCCCAGCTCTTGAACGCGGCCGGACTGGCCAGCATTCACTTTTCAAAAGGCGTGACGGTCGACGATTTTGCCCGGCTGATACGGGCCTTTGCCGTGGGCGGCTCCAAAGCGCAGGACGTAGTCAAGCAGATCAAGGAGACGCTGGGGGACAACAAGCATTCCACCATTCGGATCAATGAAGTCAAATTTGTAGCGGCTGATCCAGGCACCGCCGATGTCACCATCGCGGCACAGATTGCTGCGCAGACTCTGGGCCCCGAATTCAAAGATTGGCTGAACGATCCGCAAAAGCTGCTGCAACTCATTGCCGCGGCGGAAGGCTCACGAGCCGGCGGTGGAGAGGGTGGCGCACCCATTGGCAGCGTGCCGAATGTAGGCAGCGGCCAACCGGTCGGGGGCACTGCGACTGAGGGCGGAACCTGGGCGGGTGGAGTCGTGCCGCTTCAGGAAGAAGAGGTCATTCAAGCCATCCGGCTGCTGACCAAGTTCGGAGTAGTCAGCGCCGACCCCAGCGCCAAGCCCGAATTGCTCCAGACCGAACTCGCCCAGGCAGATCCCAATACCAAGCTCAATCTACAACAGCTGTTGGCAAGCCTGGCGGCCAAGAATCCCGGCGAAGCCAACGATACGCCGCTTTTGATGAAAGCGGCTGAGCACATGGCGATTCGCTTCGCCATGGAGCGCTTCCAAAAGGGAGACATCAAGGTCAACGCCGTTCACCAGATGCTGGAGCACATGAGCCGGCAGATGGACACCTTGCGGCAGATCTTGAAAGTGCACGAAGACAAGATGAGCAAGGCGGGGATTCTGGTTGAGTCCCACGCCGACATTCTGGACCGAATGTTCTGGGCAGAAGTGCCGGAGGCCGGCAAGAAGAGCGTGTTGCTCTCGGGTGAAGCGCCCTGCGTGCCCCCACGAAATATCCGCCAGTTCATCGAAGTTTTGCTGGAGCGCGGAGACCAGGAAAGTGCCACTGCGGTTCTGCAGAATTATGCAGATTGTCTTACCGCCAAAGATCCGGAACCTCGGCGCAAAGCGGCCATCGGATTAAGCCAGTTAGCCGACCTGTTTGCCGCTCCCGGTATCGATTTAATCGGGCCCGTGGTTCACAAGATTGGCGAAGCTCTGGTCCGGGATCCGGACCCGGAAGTGCAAAGCCTGCTCAGCGCGGCCTTTGTGCGCCTCAGTTCAGAAGCCGGCAACCGCAAACAGTTCAAGGCCTTGAGCGAGGTTTGCGGCGCTATTGAGGGCGTAGCCAGGCAGCGCCCGGCCATGGCCAACGAGTTGCGCCCGCGTATTGGAGTGGAGAATCGCCTGCCCGAGTTTATCGAAGAGGCGTTGCGGCTGCCCCAAGTTCCTCCCGACTTAATCCTCGTGCTGCGTCGCACTTCGCAAGCCGCCGTCGAACACCTCGCCGACCGGTTCTTCCGCTGCATGCGGCGTGAAGAATGCGATCGCATGGTGGACATCGCGAACGAACTGGGGCCCACGGGTTTGCAAATAGCGCGGGAGATGTTGCGCACCGGGCCGGTCCGTCAGGCAGCGTCAGTGGTGGGACTCTTAAGCCGCCTGGACGTGCCCACGCTGCTGGAATTGTTGCCCATCCGCCTGCCCGAATGGAACCGCTTCTATCACGATATCGTGGTGCGCCAGATCGCTTACGGCGCGGCTCCAGACCGCGGCCGCACTCTGCTGGAAATTCTGGAGCACCTGGATGCCATGGTTCTGCCTCAAGCCATCGATGAGATTGGCATGAGCGGTGACCGCACCACGGTGCCGCCGCTCATGGTGATGGCGGAAGCTGGCGAAGCCCAAGGGCGTTCGGCCATCATCCAGATCAAAGCGGTGGAGTCGTTGGGACGACTGCGCGAGCCCGAATCGATTTCCGTTCTGCGCAATCTGCTCGAGACTAAGAAGATGTGGAAGTGGGCGAATCATCGCGAGCTGCGCATCGCAGCCGCGCAAGCGCTGGCCAAGATCGATCCGCGCTACGCCAGCCAGGTCATGACGGACAGCGGATTGGCGCCGGGCGAACTGGCGATTGCGCCATTGGATGCCGCTCCAGCGTGCCCATGGGTGCGGCAGCGGCGCTACGAACGAATCGTTTTGCGAAAATCGCTCTCGGCCATCATCAGCAGTTCGTGGGGAAGATCCAGCATCTCGCTTCGCGAGCTGAGTTTAGGCGGCGGGATGGGCACGAAGGAAGACAACCTCCGCGTCGGCTCGGAAGCCAGCATCGATATTTCGACCGGCGTCCGCCACATTCGCGGGCAGGTTCTACTGCGTCGCGCCCGCGTGAATGAAGTTGGTTTTGAAATTGTGAACACGGACATGGAAAGCCGGCTGCGATTGCGCAATGTGCTGATGGAGGCGGTGGAGCGCGCCCCAGAAGTGAAAAACAACGAATGGAGAGGCGACCGTAAGGTCTGACGTTTCTGACCTGGCAACAAAAAAGCCCCCGCTCCGCCGAGCCGGGGCTTTTTCATTTTTCCCAAAAGCTTCTACTTCACTTTCGCAAAGATGATCACCAGCGTATACAGTGCCAAAGACTCGATCAGAGCCAGTCCAAGAATCAGCGCCAGCTGAATTCCGGGTCGAGCTGCGGGGTTGCGAGCCAAGCCCTCAGCGGCGGCCGCCGTAGCCTTGCCTTGCGCCAGAGCGCAAATGCCGGAAGCGAACGCCATGGAAAACCCAGCAGCGATTGCGACCCAGTTGACTCCGCCTGCGGCGGCTTCCCCGCCCTGCGCGAATACAGGAACAGCAAAGCACAACAGCGACAGCACCATGAACAGACTACTCAGTTTACGCATCGTGTTTCTCCTCGACTATGAATTACCGCCAGTGGGTGGTTGACGCCATACCTTGCAGACGCCCTCACGCTGAACGGAAACCAGCAACTAGTAGCTGGTAGTTAGGAGCTAGGCGAAAACCTAGCCGCTAGCTACGAACTACGCCTGGCCCCGACCTGTAGAAACGTAGCTTGCTACGTCTCAGATGCGAACAATCTCGCGGTTCGTATCAGGATATGGTTCGTATCAGGATATGGCTTCAGCCATATCGCAAATGCTCCAGAATCGACTCGGCTCCAGCCGTCGCTCTTGGGGCCGTGCATTAGTGAGACGTAGCAAGCTACGTCTCTACAGTGCGACAGCCTAGTGCTCCTCCGCCACCGCTCCAGCCAGATAGACCGTCGTCAGCAAGACGAAAATATATGTTTGCAATAACGACACGCCGATGTGCAATCCCAGAAATGCTATTGGCACCCCGATCGGAACCAGCGAAAAGAACACCAGAGTGACCATGTCGCCAGCAAACATGTTGGCGTAAAGACGGATCGTGAGCGAGAGCATGCGCGCGAAATGACTGATCAGCTCAATGGGTAGCATAAGCCACGATAGCCACCACACCGGGCCCAGAAAATGTTTCAGGTAGCCAATTCCCGCGTGTTTGAATCCCTGAGCTTGGTAATACACAAATGCACAGACTGCTAACCCCAGCGGAACCACCGGCACGGCCGTAGGCGATTCAAAGCCGGGAATTACGCCGATCAGGTTGCAGATCAGAATGAATAAGCCGAGCGCCATCAGAAACGGGGTGAAGCCCTCGCTGTGATGGCCGATGATTTCGTGGCTCTGGCCCTCAACGAATCCGTGAGCGCCCTCAAAGATGTGCTGCAACGCGCCCGGCTTGTCGACAGAAAGCCGCGACCGCACCATCACAAATACGATAACGAGAAACATAAATACCAGAAGCTCCATCGCCACTGAATTGGGGATGGGAGCATCCGGAAATTTTGGTTCAATGTGGAGCATCCGCAGCAGCCCAGCGACTGGGCCGGCGAAAAGTTGATTCAAAAATGCGGTAAACCAGAGTTGTTCGTGCATAGTACAGCCGCTAGCTCTTTGCTTCTAGCTCCTACAATCCTCGCGCCAGAGCGATATAAACTTCGTACGCCGCTTCGCAGGCAATGCCCCCTACGGGCAGGAACAGGCCCGCAAACAGCCCATAAAGACTCGCGGGAGAAACACTGAATATAGCATAGGCGGCGGCAGTCATCAAAAAGTAGCGCACCAGAAATCGAAACACAATTCCGCCACTCGATTGCTTGTAAGCAGTCTGAGTGGCGCGGTCGGCCAAGGCGGACACGACCCGCTCCAGCCAATGAAAGTTGAGGTAGGCAATGGCGCATCCGCACCCAAACCCAAGTGCGATGCGCCAGCCAAAGCGCAACCATCCCACGGCACTGAGAATAAGAGCCAACGCGATCATGAAGCGTGGAATGCGCGCAAGGGCGCCCGAATAAAACGATTCGGCGCGGCTTTCCCCGTCTTCGCTCATGAATTGTTTGAGTCGGAAGTGACGGTCCGGATCAATTCCACGAATCCCGCAACGATGCCGAGAATCAGCCCGGCCAAATACAGCCACGTGGTGTGCAGCCAGTGATCGAGCGCCAGACCGATCAGCCATCCGGCGACGGTCGCAGCGGGGAAGATGAATGCCAACTGGCTATAGTTCGCCAGTTGCACCAACATGCTTTTCTTAGGCGGATCGTTATCGCTGGGAGGCATAGACAACCGGCCCTTTAACCCAAGCCCATCGACCAAGTCACAACACGTATGAAGCGCTCGGGGAAGACGCCGATAACGACGGTGGCAAACGCGGTGATTCCCAACGCCACGCGCATGCCAACGCTGATGGGGAGCCGGCCCTTGTCCATGGCCTCGCTCATGAACATGGCATTGGCAATCCGCATGTAATAGTAGAGTCCGAAAACCGCGTAAAGCACTGCCAGGGACGCCAGGACGTAGTGGCCGCTCTCCATCAGGCTCAGGAAAATAAAATATTTCCCGTAGAAGCCAGCGAGCGGCGGAATGCCCGCGAGCGACAAAAGAAAAATCAGCATCAGAACGGCTTCGGTCGGGGCTCGAGAGAAAAGTCCGGCGATGTCGTCGATTTCGTCGCCGATCACATTCCTCTGCCGCAGCGAGGTCACCACGGCGAACGCGCCCAGGTTCATGAACGTGTAGACCAACAGATAGAGCAAAATGCCCCTGAAGCCATCCAAGAACGCCGGCGCGGGATACTGCACCGAAGCCAGGGCGATCAATCCCAACAGCATGTAACCGACATGGGCGATCGAAGAATAGGCCAGCAGACGCTTGAGATTATTTTGTGTGAGCGCTGCCAAGTTGGCGCCGGTCATGGTGATGATCGAAACAAAAATCAGCAGAGGTACATACACCGTCCGCAGCGGATACAAACCCCACAGGAAGATGCGCAACAACATCGCCCAGGCCGCAGCCTTCACCGCTACCGACATGAATCCGGTGACGCTGGTCGGCGCACCTTCGTAGGCATCCGGCAGCCACTGATGAAAAGGGATGGCGGCAATCTTGAAGAACAGCCCAGTCGCCGTGGTCAGCAGAGCAATCACCGCAATCGGGCTGACATGATTTGCGTTCTGCGCGACCTGTTGCGTAAGGACCTGCCTGATCACAGTCAAGTCTGTGCTGCCGGTGAGGCCGTACAGGAGAGACAATCCATAGGCGAAGATTCCCGACGAAAATGCTCCCAGCAACAAATACTTCAAGGCCGCTTCATTGGAGCGGCGATCGGTGCGAAGGAACCCAACCAGCACGTACGTGGAAATCGCCATCAATTCCAGGCCAATGAAAGTGAGGACGATGTCGAAACTGGAAGCCATGCACATCATGCCGACCACTGAGAACAGGATCAGCGAATAGAACTCGCCATGGTTTTCATGTTCGATCTCGAGATAGCGGACCGACATCAGGATAGAAAGGCCTGCTCCGGCGAGAAACAGGTAATAGAAATAAATGGAGAAGTGGTCGAGCACCATCGAGTGCGCAAAGGCCACTTCGAGCGCACGGCCAGTCTTGGCGGCTTCGAATTGCGCATATTGGATCTTCAGCACTCCAGAGGCGGAAAAAAGCACGCCAATAAACGTGGTCACCGCGTTCGTCCACTTCCACTCCGGCGGGATCAGCAGGTCGATTAGCAGAATGCCCAATGCGAACACCGTAAGCATCACGATGGGAAGGGACAGCAGGTAGTCCGTGCCGGTGAAGTATTGTTGCATGCCAGGCACTTATTTCGTCCCCTTTGCGGCCGGGGCAACGACCGCTGCGGTGTTCGCCGCGAGCGGATCTCGCGTGGGAGCAGATGCATTCACCGCCCCGCTAATTCCCGGGTAATCGGGCCGGACCGTGAGCACCAACTGGTTTACCGGTTGCTGGAGGATCTGGAAGAACGGCTTGGGATAAAGCCCGATCCAGAATGCCATGACAAGCAGCGGCGCAAAAGTCAGGACCTCGCGGGGCGTCAGGTCATGCAACTTCTCATTCTTCGGATTGGTTACGGTTCCGAAAAATACCCGCTGATACAGCCAGAGCAAGTAAGCCGCAGCCAAAATCACACCCGGCACAGCCCACGCCGCCCACTTCCAGTTCTCCATGAACGTGCCCTGGAGGATGGTGAACTCGCCGACGAAGCCATTCAGCAGCGGCAGTCCCATCGACGACAGGAACATGATCATGGTGATCGTGGCGTACAGCGGCATCACGTTCGAGATGCCTC
>Ga0207002_1159_pt1 | contig 11670 bp, 9 predicted proteins | sample Alteio_BWMinCont_88_FD_153473 | JGI IMG/M metagenome (GOLD analysis project Ga0207002, IMG submission 153473) | Enriched cells from forest soil in Barre Woods Harvard Forest LTER site, Petersham, Massachusetts, United States -... | ecosystem: Environmental > Terrestrial > Soil > Temperate forest >...
ATCTGTAACAGGAGGTTCCGTCGTGAAAGCGGATTCATGCAGAGGCTGCTCTTTTCCTTCTCACGCATGAGTAAAATAGTGGCTCTGCGTTCGGGTTTGAATTGCGGACTTCAAGGGGAAGATTTGCTAGGCATTGCCGTCCGGTTGAGCAGCGGACCGGGCAAACGACGCGAGCAAACCTGTCACCCTGAGGTGCGTCAGACAATGTTAATCGAAGGTTCGGAATGACTGTGGGAAAAAAAATTGCACTCTGGTTAATTCTAGCACTCGGGATTTTGGCGACGGTCTCGGGCATTGTCCTTATGCACCGGCAGCAACCAATTACCCTCAAAGGCGCGGTCTTGCGACAGGACAGCGATCCCAATAAGCAGTTGCCCATTGCTGATGTTGAGATCACGGCGTTCAATGGACTGGGTACCGGGGCCTCCAAATCCGATTCGTCGGGTTTCTTCAGCATCACTCTTCCCAAGGGGCTCAGGCGGCGACAACCAGTTACTCTGCAATTCCACCACAATGACTACCAACCTCTGACCTGGAACGACTTTGTGGCGGACAAGATTTACATAGCCCGCATGATGCCAATCCGTCCGGAAACGGAAGCTGAAACTCATCATTCTGAGATCCCGATCTCCCATGCGCGAGTAAGGTATTCGGTGAAGGCTACAACCGAGGCGAATGTGGGAAGCGCTGTGAAAACGTTTCAGATCGTCAATGCTGGAAATACGCCTTGTGCAAAACGGCCTCCCTGCTCACCCGACGGCAAGTGGAAAGCGGCGATCGGCTCCACGTTCCTCGACGCGGGCGAGGGAGACCAGTTCCGCAACGCAAGAGTCTCATGCATTGCCGGTCCGTGTCCCTTCACCAGAATCGAGTTGGAGGGTCCTTCGCAGGACCACCGCCGTTTTAATCTGTCGGTCCGCAATTGGTCCGACACGACGACGTTTCTGTTAGAAGCCGAGGTAGTTCACCCTATGACCGGCGATGTTGTGCGGGAGTCTTATCCGGTGATTTTCGGGCGGGCGTTGAATTTCAGTCTGCCGCCGGCAGCGGAGGGCCCGAGCATTGAAGCAGAGGTCGATGGAGAAGACATTGTCTTCCCGCTCGGACCAAATCTTTTCTTGCGCTGGGCCGCCTGCCACATTGGAGTCGACAAAGACCAATCCACAACCTATCGCTGCGAACTGAAACCCGGGTACCAGTTCCGCTAAGGCGCTGGCAGGCAAAGCAGGGTACGGAGGTACACATGCACGATCCGCCCAATTCTGTAGTTCGAGGAGCGAACCAGAAGGTCGTGATTACTCAAGTTCTCGCCCCAGTTCGCGGATTAACTGCAAGACACTTTCAGCCTGTATAATTACCAGAGGCGTTGTGGGTTCCATGGAGAAGCCGGACAAAACCGACGTCGCGGTCAGATCGGTGCCGTGGTGGCGCTGGGCACTTTTCACTGTCGTCCTATTTTCTCTGACTGCCAGCCTGGCTACTCGCACCTTCCGGCTGACTTTCCCTCACGGCGTCACTATAAAGTCGGGCGCGGCACAGGCAATGCGGCAGCATTTGAACCGCGATGCTGCCCGGTTTGCTCCACCTGCGCGAATCGTCTCAGCTTTGCCAGCGCCTACTTTCTATCCGTATGTAGCCCCTGCGGGGCTGCCTCTGGCTGTTCTTCTGCTTGACCAGAGTCTTTCCAATCGTCCTCCTCCATCCTGCTAACTGCAACATCTGCTCATTGCGTTGGCTCTTGAACCAACCCAGGTTGTTGACTGTGGGGTTTGGTCCATTCACGCGGGCAAACGCGTCCTAAATGGCTCGCGCGGAATTCTTTAGGAGGATGACGTGAATAAACGGTTATCGTTTTTCGGCTTGTTATCCGGAGTAGTATTGACCTGTTTGCCCGCCGACTCGACCCGGGTCGTCGAGCAACCATACGAGGCCGCGACCGTGGTCAGCGTCGATAGGTTTCAGCCCGTCTCAAACTACCTCGGCGAGAACCCTGCCGACGCACCTCTGCGGGCGCGGGAATATTCCTATGACATAGGGATCCGGCTAGCCTGCAACATCTATGTGGGGCGTTACGAATCTGCCATTAACTATCTCCCGTCCGCTTTTGCTCGGAATCAGATTGTGGATGTGCGTCTCCAGAAGCACATCCTGTACGTCAGTCTGCCCGACAGCGATTGGGACGTGAAGATGGGTATCGTGAGTCGTCGCCGTGTAAGGGACGAGTCTTGTGCGGCGCCTTAGCCGGATCTTTGTACCTGCTTGAAGCGTTTGTGGAGCGTCAGCGCTGAAAGTGATCGATCAGATGGTCGAAACAACCGATTCTACAAAAGGAGAAATGAAATGAAGAGTATGAAAACTTTGATCGCAGTGCTGATATTTCTGCTCACCGCTTTGGGAGCAGTTGCGCAACAATCTGACACCCCGCCAGCTGGCGCTAGCGCGGCACCGGTTCGCAACGCATCCACGGTTCGCGGTTGCCTCAACGGTCAACGAGGGAACTACATCCTTATCGAAAACAACACCGGCCTGGTGTATGTGCTGAAGGGTGTAGGCAACAAACTCGACAGCTATCGCAACCGTGAAGTCGAGGTAAAAGGGCGAACCCTGCCTGGAACCATCAAGACGGGAGTGAGTCCGGAAAAAGCGGGCAGCAATCCCGCCGATACGGCACACGGTGTGGATGGGGTTCCATTCCAGGTGGCGGACGTACAGACTGATGTGCGCACGATCTCAAAGCGTTGCAAAGCTGCTGATCAGCAATGATGTCGTCTCAAAGTTGCCGGCAGGCCTCTGGCTCTGGGAAACCGGAGCCCGAGGCCTTCGGCCAACTAGTTCTCGGGTCTACGACTGAGGAAGCTGCTTATGCATAAACGTTCTATCTTGATCGCGATCGGAATTGTGGTGCTGGTCACGTTAGTGGTTGCCGTGGAGTATCGCGTCCGCGACCGCGACTCGGATCCTAAAGCCGCGGAAATCCCGGCGGCTGTGGTTGCAATCGCGAAGCGTGGTGTGCTCTCGAACACGCTTTCCCTGGCCGGTCAATTCCAGCCCTACCAGGAAATCGAAGTGCACGCGAAAGTTTCCGGATACGTGCAACACATCTACGTGGACATTGGCGACCGCGTCCGCGCAGGCCAGACGCTGGCGGTCCTTGAGATCCCGGAACTCGATGCCCAGCTAAAGGGAACGCAAGCCCAGGTGCTTCACAGCCAGGATGAAGTCGTTCGCGCCGAAAACGAAGTCACGCGGGCCGAGTCCGATCATTCCGCTCTTCATGCCGCCTACGCGCGCCTGCAGCAGGCTTCTGCGGCTCGCCCCGGATTGATTGCCGAACAGGAACTCGACGACTCTCGCTCCAAAGATCTTGCCGCCGAAGCCCAGGTCGACGCCGCGAAAGCCGGACTCTCGGCGGCCCGGCAGCAGACTGCGGTGTCAGACGCGGACCGCATGCGGGTAAGTGCACTCGCCAATTATGCCAAGGTCACCGCCCCCCTGAGCGGCGTAATTACGTGGCGCTACGCCGACACTGGCGCGCTCATCCAGGCGGGAACCTCTTCCAACACGCAATCTATGCCGGTGGTGAAACTGGCGCAGAGCGATGTTTTGCGTCTGCGTTTGCCGGTGCCTGAGTCAGCGGTTCCTTATATCCACGTCGGCTCACCGGTCCAGGTCCAAGTCAAGGCGATCGGGCGGACGTTTACCGGGAAGGTCGTACGATTCACGCGTTCGGTCAGCCTCGATACGCGCACCATGGAAACCGAAATCGATGTCGGCAATGCAGACCTCTCGCTCACGCCCGGCATGTACGCCGACACGACGCTTGAGCTCGAGCACAACGCGAATGCGCTTAACATTCCCGTCCAGGCGGTGATTCAGGATGCGAACAAGCGTTACGTCCTGGTCGTGGACGATCAGGATCGCGTGCGCCGAAGAGAAGTTGAGTTAGGAGAGCAAACCTCCGGCCGGGCCGAGATCTTGGGCGGTCTTTCGGAGAAGGAGCGGGTGATTACCGGCGGCCAGTCAAACTACCAGGTCGGTGAAGTAGTGAAGCCCGGACTCGAAAACGAATCGGCCGGCGACGGCGAAAATCAGGCGGGAGAGCAAAAGTAATGCCCAGATTCGCTCTCAAATACCCGTTCTTCATCATTATGCTTTGCCTTGTGATCGCGGTGGTTGGCGTAACCACAGTCGTTCGGATGCCGGTGGATCTATTCCCGCAGATCAAGATTCCGGTGGTGGTGGTCGCGACCTTCTATTCCGGAATGCCGCCCGAACAAATCGAAGCCGACATCACCGACACCTTCGAGCGATTCTTCACCCTCGGAAGCAACATCGACCACATCGAATCCCGCTCCCTGACCGGCGTCAGCCTGATCAAGATTTATTTCAAGCCCGGGACCGATGGCAATGCTGCCCTCAGCAACATCTCGAACCTGGCAATGGCGGACCTTCGCCGTCTCCCGCCCGGAACTTTGCCCCCCGTAGTGTTGAAGTTCGATGCCTCAAGCCTTCCCGTATGCCTGGTGACGCTGAAAGGGCAAGGCCTGGACGAGACTCGCCTCAAAGATCTGGCGCAATTCCAGGTTCGTAATCAGATCGCCAATGTCTCCGGCGCTTCCGTGCCTCAACCCTTCGGCGGACGGTATCGCCAGATCATGGTCTACGTCGATCCGGTCAAGTTAGAGGCGCACCAACTCAGCCTGATGGACGTAGTTCACGCGGTGAACGATTCGAACCTGATTCTTCCCGCCGGAGACGTGCGCATCGGGCCGAAAGATTACAACATCTATGCCAACGCGCAACTGCCCAACGCCGAGGAGATCAACCGCATACCGCTGAAAACGGTCGGGAACGCGTCCGTGATGGTCGCCGACGTGGGCGAGGCCAAAGATTCGGGCACGATTCAGACCAACATTGTTCGCATCGACGGACAGCAGTCGGTTTACATTCCTGTGCTGAAGCAAGGCGGCGACAGCAACACCATCACGATTGTGAAGGGTATCAAGGCGGCGATTAGGGATTTGGTGGACATTCCAAAATCGCTCAAGACGGCGGTTGTTTTTGATCAATCCCTCTTCGTCAAGAGTGCCATCAAGAATGTGTTGAAGGAAGGCGGAATTGGCCTCCTTCTGACTGGCATGATGATTCTCGTTTTCCTGGGAAGTCCGCGCGCCACGTTTGCGGTGCTCCTCTCCATCCCCTTATCTGCGCTCACTTGCTTCTTGATCATGAACGCCATGGGCGGATCGATCAACGTTATGTTGCTGAGCGGTCTGGCGCTCGCCTTTTCCCGCCTGATCGACGACTCGGTCGTCGTGCTGGAGAACATCTTCCGCTACATGGAAATCGGGGAAACGCCTAGAGTGGCGGCAGAAAAAGGAGGGATGGAAGTCTCGCTGGCCGTTCTGGCTGCAACCTCTACCACATCCATTGTGTTTTTCCCCGTGACTTTCTTCTACGGCGTCAGCCGATACCTTTTCATAGATCTGGCTCTGGGAGTGGTTCTTTCCATCTTTGCCTCTTACATCTTCGCCATGACTGTAGTTCCGCTGTACTGCGCGAACTTCATCCACCTCGAAGACGTCGAGGAAGAAATCGAACACGAGTCAGAGAAAAAGCCTTCTGCGCAATTTTTCTTTAAGAGATTCCTTGCCTGGTTCAATCAGCATTTTCACAAACTCCTGGAGCTTTACGAGCAATGGGTGACTCGCGCCCTGGTGCGACCTCGCAGAACCGTAGCCTTCATTCTCGTAGGAATAGCCGTGGTCCTGATTGGAGTTTTCCCGTTCGTCGGAACGGCGTATTTCCCTCGCACCGATCCCGGCCAGTTCGTGATCAATGTCAAGGCCCCGAGCGGCTCACGCCTTGAGGTAAGCAATCAATACATCGCCCGCGTCGAACAAGATATTCGTCAAGTGATCGCTCCCCACGATCTCGACATGATCGTTTCCAATATCGGGATCACGCCCGATTTGTCCGCGATGTACACCAGCAACTCTTCGATGGACACGGCGTTTGTGCAGGTGAGCCTGCACGAAGACCACTCGATCGGGAGCTACGAGTACATGCGCCGCGTGCGCCGCAGACTGTCGGAAGATCTGCCGGAACTCAACACATATTTCCAAGCCGGCGGGTTGGTTGATTCCGTGATCAACCTGGGCTTGCCGGCTCCGATCGATATCCAGGTCCGAGGCAACGACCTGAACCGCGCCTTTGAAATCGCCACGGACATTGCCGGACAGATTCGCAAGCAAAAAGGTGTGAGCAGCGTTCTGATCCCGCAGGATCTGCTTTATCCCGGACTGCAACTCAACATTGACCGCGAACGTGCCAGCCTGATCGGGCTTTCGCCCAAGCAGGTCGTGGACAATGTCATTACCGCGCTCACCTCCAACGGCATGATCGAACCGAGCTATTGGATTGACCCGAAGACTGGCAACAACTACATGCTCACGGTGCAGTATTTCGACAAGCAGATTCAGAACATGAGCATGGAAGATTTCAAGCAGATTCCGCTGCACGCCGCCAATATCTCGAACTACACGCCACTACAGTCGGTGGCTGATATCAAACCCATCAACACCCCGACGGAAGTCGACCACTACCAACTGCAGCGCGTGATCGATATCTATGTGATGCCGTCGACGGAAGCCTTAGGCGGGGTCCAGCATGAAGTCAACGACGTCATCGGGCGCCTGCACTTGCCGGACAACATGCGGGTCCGGGTGCTTGGCTCCGTGGTCGGAATGCAGGAATCGTTCACGCGCTTTTCCGTGGGACTCGTGCTGGCGATCTTGCTGGTCTATCTGATCCTGATGTCCCAGTTCACATCTTTTATCGATCCTCTGATTATCCTGATGGCGATTCCTCCGGGACTGGCAGGAGTTGTCCTGACTCTCTGGCTCACGCACAGCACTTTCAACATTATGTCGTTGATGGGCGTCATTATGATGACCGGGATCGTTGTGTCCAACAGCATTCTGATCGTCGAATTTGCTCGCCAGTTGCGCAAGGAAGATTTCTCACTGCAAGCAGCTCTAGTCCGGGCCTGCAAGATTCGCTTGCGGCCCATCCTTATGACATCGCTGGCAACCTTGTTAGGCATGCTGCCGATGGCGCTGGGCATCGAGACCGGCAGCGAACAGTACGCTCCCCTGGCCCGCGCCGTAATTGGTGGACTGGCGGTTTCGGTCGTGGTCACGATCTTCCTTGTGCCGGCGGTTTATCTCATCGTTCACGGTAAGGAAGAAAATAACCGGGAGGAACAGTCCGCATGAAGTGGAGACGGATTTGTCTGCTCACTGTTGTTTCGGTAGCGACGCTAGGCTTCGCTCAATCAACGATCGTTTTGCAAAACCCAACCGACGCTCCATTGGGCTCCTATGCTCCGCCTGCGGCCACTCAAACCGGGCCGCAGCAAACCTCATCGACTCCGATCCACCTCTCCCTGAAAGACGCTGAAGCCATCGCGCTGAAAAACAATCCAGCAATTTCCGTGGGGCGGCTGAACGCACTGGCTTCGCAACAAGTTACGCGGGAAGTACGTTCGAATCTCTGGCCGCAAGCCTACGCGAGCTTGACCGGAGTCGATGCACTGAACAACAGCCGAATCACCGCCAGAGCCCTGAACAACCCGATCATCTATACGCGAGCGGCGGGTGGTGCAACGATAACTCAATTGATCACGGACTTCGGATACACCACAAACCTGGCAGCCAGCGCCGGCCTGCGGGCAAAGGCTGAGGAGCAAAACGCGATTGCAACTAAAGAAGATATTCTGCTGGCGGTCGATGAGGCTTTCTACAACGCCTTGCAGAGCCACGCCGTTCTGCGGGTGGCAGAGCAGACCGTCGCTGCGCGGCAGTTGTTGTCCGACCAGGTTTCTGCACTCACGAAGAGCAAATTGAAATCGGATCTCGACCTGAGCTTCGCCAATGTGAACCTGGCTCAGGCTAAGCTGCTGTATCTGGATGCGTTGAACAACGACAAGGCTTCCATGGCAGGCTTGTCTGCGATTCTGGGATATCCCACCGTCGAAGGCTTCGAAGTCGTGAATGACACTGAACCGCTAAACCCACCGCCAGCCGACGTGGATCCTCTGATCGCCGAAGCTTTTGCCAAGCGTCCCGAGATTCTCTCGCTGGAATTTCAAGCCGAGTCCGCGGAGAAGTTGCACAAAGCCGAGCATGACCAGTTGTATCCGACGATAAGCGCCCTCGGCGCTTTTGGAGATTCTCCGGTTCGCGATGATCGCGTCTATGGGCCGTACGCTGCCGTAGGAGTGAATGTTCAGATTCCAGTCTTCAACGGATTTCTCTATTCCGCAAAGTCGCGCGAAGCAGACTTGCGAGCCCAGGCCGAGCGGCTACGACTGAGCGATCTTCGAAATCGCATCTCGCGTGATGTACGCACCAGTTGGCTGGCCGCGAGCACGGCATTCGACCGCGTGAACGTGAGTGAGCAGTTGCTGGCGCAGGCAAACCTGGCGCTCGATCTTGCGCAGACGCGGTACAAGCTGGGACTAAGTTCGATCGTCGAATTAAGTCAGGCCCAACTCCAGCAAACCCAGGCCGAGATTGGAAACGCCCAAGCGGGATACGAGTACCGGCTAGCATTGTCGGTGTTGCACTATCAAACTGCGGGACTCTGAATCGTGTAACCCGATTGTCATTCCGAGCGAAGCGAGGAATCTGCTGTTGCTTGGAACCGCACGAATGCAGATTCCTCCCGCCAAGAGGCAGCCCTCGGAACGACGATGCCCGCATGTGCTCGCCATCAAAACCAATCCGGAAAAACCAACTCGACCAGCCCGGGAACCCAGTACGAATAAAATCGCTCATCGCAGATTTTGTACTTTCCATACTTCTTCCGGGCATAGTTGCCCCAGTGCGGCCGGGTGCCGTCGAGGTCGGTAAAGCCGTACTCCCGGGCAAGCGCCCAGGAACTGAAAACGCGTCCGCTTTTCCTCTTCACTTTCGGATCTGCCGCCAGCGCCACCACCGCCCGACCGATGTACCGCGGCGATTCTGAAACCATGAAATCGGCAGGTGCGTCGTTCTGGTCTGCGCTGTTCTCGTTGATCTTCCGGTTCGCGGCGTCTTTCCAATTAGCCTCGCTGACTCCAAAATGATCGAGTACCGCTTCCGATCGCAAAAAACCTGGAGTCAACGCCACCGAAACAATTTCCCGCTTGCGCAGTTCGCGGGCCATAGCGAAGGCCAGCCGTATGACCGAAATCTTCACCAGGTCGTAGAAAATGTTACCGCGGTAGTAAAAAGCATCGCCATCGGTGATCTCTAAAATAATTCCTCCCCGTCGACCCAGCATCAGAGGAACGGCGTAGTGCGCAGTGATGATGTGAGAATGGATCGCCTGTTTCAACAAACCCAAGCCGTTCTCAAGGTTGACCTTCCAGAACGGTTTTCCCCACTCCGTTAGAGGATCTCCGCCCCACACGTCATTGACGAGAATGTCCAGGCCTTTGTGTCGGCGCTTGATGGCAGCAACGAGTTTTTTCACTTCCGCGGGCTCGGTGTGGTCGACCCTCATCGCTATCCCACGTCCGCCGGCCGCAGTAACGAGTTCAGCGGTTTCTTCGATCGTTTCGAGCCGGCCGGGGGTCGCGGGCCGTCGCCTTGTACTGCGGCCAGTGCAGTAAACCGTGGCACCAGCCTCGCCCAGAGCGACGGCGATTCCTCTGCCGGCTCCCCGGGTTGCTCCGGCCACCAGCGCGATCTTGCCTTGCAATAGTTTCTTCGCCATTTCCGACCACCTCGGTACAAATCGTTAAGCTCGCTCACGCCTGCCCGGAAAGTAGTCCCTCGACCAATGCCGCCCACTCCGCGTCAAGCGCAGGTCGGTAAAAGCCGCGCCCAGCGCGCTCGTACCAGTAATTGGCGTTTGAGGCAGCGCCCTCCTTGCGGTGTAGATAAGCATGGACAGCCATGCCATCCACGCTTTCCAATTCGTCAACCAGTGCGTGAGCGCGGGACCAATCTCCTTTTGCATCCCACCAAAGCGCCGCCAAAGGCGCGGGCAGACCTGTGCGCGGCGCCTCTTCTGCAACCAATGCTCTGAATTCCTCGGAGTTCATCTTTCCCTCACGGCTCTGGGGGCAGGCTTCAAGCCATATGGTAGGACCTGGCTTCAGAACCTCAATACTAAACGGTCATTCAGTAATGTCAAGTGGAAACTAAACAGCCGTTCAGTTATTCTTGTCTTGCGCCACGTGCCCTGTCAAAAATGACGCCTCGTCCCCGCGAAACCTCCGACGCAGAAATTCTGGCAGCCGCCGCCCGCGTCATGCAGCGTGTCAGCCCCGTCGATCTCACGCTCGCCGACGTTGCCGAGGAAGCCGGAGTTCATCCCGCCACGATCATCCAGCGCTTCGGCACCAAGCGCGAGTTGCTGCTGGCCAATTGCAAAGCGTGGACGGCGGATGTCGCTGGACAATTCGCCGAGGCCCGCGCGAAGTACCGCTCGCCGCTTAAGACTCTCATTGAGCACTCTGTGGAATGCACGGGGTTCGCTTCGACTCCCGAGTCCATGGCCAATAGTCTCGCTTACCTTCAAATCGACCTTACCGACCCTGAATTTCACGCGGTCCTTCTTGCACAGTACATGACCATGCGCGCCGAGACCAAGAAACTACTGGACCACGCCGTCGCTGCCCGCGAACTGAAACCCTGCGACACCGCCGCGCTCGCACGTCTGGTCCAGCAAGTCAACGCAGGGGCCATGCTCGACTGGGCCGTCTACCGCAAAGGTCCGCTGGCCGCATGGACTCGCCGCTCCGTCGAAGCCCTGCTCGCCCCCTATCGATCAGGAAGATACCGCAAATCGCGATGGGCGTGATGTTAATATGCGCCAGGCGGACCCCGACACTCCCCGTTGATCCCATGACTTTTCCGACGCCTCCAGTGGCTCGGGTACAATAATCTGATTCGCACAAGAGAGTAGGCGGTGGAGGAGAATGTCCGAGGCCTGGAAAAAGTGGGAAGGCCAAGTCGTTAACGAAGAGTTTCCGTTGCTGCGCTATCTGGGCGGCTCGGAGCAGAGTGCCGTTTTTCTGACCAGGCGCACGGATCGCGAGCCCCAGGAAGTCGCGATCAAACTGATTCTGGCCAGCGCGGAGAATCCCGAATTGCAAGTGTCCTGGTGGGAACTCGCTGCGAAACTGTCTCATCCGCACCTGCTTCGCCTTTTTCAAAGGGGCCACTGCCAAATCGACGGCACGAACCTGCTTTACGTAGTAACCGAATACGCCGAAGAGAGTCTGTCGCAGATTCTCCCCTATCGGGCGCTCACGTTAGCAGAAGCCAGAGAAACCCTGCAACCCCTGCTCGATGCGCTGGCCTACATTCATGCCAAAGGTTTCGTGCACGGACACATCAAGCCAGCAAACATCGTGGCGGTTGGCGATCAAATAAAGATTTCGAGTGATGGACTCTGTGGAGCGGGCGAATCGAGTAAAGTTCTGCGCACGCCGGGCATCTACGCGGCGCCGGAGATCGCGGACGGAGGAGGCGTGTCGCCGGCCTCGGACATTTGGTCATTGGGCATGACGCTGGTGGAAGTCCTGACTCAGCGCCCGCCGATCTGGGAGGAGACAGAACAGCCAGAGTTGGTATTGCCCGAGACTTTGCCAGAGCCATTCTTCGATATCGCGAG
>Ga0207002_1163_pt1 | contig 11542 bp, 10 predicted proteins | sample Alteio_BWMinCont_88_FD_153473 | JGI IMG/M metagenome (GOLD analysis project Ga0207002, IMG submission 153473) | Enriched cells from forest soil in Barre Woods Harvard Forest LTER site, Petersham, Massachusetts, United States -... | ecosystem: Environmental > Terrestrial > Soil > Temperate forest >...
TAAAGTAGTATAAGGTTCGGGAATATGACCAAAAGCTAAAAATCTAACCGGCCATTTTTGATCCTGATCATTTGCGATCCCGGCAATTTTTAATGCTTTTGTTTCTGATGCAAAACTTAAAGCCCCTTTTTCAATATGATAGTAAAGCGGTTTTACACCTGCAGTATCACGCACTAAATAAGTTACAGCATTTACGGTGTCATATAAAGCAAAAGCAAACATGCCGCGAAATTTTGAAAATGCTGCTGTTCCCCAATGTAAATAAGCATTTAAAATAACCTCGGTATCCGTATTGGAATGAAATTTTGCGCCTGTCTTTAGTAGTAGTAGTTTTAACTCCCTGTAGTTGTAAATTTCACCATTAAAGGTGATCCACACTTTTTGCTGAATATCAGCCATTGGCTGATGCCCATTGCTGCTTAGGTCAATAATTGATAACCTGCGGTTCCCAAAAGCCAGGCAGGCTTTTTCATCAATAAATATACCTTCATCATCAGGGCCACCATGTTTCAGGACCTTGCACATTATGCTAACCTTTTCACCAATTTCATTCGGTGATAGCTTGTTTGATATTATTCCTGCTATCCTGCACATATCTACAGTATATTCATAGCTTCGCCCTGTAAGTCACACTATATAAATATAACTTATTTATTATCAATATATTAGATTCGTATACTAACTTAAATATAATAGCATTAAATTATAATAAAAAACGCCATTCGGTATATAAAAAACTAAAATATTCACGCTAAAACCTGCCGATCAATGAGGCTGCAATATGTATAATTATTGAATACCCCAGGTTTTCGAGCCTTAAGGCAAGTTGTTTCTGGGATCGATAGGATATGATCTCGCCTAAAAGGCCTTTTAGCGGTCCGGCTTTAATCATAACTTTTTCACCTGGTTGCAGGTCCTCTTCGGTGATTTCCAATTCAAAAGGACTTGCCATCACCAGTTTAAGGTCATCAATTTGTCTTTGTGGCATCGACGCAATTTTGCCCGAGAAATATATAAACCGCGATACGCCTTTTGTCATCAGCACTTCCGTTTGCTGATGTTCTTTAATATGCACAAATAAGTATGATTTAATAAAAGGTTCTTCCACCCATTTCTTTCGGTCACTCCATTGTTTGAGTTGCCGGTGTAACGGCAAATAGGTTTCAAGCCCTTTATTTGTTAATGCCTGGCAGGCTTTTTTTTCGGCACGCGGGCGTATGTAAACCGGATACCATTGGATGGCATCAATATTGGATCTTGAAACCATAATTTACGTGCAACATATTATCTTTTGAACAAACGCCTGACATCCCACCATTTTTTTTCTTTTTCATCAATATAATAACCAGAACTGGCATATCCGCTATAGTCAGAGTAATAGTAGTACCTGGCGCCATAATTTTCTCCTGTAAATTTGGTTGTATAGTACCTTGAATGTAATAGGTCTTCAGCAAAAGCGTTCAAGACTATCACAGTATTATCCAAATGATATTCCAGGGCAATACGCTGCGGAATTGTAGCAGCGTAAAATTTTGACTTTCCGGAGCGTATTACAAAAAGATTAATATCACTCATTCTTAACAACGGTATTGCGTCTGAAACCAGCCCTATTGGTGCAGTGTCGATCATAATAATATCGTAACTTAATTTGAGCTGTTCCATTAACACGGTCATCCTGTTTGAATATAATAGTTCAGACGGATTAGGCGGTACCGGGCCGGAGATAATAAAATCGAGATTTTTTTGATTTGAATGATTAATAATATCGCCTGCTTCACATTGGTGGGACAAGTAATTGCTTAAACCAATATCATTTGGCACATGAAAGGTTTTATGCAATTTTGAACGCCGAAGGTCGGCTGCAATTAATATCACCTTTTTATCAATAAGCGATAATGTGCTTGTTAAGTTAACGGCCACGAATGATTTCCCCTCTCCCGCTACTTCCGATGTTATGCAAATAATCTTGCTTTTTTTTTCTGAGGCAAGGAAGTTTAAATTTGTACGGACCGAGCGCACTGATTCGGCAAAGATAGATTTAGGCTTTCTGATGGCTAATATTTGCGAACTAAACTCATCAATTTCTTCAGGGAATTTTCGTATTACCCCAATAATAGGGATTGTAGTAAGACTTTCAATGGTTTCTTTATCGTAAATATAGGGATTTAATATCCTGATAAGGACAATTACACCTAAACCTATAACCATACCCAAAATTATCGCTAAACGATGAATTCCATGCTCGTCAGGAGATACAGGGCTGTTGTTAGGCTGGGCCAGGTCAATAATTGTTGCACCAGGCAATATTCCGGCACTGCTGATCTGCGCGTCTAATTTTTTTTCTGATAAAAAGGAATAAACTTTATCATTGATCTCAAAATCACGCTTTAAGCTAACCATATCGCGCTCGGTAGCCGGCATTTCTGCAATTTGCTGATTTATCGGGGCAAGCTGTGCATCTAAAAACTTCATTTTGTTTTCAATCAGTGCGATTGACGAGTTAAGGCTATTTAATGCATTATTTTTAATTTGTAATATCTGCTGGTTTATATCCTGTATCGGTTGGGAATTATTATTATATGTTTTTAGCAAGGAATTTTTTTCTACGAGTAAACTATTAAGACTATTAAGAAAATCACCTAATTGACTGTCAATCATGCCCCCTATGTTAAAATTAAGATCAGCGTTATCTTTTCCCTTAATTATTTCCTCCTTAAGCTGGTCAATGGCTAGAAGCTGGATGTTTAATACCGAACGCTGCTCCTCGATGTCTTTTGCTTTACCAATAGCCATATCTGATGCTGCGCTCACATCCATCAATTTTTTACTTTGCCGATACTGAGCTATGGAGTTTTCTGATCCTTTAACTTCGCCTGAAAGGATATCTAATTGCTTGTCAATAAAATCAATCATTTGTGAAGCCGAAAGTGTTCTCTGGTTGCGATCATAATTCAGGTATTCTTTCATGATAGCATTTAACACATCGGCAGCAAATTGCGGGTTTGAGTCAATTTCCTGCAATGATATAATACTTGAGTTTTTGGCAGTTTCGCTGGTACGTAATCCCCCCCTTACCCTTCCAATAAAATCTTCGGCCGAATTAACTATAAATAAATAAGCTGCGGATTTTGGCAGATCTCCCGGATATTTTATGCTGAAAGAAGTTGGGCCAATTGTAAATGGCACATTATATTTATATATATTTACTATATCTTTTCCAGAATTTTTATAGCTTATGCTAAAAGTACTTTTATCAATTGGCCTAAAAGTGATCAGGTCATGAAAAAAATTTAAAGAATCAAATTTTACAAGTTGAACATCAAGCGGCTTTCGGGGATATATTTCGCTTGTACGGTTAATGACACGGCCTACAACATAAAAACTAATCCGGTAGTCAAGGTGCCTTATAGCATTTAACAAAAGCGGGGTGCTTTGCAATACAATTGTTTCGCTTTGTATTCTGCTGGATGAGCTCCCCTGGCTCACGCCTGTTGTTAAGCCACCTAAATCCGGCAATTCAGATTTTTTTTCCTCAAACTTCATTGTGCCCGATGTGGCATACGTTTTTGGGGTATACCATAAATAAACATTGCCAATGATCATACAAATAATAAGTGATCCTGCTATCCAATACCATCGGCTTAAGAATATTTTTACGATCTTAAAATAATCAATCTCCTGGTTCGGCAGTTTATGCTGTATCTTATCGGTTTCTTCCATTTACCTATGGATAAGCGTATAAAGAATTAAGAATGTATTAAATAAAATTAAAACAGGTTGAAATACAGTCGAAAAGTTTTGCAAATTATCACTCCGCGCGGCCCGTCTATTTTGGGCAACATAAATTATGTCGCCACTGTGAAGTATTGTACGTGGATCATTTATTGACCGTATATCACTAAGATCAATTTGGATTACCTCAGAGTCTTTCCCGGTTCCTCTTATAATTTTAATGTTTTTCTCATTTGCCCTTTCTGTAAGGCCCCCCGCTTCACCAATTAGTTCAACTAAAGTTGTTTTATCTTTTGTTAATATATGATCCCCCGCGCTTCTTACCTCACCAAATATTGTCACTTTCAGATTAACTATTTTCAAATCAATAATCGGGTCCTTAAGTAAACTTTTACGATAGAGGTCTTCGATCAATTTTTGCGCTTCGACCCTTGTAAGCCCCGCAACCGGTATACGGCCCAGGGCAGGCAAAGCAACTGTTCCATCCTCTTCAACCTGGAACGTTTGCCCCTGCGAGGCATTGCCGCCTGCAGTATTAGCATTAACAGGTGCATCATTAACAATATATTTGATATCCTGCAGGTTCCTGATCTGCAATAGATCCTGGGATTTTATATGATACTGGTTAACAACGACAGGATTTTCTTGTACTGAAGTGTCGGATGTGGATTTTTTTTCTTGAAAAAGGGTTTGGTACTGCTTGTCAGAGCACGATGCACAAATAAAAATTACCGCTAAAATTATGTATAAAAAAATTAATCGACGCATATATACATCAGTTCCGTTGCCGTTTATTTTAATTAGGTAACAATGTCAAATTTACATAATTTTACGAGTATAAACAGTTTATTGTTTCTTTAGCGTGCAGGATTTAAAAATTTCTTTGATAACTGTCTGTTTCAACGCCGAAAACACCATTAATCAATGTATTCAATCAGTTTTTTCTCAAAACTTTAAAAACGTCGAATATATAATTGTCGATGGAGGGTCAACTGATAAAACCGTTGAAATTATTAACCAATACAAGGATAAGATAAACATTTTTTTATCGGAGCCGGATGATGGGATTTATGACGCCATGAATAAGGGCATTAAACTGGCGGGCGGGGATATTATCGGGATGCTTAATGCCGATGATTCCTTTGCTGATAATAATACATTAAGTACAGTAGCTGAAGCATTTAAACAATCAAATGCCAGAATTATTTATGGCGACCTTGATTTTGTAAACTCACATGGTAGTATAGTTCGCAAATGGCGGACCGGACAGTATTCACATGGTTTGTTTAACTGGGGATGGATGCCGCCACACCCTACTTTTTATTGCAAAAGGGAATTATTTCATCAATTTGGCTATTATAGCCTCGAATATGGGACCGCTGCTGACTATGAATTGATGCTAAGATTTATGCACCTCAACAGGATTAATGCGTTTTACATAAAAAAAGTATTAATTGGTATGAAAATTGGAGGAATAAGTAACAAAAGAATTGATAATCGCGTAAAAGGGCTGTTCTTTGATTTGAAGGCTATGCGTAACAATGATATTTTATTTCCCTTAATAACATTAATATTCAAGCCTCTTAGAAAAGTTAATCAATATTTTAGATAAAAAATGTTGATATGTTCAAAAGAATAGACTTACATAATCAACAAATGTTAGCTATTTGCGATACTTGATAATTTTTAATAAGTTTACTATACCCTGATAACTAAATTAAACTAAATGATAGATTTTGTACATAATTATACAATTGTATATTACCTGTTTATAGTAATATTTTCTATCCTGATTACTGCATTTGCAATACCGTCAATTTTACACGTTGCCCGTTTCCGCCATTTATATGATGACCTGGGTCACTTCAGAAAAATGCATGACCATGGAATACCCCGTCTTGGAGGGGTCGCTATTTTTGTAGGTTTCACCATAACTTCGTTGTTATTCTGCATGACAGATAAGTCATTACCCATTAATTATTTGCTCGCCGGATGTATTATGATATTTGCAATGGGGTTAAAGGATGATCTTTCTGGTGTAAATTCAAGCACGAAGTTTATAATACAACTTATTGTTTGTGCGATCCTGGTAATATTGGGGAATATACGCCTCACCGGCATGTATGGCGTATTCGGAATATATGACTTGTCTTATTTTCCCAGTATTGGTTTATCAATTTTAATAATTCTAATGATTGTTAACGCTTTCAATTTAATTGATGGTATTGACGGTTTGGCTGCTACAACCGGTATGGTTGCTAATAGCGCTTTTGGCGCTTTATTCATTTATATCCATCAATATGAACTGGCTGCAGTTTCATTCGCAATGGCCGGGGCAATAATTGGTTTTCTAAGATTTAATATGACGCCCGCTAAAATATTTATGGGCGATACCGGCTCGTTATTAATTGGATTAATTTCGGCTGTAATGGCGTTAAAGTTTATAGAGACTGGCCGGATTGTCAATGGAAAATCGTCAGAAATTTATTGTGTGCCTGCATTAACATTTGCAATTTTGATAGGGCCGATATTTGATACAGCAAGGGTTTTTGTTGTTCGGATAGCAAACGGGGTTTCTCCTTTTACCGCCGATCGTAACCATATTCATCACCGCATGTTAAAACTTGGTTTTAATCATTTGCAAACAACCCTTATTTTAACAAGCGTTAATATTGCTTCCATCGCGATGGTGCTTTTGTTTAAAAATTATGGCAGCTCTATTCTTATCATCATGATTATTTGTGTTTCGCTTGTCTTTAACTGGCTGATCACGTTTTTTATCCGCTCAAAAGAACGCGAAAGTTTGGCGCTTCGCAATTTATTTATTTAGGTTCTTCCCTTAATTTCTTATCAATGATTTTCATTTGCATGTAAATACTGCTTACTGGTAAACCATTGTATATCCCCTTCATCTTAATTTTAATTAGATTTGCAGCTTTATAAACCGCCGCGATGAGGATTGCTGTAAATGGATTTGGCCGCATAGGCCGCATTTTTTTAAGAAATATTTTAAACCGGCCGGGTATATCTGTTGTTGCTATAAATGACCTTACAGATACCCAAACACTTGCTCACCTTTTTAAATATGATTCTGTTCATCGCGGTTTCAAGGGCACAATTGATTTTGATAGAAACAACCTTTATATAAATAATCAAACTATAAAAGTACTGTCAGAGCGTGAGCCGAGTGTTTTACCCTGGAAAGAACTTAATATCGGCCTGGTAATTGAATCGACCGGTAAATTTACGTCAAGGGAAGGTGCATCGGCGCACCTTGAAGCAGGTGCGGGGCAGGTAATCATTTCTGCCCCAGGCACTGATAAAAGCATACCCACTGTTGTGTTAGGTGTAAATGATGCATTGATTGACCTGCAGTCACCAATATTGTCCAATGCGTCGTGCACAACAAACAATGTTGCGGCAATGGTAAAGATACTGGATGATAACTGGGGAATTGTTGATGGTTATATTACCACGGTGCATTCAATGACCGGCGATCAAAACCTGCACGATGCGCCGCATAAAGACCTGCGCAGGGCAAGGGCGGCATCTGCATCTATCATACCAACGACCACGGGGGCAGCCAAAGCCATTACAGCAATTTTCCCGCATCTTGAAGGCCGCCTTGGAGGCGCTGGTATACGTGTGCCTGTTCTTAATGGTTCGCTAACTGATTTTACATGCAGCTTAAAGAAACAACCAACAATTGAATCCATCAATTCAGCATTTAAACAGGCGGCCTGCGGCGCTATGAAAAATATCCTTGAGTACACCGAAGACCCCATTGTATCAACAGACATAATAGGCAATACGCATAGCTGTATTTTCGATTCAAGGCTTACTTCAATTGTTGGCGGCCTGGTAAAAGTAGTTGGCTGGTATGATAATGAAATGGGCTACTCAAGCCGCCTTGCAGACCTGGTTGAAAAGATTAGTGAGTAGTCAGTGGTGAGCAGTGAGCAATCGGTAGAGAATGAAGTTTCAAACCGCCCACTCAAACTGACTACTCACCACCAACCATTCACCGATTTTGTTGTTTGAGTTTAAATTTTAATTATGGAATAAAATAAACAACTATGGGGAAAATCATACACATTTCGGAAAACAAAAACCACATCTGAATAAATGATCAGGTTCATTACAGTTGAAGATACACTGCCCATACGTAATGATATTTTGCGCGAAGGGAAGTTAACCCTCGATGAATGCAGGTTCCCGAATGATAAAATACCAGGCGCATTTCATTTGGGATATTATGACGAGGACGAATTGGTTTGCATCGCATCTTTTCATCCTCAAAATTATGGAGAATTTAACGGTACCGGTTACCAGTTGCGCGGAATGGCTACTATTGAAAAATATCGCGGGAAGGGTTTTGGTAATCAGTTACTCAATTTGGGTATAGTTTACCTTCGCGGGCAAAAAATAAATTACCTGTGGTGCAACGCCAGGAAAAAAGTGCTCCATTTTTATCTGAACATGGGCTTTGAGGTTATTTCGCGCGAATTTGATGTTCCGGTAATTGGGCCGCACGCTGTATTATACCTTAAGATCCAATAATATTTTTATTATTTAAAACACCTTTACAACTTTTGCGTTCGGAATTTAGAATTAATTGCTGAATTTGGCGGCTCAAAAAATTGCTTGCACCAACATTATGAAGACAATAGATCAAATTAGTTTTGCGGGGAAAAAAGCCCTTGTACGTGTGGATTTTAATGTACCTCTGGATAAAGATTACCACATTACCGATGATAACCGCATGACGGCGGCTTTGCCCACCATCCATAAGATTTTAAAAGATGGCGGAGCCGTGATCCTGATGTCGCACCTGGGAAGGCCAAAAGGCGGCCCTGAGGACAAATATTCATTAAAGCACCTGGTACCGCATTTATCAGACTTGCTTGGCCAGCACGTTGAATTTGCTGATGACTGTATAGGGGTTGAAGCTGTTGATAAAGCAAAAGCACTGGGAATGGGCGAAGTGCTTTTATTGGAGAACCTTCGCTTTTATACAGAGGAAGAAAAAGGCGATGCCGCTTTTGCCGAAAAGCTTTCAAAATTAGGGGATATTTATGTGAACGATGCTTTTGGTACGGCACACCGCGCCCATGCTTCAACAGCCGTGATCGCGCAATTTTTTCCTACTGCAAAATTCTTTGGTTACTTGATGGCTGCCGAACTGCTAAATGCCGAAAAAGTATTAAATGATGCCATAAAACCGTTTACTGCAATTATGGGAGGAGCTAAAGTATCAGACAAGATAGAACTGATTGAGCGTTTACTGGATAAGGTGGATAACCTGGTCATCGGCGGCGGGATGGCTTATACCTTTGCAAAAGCACAGGGCGGCAGTATCGGCAAATCGTTGGTTGAAGAAGATAAGCTCGATCTCGCGCTTAGCCTAATAAAAAAAGCAAAGGAAAAACGCGTAAATTTATTATTGCCGACTGATTCGGTTATTGCCGATAATTTCTCCAATGATGCCAATACCGAAATAGCACAAAACGACAGCATTAAAAATGGCTGGATGGGTTTGGATATCGGCCCTGATTCAATTGCAGAATTTACCGAAGTGGTTGAAACATCAAAAACTATTTTATGGAACGGCCCGATGGGTGTTTTTGAAATGCCAAAGTTTGAAGCTGGCACCAAAGCCATTGCCGAAGCCGTGGTTAAAGCAACCGAAAGCGGCGCGTTCTCATTAATTGGCGGCGGCGATTCAGCGGCCGCCGTAGCTAAATTTAATTTAACCGAGGAGGTAAGCTATGTTTCAACCGGCGGCGGTGCATTGCTGGAGTATATGGAAGGTAAGGAGTTGCCGGGGGTAAAGGCGATAAATGAGTAAAAACCTGTAGCAGCCATTTTATTGGGACCCCTGTTTATTGGGGTCTTTTTTATTTTATGTGGCTGAATTTTTTCCATCGCGTATTTTATGATTTAACTGTTAAATGATGTTTCTTTGGAAGATGGATATTACATTAAAGCAGCGTTTTAAGACCTTAAAAGAAAAACTGTTTGCCGATATTACAGAAGTGCCCATAGTTTTGCAGCAATCCTATTTACCGGGCTTGGATGGATTAAGAGGAATATCAATTATTATGGTTATTTCGTCTCACTTAGCTATGTATACGCCGCTTATGGAATATTTCAATGGTGCTATCGGTGTGGAAATATTTTTTGTAATAAGTGGGTTTTTAATTACATCGCTTTTGCTTAAAGAAAAAGTTAAACGTGGAACAGTTTCATTTAAAAATTTCTATATCCGGAGAATATTAAGGATAGTGCCTGTTGCATACTTGTTCCTGCTGGTATTAATGATGCTTAATACCAGGCTTCAGTTAGGTATATCTCTTAAAAGTTTTATAGCTTCATTTTTATATATTAGAAACGTACCATTTAAGAACACCTATGATTGGTATACAAGTCATTTTTGGTCACTATCTGTAGAAGAACAATTTTATATTAGCTTCCCATTTTTTATAGTTGCAAAAACTAATAAATTTATAATCGGCGCTGCTGTAATAATTTTGACAGTTCCCCTTTTAGTTATATTAGGTTTCAATAACGTTTGGATATTTTATTCAAATCACATTGTTCATGTTGTAACCTTTATCATCATAGTTTTATTAGGAAAGGGGACGACAAGCATCCTTGTCGGTTCTCTTTATGCAATTCTTTTGTTTAAGAAAGTTATTGTAATTGATAAATTAAGAAGCAATTATTTTGTCAGCTTTGGCTTCCTTATTTTTAGTTTTTTAGTTTTAATGAGAATATCATATCTGCATACAGAATACCTTTCAGTTATTTTATTCCCGGTTATTATCGGCTATGTAATCCTGCTTAATTTAAAGGAGAAAAACCTATTACGATATTTTTTAGACAGTGCTTTATTGACCAAAATTGGTGTTCTTTCTTACAGTTTATACATTTGGCAACAATTGTTTACTACTACGCAGAAATGGAATTTGTTTAAATACTCGGATACGATGGTGGTTAGGGTTTTTCTATTATTTCTTGTTTCTTTCATTTCTTATTATTTCTTCGAAAAGTTTTTTTTGAGATACAAAGCTAAGTTTAAATATAGTTGATACTTAAAAATGACGCCTGAAACAGCATATAAATTAAAATTAGGAGTAGATTTGCAAAGTATTTATAATACAGTCTTTAAATTATGGCAACTATTGAAACTACATACCTGGGAGGATTAAGGACCGAAGCAACCCATGTTCAGTCGGGGACAAAAATAATTACTGATGCCCCTGTTGACAACCAGGGCAAAGGTGAGGCGTTTTCACCAACCGACCTGTTATCGGCTTCGCTGGCAAGCTGTATGCTGACTATTATGGGCATAAAAGCCCGTGACAATAATATTGATATAGATAATACAAAATGCTCCATCACAAAAATTATGGCGGCCGGCCCGCGCCGTGTGGTTGAAATTGTGATCAATTTTAAGTTCCCGAAACAATATACCGAAGAACAACAAAAGCTGTTGGAAAATGCCGCGCTTACGTGCCCTGTTTACTTCAGCGTTCACGAAGATTTAAAAAAAACAGTTGATTTTGGGTGGGCAGTGAAGATGGCAGAAGCTTCCGGTATTTGACTTCAAACAAGAACCGACATCGCTTCTTCAACAGATATTTGGCCGTGCGAAAGATCGAGTATGCATTCACCGTCTTTGATCAATAGTAACTGGGGCGATTCATGATAAACCAGGAAATCACTTGCTATTTGGTTCGACAGTTCGCGGTGTTTTATCAGGTCTAAAAAGTAAAGCTGTAAATCTCGGGGTAATATGTCCCAATCA
>Ga0207002_1164_pt1 | contig 11456 bp, 9 predicted proteins | sample Alteio_BWMinCont_88_FD_153473 | JGI IMG/M metagenome (GOLD analysis project Ga0207002, IMG submission 153473) | Enriched cells from forest soil in Barre Woods Harvard Forest LTER site, Petersham, Massachusetts, United States -... | ecosystem: Environmental > Terrestrial > Soil > Temperate forest >...
GCTGAGTTGGAGGGCGTAGGCCAGGGCGCGAGCGGTGCTCGTGATGACGTTCGCCGCGACGATGTTGTTGGTCGGAAGATGTTGGGAGGCGCACACGCCGTACATGGCGTTTGCGAACTGTTTCCAGGCTAGCTCCAGTCCTGAGTATCGGCCTTGCGATTTTTTTGCGTCCTGGCGAAAGTCGGCTATCTGTGTCGCGAGATCGCCTATGTTGAATACAAGACTCACGTAGTCGCTGTCCAGATGCTCAATGGTAGTCTGCGTCAGGTTTTCCAGGTCTATCGTCGACGTCCAAGGTGTCTTGGACCGTGCATGCTTGGCAAACAGCTTGTCGTACTCCGCTCCGGTTCTGGCGACGAGCCGATCCGGGTAAAAAAGGAGGGAGTCTACCTCCAGCTTCTCGTATTCGGCGCGTATTTCCTCCGGCAACGCCTGAATCATCAGCCATGTCGCCCATCCGACGATGCCTGACTCGACAACGTCTGTAAAGAGTGCACTCGCGCGTGCCTTATGCGAGCGGGCCGAGCGATTGCGATTGCCGCTTTCCCATCGAGCCTTGGCACGCTCTCTGGCTCGGCGCTGCTGATAATTGGCATTGGTCAGTGCTTCGAGCGTCGAGGGGATAAGAGTATTCGGAGCCTTCGACATGTGGCCGGAGACCCGGATTATCCATGCATCCCGGCCAGCACCGTGCTTTCCGACAAAGGCTATCGCGTCCTTCAGAGTCATTGCTCCGGAGCCGGGCTCGTGCACGACCGGCCGGCCGGCATAATACGTCATGCCGCAAAGAATTGAGGCATAGCAGCCACTCATGTCAACGTCGTGTAACATCCTGGGAGCGTTGTGGAAGAACTTCGTCGACGAGCGTGAATAGAGCAAGCCACCGTGAGTTTCTCCAGTTTGCTTGCCGAAGTGAGAAATGTCGATGGCTGAAAGGAATTCCCCGGAGCCTTTTTGCAGGAGTACCTTGACCTTTCCCAGAGAGATGTCGCCGACGCTGCTTTTTGGGGATTGGTTTGGCTTTTTCGACAGTGAGACCGATCCGGCTGCGCTGGTCCTTGCGATGTCCCTCACCATCATATCGGCGACGCGCGTGCCAAGTGTCGGCTTGAGATCGGGGATTTCAGCAGGTGGGAAGCCGAGGGTGCAATACATGTTCCGATGGCTCTCGTGCATCTTTTCGTGGAGCAAGAGCGTGATAACCACGTCCTGAACGGCGTAGCCGTAGGCTGCCCTGGGTTTTTCCAAAAAAGTCTGGAGCATTCGAGACTTTTCATCCGGACTTATCGTTTCCGCTTTGGTGACGCCCTGAAACGTTTCCGCCAATTTCGCGAGGCTAGCGTTGCCGAACGGCAGTGCCGTGTCAAACGTTCGCACTCTCACTGGTATTGGCGTTTCGTTATGATCGATATTATCGAGGACTGGTGGTGCAATGCCCTGCGCGCCCGCTCCGACCTCGCGATAGGATAGAAGCTTGCCTGTCGATTGGATTATCAGCTTTGGCGTGTCGCTGGATTGGTGGGAGAGAATCTCGCTAAAAAACACCCTGCCAAATATGCGAAGAAAGTCGGCTGGCCAATAGTGGGCGACGAGAGTGATGGTCAGCGGGTCAGTCTTGCCTGTCGCGCGCTCCGCCTCTGCCGGGGATAGTCTTGTCACATTGCTCAAACCCAGCAGGTCTGCCAGCACTTGCACTGGAGAAAGGCTGGAAGTAATGGGTTTGCTTGGTCGTACTGTGATGTTCGGACACAATCCTCGGAGTTCCTTGGTCGGACTGAGGCCATCTGTCGGCTCAGGAATACGGGGCGAGTGATAGACTTGCACGATGACCATCTCACCGATGCGCGTGGCGAATTGTATGGTCAGTGTGTGCGGGCCTTGAAATTCGGTGTCGCAGGCGATGGTGATCGGGTGATTATCAGTGAGCAGTGAATTAAGGGTTATGGGAGATTGCGTCAGGTGATTCATTGTGTTCGTCCTTTCGATCGTTATCAAGGATTGGTGGCGTCAAAACAGGTTTTGACGGTAAAGTTCTGTCGGCCAGGCACTGCCTTGCTCCCCTCTTTGATATCTTTGCGAAACACGCCGCCGCTTACTTCCGTGCGTCTCGGGATCGGCCCTCGCCGAATTTTTCTCACAATCCAATTTAAGCTGAACCGCCATCCGTTGTTTTTTCTCCACTCATCCGAAAAGGATGAGTGTCAGGCGCTGTAGCTAAGGGGTGACTGGTTCTCCGTCATCTTCATCCTCGGAGACCTCGTCCCGTCGCGTATGGCCGTGTTTCCATTCGTCCCCCGGCAGCGGGGGGTCGTCCTCGCCAAATATCAACCGGTCCATGAGATCGTCGATGTCCTTCTCCTTGTAGGGTTTGAGCCGCGTTTCGTCGGCCGGCAATTCCCACACCCACCGTGACCCTTTTCCACTGCCGCGCTTTCGGGACAGGACGCCGAGCTCATGCTTGGCCCGGTCGAGCGTTCGCTTGGCTACGCCGGCTTTTGCAGCCAGCTGGATTGCCTCCGAAGCCCAGACCGGGCCTTCACCGAGAAGTGAATAGAGCACGTATGTGGCTTCCGAAAGGGAGGAGTTTTGCGCTCGCCCGAGGGCGGTCAGATCCTGCGCCGTTTGCCGGCTCTCGCCGAGCCATTCGATGATGAGGCCGTCGCCTTTCGCCTGCGTTCGATACGCCAGGCTGGCGGCGCTGGCGAGGTTCGTCTTGGCTAACGCGAGAACGTGTCGATGGGGATCATCGGAGTCCGGATCGTTTGCAACGAGCAAGGTTGAACGCGCGAGCGCGATGAAGGCAACGGACCCGGCACCCCGATAAAGAGTGTTGGAGCCGCCGGCTTTCGTGAGATGTCGAACTAGAAGGATGGCCACGCCGGCACGTTCGGCGAATGCTGCAACGGGCGCCAATGCCCTGCGGACGTCCTGATCGACGTTGGGATTGCCGTGCAGAAATGGGGAGACGGGGTCGATGACCACCAGTCGGGCCCGGACGCTGGCAACGGCGGTTTCGAGGAGGGGCAAATCCTCCGGCAGCAGGAGGGGCTGTGTGGCGAAGCGGTTTTTGTCGAAAACGAAGACGCGGTTCACATCGGCGCCAGCGGCCTCCAGATTGGCCTTCGTAGTTGCAAGTTGGTCTTCAGCCTGGAGTAAGACTGCGCCGGCGCAGGGCATGCCGTCGTCGCATTTGGGCATCGCGCGCCCCGTTGTCAACCTTGCTATTATGTCGTTGGTCAGCAGGCTCTTCGATTGACCGGGGTCGCCCTCCAGGATCGTAATCGAGCCGAAGGGCACTCGGTTCTCCCAAAGCCATGAGACCTTGGCGGGCTGGACGGATGAAAGCGGGATAAGTCGTCGTTCGTGCATATCAAAAGGTGCTCCGATTCGGAAGGTCGCCAAGGTCGCCACCGAAACGGGTGACGTTCTGGGCGATGTTGCAAAATCTTCCATGAGGACATCTGCTCCTTCCCTGGAGTCGAACATGGCTTGTGTCGAGCCGACTACAGACCCTCCTCGTCCAGTTGCTGGTCGGCGCACGAGATATCTCGCCGCTGCGGCTTGCGATTTTTCGCGTCATCGAGATACGCGCGGATGTCTGCGCCTCGCCAGCGAACGATGTTTGTGGAGATGTGAACGGGCGGCGGCAATGCGCCGCTCGCGCGCAGTCGAAAAATCGTGCGTTTACTAACCTGCAGCAGTCTGGCGAGGTCGTCGGCGGTATACATCTCACGATGTGCGGGATCACCTTCATTGACTGCTTTTCCCAGCAGAAGTGCAGCCAGGTCACGTGCCGTATACACTCTGCGGTTTGCTGGATCTCTCTCATGAATCGGACCTGCCGGGTTGGATTTTTGCGTGCCCACGAAAGTCACTCCCTCCCAAAGGGATGCCACGGGATACCAAAGGCAACCGTTAGCGTAGTGAGGGCCCAAAACGCGGAAATGCCCGGACGGGCAATCGAATTGCAATCTGGGTTTTTTGTCGAGCAAGCGGGAATGGAAAGGAGACTTGAGTGTTACGAGCCTTTCGGTCGGCCTGGCCTTGGCTGTCTTAGCCACGTTTCCCAGGCCGGTCCAATTACCAAGTATGCAGCGCTTTTCACCCCGTCCGATACCGTCTGAGGATCTGGCTCGGCGGGGTCATCTTTTGAAATCCGATAGAATGTTTTTTCCTGAATCTGAAATTGAACGAGCCAATCGAAATGGTCTGTGGAGACCTTCGCCGGCGCGACCGTGAAGTCAAAGAGCTTCACCAGGTTTTCTGCCTGATCCATTCGCAAGTCGAGGTCGCACTCCAATTGCTTGAGAATACGTTGCCTTGCCTCGTCACGCTTTTCTTGCAGTGGATTCCACCCGGGACACTGGAATCGAAAGGGCAAGTGCTCAATGGTTTTGAATGGTGGGACAAAGAGGTCGTTTATCGTGAAACCCTCAGTTCCTTTGAGGACACTCATCAGGCCCCATCCCTCCCCGATAGGATAGGGCCAATGCGGAAGCTCCAATTCGAGTTTTCTACACTTCTCGGGGTCGTCCGACCACGCGTAAAGTGTACCAAGAATGGCAAGCCATGCCCACGAGAAGAAAAACGTTTTCTCGGGCGATTCATTAGATAACTTGCTTTGTGACTCAATGTCTCGATCGCTGACCTTACGCGAACGAGGCTCTGAAAGAACACTGTTTCCAGTGACCAGATGGTGCTCTTTCGCCCAAGCCCAGACAACTAGATAAAAATCGGCAAGACCCTTCTTCCGTGGCGCCGGGTTGTCGAGTGAGGATCTCCCTTTTTGGGGCCGATAGTCGTGCGTTGAAATCTTGAAGGATGGAAGGATTTTGTCTCGCAAAGACTCCAGCACCTCTGGTGCCTTTCGCTGAATTGCGAAGAAAAACTCGCGTTGGGCTGGAGTGCGATCCCCGGGTAGACTGTATTTCCCTGGAAAAAGCGGGGCTGTTTTTTTCCTTGAGCTCATGCTGCGCCTCTCGATGTACTAATGTGCTATGCAGGCAATCGGAAACTCTTTCGCTTCGTCTCAAGCGCAAAAGCCCCCCTTCCCTTCACGCCTTCATGAGTCCTGCCTGGCTAGTGGCAGGCTCGGCAATGCCGCCAAGGCTTCGGCTTCGTCCAGCAGCTTGGGATCGGTGTAGGTTTGCATGGTTAGCTTGATGTCACTGTGTCTCATGAACCGCTGAGCGACCCTGGGAGTAACCTTCCCGCGGCTCATGTAGGTCGAAGTCGTGTGGCGAAGGGCATGGACATCAAAGGTCCGACCCTGTTCGTCCTGGTACGGAATGCCCGCAAGCCGCAGGTCGCGTTTCAAAATCTTGACAAGCTCCATCGGGACCCGGAACAGCCTGTCGGTGGCCGTCTTGCTGGTCGCCGCAATCCAACGTTGCAAGTCTTCGACCAGGTCGGCCCGCAAGGGTATGTGCGCTGTTTCACCGCTTTTTGTTTCAGAGCCGGGCAGCATCAAACAGGGCCCGGGACCTGTCAACGTCAAGTGATGAACGTCAAGAGCAGCGAGCTCGCCACGGCGCAGGCCGGTCAAGATGGCGGTCTTGTAGATCAGGCTGCGCTCCCAGCCCAAGACCTCCAGCCGCTTCCGCACTTCGGGCCGTACCTTTGCACATATCTGGCCCTTCCGTTCGCCGGTGCGTAACGTCATGGCTTCCAGTACCGGACGTTCCTGGGCCATCTTCAGGAGCCGGTTGAGTTCTTCTTCGCGCAGCGACCGGCGCTGGCGCACCTGGTCACCTTCAGCCGCCCGGAGGCATGCCAGTGGATCGTCACCCATTCGGCGGGTGCGCAGGCACCAACGGGTGAACGCCTTCGCCGAGGAGAGGTAAGTATTGCGCGTCCGTGTGCTCGCTCCCTGTTTCGCCAGTGTGGCCAGGAAGCCTTCAACAATCTCCGGTTGTATCTGGCTCAGGCCCTCGATTGAAGGATGGTCCAAGACGGCCCGCAGGCGGCGCAGGGTTTCCGACAGGTGCTTGCGTGATACTCCTTCGGTGTGGAGGCTGGTTTCGTATTCCAAAATATGCTTATTGATCGGAGCTTTGCGGTGCTCGGCAAAGCGATCGACAAGGCCGGCCTTCTTGCGTTCGGCATTACGCTCCAGATCGGCAAGCATCTGCAAGGCAGCGACTTTATCGCTGCATAAGGGCACGCGGCAACGCTTGCCATCAGCATCGACGTACTGCCCATACCATTTGCCGGCCCGTTCTTTTTTCTTTCGTGCCCCCAGCGTCCCTTTCGGCACTTGCCGTCCGTCTCGGTCCACATAGCGAACGATCTGCGGCTTGAACAGGCTTGCCATTGCTCCGACTCCTTGCGAGGCTCAAAGACGATGTCCATTTTTTCAGTTGCACTCCCAGTTGCACAACTTTTTTACTTTGACTGGCACCGAGTGGCAATCGTAGTCAACAGGTTTTTTTGAACAAGACCGCGCTCAATGGGCGCAACGTGCTTTTCTGTCATAGTTAATGACATGATCGTCGCTGACTGTCACTGATTGGCATTGTATGCGAAAATGTGGACACACCAGCTTCTCAAGCTGGACGTCGCCGGTTCGAATCCGGTCGCCCGCTCTGACTTATGGCAAATCGACAAATCCAGTCGCGCCTCCGGTTGCACATCCGTTTCAGCACGGTCGCGGCCGAAAGCTGGGACAGTTCCACATGACCGCACTGAGGTGCTCGTGAAGAGCGTGACCGTCTACACATAAGATAGCCTTCAAAGACCGGCCGCATACGTAGCGCGCCACTGGAATCTCTTACGGCTTCTGAAACCATCCATTACTGTCAGCCGGTGCCCTTCGATCTGCGGGCCTCGGCCAATGTCGATGATCCGGACCGTTTTGGCGTTCATTGCGCTTCCTTCTGGTGATCGTGACAAGTTGAGTGATTATTTCACTGTAAATCGTCGCTGAAGCGAAAGAGGAACGGGCTACTGGCGCTCGAGTGCGAAAACGAGCTGCCGCGTCAGAAAAATGTCAGCGGCCCCCGCCGTTCTACGAACGGCCGCTAAACGGATTAGTCTTCATTCTCACTTGTCGAGCACCTCGCGAACCTTGCGGGCCAGGACCCTGGGAGTAAAAGGCTTTTGCAGGAAAGCGGCACCGGCGGCGCCTACGCCTTTGAGAACGACACTGTCGTCCGTGTAGCCCGACATGTAAAGGAATTTGAGGTTGGGCCGAGTCTCGAGCAAGTGCTCGCGCAGCTCACGCCCATTCATGTTCGGCATGACTACGTCGCTCAGAACGAGATGGATGGTGGTGTTGGAGCTTCGGCACAGGCGAACGCCCTCGCTGCCGTCCCGGGCTTCGAGGACGCCATAGCCGAGCTGGCCGAGGACCTCCCGAACGAGGAAGCGGACTCCGGGGTCGTCTTCGACGAGGAGGATGGTTTCGCGCGCGGGCATGGGGGGTCCCGGCTCGCCATGCGCGGAGGAGCCGCTGGCTTCGGCGGGGTCTTCCGCATGCGCGGGCAGGTAAATATTGAAGGTGGTGCCCTTGCCCAGCTCGCTCTCGACCTCGATATGGCCGCCGCTTTGCTTCAAGATGCCGTAAGCGGTGGCCAGGCCGAGGCCGGGCCCCTTCCCTATCTCCTTGGTCGTAAAGAAGGGCTCGAAAAGACGGGCCTGGGTGCGCTCGTCCATGCCGGTGCCAGTATCGGTGATGGAGATCTTGGCGTAGCGGCCGGGACTCACGTCGGGCTGCTTGCGGCTAAATGCCTCGTCGACGACGACGTTGGCGGTCGTGATGGTGAAGGTGCCTCCGTGAGACATGGCGTCCCCGGCGTTCGCGGCGAGGTTCAGGAGCACTTGCTCGATCTGCGCGGGGTCGGCCTCGACGCGCCAGAGACGGGGCTCGAGATGGGAGACAACTTCGATGTTCTCACGGAGGAAGTGGCGGAACATGGCGTCCATATTGGCGATGACGTCGTGCAGGCTCATCACGACCGGTGCGAGAACCTGCCGACGGCTGAAAGCGAGAAGCTGGCGGGTCAGGGAAGCGGCACGCTGAGCTGCCTTTTGGATCTCGCCGAGAAATGCCCGGGACGGATCTTCGGAGCTTGCACCCGAGATCAAGAGATCGGTATAGCCGGTGATGATGGTGAGCAAGTTATTGAAGTCGTGGGCGACGCCGCCGGCAAGCTGGCCGATGGCTTCCATGCGTTGTGCCTGCCGGTACTGCTCGGCCAGACGCTTGCGCTCGGTGATGTCGGTGTAGAAGCCGAGAATGCCGATGATCTGGCCCGTTGCGTCGCGGAGGGGAACCTTGCTGACGGAGATGACGGCCTGGCTTCCGTCGCTGCGGCGCTGGGATTCTTCAATCTCGAGCCTGGGCTGGCCGCTGGCCAGAACCTCCCGGTCGCATTTCCTGTAGAAATCCGCCTCCTCTCGGGAGCAGGCGGTATCGTAATCGGTCTTGCCGATGAGCTGATTAGGATCGGCCATGCCGGCGTCGCGCGCGGCATGATCGTTGCAGCCGAGGTAAACGGAATCGCAATCCTTCCAGAACACGGCATAAGGAAGGTGGGCAATGAGATCGCGGAAGACGGCGTCACGAATCCTTTTCATGGCTCGCTGACCTCCCGGGGCTTCGGCTGCTCTTTCACGAAGAGCCGCCCTTGGGTGGACAAAACCATTCTATGTCACGGGTCCAGGCCGCAACAGGATTTGCGGGGCGCGAAATCGAGAGACTTTTCGTCCTGGACAGCCAATTTGCGACTACGGCGGGAAATATATGGCCCCTGCGCCGTCCTCACGACGAGGAATCCGGCACCTTGTGCCGGATGCGCACGTCCGCCACCGTCACCAGTCCCTCGACGATCATCGGATCCAGCGCGGCAAGCAGCGGCTGGATTCGTTCGGGGAGATCGATGATCTCAATGCGCACCGGCAGGTTCTGGCTCAGCTCCAACAGGCGGGCCGTATGCAAGTGCCGATGCACCCCATACCCCTCGACGCAACGGCTGACGGTGGCCCCGGCGATGCCTTGCTCCTGGCAAAGCTGAACGATGGCCGAATAAAGCGGCCGGCCATGCCACTGGTCGGTGCTGTTGACGTAGACGGTGACCTTTTGACCCAGCGCCTCGATTTTCATGGCGTCACTCCGTCGGGCCTGGGAAGAGGAGACAGGCCAGGGCGACGCCCAGAAGCACGCCGGCAAAACCGATCAGCACGCTCCCGCACACATTAGCCAGTGCCCAACCCCAGCTGCCGTCGCGCACGAGCCTGAAGCTTTCCCACTCGAACGTGGAGAAAGTCGTGTAGCCGCCGCAAAACCCCGTGCCGACCAGGAAAAACCAGTCGCTGTATCGGCTCGGCAGCCTTTCCTTGATGACGACGGCGGCGAACCCAAGCACAAACGACCCCGTGACGTTGATCACAAAGGTCCCTATGGGCAATCCCCGCGCCCAGGGCCGCTCGTCGAGCCATTTCGCCAGCATCGCGCGAAGGAGTGTGCCGGTTGCGCCTCCCAGCATCAGCAGGACCGCGACGTGGATCTTCATTCCCAGTCACCCAAGCTTGTTACCTCCGTTGAGCCAGACCGGTCCGACGCGCGGCCATTATTGAATAGTCAAACAATTGACCCCACGGGGGGGATTACGCGCCCGCGGGGCACTTGGCTTTGGGGGGGCCGCTGGAGAGCCTGAAAAAAGTTTAATCGCCGGCAACCCGTTGTCAACAAGAAAGAATACTCTTGACCCCATTTTGCCGCGGATCTATAAGGTCACGCCCTTTGTGTCAGATTCCCTCTGGCACCAGAAGATAGGAAATATCGGAGCTTGTTAGAAAGCAAGGCAGGCTATGCTTCGCAACACGATACAGACGCTTGTTCGCCTGGGGGCCGGCTGCAGCTTTATCGTCGGGCACTCGGCCTGGGCCCAATCAAGCATGCCGATGGCCGGTCCCTACAGCCCGAGCCCCGCGACTCCAGACCGCCTGGTTGGAGCGTCCTTGCCGCCTCCGGCCAGCGACGGTTTTGCGACCGTCGGTGACCCGGCTCCGCCTCTTCCGCCAACCAATCAAGGCGGGCCTCCGCCTCTGGATGCCGATCCGTCATCGGTCTTTGGCGGCGGGCTGGGCGGAGCCCTGCCGCTTCTGAATCCTACGGTGGGAAACGCCGTCTTTCGCGCCGACTACCGCTCCACGTGGCTTCCCAGCGCAAGCGTCATCGGTCAGGGAACGAGCCTGGGTTACGTGGAGCAGGACCTGGGGATCAGATGTCCCTTCTGGCAGGATGCCAACAATGAATGGACCGGCTCACTCCACGTCCGCAACGAGCTTTTTCAGACCCACGCGTTCTTTCCCGATACCGGCCAATCCTTTCCCGAGGAGCTGTGGGACATACGCCTGGCCACCTCCTATCGCCACTTGTTCGAGAACGGCTGGATCGCCGGCGCGACCGTAAGCATCGGCTCCGCCAGCGATCGACCTTTCGCGGGCATCGGTGAGATGACGGCGGGCGTGAACGCCTTCCTGCGGGTTCCCAGCGGCGATCACAATGCCTGGCTGTTCAGCCTCAGTTATTCGAGCAACAGTGAGGTTCCCATCCCGATCCCTGGTGTTGCCTACGTCTGGCAGCCGGCCGACAATCTCGTCCTGAATCTCGGCCTGCCCTTCATGGTGATGTATCGGCCCACCGACGACCTGACTCTCGAATGCTCCTACATGCTGCTCACTACCGTGCACGCTCGCGCTAGCTATCGCCTTTGCAAGCCGGTGCGAATCTACGCCGGTTACGACTGGAACAACGAAAGCTACCTGCCGGTCGACCGTCCCGACGTCAACGATCGCCTGTTCTATTTCAATCAGAAGCTCTCGGCCGGCGTAAGAGCCACCCTCAGCAAGAACGTGGCTCTGGATCTCTCGAGTGGATATGTTTTCGACCGGTACTATTTCGAAGGGCACAGCCTCAGCGACAGCAATCACGACCGGATCGATCTGGGCGATGCGCCGTTCGTGTCACTTCAATGCCAGGTTCACTGGTAAGTCGGGCTTGCTCACTTTTGCGTGTTTTCGGCGTGCGGTCTTTGCAGTTTTCGCAATCGGCTACGGACGAGGCTCAGCCGCGAGGGAGAGGCGGCGGATGGGGCCGCCAGAGGCCGACTTGGCTCCTTGAGCGCTTCCCGAGGCAAGCTGCCGTGGCCGAAGAGAGCCAGCGCCATGTCGCTGGGTCTTTCGTTGAAGGAATAAGCGACAGTCCAGCGGTCGCCGTCCTGAGCGCAGCCGGTCACCTTCAACGCGACACATTCGGCTTTGACGAGCTTCACTCCGTCCCACACGCGGCAGGTCGATCCGGCCGGCAATGGCCAACAGCCCGTCAGGTGGAGACGCAACACCACGATCGCTGCCGGCTCTCCCTCCTCCATACCCCCCTCGAAGGTCACTTCAGGTATCATCAGAGTTTGGGAAGCGGCCGGCTCGACCGTTTTCGAGCCCTCGAGAACGTC
>Ga0207002_1166_pt1 | contig 11278 bp, 13 predicted proteins | sample Alteio_BWMinCont_88_FD_153473 | JGI IMG/M metagenome (GOLD analysis project Ga0207002, IMG submission 153473) | Enriched cells from forest soil in Barre Woods Harvard Forest LTER site, Petersham, Massachusetts, United States -... | ecosystem: Environmental > Terrestrial > Soil > Temperate forest >...
GTACTTCTGCCGTATTAACCTTTACTTTATTGAGTCCTAATAACCCCAGCCAATGAGCCCACCTTTTAACCTGCTGCCAGTGCCGTACCGTTACCGTGTGCTGGCATTGCTGTGCGCGCTCACCACGCTCACCTACATGGACCGCATCTGCATCTCCATTGTGGGCGTGCGCATCAAGGCCGCCCTGCACCTTAGCAACGAACAGTTCGGCTGGGTACTGGCCGCCTTCGCGCTGGCTTATGCCATCTTCGAAATCCCTTCAGGCATGCTGGGCGACCGTATCGGCCCTAAAAAAGTGTTTATACGCATTGTGATCGCATGGTCGGTGTTTACCGCGCTTACGGGGTTGGCGACCGGGCTTCTGAGCCTGCTCATCATCCGCTTTTTGTTTGGCGCGGGCGAATCGGGCACATATCCCAACAGCATTCTGACGGTATCGCGGTGGTTCCCTGTGAGCGAAACAGGCAGGGCGCTGTCGTGGGTGGGTATCGGCTCGCAAATAGGCGCCGCGCTGGCCCCGCTCATCATTGTGCCTATAGCCATGGCTTTCGGCTGGCGGACACCTTTTTTTGTCATCGGCGCAATTGGCCTGGTATGGGCGGGTGTTTGCTATGCGTGGTTCCGCGATTTCCCCGCCCAGGTGAAAGCCATGCCTGATGCCGAAAAACAGCTCATCAAATCTGAATGCCGCCATAAACAGGGGCAGCACCTAATACCCTGGAAACTCATCGTGCGCAACAGCACCTTGTGGCCGCTGCTGCTGATGTATTTTTGCTGCCAGTGGGCCAATTATTTTTTTATTGCCTGGATGCCGGTTTACCTGCAGGAAGGCCGCGGTTTTACTGAAAACAGCATGAAACAGGTTACTTCGCTGCTTTTTGTGGTGGGCATAGGCGGTTTCCTGGCAGGCGGCGCGGCCGGCGACTGGCTGCTAAAACGTAAAGGACTTAAATTGGGCCGCCGCCTTACCGGCATGACGGGCCTTGGCTGCTGCGCCATTTTTCTATTTGCAGCCGCGTTCTCCACAAATAATACACTAACGGCCTGCTGCCTCATCGGCGCGAATTTCTCTTTTTCATTCGGGGTAATGGTATCCTACGCCGTATGCGCCGATATTGGCCGCAATAACGCCGGCACGGTAACGGGCGCTATGAACTTTTTCGGGCAGATGGGCGCCTTCTTCCTCGCCCTCATCTTCGGGCACATTGTACAGGCCACCCACCGTTTCGATTACCCGGTGTACTTGGTAGGGGCGGTATTGATAGCAGGCTGCCTGCTCTGGCGCGCTATCGATGCGGAAAAGCAGCTGCCGGAGACAGGCGATGGGGATGATCGGCCCAAAACACTGGGTTAACCGTTGATCCTGCAAAAAGTTCAATACCTGTATGCGGGGGAGGAGTGCTGCCACGCTCCCGCCAACGCCGACACGCGCCAGGTTCGGACCCCGTTTTCACTATGGGGCCTCCAGATTTTTTTTATTAGGATGGGTGCCCCATGCTGGCCAGGTTTCTAACTGCCGGCAGCAATGTTCGGAGACTTTGTCTTCCAAAGCCTATGGTGGTTAAGCATAGCGACAGACAGTTAAAAAATATAGGCATTGGTTTATAACCTGACAGCGGCGCACTAGAAGCCGTACCCTTTAGGCCTTTACGCGGATACTCGCACAAGGGGGTTACTCGTGCAATAGCATTGGAGATTTTTAGTTACTTTTGTTAAATCAATGATGTTGTCATGCCATCTTTTCTCTACTACATAGGTTTATATGTCATAATTGTACTGACGAATTACTTTAGGCTGAAAGGAGAGCAAAGTAATGATGCTACCCCTGAATATAAATTCCCCTGGAAAAAAATATTTTTCGTCAGTAATGAAGTAATATATACGGGTTCGGGGGTTTATATCGTCCTCTTGACAAATCAGATTTGGGTCGGCCCGATAATGGTGTTTTTAATATTGTTAATCGTTGTTAGTCTCTATATGATCGCGATGGAAAGTAAGTTTTCAGATAATGTTAAATTTTTCACACACATAACAATAATATTGATTGTTATTACAGCAACGTTCAGTTTTTTTACCCATAAGATCACCAGTGAGAACACAAACCAAGAAAAACAATATAAAGTGAGTTTTCCTTATTTCGACAAATCAATGGCTAAAAAATATGGATATGACAAATTTGGCGACACGTATCTGTCCTATACTACTGGAGTGATGGCTAAGAATGAAGAGGATGCTATCAGTTTTGCGGTGAGGAAGTTTTGGAGTGATTCGTTAGTTGAACCACTATTTTTGAACCCAAAAGAAAAAATGACAAAGCAACAATTGTTAAAGATTGATAATAACAATATTATTGCCAAAGAATTGAACCTAAAATAATATGGTTTTAAATTGGGGAAAATGCCAAGGAGATAATTGGTGTAGTTTTATGCGGCTAACTTTAGAAAGCCACGTATTTGATAATGCTTTGGGTATTTATATAATTTGGTCAAATGCTATCAGCATTAAGGTTGGTAGTGGTAATATTCGAAATGAAATTGAAAGAGACCGAGAAAACAATCAAATCAAATTGTACCCAGAAAGCACTTTAAAAGTGACTTGGTGCATTGTCGATAGTTCACAAATTGATGGTGTAAAAACGTTCCTCGTAAACAGATTACGGCCGGTGATTATGGAAACGGTTGGTTCTGCTAACCCTATTGAAGTAAATTTGCCTTGGGTATAGTAAAAGTAAAAGTAAATTCCGAGTGTTCCCCAACGTTGCCGCAAGCGTCGCTTGTGGCCAGCTTACCACGTAGCCAACTTTATGTAACGGCATAAAATATACTTAAGAAGGTATACTTATACTTAGTCAATAATAACTTTAACTAATCTTTTTTTTATCCCGCAAAAATCCCGCGCACTGCTATATAAATATCTTTCCGGATTATGAAACTTATAATTACGACTCATACCTTAAAATTATGAAATTTGACTTTACTTTTAATATGACGCTATTTGGCATACCGGCTATTTGGCATGCGGGCCACAGCGAGTACGCTTGCGGCATCGGGGAGAAAAATTATTATGTAAACTTGAATTATCTTTGTTTATAGCAATATTTGCTTAACTTAATCGATTATTCATTTTCAAGATGAATTTAACCACCATACTATGTAGTAATAATATCCTATACCTAATTCTTATTTGTGATGATTGAAAATATAAAGGATATTTCAAGTTTGACTGGGCTTTCACGCATTAAGGGGCGGTCAATTGAAATTAAAGTTATACATGCCGCAGACCAACAATTATATTACGATCAAGGATGGGAGTTTTATAAGAAACTCAAAAGCTCCGTGCAAATAAAAAGGAATAAACTTCATTCTACATCGTTAGAGGATCGTGTATGGAATTTGTTTTATAAAATGAGATTTAGTGAACTATCCGCGGAAGGTGGTGCGCAGCTAATTATCAATCCCAAGGAAGATAACTCTCCAAAATCTCAAATCGATATCGTCGCTATTGACCGTGAAGTCGCAATTGCGATTGAATGCAAATCATCTGCCGATTATAAAAAACGACTTCAATTTCAGGAGGAACTTGGTAAATTTTCACAGATTAAGGAACCTTTTATAAAGTCAATTAGAAATTACTTCTCAGGTCACGGGGTTAAGAAACAACCGGTATTTATTATGTTTCTTAGCAAAGCAATCCTAAGTGATAATGATAGGGAACGAGCCAAACAATCCAACATCATTCTTTTTGACGATCTTGATTTAACCTATTACGAACAGTTAGTTAATCATTTAGGGCAGGCAGCAAAATATCAGATTTTAGCAGATATGCTTCCTGGCAAAGAAGTGCCTGGCCTTTCCATTCGAATTCCGGCAATCAAAAGTAAAATGGGAGGAAATAATTGTTACACTTTTTCAATATCACCGGAATTTCTTTTAAAAATAGCATATGTATCACACCGTTCAAAAGGGAAAGCATCAGACATAAATACGTACCAAAGGATGCTTACTAAAGCAAGATTAAACAAATTACGTGAGTACTTAGATGAGGATGGCATCTTTCCAACTAACATAGTTCTGAATTTTGAAAAAAGTAGATTAAACTTTCAACGAATTAGACAAGAGACCGAACAGGCAGACGAAATTAATGCTGGGATATTAGGATGGTTGGATATTAAAGCCGCCTACAAATCAGCGTGGATAATTGATGGTCAGCATCGGCTATTTGCTTATTCTGGTCATCCAAAATCTCATAAAAGTAAATTGTCGGTAATGGCATTCGAAAGTCTTAAGCCAAGTAAACAAGCCGAGCTGTTTATAGATATTAACGCTAAGCAAAAAAGCGTTAAGCAATCACTCCTTCAAGAATTATTTGCCGAGTTACATTGGGATTCAGAAAAGCTCGTCGACCGGGTGAGTGCCATTATTTCAAAAAGCATCCAAGACCTCAATAATGACCCGACATCGGAATTATTTAATCGAATTCAGACTACTGATGGTATCAAAGACAGTATAAGATGCATAACTCTTAAGAGTTTATTTGACCAAATTGAAAAAAAAGGTTTTTTTATCGCGAAGGAACGAGGCGGAAACGTGCTGGACTGTGGCCCGCTTTGGGCGGGTGACAATGAGAGTACATTAAAACGAACGATATTTATAATCAATTCTTGGCTAAATGAAGTTGTGCAATTAAATAGGGAATGGTGGAATCTCGGCTCGGCCCTCGGGGGTGGACTGTCAATGAATGATGGCGTGGCTACAATGTTGGCTGTTTTAAGAAGCCTGTTTGATGTGTTGGAAAAAAAAGGCTTAAAGCTCGTTACTTATACAAATCAGGAGTTAGCAGATCTTATTAAACCTTATGGTAAGACCTTAGGACAATTTTTGACTGGTTTAAATGAGGCTGAAAGAAAAGCTTTCCGGGATTTGCGGGGAATACAAGGGTTGACATATAGAACTATGCAAGCCCAAGTGGGCATGAGGGCTATTATGCCTGAATTCAATCCAGATGGATTAGACGAATGGCAAAACCTTCAAAAACTGCAAACTAACAAAAATGCTAAGGAGATGATTGACATTATGGAAGTTAATCTTCAAACCAATATCATTGATGAACTTAAATTCAAAATAGGAGTTGAAGATGAAATCTGGTGGTACGAAGGAATCCCTCAAACCATCAGAACAAAAGTTTCCAACCGGATGGAAGAGGACAAAAATAAAAGAGGTGGAAAAGAATATTATTTTGACCTGCTGGATTACAAAAAAATCATAGATGATAATTGGGAAATTTTTGAGAAAAGATTCGGGTACGGTAAGGGTGGAAAACCAAAACGATTGGAATGGCTTGATTTTATCAATGAAGTTCGCAGAATAGTTGCTCATGCTTCATCTGGGAAGACGGTAAGCATGGAGAACTATCAAAAGCTTCTCACTTTAAATCAATGGTTAGGCATCCAACTCATCGAAAAATTGGGGGAATCAGATACGGATTCTGACTAATTATTCCGAGTTTAGCCAAACCAATTATCCCGATTAACTTCCACACATGATATTAAGAACCAACTATGTTTTTACACGGTGATCTTAAGGACTGAATGGAAAAGTTAAAAGAACAGTTCATATTTGACAAATAAATGAATAACCCAAAACCTTTTCTTAGATGGGCCGGTGGAAAAAATTGGTTAATAAAACATTTACCGAACCTTATAAGTAACGTTAAGTTTAATAATTACCATGAGCCATTTCTGGGCGGTGGTTCGGTATTCTTTTCTTTACAACCTCAAAAGGCGTTTCTTTCCGATCTAAACAATGAGCTTATTGGAACCTACGTGCAGGTAAAAACAAATGTCGAGGAAGTAATATTTGAGCTCAATAAATTTAAGAATACCGCTCCTGATTATTATGAAGTGAGAAGAAAAATATTTACGGGCGAGGCTCAGAGGGCCGCTAAGTTTATTTATCTAAATCAAACATCGTTCAATGGAATTTATCGAGTGAATTTAAAAGGTGTATATAATGTGCCATTTGGATATCGAACTAAAAACTTCTTTGATCCGACTGGTTTAAGATTGGTGAGCAAAGCATTAACTAATGTTGAGTTAAATCACTACGATTTTATGGATTCTTTAAACAATATAAAGGAAAACGATCTTGTCTTTATAGATCCTCCTTATACAGTTGCTCATGAGAATAATGGCTTTATTAAATATAATCAGAAAATCTTTGCATGGGAAGACCAACAAAGATTAAGTGTTTATATAAAAGCAGTTGTAGCATGTGGTGCCAAGTATATCATGACTAATGCAGCGCATAAAAGCATCGAAGATTTATACAATGATTTCGGTGATTCCACCAAGCTGCAAAGGGCGAGCCTAATAGGCGGTAAGGGAGCAAAGAGGTCGAAATATAATGAGCTCGTTTATAGTAACTTGTTGAACGAAAAGGTGCTTAAGTGAGAGTTTTCACCGCTGCCGCAAGCGTCCCCGCTCATATCTTTACTTTTATATTAAAATCAGAAAAAAGGAGGCACGTTGAGCTCCCGGATTGCACATAGATTTTATGATGCTGACCACAAGGCTAATTCTCCTTTTTTACTTCTTAAAGTCACAACAGTACCGATTGACAGGTTACGTACCTGATCAGGCATTAACATGAGCAATGACTACGAAGAGGCTTCTGATAAATTAAATTTATGAAGTATGAAAAACTTAAAGTATTCTGTTGGGACCGATGTGTCCATGAAAGATTTCTCCTGTTGCTTATCAGTAATTAACGATCAGCAGGAAGTTAAAGTAAGAGCCAGTCATAAGTTTGCCAATACACCAGCTGGTTTTAAATCACTATTAGAGTGGATTAATCGCCACTATAAAGAGGTATTACCTGTTGTTTATGTTATGGAAGCCACTGGTGTTTATCATGAGCAGCTTGCCTGGTTCCTGTATGGTAAAGACCAATCTGTTAGTATCCTATTGCCGAATAAAGCAAAGAAATATTTACAGGCTGATGGCGCTAAATCCAAGAATGATACGATCGATGCCCGCGGCCTTGCAAAAATAGGCGCAGAAAAAAAGCTTGATCTTTGGATTCCTCCCAGTAAAGACCTGTATACGCTGCGTGCTTACACCCGGCAGCATCAAAGCCTTAATGAAATGCACACCGCTACATCAAATCAGTTACATAGCGTACAGCACAGTCAGTTTCAGAACAAAGACATCATTAAACAACTAAAAAAAACACTGAAGCTGATTGAAAACCACCTCAAACAAATGGAGGATATTATGGCTAAAGTGATAAAATCAGACCCTGTACTCAATCAGCATTATAAAAATATCTGTACTATTAAAGGGCTTGGAATACTCTCATTCGCTGTTATAGCGGCAGAAACCAATGGTTTTACCTTATTTGACAATGCAGCAAGTCTGATTAATTATGCAGGATACGATGTAATAGAAAACCAGTCGGGTAAACATACTGGAAAAACTAAAATATCTAAAAAGGGTAATTCCAGGATCAGAAGAATATTGCACATGCCAGCATTGAGCGCGGTAAGGGATGACCAACCACAATTCCAAAAACTGTTTGAACGGGTATACGACCGAACAAAGATCAAGATGAAGGGATATGTAGCGGTACAGAAAAAACTATTAGTAATGATGTATTATTTATGGAAAAAAAACGAAAAATATGACCCTGCCTTTAATTATCCTAAAAAAATAATAGCCCCGGCATTGCCTGGGGCTACACGTGATGAACTTCAAAAAGAAGCCCTCATTGGATAAACAAATTTAAGGTAAATTTTTATTAAATATTACTTGTTTTTAAAGACAGTACCTTGTGGCCCGCTTGCCAGATAATGAACTTTAAATAATGACAGACGACACCCTTAAATTTAGTCAATAATAACTTTAACTAATCCTTTTATCCCGCAAAAATCCCGCGCACTGCTATTAAAATATTCCTAACCTGGCGAGGTACTGCCAAACAACATTCCCCCTAAAATTCCCTTATCTTAATATTCCTGAATGCAATACCGGTAGCCCAGTCCTGTAAGCCGATGTGGCCGCTCAGGTGTTTTCCAAAATCGGGGTAAGTTTTAAAATGCGATTTTTCAATTTTTTCGGCCCAGGCTTTGGAAGTGAAATCTTCTTCCGTGGTGAGCGTCCCGTTTAAATAAAATTGGATTTTCCCGTTAACCTGTTTGATCTCGCTGTGGTTCCATGCGTTTGCAGGTTTGGTTTTTACCGGGGTTATTTGCGGCCCAAAGCTAAACAGGCAACCCGAGCGGTCTTCCGGCTTCGCAAAGTCGGGATTTGCGTCGTCGAGCAACTGGTATTCCGGCCCCGATGACCAGGCCGCAGGGAGATCGGCGCGTTCCAAAACATTGACAAATACGCCGCTATTGCCACCTTTCGGCAGCTTCCAGTCAAATTTTAGGTCGTAGTTTTTATATAAATTGTCGGTAACCAGGTCAGTAGCGCCTGTTTTGTCGTTGGGATCGCAAAAAAGTTCGCCCTCCTTAACCTTCCAAAGGGTAAAATGGCTGTTGCCGTTATACAAGTGCCAGCCTTCTGTCGACTGCCCGTCAAAAAGCAGTTTCCACCCTTCGGCTTTTTCCTTTTTTGAAAGAACGTTATTTTGATTGTCCGGGGCGGCAAAGCTGCTAAAAACAAAGGCCAGCGTGGCTGCGGCAACAATTAAGCTGTGGGCTGAAATTTTCATAATTCCTGGTTTTTCGATTTTATTTAGGACAGAACAAATAAAGCATGTTTATCCGGTTTATTATCACGCCAATCCACTGCACAATTCCTTTTTCAGTCGCGAGAAAGTCGGGCATGGCTTGCGTGCAAAGGCTTCTCATTACCAGGATAGATTCCAAAACGCCCCGGTAAAATGTATTTACCGCTTCTTCTTAGGGTTTCTGTTCATGTGGAATACCGAAACGATAAAAATAATACCTGCTTTTTTGTCGAATCTAAAAAACAATCAGGTAGGGAAAAACGTCTGTTTGGGCTTCCCCGTATCTGCCTTTTAACTGGTAGTGCAGCGGGTTTTCTATAACGGCCCTGATCTTTTTAACCACTTCATCTTTAAACCGATCGCCTAACCCTAATCGCCGCTCTTCGTACCACTCCCACGCATCAAGAATTTCTTTTTGCGCTTTGGGTAATTGTAAAAAAGTAGTACTCACTTTTCAGCGCGCTTTTTTTTTAGTTCATTAATCGACGCTTCCAGCTCATCCCACGTATAACCCCTGTCAATCCCCACCTCGTATCTCCTTACGCGTTCATCCAGTTCAGCCACAAATTCCTCATCTTCCGCCCAATCCGCTGCCAGCACCATCTGACCTTCAAGCAACGCGTAAATCGCTTTTACCTCTTTGTCATCAGCCACCCTGATATAATCGTATAATTTTTCCCTGATTGCCGTAGTAGTCATAATCGAAATCTTTATATCAAATTTAGCTATAAAATATTAAAAACAGGGTTCCCGCAAATTATTTTGTGATCTACTCATTGTACCTCTGTCCGTATTTTCGAAACTACGGAGACTATGCCCGAAGACTATGCCTCTATTAATACAGCACGAATTACCGCCCACCGCTTCTTTTGAACTTAATGTTACAGCGCTCCCGTTATTTGGGGTTTGATTCACCATGCCGGTAACAAAACCGCACGTCGACTGTCCGAATACGGACGCATTTAACTTGTTGAATAGTTAACGTATTGATAATGAGCCATTAACTTTCCTGGCACGGAATTGACGCTATGGTATACGGCTGAAAAAAACAAACAGCCGTAAAAAACAAAGAATTATGAAAAGAAAAATTGTTACTACAGCTGCATTGTTATGCTGCTTTGCCGTTTGCTTTGCTTCTGCATTGGCCGGCCTTAATGGAAAATGGATTGGCTCGATAAAGGGCGCCCATGGCAAGCACTACCCGATAACTTTTACAATTAATGTCAGCGGCGATAAATTGTACGGTAGTGTGCAGCTTACCGGCGACCCGAAAAGAATAAACGACGGAAAAATAACCGGGACCGATTTCACATTCGCAGTCACTGGTGAGGATGGAAACACTATCGCGCACACTGGAAAATATTATGCCGGCGGCGATTCGGTGGTCATGAACGTTGATTACGAAGGCACCAAACTGCACACCACCCTAAAGCGGGCCGGCAAGTAAAAATTAAGTATTTTACCTGGTGCAGTTATACGTCATCCGGGGATCCAGTTTTCACTATTGGGTTTCCGGATTTTTTTATTAGGACGGATGCCCCTCGCTGCCGCAAGCGATCCCCGCTTGTGCCCCGTGTACCAGATAACGAACTTTAAATAATTACAGTAGGCACCCTTATCTGATTATTCTTCCGGGTTATGAAACGTATAATTACGCCTCATGCCTTAAATTACAGAATTTGACTATTCCTTTGCCATTACCCTACCTTGCATGCGGGCTACTTAGCATGCGGGCCACCAGCGGAAACGCTTACGGTAGCGGAGGAAACTGCCCCGTCCATTTATGTCATAATTGCTTTTATTTGCAAAAACTTAGTAATTTTATACCATGACGTTAGTAGAGCTGAAGAAGTCAATTCATGAGAAGATCGATAATCTGGATGACCCCGATTATTTGGATATGTTAAATACGATGATCTATTATAAGGATAAGGTGTTTGTAGTTCCCGACCATATGAAAGAAGGAATAAGGCAGGGTACGGAAGATATAAAGAACGGCGATTTTTATAAGATGGAAGACTTTGAAAAGAAATATAAGAAATGGCTAAAAGAATAGTCTTTTCTAAAAAAGCGTTCATCGCTATTGACCGCATAATCGAATTTAATAGCCTGCGAAATCATTCTGATACCTATTCACGAAAATTTTTAATCAGACTTCATAAAAGACTGAAGTTATTGCAAAACCATCCTTTGACAGGTGTTGCCACAGATGAAGAAAACGTGCTGCTGTTAGTGTGGGACCAATACTATGTCTTTTATTCGTGTGATGATGTAGTTATTGAGATAAAGTCCATCTATCATCAAAAGGAAAATGTTATCCGGTGATACCGTGTAATTGATTTTGTTGACCTTCTTGAAGGCCCCTCCGCTGCAGCAAGCGTCTTCCTGCCTACTTAGCATGCGGGCCACAAGCGGCGACGTTTGCGGCAGCGCGGGAATTCAGGAGGGGTTACAATGGTTAATTTTAAAATCCCTTTCGTGACAAGTGGATTTAACGTTAAAATCTAACTCAATTTCACGGTTTCTTATTCTGCTTATGCTATTACTTA
>Ga0207002_1109_pt2 | contig 11209 bp, 12 predicted proteins | sample Alteio_BWMinCont_88_FD_153473 | JGI IMG/M metagenome (GOLD analysis project Ga0207002, IMG submission 153473) | Enriched cells from forest soil in Barre Woods Harvard Forest LTER site, Petersham, Massachusetts, United States -... | ecosystem: Environmental > Terrestrial > Soil > Temperate forest >...
CGACCATGTTCGCCACAATGCCAGCGCCCGCTGAAGAGGTCACCGGCATCGACTTTGCTGGTGTCGACCGCGTGGTCGTCGAGGGAACCGGGAGCCGGCTCGACATCAACGCCGTGAAGGCCGGCGACAAGCCGGCTTTGCGCATGACCAAAGAGGGATGGGGGGCGGACTTCTGCAATGCAAACGTCGCCTATACCCGATCCGGTTCGACGTTGCGGATTCAGGTGTCGCAGAGTGGGCTCGCGTCTCTACTTCTCGGCCAATGCAATGTGACCGTGGCGATGGAGCTGCCGGAAAATCTCAGTCTGGCGGTGACGCAGGCGCAGACCGCGACCACGATCAACGGCCGGATGGGAGATATCGCGCTGAAGGGCGAGAACATCGTCGCCACAGTCTCGGGGCATGTCGGCGATCTGTCGGTCGACGCCGACAAGGTTTTCGTCACCTTCTCCGGCCGAGCTCGTTCGATTGCGATCAACGCGGACAAGGCAGTCGCGGACTTAAAGTTGACCGACGTCTCCGAGACCCGCAGCGTCAAGATCATTGCCAGCCAGCTACTGGCGAATATCGGCTTGCCAGTCGATGCGGTGCTCCAGCGCAATGTCGTTGCGCCGCTGGCCGTGTTCTCCAATGACTTCGATACGACGCCAGGTGCAACGATGAGCGTCGACATTCACAGCGACCTTCTGAAAGGTTCGCTCTATGCCATAACCGGCGAGGCGCATGGATGACAAGAAGGGCAACGGGCAGCGGCATGCCTAGGCATGCCGCTGGCGAACGATAGCAGACGGAAACAGTGTAGGTAGCTCACAGTTGTCAATACTGCCTTGCAGCCCTATAATAAAAGCGTTCGCATTGGCCAATTTTGTTATTTCAACATTGCTTTGGCGCCATTCACTTGGGCTCATGCCAATAACGCGATGGAATTCGCGATTGAAGTTTGATTTAGTCTGAAACCCGACATCAAAGATCATATCGGTAATTTGGACCGAGTTGCTGCGCAAGAGCTGACACGACTCCATGATGCGAAACATATTCACGTATTGCGGCACATTCATTGCGCGCTGGGTGTTGACAGCTCCAGAAATTACCCGGGTCGGCACGGTCAGCCGTCGAGCCAGGCGATCCAGAGTGAGATTTGGATCCCGGTAGAAACGTTTGGAAATCATGAGGCTGTCGAGCCGCTTGATCGATTCGGCATGGAGCGCTTGGCATTCCTCCGTCGTTTGCGGATCACCGCCAGGCGGCCCCGTGGGCAACACAACGCCCGGGCCTAGCGGCTGCACCGCTTTGGTTAGGCTTCCGACCACTGCGATTGACGCGCCGAGAATAAGGATAATCGCGAGGCTAGAAACGCCGACAATTGCCGGAGCCAAGCTGCCGCGGGCGGTCTGGATGTCGTAACTGACGGCTATATCGACCAAGGCCGACGCAATAAGCGTGGCGCCGGCGACGCGGAACGTGGCCTTCGTCGACAGGAGTGCCTGGAAAGGAACTCGATCGAGCCACTCAAAGTCCTCCTTGAAGCTGGTGTAGAGCAGGATGTTTCCGTAGCCGATAAAGACCGCGGCGATAACGACGTCGACGGCGTTCGGCGTGATCAGGGTAGCAACGACGACGAGGAGGGGTGGCAGAAGGAGTTGCAGGCAGGTGGACATAGTCACTTGCCATTGTTCGCGGGATACCAAACTGGTCAGCGCGAACCAGGTTAGCGGCGGTATCAGCGTAGCAATCAGGCCTTGGATGGGCCACATGATGTGAACGTTATAGTTCCAGTGCAGGCCCAGGAGCGTCGATTGCAAAGCTAGCAAAGCGAGTGCGGCACTCGGGAACAATCCAATGCGACGCTCCGCGAAGGCGCTGTAGCGCACCAGCACGATTACGAACACGAACGAAACCACGAACGAAACGGGTAATTCCGTCATCGGTTATCTCCCACCCCGTCTCGCAATTTGATTGCGAACGTCTACCAACGGTAGAACGGCGAGATTTGGCCGCGATAATGACACGTCGTTCCGTCGTATTGGAGAAATTCTGCGGCGGGCGGAGTACAGTGAGTGTTGCGCGGCACCAGGGTACAGGCACCGCAGGCTTACGATTGCATAGCCCTGGCTGATCCAGCTTTCCTAGGCACAATTCTGGACACGCCCGCTGCGGCGAGCGCGGTCTTCGGGCTTTACCGACGGGCGGCTTCTCAGGTTCCAGATCGTTTCCAACTCCTCGACGAAGCCCTCGATCGTCTTGCGATCGATCAGCCGGTCCTTGCCCCGATCGAAAGCGACCAGAAGGCTGGTAGCAAAGGCACGATTGACGCGCGCCTCCTCCATGGCCACGGCGCCGACGATGATGCGCGGCCGAGAGGCGCTGGACATCATGGTGCCCTTGAGACGTTCAATACGGCCTTCGAGGCGCTGGATTTTTGCTTCGGCGGTTTCTGCCATGTCGTGGTCTCCAAAGTGGCGGCGCGATCGCCGTCCCGCACGATGGCGCAATCGCCGAGCCTCCGGCGACCAGTTTTGTGAATCCGGACGACCTAAATCGCGATGAGACCTGTGCTTGATAATAACTATCATTCAAATTTTTGAATTTGTGCAGAACTAACACGACGATATTCAAGGACAGAAACGCGATTTATAAGAAAAAACGTCTCTTTCTCAGTTAATATTTGAAAGGAGCAGCTTAGTTACGTGCGCCATAATTGTAATATTACTACCTATATCACGAAGAAGGACGACCTCGATCGTGAAATTGGTAGCCTGTTGTCGAAAGAGAGGAGTTTTTAGGTACTAGCAGTCCCGCAAACAGGCAGCGGCACATGACACTCCACTCACCACGCTTAGAGGCAGAACAGGCATCTCATTCGCCGATGGCGAACGTGTCAGTACGAGCGCTGCGTTCAATTGCAAGCTCCAACCGAGCTCGCGTGGCCCTGATCTGCTTTCCTTGCGCTGGGGCCTCAGCGTCCTTTTATGATCCCTGGCGCCATCATTGGGGCGAGACGGAAGACGTTTACGCGGTGCAACTGCCGGGTCGGGAAGATCGCTTCGGTGAGCAGCGGTTCGCCTGCCCTGGCGCACTGGCCGAGACAGTCGCTCTCGAGATCGCCGATCGCCTCCCCGATCTGCCCCTCGTCGTCTTCGGTCATAGTTTCGGTGCACTCGTGGCTTTCGAGACCGCGCTTGCCCTGCTCCGCCTGGAGCATACAGGTCCCCATCATATCTTAGTCTCAAGCCGGATCGCTCCGCATCTTCCCTTCAACAGTGGATTGCAAGCGACCTTTGACGACAATCGCATGATCCGCGGGTTGAGCGACATGGAGTTCGAGCCCAGAGCCCTGCTGGGCAATGCAGACCTTCTGCGAATGTTCCTGCCGGTGCTGCGCTCGGACCTGATCCTGAACGACGGTTCCACACGCGGGCCGGCGCAGCCGCTGTCCTGTCCAGTGACCATCATAGCCGGCACAGTCGACCGTTTGGCGCCGCCGCACCTCATGCAGGGTTGGCGTCACCACACCGTCGGCAAGTTCTAGCTCCGCCTCTTCTTTGGCGGCCATTTTTACCTGCGATCGCAGCTGGCAGCGCTCGCCGCCAGCATGCGCACGAGCATCGCTGACACGCTGTCCGTCTTAAGCAAAGCCTAGGGAAAAACATCATGACCATCAGATCTGATTTCGGCAGGCAGGTCCTTACCGCTGCCGGTGAGACGCTGCTCCGCGAACAGCTTCTTGCGGTGTCTGGCGTTCGCGACGCGGCTGTTCGTTGGCGAATGAACGAGGCGGGCAGCTTGGTGTCCCTGGTCTACCTCGTTGCTGCCCAGGTACCGTCGGAGTCGATCTGGCGGCGGATCTTGGATCAGCACCATCGGCCTTGGGCTGTCGTACAGCTTTCTGACTTGCCCTACGATGGGGCCGGAAGGTTGGATGAACAGCGACTACAGTCATTCCCGGTCATCACATCGGACCTAGTCGCAGCACTGCCGTTCAGCGAAGGCGCGGCGTATGCGCTCCGCCGGACATTGCATTGGAGTGAGGCGGAGACCGCAATCGTGCACTCCGATGCTCCGTCCCTCATAAGTGGCGGATTCCTCGAAGATGCCCCCCTCAGCCGCAGCTGCCTTTCCGATGCGCTCGATCAGACTGCGGAAAATGCAGACGAGCGCGGGATCATTCTGATCGACGGCGCCGGCGGGGAGCGCGAGCTCAGCTACCACAGCCTTCGCCAGGCGGCGCTACGCGTGGCGGGTGGGCTACAGGCTCACGGCGCTGCGCCCGGCGCGGCCCTCCTCCTGCAGCTTGCTGATCCCTTGAACTACGTCGTCGCCTTCTGGGGCGCGGTCTATGCCGGCCTCCGGCCAGTGCTGCTGGGAGTACCGGCGCGATACCGCCACGATGACCAGGCCGCTGTGAGGCTATTGGACGCCACAGCGATCTTCAACAATTCAATGACTATCTGTGAGCGCAACACCACCTCTGCGCTAGAGGGCTTTATCCCTGGTGCCGTCGTCGTTGACATCGAGGCCCTGGCAGAGGCGGAACCGGTCGAGAGTCCCTACCTTGCCCATCCGACGGAGACCGCAATCTACCTTCTGACGTCGGGCAGCACATCGAAGCCCAAAGCGGTGCCGCAGAGCCATGCCAATCTGCTGGCGCATTGCCGAGGCGCCAAGGTCGCTCACGCTCTGCGGGCCGACGAAGTGTCGCTCAATTGGCTCCCGCTCGATCATGTCGGCGGAATCGTGATGTTCCATCTGCGCGATCTCTACCACGGCTTTCGCCAGGTCCATGCGCCGATCGGCGCTTTTCTGCAGGACCCGCTGCGTTGGCTTGATTGGATTACATGGTACAAAATTACCGTCAGCTGGGCGCCGAACTTCGCCTATGATCTGGTCAGCGCGGCGATCGAGAAGCACGGCGCGCGCGACTGGGACCTATCGGCCCTGCGTTTCTTGCTCAACGGCGGCGAAGCCGTTGTCCGTGCTCAGGCCGAGACGTTTCTGCGGGTGCTCCAGCCATTTGGCTTGGCGATGACGGCGATGCGGCCAGCATGGGGCATGTCGGAGACGTGCAGTGATACGGTTGTGTGCACGCAGTTTCTTGATGACATGCAGGACGGCATCAAGGGGCCCGTCAGTGTCGGGCGGCCATATCCAGGCATTTCGGTGCGCATCGTCGACAAGGGCGGCCAGGTGGTCACCCAGGGTACGACAGGCTTGCTCCACATCAAGGGCGCATCGGTCCTCGCAAGCTATTGTCGCAACGACGAAGCGAACAAGTCCTCATTTACATCGGACGGATGGTTCAACACCGGTGATCTCGGCGCGATCTCCAATGGCCAGCTGTACCTCATGGGGCGCAGCAAGGACTTGATCATTGCGAACGGCCAGAACATCGATCCAGCCGTTATCGAAGGGCTGATTAACGCGATCGATGGTGTCCGCCTCTCGTTTACATCCGTGATATCGCGACGCTCGGAGCACGGCAGCACCGACCGCATTGCAGTCTTCTTCGTACCGGCTCATGCCGATGCGCCACTGGAACCGGTGCTCCAGACGATCCGCAGTCGAGTTAACTCGAATTTTGGCATACAGATCGCCGAAATCGTCGCACTTAGCGCTGCCGATGTGCCGAAAACCTCAATCGGCAAGATTCAAAAGGAAATTCTCAAATCGGGCCTGGTCGCCGGCAGTCTCGTCCCGGTCTATCGACGGCCCGAGGCCGACAAAATTGTGACTGCGGATGTAACCCAAGTCCAGCAGCTGTGGCGGCGGATCTGGCGCAAGCGCCAATGCCAGGCCGGCAGCCTTCCATCGGCGATTACCTTGATCGCAGCCGAGGGAGTGCCCACACCCGATCTGGCACGCGATTTTGAGCTGCACGGCGTTGCCGTGGCGACGATCACCCTTGATGTGCTCGCGCTCGACCTTGCACCCCCGGGACAGCCGTTCGTGATGTTCGCCGGCGAGAGTTTCGACCCAGCTGATCTTCTTGTCGCTCTACAGCACCTGGGCAAGGCGCACGACCGCGCCCCATGGCGGCTCCTGGTCGCACGGCATGTTGCGTCGAATGACTGCGTGGCGTCGTTGCTGCGAAGCGCTATGGACGAGTATCCCGCCCTCACCGCGCGATGCGTCGTGATCGACAGCCTTGCAAGGGATGGCGTTGCCAGCATCATTCTGAACGAACTTGCAGATCGCTGCCGCGAGGTCGAGGTTGCATATCGCACCGGCAAACGCTTTGTCAGCCGCCTTGCGCCGGCGTCTCCACCCCGCCCCGACCACACCCTTCGTCTGGAAGACGGAGGATTCTATCTCGTCACGGGCGGGCTTGGCGGCCTCGGGCTGCATCTTTGCAATCACTTGATCGAGAACTACTCCGCAGGCCTGGTTATTGTCGGCCGCCGCGAGCTCCATGCGCTCGATCGCGAGGCCGCGGCCGCGCTGCACAGCCTCCAGGACAGAGCTGAAGTCATTTATCTGGCCGCCGACTGCGGGGCTCTCGGATTCGCGGAAGACGTGGCGATTCGGCTGCAGGATTGGGGCCTGTGTGCCCTGGATGGCGTGTTTCATTCGGCCGGGGCAATCACCGCGTCGTCCATGGCCGACCTCAATCCACAAACACTGCGCGCGAGCGTTGCCATGCGGGCGCGGCAGTGCCAAGCAACCTATGAAGTGGCCGCACGCCTCGATGCGAGCTTCATGGTGCAATTTTCTTCGCTGAACGGCTACTTCGGTGGCGCCGGCGTCAGCGCCTACGCCGCAGCTTGCCGTCAGCAGATGGCGATTGCCGAGGCGCTCGATGGCTGCCCCGGGCCCAAACTGCGCTGCATAAACTGGTCGATGTGGAAAGACACCGGCATGCTGCGGGCATATGACCTCGCCGCTCTCGGAGAGCGGAGAGGGTATCGCCAGCTGCAGCCCGAGCAGGCTCTGAAGGCACTCGAAGCGGTCCTGGCCAGCCCGGACTCGGTGATTTTCATTGGCCTGGACGAAACCAACCTGTTCATGCATCGAGAGACGGTGGCCGACGCAGTCGCCTTGGACAGCATCGAAGTTGTGCCCTCAGACCGCCGCGGATTCGCGATGGCGCCGGTAGTCGACATGTTCGGGACCCCAGTTCCTATAGTACGCGCGGATGAGTCCGTGAGGGTTCCGACGGCGAGCATCGTCCCCGACGCAACGTCTATCGTGGACACGATCACCTTGACTGTTTCACAAATCTGGCGGGACGTCCTCGAGCTCAACTTCTTACCGACGTTGAGCGACAACGTGTTTGACCTCGGCGGTCAGTCGTTGCTCATGCCTCGCTTGCAAAATGTCATTCAGACGACGCTGAATGTCGAAATCGATATTCTCGACTTATTTGACTACGTGACGCTCGGCGCCTTAGCCGAGTTCGTCAGAGGCAAATTGGCGGCGCAGAGTGCCTAGCCGTCTGGTTGTTAATCAACCAGCTTGATTTAGAACCCTGGCCTATTCGCCGATTCGGCGCAACCTTGCCTGCCCAACGGAATAGATATGGTAAGAAGATACCGTTCTTCCCGCACCGGCCCCCTACCGACCAAGCTTCCTTACTAGAGGTCGAAATCCACCCCGTAGGCCAAACCTCGCGCTGCGAGGCCATTGCATTGCCAAGCGAATGATTGATGTCTGTTTGGAGCGATTTCGCGCTTTAGAACTCGGCTGGGTGTATCTGGATGTCGAGGACGCCAACGATGCCGCTATGTCATTCTGGCTAAGGGTCGGGTGGGCGCCTCGCGATAGTGTGACGCGCCTTTTATTGTGCCTTCTGGATTAACTCGGTTTCGCTGATTGTCCTTGTGGCACGCTAAGTGACGGCGCCCCTAAGCATCTGGCCGCGTCTGCGGCCCGATGAAGACGCGGAAGGGATCGTTAACGGTTAGGCGATGACGCTCTGCGTCATGGGGCGTTTGCGCCGACAGCCCGACCCTGGCGGCCGCGCCAGATTCCACGCTGGATTTCTGCACGGCAGCAGGCGATCGGCTCTGCCACGGGTCAACCTTCACCAACTCCGCCCCCATATGACTACGAATAGGACGATCAGGACCAACGCACCGATAGCGATTGGACCTTCGGCAACAGCCCCAAGAAGGCCAAAAACGCGAACGGCGAGACGATTGCTTTTTTCCGACATAGAAGTCTCCACAAAACCCAACTTGTGGCGACTAATTGCATCGGGTGGCACCTACCGATAGGAAGATTAATCTGGCTACACCGACGCGTTAATCTTCTCTGCCTCATGGCGAGCAATTGCCAGGCTGATCCTTCGGCATGCCACCCCCATAGCTTGAGCCAGAGCGGCATATGAGCTGTTGTGCCGCCGAAATCGCTCCGGAAAGTACGCTTGTAACTCGCGCATGAGGCGGACAAACGGACACGCCTGTTCCGGATCGTCGGACTTTGTTATGCCATGCGGCAGGCTGTAACGTTCTGCGAGTTTCTTCAGCTTCCAGACGAATTGCTCCCAGGCATGCCCCTCAACAAAGCCATACTTATCGATCTGGTCTGTCATATATTGTCGTGTTAGAAATAGTGCTGGCATGCATGCTTGCATTATATCGAGAAGCTCCCTCCAGCTTGTTTTACCGTCTCTTTCTTTAATGTGACGCCCAATTTGCTGCTGCACATAGCCGATTCCAACGTTTATAGTTTCGTGATGCTCGGCTATATGCGCTTCATCTCCTGTGCCATTCATCGCGGTCTGGTGTGTTTCCAGCATCACATCCCAAAGCTTTCTGGCCGCCTTCTCGAAACGATTAAAGTATGCCAGGGCATCGTCGGCGAAAGGCGCCCCCTGCTCGCTCGGCTGCCAGCGGAAATAGGTATCAACTAGGATAACCAGGTCGCCCCGCATCTCAGGCAACAGCACCCGTCCGTAACTTTCTTCGAACCGTTGCCAGTCGGCCGGATCGGGTGTGAACTTCACATCGCCGCCAGAGCCGAATGACATCGGAAGCCGCTTGCGGCGGCTTTTCCGAGGATTGCCTGCTTTGGTGCTCGCCCTTATCGGAGGCATTCCACGTCTCGCCAACTGGCTGCATCGCGTCCTGCAGCTCACTTTATTGAGTATTTAAAGCATTCGCATCAACAATCTTGTTCGAATAAAGATTTGTCTAATTTACTGTCACGTCAATAGACCTTAGCTTAGAATCATTCGTGTCATTCGCGATAAACGAATGGACGATATATAGTGGGTTGCGCTCGTTCCTTCGGAGAAAACATTCCATATCCACTACATTTTCTATACTTTCCACCGCTTTAAAAGGGAATGGCTCCTGACATCCTTCGCCCGGATCAGCGCAGCTATCGCAATGAAGGTCGACGACGTGTATGTGCAGAACTGGCGCCTGTGGGTGCGGCTGCACGAGAAGGGCGGCAAGCGCCACGAAATGCCCTGCCACCACAATCTCGAAACCTATTTGCAGGCCTTTATCGATGGCTGTGGCCTTGCCGGCGATCCCAAGGGGTTCTTATTCCGCACCATCGGCCGCGGTACCGAAAAGCTTACTGAAACTCCCCTACCCCAGGCCAATGCCTATGCCAAGATCCGTCGACGAGCAGCCGCGGCCAAGATCCAGACGAAGATCGGCAATCATACCTTCCGAGCAACCGGCATCACCGCCTATCTCAGGAATGGCGGCACTTTGGAGAACGCAGCCGCGAGCGCGAGCCCGGATGAAGTCAAGCAGCTACAGCTACTGAGCAGCCGAGAAAGAGGTGTTGTCGGCTCGTGACCACATCGCGTCGAAATGCTCGTTGAACCGGTGCGCAGCAATAATCGAGTAAATCAATACCAGGTCATTGTCCTGCTGCTTGAGCCCAGAGGCCGAAAGGTTCGCCGATCCCGTTCGCAATACGGTGCCGTTGATGGTGTAGCCCTTGAGGTGCATGAGCTCACCCGCGGCGCTCTTCACGCGGATCTCAACGTTGGGTGACTGCGAAAGCCTGACCAAGGGGTGGTCTGGCCCGAGGTGTAGGCGCCTGAGTTCGCCTGGATCCAAATAGATCCGAACCCAAGCGCCTCGCGCGGCCGCCCCGCTGATCGCGTCGATAACGCGATAATCGCTCAGGACATAGCCAGCCAGGTTGATATCGCTCCTGGCGCCGGTCTGCTGCAGCAGTCCAATGTCGATCGCTTCCAGATCCTCCTCCGGCGAGAAGTAGGTCAACACCTGGACCGCGGCCGACGCGGGTGTCTGGGCGACCGCCGCGGGGGACATCATCGCCACCAGGACGACCGCGAACAAACCTCGCAAAATGGACACCATCGTCTTGGCCCCAAACTACGGTGAGCGGGTTAAGCGGAGCTTGTCCTTTCCTCCGGGCACAGTCCCCACCAAGGCGCCGCCATCGTCGAAATCCAGTTTCGATGTCCCCATGCCCGTAGTGAATAGTTCGATGCTCTTGCCCTTTGCGCGCCAACCCGTGACTTTGGCGATTGGGGCCTCCCCGCAACCCGAAGCCGACGCGCGGCGCAGATCCAGAAGCGGTTGCTGGGAAAGTCGCAATATGCATCCGGCCGGGGCGCCAGTTACAGTCCAATTTCCCGAGATCGCGAACGTATGAAGTGATTTGCGTACGGCTGCTGGCGCAGGAGCCGACGGCGTTTTTCCAACATCCCACGATGTATTAGGCTGGTAGCCGATCGGCGCCGGATCATTGATCACGTGTGGATATTGGAATCCGAGCCCAGGCGTGTATCTGCCCGCAGCAGCGGCGACCCTCCTTACCTTGGAGTGGCGCCAGCGGGCACAGGGGCAGCCGGGAAGGCATGCCGGCAATGACGGGGCGACATCCACTGCAACCTGAGAGGTCAGTGTCGGCGTGTGAATCGGAACGATAGCTCCGTGATAGTAGGTTTGGCGCGAGCCACATCCAGTCAGCACCAGGCTGAGCAAGAGAGCCGGCCCGAGGGTTCGCGCGTTCAAGCCGAGCGTTTCGTTCGCCATAGGATTTCCAGAGTTAGTTCTAAGATCGATCATGCGACGATGCCGCTGAAGTCCAAGGAATCGGCTGTGCCACGCGCGATTGCAGCTTGAACGCCGGCTAGTGCTTCCATAAAGCGGGCCCTTTTAAGCTCGTCATCCGGATCTGCACTCGGCGTTACGGGAAGTTGCTTGAGCGCCTCGATGCTTTCGAAACTCGCGGCCGTTTCGGCGACGTTGAAGTCCAATTCCTCATCGTCGCCGTGGAG
>Ga0207002_1167_pt1 | contig 11178 bp, 9 predicted proteins | sample Alteio_BWMinCont_88_FD_153473 | JGI IMG/M metagenome (GOLD analysis project Ga0207002, IMG submission 153473) | Enriched cells from forest soil in Barre Woods Harvard Forest LTER site, Petersham, Massachusetts, United States -... | ecosystem: Environmental > Terrestrial > Soil > Temperate forest >...
GGGCGATGAACGCTATTATTTCATCAGAAATTTTAGACATTGCGGAATTAAAAAACAGGCTGGACAAAGTGCCGTCAATGGATGGGCTGGAACTTTCCACAAAAGTTTCAACAACAGAGACCTATACTTTTGGTGATGAAAATGCCAAATACCGTGTGGCTGTACTTGATCTTGGAGTTAAGAAAAACATCCTCCGCAATTTTGACGACAGGGATATTTACGCGAAAGTTTTCCCGGCAAAAACTACTTTCCGGGAAATGGAAAAAGATTTTGCGCCGACGGGATATTTCATTTCCAATGGCCCCGGGGACCCTGCCGCCATGCCTTATGCAATTGATACCGTAAAAGATATTTTAGCATCCGAAAAGCCGATGTTCGGTATTTGCCTTGGTCACCAGCTACTGGCACTGGCAAATGATATTCCCACCAAAAAAATGTTCAACGGCCACCGCGGCTTAAACCACCCGGTAAAAAATATAATTATCAACCACTGCGAGGTTACTTCACAAAACCACGGTTTCGGCGTGGTGCCCGAATCTGTACGGGCGTCTGACAAAGTGGAGATCACCCATGTTAACCTTAATGATCAATCCATCGAAGGCATCAGGGTAAAAGGCAAAAAAGCATTCTCAGTTCAATATCACCCTGAGTCATCCCCCGGCCCGCATGACAGCAGGTATTTGTTCGATGATTTTATTGAGTTGATGAAATAATTTATAAATGTGCAGATGGAAGATGTGCAAATGTGCAGATTTTAAAAGCAACTATAATAGTTTCCATAAAAACTTAGGATCATTGAACTGAAAAGCAATAAAAAGCTAAATAAAAAATTATCTGTTTTAACCGGAATTCGACGGGGGATTAAAGAAAGCAGAAGAGATGGTAAAACCCTGCAAACTTTATCGGACTTTTTGAGTGAACGTGATAGTTAAGGTTACTTGTAATTTTAAAAAGGCGCGAAACCGTTATCCTATCTTCCATTCATCGCCATTTTACCGCTATTTACCGGAAATTTGACACCCTTCGCCTAAAAGCCTTACTTAAAAACGGGTTCAGTTAGCACATTTGATTTATAAATCAATCACTTGTTATGAAAACTTCACTCGCTATACACATAATTCACATTGCCATGCAAATGGTTTCGCATTTGCATACCATTATCCTTTCGTTGGGGCATTTAATGAAATAGGCCTCACCCAACCCTCTCCAAAGGAGAGGGCTCTAAAAAGGAAAAAAAAGTCTCCCCTGCCGGGGGAGATTATTCACATATATTATTTGTTTCTTAATGGCGGTCATGAGGGCTACGCCGTTTAGAGGGGGCTAACCAACCATCATCATATTTCTGCCATTCGCCGAAAAAAATAGTGAAAATATCAATTTTGTAAACGATTTTTACAGCATGGCAAAACAACCTATTATAACAGTAAAAAACCTGGTAAAAAACTACGGCGATTTTGCAGCCTTAAAGGGGATTAGCTTTGATGTTTATGATGGCGAAATCTTCGGCTTACTTGGCCCGAACGGCGCAGGTAAAACTACTACGCTCGAGATCATTGAAACACTTCGCGACAAAACATCAGGCGAGGTAACTGTTGATGGCTTATCTATAGAAAACGACGCCGACAAAATTAAACAGCGTATCGGCGTGCAATTGCAGGCTGCTGGTTATTATCCAAATTTAAACCTTTCAGAGCTTATTAAACTCTTTTGCGGCCTATACGGGATAGATAAAACCCCGGCCGAAATGCTGGGGAAAGTAGCCCTGACTGATAAGGCCAAATCAAAATATAAAGAATTGTCTGGCGGCCAAAAGCAACGTTTTTCAATAGCCACGACACTTATAAATAATCCAAAAATAATTTTCCTGGATGAACCTACTACCGGGCTTGATCCGCAGGCGCGCCGCAATTTGTGGGACCTGATCCGTGAGATCCGAGATAACGGCACCACCGTTGTTATTACCACGCATTATATGGATGAAGCGGAAGAACTATGCGACCGTGTAGCCTTTGTTGACGGAGGCCATATAGTAGGCATTGATACCCCAAATCACTTTATCGACCAACTGGTAGCCTCAGGCTTTGAACGTAAAAAACAAGTAAAATTAGCAAACCTCGAGGATGTTTTTATTAACCTGACAGGTAAGGAATGGCGTGAGGGTTAAAAGCCCCCCAACCCCCTAAAGGGGGAGCAAGTTGGCCGTTGGCAGTTTGCACTGACTAATGAAGCTAACCAATGAACTAATGAACCAATGAACTATTGAACCAATAAGATGAAAAAATACAATAATACCCGTGCAACCCTGGCCATAGCGGTAGCCAGTTTCCGCTCAATTATCCGCAGCCCGTCGGCGGTGGTGTTTAGTTTGGCCTTCCCTTTAATATTTATTATTGTTTTTGCCAATATTGGCGGAGGCGCAATCAGCGTAAATGTTGGCGTTGCCAGGAGTTGCGATACATCACGTGCCGATTCTCTTTACCAGACTATAAAACAAATTTCAATTATACACCTGGAAAAAAATCAATCCGCTGCCGAGATGGCCCAAAACCTTAAAAAAGGAGATATCGATGCCATTATGGATATTCAAAGGCATACTACTCCGCCCTACTATACCTTTAACATAAATTATACTACAGCGTCCGCACAAAAAGATGGTATATTAAGTTCATTGTTAGATGGGATGTTTTTCCGGATAAATAGTCAGCAGAACACTGTACGCCAGCCAATTGCTGAACTAAAAGAAGCGACAGTACAGGGGCGCGCATACAAATACATCGATTTTATATTGCCCGGGATGCTTGGCTTTTCCCTGCTTAGCAGCGGCGTTTTTGGTACGGCATTTGTTTTTCTAAGCCTACGGCTTACGCTGGTGATCAAGCGGTTTTTCGCTACTCCTGTAAAAAGGTACAGCATAGTTTTAGGCGAAGGGTTGGCGCGTTTAGTGTTTTCCTGGATTGGGGCATTATTTATTATAACTGTTGGGCATTACTTTTTTGGGTTTACATTGATACATGGGCTTATTACTGTGATCAATATGCTGATACTTTCGGCTTTCGGGCTGATCATTTTTATGGGCTTCGGGTTTATTATATCGGGCGTTGCAAAAAATGATAGCTCAGTGCCCCCGCTCTCCAATATTATTACTTTACCGCAATTTTTATTATCAGGTACCTTTTTTGCCACCACTGCTTTTCCAATGTGGTTACAAGGGTTGAGCAATATATTACCTTTAACCTACCTCAATAAAGCCATGCGCGATGTAGCCTTTGAAGGCGCCGGTTTAGGCGATGTAACCCACGATTTATTAATTTTAGGCATCTGGTTCGTTGTTGTTTACGCGGTTGCGGTGAAGACTTTTAAGTGGGAGTAGTTTGATTTCGGAAGTCGGATTTCGGAATTATTTGTCTGAATCACCCACCAAATATGAATTTTACGTTAATCTTCAACTAATTTCACACTTATTTACCGGAAATTGTATATTTGAAAACTATATTATATAGTGTACGATTTACACTAAGTATATTTTAATTGACAAATACCAATTCCAATGAGCCTGATTATTGATATCCATGCCCGCCAGATACTTGATTCGCGCGGCAACCCTACTATTGAAGTAGATGTTTTAACCGAAAATGGCGCCCTCGGCCGTGCCGCTGTCCCTTCGGGCGCATCAACCGGCGCGCATGAGGCTGTTGAGCTTCGCGACAACGATAAAAAAGTATATATGGGCAAGGGCGTACTAAAAGCTGTTGCCAATGTAAACGACGTATTGGCTAAAGAATTAAATGGCATCGATGTTTTCGAACAAAATGCGATCGATAACCTGATGCTGGAAGTTGACGGCACCGATAACAAAGGCAATTTGGGCGCTAACGCTATTTTAGGCGTCTCGCTGGCGGTCGCAAAAGCAGCCGCGCAGGAAAGCCGCCAGCCTTTATACCGCTACGTTGGCGGTGTCAACGCAAATACGTTGCCTATCCCGATGATGAACGTCCTTAATGGTGGTGCACACGCGGACAATAAAGTTGATTTCCAGGAGATTATGATAATGCCGGTTGGTGCGCCTGCTTTTTCTGAAGCCTTACGATGGGGTGCGGAAACATTTCATACGCTCAAAAGCATTTTACATAAAAAGGGATATTCAACCCTTGTTGGCGATGAAGGCGGTTTTGCGCCGAATTTTGCATCGCACGAAGAAGCCATTGAAACCTTACTGCAAGCTATCGAAGCTGCTGGTTACAAACCAGGCGAGGATATCTGTATTGCGCTGGACCCTGCTGCGAGCGAATTTTATAATGAGGAAAAAGGCCTTTACATCTTCAAAAAATCAGATAAAAGACAGCTTACGCCTGCTGAAATGGTTGATTATTGGGTAGACTGGGTAAAAAAATATCCTATCGTTTCCCTTGAAGATGGTTTGGCCGAAGATGATTGGGGCGCATGGAAAACACTCACCGAAAAATTAGGCAAAACTACGCAGTTAGTTGGTGATGATTTGTTTGTAACCAATGTAACCCGTTTAAAACGGGGTATTGATTCGGGCGTTGCTAACTCGGTACTTGTAAAAGTAAACCAGATCGGTTCGCTTACCGAAACTATTAACACGGTGTCAATGGCACAAAACAATGCCTATACCACCGTAATGAGCCACCGTTCAGGTGAAACCGAAGATTCAACCATCGCTGATCTTGCTGTGGCCTTAAACTGCGGCCAGATAAAAACCGGTTCATTATCCCGTTCAGACAGGATCGCTAAATACAACCAGTTATTGCGTATTGAAGAAGAGTTGGGCGATACTGCAAAGTTTATTGGTAAAGACTTTAAGTATTATAAATAAGCACGAATTTTTTCGAATTATTGCGAATTATTCAAAGCCGACTTTAAGTCGGCTTTTGGGTTTTAAAATCAGAGAAATCCATTAAATCCATTAATCCCGGTTCAGACAATTATATTTGCACCATGAAAACAAACAGGTTTTTACGGACTATCTTGATTTTATTCTTCCTTGCCTTAAACATTGGCTGCGACCAGGTTTCAAAATCCGTTGTAAGGCATAAAATGAATTATTATGACCAGATCGGGTTCCTGCATAATCATATCACGCTAAGTAAAGTGGAGAACTCAGGCGCATTTTTAAGTTTTGGCGATTCCCTTTCAAAGCCTTTAAAGATCATTCTTTTAAACCTTCTTCCTTTGTTGGTCGTTATTTTCGGGCTTGTTTTCATTTTAACAAAACCAAGCCTGGACTGGGTGATATTATTCGGCCTTATCCTGGTTATTGGCGGCGGTATCGGCAATCTTTACGACAGGGTGGTTCATGGCTCTGTTACGGATTTTCTGCATATAAACTTCGTTATTTTTCAAACCGGGGTATTTAATGTGGCCGACCTGTCCATTACAACCGGGGTATTTATTATGCTGATTCAGGCTTATCTTACACGGAAAACGGAAACGGAAGTAGATAGTTTAGATAAAAATCAGGTTTGACAAAGTAACAAACCTGCGCTAATTTTAACACCAATTGTTATTTTTGCTACAAAAAGTTACTTTTGTTAATAGTAAGCCATGAACAAATGAGCACTGCCCAAATAATTTACGAACAATACAAAGTATTACCAAAAAAGGTAAAAAATGAATTGATTGAGCTAATCAACAAGGATAATGATGAGTATGTGCAGGTGTGTTTGCCCGAACTGATTGAGGGGCTTAAAGAATTAAAATCAGTGCTTCACGGAAAGAAAAGCGCACGCCCTGTACGCGAATTATTGAAAGAGTTAGGACATGAGTAGGGTCCTGACGCTGCAGCGTTTCGATATTCGTTTTAAAAGACTTGCTAAAAAATTCAAAACTTTAACAGCTGAATTAGCCGAATTCAGTCAAAGTTTGGAAAACGACCCTAAACAAGGGACAAGCCTTGGTAATGGTATGTACAAAATCCGATTGGCCAGCGAAAGTAAAGGCGCAGGTAAAAGTGGCGGTTTTCGAGTCATAACCTATTACATTGCAGAACGCGAAAAGGAGAGGACGATCTATTTGGTTACAATTTATGATAAATCAGAAGAAAGCAGTATCAAAAAAGATTACCTGCTGAAAATAATTAAAAGCGCATTGGAGTAAAACCCAACCAATAAAAAGCGTATCTTTGCCTTCAATTACCCGTTCGCTTAAGGTTGATCACCGATAAATACTTCAGATCCGCTTATGCTTCGCGTTAGCAAATACATTACACACAATACATGTCATTCGAAAATTTAAATTTAATTGAGCCTATATTAAGGGCTCTAAAAACCGAGGGTTATACCATACCCACTCCCATACAGGAACAAGCCATCCCTATTATATTACAAAATAAAGACCTGCTGGGCTGTGCCCAAACCGGTACCGGCAAAACCGCGGCTTTTGCCATCCCTATCCTGCAGTTATTATACCAGGACAGGCTGCAGCATAAAGAGCAAAAAACAATAAAGGCCCTTATTTTAACGCCTACCCGCGAACTTGCGATACAAATTGATGAAAGCTTTGCGGCTTACGGCAAACATACCGGCCTAAAACACCTGGTAATATATGGCGGGGTATCGCAAAACCCGCAAACTGATGCATTAAAAAGAGGGGTTGATATTTTGGTAGCTACCCCCGGCCGTCTGCTCGACCTGATCAACCAGCGCTATGTTCATTTGGAGCATATCCGGATGCTGGTACTTGATGAAGCCGACCGTATGCTGGATATGGGTTTTGTACACGATGTTAAAAAGATCATTGCCAAAGTCCCGGTTAAACGGCAAACCCTGTTTTTCTCTGCAACCATGCCAAATGAAATTCAGCAACTGGCAAATACCATACTAACCAAGCCCGAAAAAGTAGAAGTAACCCCTCCATCATCAACAGCCGATACCATACAGCAATCGCTGTTTTATGTAGAGAAATCGGATAAAAGGGCATTGCTTATCCATTTGTTAAAAGATAAAGCCATAAAAACCGCCCTGGTATTTACACGCACCAAACATGGTGCAGACAAGGTGGTAAAAGATCTGGTTCGGGCGGGCATAACAGCCGAAGCCATACATGGCAATAAATCGCAAAATGCACGGCAGCGGGCTTTAAGTAACTTTAAGAACCGTACTACCCGTGTATTAATTGCTACTGATATTGCCGCCCGTGGTATTGATATTGATGAACTTACACACGTTATTAACTACGAACTGCCAAACATACCCGAAACCTATATACACCGTATTGGGCGTACAGGACGTGCAGGCTTAGACGGGATTGCGCTTTCTTTTTGTGACCAAGAGGAAATTGAGTTTTTGAAAGATATTCATAAACTGATCTCGAAACAAATCCCTGTTGAGGAGGCACACCCTTACCCGATGAGTCTGCAAAGTATCGTTGCCAAACATGAAGAAGGCAGGAAAAAAGGCCCTGCACAGCGCAATGGTTCATCAAACCAACGGAGCAGGGGTTTTTGGTAACCCTAACAGAAGTCGCGGTGGTAATAGCGGAATGAGTGGCAGAAGCGGTGGGGGCGGTAGGGATAGGAGAAGAAGTTAAAGTTGCGACAGTGGTCGAAAATGGTTAAAATTAAAAAACTTACAACCTCTGCAACATTTACAACTTAATCAACCAATGTTGAAAAGTTTATAACCATATTTGTATTGCACATGCTTTTTGAATAATTTTACCATTATGAAACGCTTAATTACCCTTTTTAAGAACAAGTATTTTTTGGTTACCATAGCCTTTTTGGTATGGATGATATTTTTTGACACTAACGACCTGTTTTCGCAATATCAATATCACCAGGAGGTGAGCAAATTAAAACTGGAGCGCGATTTTTACCAGAAAGAAACCGCCAAAGTGCGTAATGACCTTGATGAACTCACCTCAAACCCCCAGATGCTCGAAAAATTCGCACGCGAAAAGTATCTCATGAAAAGGGATAATGAAGATGTTTTTGTAATCGTTCAACCCAAAAAAGAAAAATAAGAGGTTAAAGCCTCGAGATTGGAGATTAAAATTTTTACCGGCAAAATGTTCATTTCTGAACATAAATCGTATCAAAACCGAACAGTTCAGATCAGGAAAATTTCAATAATTTATTGATAATCCGCATTTTAAATTTGTGGCATTTTCTTAGAGGGCAAGCTTAATTTAAGTTATTGTTCCAACTAAGTCAAACCGTTGTAAATTTATGCTAAAGATTTATTTTAAAATAGCCTGGCGCAACCTGGCTAAAAACAAACTATACAGCCTCGTAAATATCGGGGGCTTAACAATCGGAATAGCCTCCTGCATCCTGATAGGGCTTTATGTGTCAAATGAACTAAGCTACGACCGGTTCAATAAAAATGCCGACCGCCTGGTACGGGTTACCACCGAATACACGGTTAACGGTACAAAGCACCAGATCGGGACAACCGCCTCGATGGAGGGCCCAAGATTGGCAGGCGCTTTCCCGCAAATAGAATCGTATGTCAGGATCCGTAATCGTGACCCTTACGTAGTTCGTTATGGCGAAAAAACTTTTGTGGAACCAAGGTTTTTTTTCGCTGATTCTACCTTTTTCAAGATGTTTTCGTTCCCACTCGCTGAGGGCGACCCCCAAAGTGCGTTGGATGCCCCGGGTAAAATAGTGATTAGCCAATCCATGGAAAGAAAATATTTCGGCAACGCAAAGGCCCTGGGTAAGCTATTGCTGGTTGGCGGTACAAAAAGTTACATCGTATCCGGGGTAGCTAAAGATGCGCCCGCTAATTCACAGATAAAATTCAATTTTGTCGCGTCGTATGCAAGCCTTCCGGATGCCAATGTACCGTCATGGAATATTGCCATCTATACCACTTATTTTTTGCTGCATAACCCGCAGGACAGGCCGGGCCTTGAGAAAAAAATAGCCGCCTATATGTCGGCTCAAAAAGATGTCGGCCTTACGGGGAACGATTATTTAATTTACCACCTCGAACCGCTTACGAGGGTACATTTGTACTCTTCGGTTGGCGGCCTCGAGCCAAACGGTAATATAACCTATATTTATATCCTCGTTGCGGTCGCTTTATTGATCCTTTGTATTGCATGCGTTAATTATACCAATCTGGCTACTGCCCAGTCTGTCACCAGGACGTCGGAGATCGGTATCCGCAAAGTCTTAGGTTCGGCCAAATGGCAGCTTTTTTTACAATTTATCGGCGAGTCCCTGTTGCTGAATTTCATCGCCTTTATTTTGGCAATAGTGCTGGCAATTTTCGCATTACCTTTATTTGACGCTTTGGTCGAACGGCCGCTCGACCCCGCGCTATTGTTAAATCCTGCAGCAATTGGGCTGATGATCTTATTTTTTGCGCTGATCAGCTTTGCCTCCGGTGTCTATCCATCGTTCATATTGAGCAATATAAAGTTGATCAAAGTACTGAAATCCGGGTTTTCATTTTCTGCTAAAGGCGGCGGTCTCAGAAAATCACTCATTGTTTTCCAGTTTATCGTATCAGTTTTTTTGATTATTTCCACAACCATCATTTTCCAGCAATTGTCTTATATCCAGCATAAAAACCTGGGGTATGACAAGGACCATTTAATAGTGCTGCCGGTTGACGGTATAATGCGGGCAAATTATCAGCCGATAAAAGACGCCCTGGAAAGGGTACCGGGCGTTACGGCAGTTAGCAGCGGCTACCAGGAAATAACTAATATAGGCTGGCCTGATGCATTGAGGACAAGCCCTGATGCAGCAGCAGCGCCTTTGTTAACAACGGTTTCGCCTACTGATATTGATTTTGTTCGTACAATGGGTGTGCAGATCATCGCCGGCAGCGATTACAGCTTGTCCGACTGGAAGCAATTAAATTCTGCAAATAATAACCGCGACCGGCATACTACTTACCTATTAAATGAATCCGCTGTTAAGGCCCTTGGCTTTACACCAGACCAGGCCATCGGGAAAACGCTTTACCTGAACTTCAATAAAGGGATAGTAAAAGCAGTGGTGAAAGATTTCCATTTCGCACCCTTACACGAGCCGATAAAACCATTGGTTATTTTTCTCGATTCGGGCTACACCCGTACTTATCAGTGCTATGTGAAAATCTCAGGACAAAACATTCCGGCAACTTTACAGGCCATTAATGACACCTGGCGCAGCTATGTACCTCACCGGCCTTTCCAATTCCACTTTTTGGATGATAATTACAACATGCTATATCATGACGAACAACAAACAGCCAAAATATTCAGCACTTTTTCAACGCTGGCAATTTTTTTGGCTTGCCTTGGGTTATTCGCTTTGGCAGGTTATATCACCGTGCAACGCGCCAAAGAAATCGGAATAAGAAAAGTGCTCGGGGCCGAAGTAATGCAAATTGTTTTACTTATTTCAAAGGATTTTGTAAAGCTGGTTGCCATTGCTTCGGTGATTGCTTTTCCGGTTGCCTGGTTATCCACGAATAGCTGGCTTCAGAGTTTTGCCTACCGGGTAAATATTGGCTGGTGGGTATTTTTAACGGCCGGGCTGGCTACCACAGCGATTGCACTGTTAACCATCGGCTTCCAGGCTATCAGGGCTGCTAATATGAACCCTATAAAAAGTTTGAAAACGGAGTAGTAATTAGAGGTTGAAGGCTGCACAGAAAGGCAAGGCCCCGTACGATTCCCTCAAGAAGGGAATTGCACCTGGCTCTTGCTTTTTATATTTCCCCTTCTCTTTTTCTAAGAAACCATTCCAAACTTAATAATCCCAATATCAGCACAAACACCCATTTTACATCAATAATATCGCTGTAGTGCTTATCCTCATAAACTACTGTTTTAATGTTTTCGTTTTTGCGGATCAAGTCGGCAAGGCGGTTAATTTGTGATGGATACAGCATTTCGCCGCCGCTTTGCGTGGCTATGGTATTCAACAGCTGGTGGTTGGCAGCGCTCTGACGCGCTTCCAGGTTTAATGGTTGTACAGTTAATTGTCCGCTGGCATTGAATGGTTTGGCGCCGTTTTTTGTTGTGGCCAGGTAAGTATATTCGCCTATTGGTAATGTGCCCGCATCAAGCTGGTAGCTTTGGCCGTTGCGCGTAAAAAGGAAACTGTAGCTTTTACCAGCTTCGCTTTTCAGATCAATCTTTACATCGGGGTTATTGACCAGTTCGAGTGCATCATTGTATAATTCAGCATTCATAATTACGTTTTCGCCTTCA
>Ga0207002_1168_pt1 | contig 11174 bp, 8 predicted proteins | sample Alteio_BWMinCont_88_FD_153473 | JGI IMG/M metagenome (GOLD analysis project Ga0207002, IMG submission 153473) | Enriched cells from forest soil in Barre Woods Harvard Forest LTER site, Petersham, Massachusetts, United States -... | ecosystem: Environmental > Terrestrial > Soil > Temperate forest >...
ACACCCCCGAAAAACTGGTGGTATGGGTTACCGCTAACGACCTTCGTTCAGTAGCTGCCTATGACAATGCCGAAGTAAGATCATTCGGTGATATTTCAAAAATTGAATTCAATGTTGATCTGCATAATAACGCTTCAGCTAAATTGAATTTCGACGCTTATAGTGCTAATGTAACTGTGAGTGACCAGGCTAAAGCCGACTTAAGCGGTACTGCCAATGAATTCCGTTTGAGCCGCAACGTCACATCAAATGTGAACAAAAGCAATTTTTCAGCAGTTAGTTTTACCGAAAAAAAGATCAATATCCCAGCTGAAATCAAGGATGACGACGTGACCGGCATCTAATCGGCTTTTGCAAAAGTTTTACATATAATCAGGAAAGCTATCTGCTTAGGGCAGGTGGCTTTTTTTTTGGACCGGGATTGATGGATTTTACTGATTTATTGGATGCCTGCGTTGGTAATCCAATAAATCAGTAAAATCTGTTTGATCCGGGTTCAATTATCTGTTTTTTGTCAGGTTTTAACTCAAATGACAAAAGTATGTTAATTAAAATTTTGATAGCTTTTATTTTTGACTAATTGGTTCAATAAGTCAGTTTAATAAATAATTCTAATGCTATGTATAAGGTAATATTTATCTCCCTGCTTTTATTTTTAGGGCAGGTTGATGTTTTCGGGCAAAGTGCCTGGAAGCTAAGCTCGGAAAAAGATGGAATAAAAATTTACACCTGCCAGGTTCCGGATTCGAAAGTTAAAGCCATTAAAGTTGAATGTCAGGTTAAGGCTACTGAATCGCAGCTTGTTGCACTTTTGATGGACGTGAATACAAGCGCTGATTGGGTATATCATACTAAATCTTGTGTGTTAATCAAGCAGGTTTCACCATCGGAGCTTTATTATTATTCGGAAGTAAGTTTGCCCTGGCCTGTAGCAAACAGGGACTTTGTCGCCCATTTAACAGTTTCCCAAAATCCGGTTACAAAAGTAGTGGTCATTGATGGCCCGGCAGTACCTGGCCTCGTTCCGTCAAAAGAAGGTATTATAAGGATTAATAATTCTATTGGCAAATGGACTATCATACCATGCGGATATGATCAAATAAAAGTTGAATATACTTTACACGTAGAACCTGGAGGGAATATACCAGGCTGGATGGTGAATATGTTTGCTACCGAAGGCCCATTACAGATATTTAAAAAGCTAAAATTGCAATTGGAAAAGCCTGCTTACAAAAATGCTGAGCTGCCATTTATTGAAAACAAACAGTATGCGGTAAACGCGTCATTTTGAGATTAATACGCTCAAATACATGGTAAAATCAGTTCCCCGTTCTGAATTACAAGGTGGGAATATGCTGTGCATTTAATCCGAATCTGCAAATTTCAACATATATTCAGGAAGCTATCTGCTACTGCAGGTAGCTTTTTTTATTTTGCAACGAAGCTCGCAACTGCTTCTTTGAGGCACGAAGCAATTGGACTATCGAAGCATATCATTACCCTAAGTAAACTGTAAATTTTACAAATCATTCCACAAATACCGTAACAGATGATTTCATCCGGCAAAGTAATTTTGCACCTTAAAATTTAGTATTGCAATACACAATCACATCTATTCGCTGAAAACAATCTGCTCATAATTATTTATTATTTAAACATTATAACATACTAAAAATGAGTAAAATATGTATCTTAATTATCACCCTGACCATTATAGCAGCCTGTGGTTACGCCCAAACCAGTAATAAATCTTCACGCAATGGAAGCGCTTTCAAAAAACAAAATGGCACACTAACAAATACGATGACTTTTACAACTAAACAACCGGAAATAGAGGGCTGGACATTCAGCCCCCGCGAAGCTTTACAAGTACACTCAACCTATACAATTAAAGATTTATATGCTGTAAACAACAATACAAAATATATATACCTTCACCTGAGTGAATTTATGCCTGCAACAACTGTTTTGCGAAAAGGGGCAATTTCTAAGCTGGCAATGTCACCTATGCCTCAAATTGCCAAAATAAGAGCAAAAACCGACCTTGGCGAGCTCAGTTTGGATGTGTATATCCAAAAATCAGGACTTCAGGGGATCATTGTATTACATCATGGCAAAATTGTTTATGAACGCTATCCGAGGATGCGTGATGTGGATAAGCATGTTTATTTCTCGCTTTCAAAAACACTGGTGGCTACCGCTGTGGCCCTTCTGGAAGACGAGGGAAAAATCAACTCACAAGATGAAATTGGTAAGTATATACCCGAGTTAAATAAAAGTGAATGGGGGAATGTGAAGATCCTTGATATTCTGAATATGACAACGGGAATGACCGGATTGCAATTCGACGATCCAATGGCGCAAACAGATAGCAACGATGCGTATTTCAGGTTTGCAAGTAATATCGGTACCGCCGTAAAAACTGCATCCGTTAAGAGCAACATTTGGGACATCCTGAATAAAATGAAAAAACAAAAAGAACCCGGCATTGCATTTGAATATAGTTCTGTAAATACAGTTATCCTCAGTTTAATGGTTGAACGTGTTTCGGGAACAAGGTTCAGTGAATTTATAAGTGATCGTATTTGGGGAAAAATAGGCGCCGAAGCTGATGGTTATATTGGTTTATCTGAACAGGGAATCGCATCAACCGCCGCAACTATGAACAGCACATTGAGAGATTTAGCACGTTATGGCTTGTTATTTACACCAAGCTGGAATGTTGTGAGTAAAGAAAAGATAATTTCAGAGGCATATCTCCATAAAATACAAAAAGGAGGAGCGAGGCATTCGGCTTATGATAAAGGAGTTATGGGGCAACAAATCATATCAGAATTAGGCGAAATACCAGACCATAATAGTTGGCAATGGGATGGTATTATGCAGGATGGAGATTTCTTTAAATCAGGGACAAACGGCCAGGGCTTATATATCTCTACATCCAGCGATCTGGTAATTGCTTGTTTTTCGCATAGCAACCACGCCAGTAAAGCTTACCTGAGAGCTATCGCAAAATCAGGATTGTTCAATAAGAATTGATATTATAAAATGTATCTTGGGCTAAATATACCTCTGTAATCTGCAAGTAATAGTATGCCAGTGAAAAATCAACAATGAAAATCTATATAAAAAATATGGTTTGCCGTCGTTGCAAAATGATCGTAAAAACGGAAATCGAAAAAGTAGGGCTGCATCCGCAAACTGTTGATTTGGGGGAAATTGAAATTGAGACGGCGCCAACTAAAGACCAGTTGACTATACTTGATCATAATTTGCGGCAGTTTGGCTTTGAAATTATAGACGACAGGAAAAGTCAGATCATCAGTAAAATAAAAAATACGATTGTCAAATTAGTACATTATTCCGATGAAAATATAGCTGTGAACCTTTCCGGGTTCATTGCATCAGAAATCAACCTGGATTACCATTATTTAAGCAATCTTTTTTCAGAAGTGGAGGGCACCACTATCGAGAAATACTTCATTAATCAAAGAATTGAAAAAGCAAAAGAGTTAATCGTTTATGGTCAGTTGAGCCTTTCCGAAATTGCGTATCAGTTAGGTTATAGCAGTGTTTCCTATTTGTCGAATCAATTCAAAAAGGTCACAGGATTAACACCAACCCATTACAAGTCGCTAAAAGAACACAAGCGTAAAAACATCGAAGAACTGTAAATCTTACAATATATTCCCCAAAAACCGTAACACTAATTTTTGAAGCCAGGGTAACTTTGACTTATAAAAAAAGTTATGAAACTTCAAGTAAAAAAAGTACTGATTATTGTTACAACTGTAATACCTTCATTAATAATTGCAGGGGGCGGTGTGGTAAAACTAATAGGCCCTCATGGAGTGGTCCAAATGCTCACTAATGTCGGGGCCGGGGAGTACATCCCTCTTTTAGGAATCGCAGAAATTGTTTTTGCAGCTTTATTTATTATTCCAAAAACACGAAGACTTGGTTTTATTTTGCTGTGCTGTTATTTTGGCGGGGCAATAGCCACGGTAGTTTCTCACAATGGTAATTTTCTCAGCCCCGCGCTGCTGCCATTAGTTTTGATCTGGATAAATATGTTTTTAAGAGACAAGTCTTTATTCATCCTTGCTGAAACTAAAAACTAAAAACGGGCAGCCGCTCAAAAATCATTTATAAAAAATATGTAAACTATGACACGAACATATAACGTAACTGGAATGACCTGCAACGGCTGCCTGAATAAAGTGCAAACCTTGCTTCAGCAAATAGATGGCGTAAGTAATGTAAATATAAACCTTGCAAAAGGTATGGCAGAAATAGAAATGAAAACCGCTATTGCAAAGGAGGTTTTCAAATCCGCACTACAAGATTATCCCAAATACCAGATTACAGAATCAACGCCCGATATAACTGCAACTCATCATAACGCAATAACAGAAACAAACGTAGAAGAATCAGAAAGACAATCGTGGGTAGGTATTTACAAACCCATTCTGCTGATTTTTGCTTATATATCTCTAATTTCTATTATTTCGGCACAATCTGCCAATGGCTTTAGCCTGATGGCAGCAATGCGGGTTTTTATGGCTGGTTTCTTTTTAGTCTTTTCATTTTTTAAAATGTTAGATATAAATGGCTTTGCCGATAGTTATTCCATGTATGATATTGTAGCTAAAAAATTCAAAGTATGGGGCTATTTGTATGTTTTTATTGAAGCATGGTTAGGTGTATCCTATGCTTTAAACTTTCAACCGCTTGTCACTAACATAATTACTATTATTGTGATGACAATAAGCATAGTTGGCGTATTAAAAAGTGTGTTGAACAAAAGCAAGATCAGATGCGCCTGCCTGGGGGCAGTATTTAATTTGCCAATGAGTTCCGTTACGATCATTGAGGATGCGTTAATGATCTCAATGAGTGTAATAATGCTTTATTTAATAAATTAAAATCATGAAAAATATAAAATTTCTTTTTGTTGCGATAGCTTTATTATTAGTTTTTACACAGATTAAAGCACAGAATGTAACAGTAAGCACAGCCTTAAATAATGTATTATCTGCTTATTATGGCGTTAAAAACTCCCTTGTTACAGATAAAGCTGTTTTTGCCCAAAGCAAAGCCAAAGAATTAATTGTTGCCATTAACGCTGTTCCGGTGGGTGAAATGAACGTGGGCCAACAGAAAATTTGGGCTTCCCACACGGATAAATTACTTTCAGACAGTAAACATATCAGTGAAAGTACGCTGGAAAATCAGAGGGATTATTTTACCACTTTGTCTAAAAATCTGTTTGAGGTTTTCAAAGGCCTTAAAATGAACAGCACAGAAATCTATCAGCAATACTGCCCAATGAAAAATGCTACCTGGTTAAGCGAAACACAAATCATTAAAAACCCCTATTACGGCAAGCAAATGCTTAGCTGCGGTAAAACCACAGAAACATTAGCCGTGGAAACCAAATAACACCATTCTTAACTGCCGGTTAATTCCGGCAGTTTGTGTTACTTTGAATTTATGAAATTCACATTTTTATTTATTCTGAATTTGTTCCTGTCCTTATTTGCTGTTGCCCAGCACGGGCACATGCGTATGCACGTGAGCCGATCAATGAAAATGGGTCCTTCAGTAAAACGCATGCCTTTTTATGCTAAAGTTGGCCGGAGGGCTATCTACAATTTATACATCGGCGACACTACAGTAAATTATACGGGCACGCCAAGGCCCGCACTGGCCATCAATGGCACTATACCGGCGCCGACTTTAGAGTTTACAGAAGGTGATACTGCCGAAATTTACGTGCATAATGAAACCATGATGGAAACCTCCATCCACTGGCATGGGGTGATTTTGCCTAACCAGTATGATGGTGTTTCTTACCTGACGACTGCCCCTATAGAGCCCGGTGAAACACATCACTATATCTTTCCGCTGCTACAGCATGGCACCTACTGGTATCATTCGCATACCATGACCCAGCAACAAAGCGGACTGTACGGCGCTTTTATCATTCATCAAAAGCAGGCTCCGCCGCAAAAAGAATACACGCTGCTGCTAAGCGACTGGACCGATGAAAACCCCGCAGAGGTTGAACGATCGCTGCATAATCAAACGGATTGGTACGCTATTAAAAAAGGCAGTACCCAAAACTATGCCGAAGCTATACTTAACGGCCATTTCAAAACCAAACTGACAAACGAATGGAAAAGAATGGCTGCCATGGATGTTAGCGATGTTTATTACGATAAATTTTTCAGTAATGGCAAGGAAGAGCAACAGAATCCATTTAAAGCGGGCGACCAGGTTAAACTGCATATCGTTAATGGCAGTTCTTCAACTTATTTCTGGCTCAAATATGCCGGCGGTAAAATTACTGTGACGGCCAATGACGGCGAAGATGTACAACCTATAAAGGTTGACCGCATGATCGTTGCTGTTGCTGAAACTTACGATGTTCTGGTAACTATTCCAAAAGACGGGCTTTATGAGTTTTTGGCTACAGCCGAAGACAGGACTAAATCCACATCGCTTTGGTTAGGTAGCGGGGTAAAGGTAAAAGCCGCCCCGTTACCCAAACTAAAATATTTTGCGGGCATGGAGATGATGAACAACATGATGGCCTTGAATGGAAACCTGAAAAAAATAGATGGCATGGAAATGAGCAATCAAATGATGGATATGAATACTGTGATGTATCCTGAAATAATAGGGTATACCGGTTCTTCCGCTAAAAGTAAGCTGGATTCAGGCAAGCAAAAAAAAGATAATATCGCGGGTATGGATATGACAAACAGTTCAGGCGCCAACCTGGTTACGCTCAATTATGGCATGTTAAGATCTGCAAAACGCACCAATTTGCCTCCGGGACCAACTAAGTTACTGACTTTTAACCTTACTGGGAACATGAACCGCTATGTATGGACAATTAATAATAAAACGGTTTCGGAAGCTGATAAAATCTTGGTCAAGAAAGGTGAAAACGTAAGGATCATATTATACAACAATACCATGATGCGGCACCCGATGCACCTGCATGGCCATTACTTCCGGCTATTGAACGGCCAGGGGGATTATTCACCCTTAAAAAATACACTGGATATTGCGCCAATGGAGACCGACACTATCGAGTTTGCTGCAACCGCAAGTGGCGACTGGTTTTTTCATTGCCACATTCTTTATCACATGATGAGTGGGATGGGGAGGATATTCAGTTATGAAAATTCACCTGTAAACCCCGAGGTCCCTGATCCTGCGTCCTCAATCAAAGCGGTTTATGCTGATGACCGGCGATTTTATACGATGGCGAAAGCAGCGCTGGAAAGCAATGGCAGTTATGGTGATTTAAGCTTCGCTAATACCCGGTGGAAAGTACAAACCATGTGGAACCTTGGCTTAAATGATAATAAAGGATATGAAAGCGAAACCATGATCGGCCGCTATTTCGGGCAGATGCAATGGCTTTACGGCTATGCCGGTTTTGATTATCATTCTAAAATCAACCCGCCCGAGAAAAACCTTTTCGGGCAGGTAAGTGACAAAAACAATATTCATACCGCCGTAGCTGGAATAGCCTATACCTTGCCATTGTTAGTGGTTACTGATGCCAGGATTGATGCTAATGGTAAATTTCGGGTACAATTGGGCCGGGAAGATATTCCCATCACCAGCCGGTTACGGTTTAGCATAATGGGCAATACCGACAAAGAATATAGTTCCGGTTTCAGGTATATCATTACCAAATATTTTTCAGTATCCAGTCATTATGATACCGATACGGGGTTTGGAGCAGGGATTAGCCTGAGTTATTAGAAAGCTGACTTTTGCTATCGCGGGTTCTCCCGCTGAGTAACCTGCAAATAACGAAAACTCGTGCAGCGCAGGGTTCTGTTTGAGAAACCCTGCTGGGTACTGGAAGGAAATAACGTCTGTGTCATTCGCTTGATGAGACTTCCCGATGATACAAACAGTTCAGCAAATAAGAAAAGAATCGTAAGTTTGTTCTGAAACAACAAGCAATAGCAAATGCCATTTTTATCCCGCATATCACTCCCGTTCATGCGGGATGGCAGTTACCTGCAACATATTCCAAGTCTTAACAAAGGTTTACAACTTAAACTAAAAGATAATGTCACATTCTTTGTAGGCGAGAACGGTTCCGGGAAGTCCACGCTGCTGGAAGGTATTGCAGAGCAGTGCGGGTTTAGCCTAAGGGGCGGCAATCGCAACCATAACCTGAATACTGGTCACCGGTTTGAAGGATACGAATCAGCGCTGGCGCCGCATTTGCAACTCGGCTGGACACCGCGCAGGATTACCGAAGGGTTTTTCATGAGGGCCGAAAGCTTTTTCAATTTCGCTTCGTACATTGATGAATTGGCTGTAGACGATAGCCGTATTTTACGGGCCTATGGCGGGCGGTCACTGCTTGAGCAGTCGCACGGGGAATCGTTCCTTAACTTATTTAATAACCAGTTCGAATCAGGTATCTATCTCCTCGATGAGCCGGAAGCGGCCCTGTCACCCGCAAGGATTCTGGCCTTTATGGCGGTGATACACCAGCTTGACAAAAGCGGCCGGGCCCAGTTCCTGATCGCTACCCACTCACCGATGCTGATTTGCTACCCGGGCGCCACTATTTACCAGTTCGATGAAGATGGCGTATGCAAAACCGGTTACGAAGAAACGGAGCATTTTTCTCTCACAAAATCGTTTTTGGATAACCCGGCGGTATACCTTCGGCATTTGATGGGTGGGTAAATGGTAATTCAGCCCCCTATAAACGGCAAAGCCCTCATTCACACCTTGGGAAAACATTCAAAAATGTGAATAATCTCCCCGGTTGGGTAGACTTAGGCTGCAACTGCTTATTTTCTATTCTGCCTCTGTAGGTTCTCTCGGAGGGGAACCTGGGGAAGACGATTTTAGGAGGCTTGGATATCAGCTGGGTAACCACAAATCAACAAGCATATCGCAGAAAGAGGAACCTGTGGAGGCTTAAGTTCGATTAACTTTGAATGAACTCAATCCAAGTCCAATAGTTTATTTATCCTCTGAATAGGCTTTGTTAAAGATTCATGCGTTTGCCATAGACCAAGTTTGTCCAAAATCTTGCTTTCTAAATTTTTGCTTTTATTGGTCGACAAAACCTCGACATATATTTCTAATAGTTTTTTGGTATTATTAATAGGTTTATCCGCCATATTTGAAATACATTCTGTAAGCAAAAGCTCTAATGCATGATTATGTTTATCAGAAATTAGGTACATGTTGGCTAATAGCACGTCGGTAAATCGTTTTAGAGGGGCAAGCTCAATGTTTTCGTGTATTCCAATCATTTCCCCGATCACATCACTTTGTAGAGTTTTTTCATTCACACCTTTTATCCATAGTTCTGCTGCGTATGTCCTTATTGTTTTATCAATATTTATTAGACACGTGGCGATTAAAAGGTGGCCCATCTGGCCATGCCGGTTCTTTAATGTTAAAAGGGCTTCAAGTGTATAAGTAATCAGTTTTTTATCGTTCTCACCTATAAAATCTGGATTGTTTAAACCTTTACTAATGATATAAGACAGTAACATTTCGGGCTGAAGAGAGTTTAGATAGATCAGTCTTTTAATATCATTGTGTTCACTTGAAATATAATCATATTTAAGTTCTGTATAATCGTATATTGAAAGCTCGGGCGGTTTTTGATTGGGTAATATTTTATTGAGTATATTTCTTATGGTCGGTGTTGTTTTTTCTTTATCGCCAAATGATATGTGTATAACACTTCTTTTTGCAGGCGTTTCGACTTGCTTTCTTAAAGCATTATCCCACTGTTTATAAGAGTAATGCTGTATTCTTGATGACCAATTGAAGTCACATGACAGGTAATCATCAGTTAGTTCGCTGTAGGCAAACCATCTTTTATCTACTTGTTTTTGTTCCCTTGTAAGCGCGGCAACCAGCCATGCCGTTTTTGACTTGTAATTATCAATAGGATAGTAGTCCCCACCAAACAGGAAACTTATAAGCTGGCGGTATTCGCCTCTAAGTAGCTCGTTGGCTAATTTGAGAGCTTCTTCTCTCTCATCTTTCTGACATCTGGCCACAGCTACCTGAAAATCCATGTCACCAGGAATAACTTTAGATTCCTGGTAAAGAGCCAAGCGCTCAACTAAAGCAACAGGTGAAACCCAACATGGTGCATTGGTAGGCGTGGAGAGAAGAGGCAGTTTTATTTTCCGCTCCAGCATAAAAAGTGCGTTTAGTAAAATATGCTTATGCGGGTTGTAACCTAAGCACCCAGTGTAAATATTCCATGGTTTTATCCCGCCGGCTATCCTGATCTTATACTTATCCCATTTGGCTTTCTTTTCTTCTTCCTTTTTTATAAATGACAGCCGCATTTCCCGTATCGGTTCAGCCTCTTTTGGGTAAAATTTAACAAGCAGTAAACCATAATCAATAAAAAATTTGGCCAGCATATTATCAAGATATCCCATTGAACTTGTCCAGTCGCTGGTGATGAGTTTATAGGCACGTTGAAAAGCTGGCGCCAGTCTAAGTATGTTTGCGGCCGTCATTTCACTCTGGAAACGCAGTATTGCAGCAGGCAACAGGTCGAAATGATAAGTTTCATTTTGATCAAATGCCTGGCTTGCCAAAAAAACAAATTCATCAAATGTTTCGGGAACCTTTATCTCTTTAAAGATTTGTGTTTCATCAACCGGCCCATCGTATGCAGCTGTCGCCCCTTTAATACTTAATTCTTCTGAGAAATCGTTTAACAAGCCACGCGCCTCCAAAAATAAAGCGTCATAATAGGCTGTTATTGCTTCCTGCAGTGATACAGATGATTTATCACCATATTTTTGAACCAGTTTTGCCGCGCGTACCTGTAAGCTGTCATCCTGGTGAATAAATGCCTGGCAGGCTATTAAACATATTTGCTTGTGGTGTTGGACGTTTTTTTTAGCAAGCTTGTCTAATATCATTAAGACGGTGGTAATAGCAGCTTTTGATTCAGATGACATTACTAAAGGGACGTGTTCTAAAAACTCGTCGATATAGAACCCTGCCTCTGCTGTAAGTTCTTTTAAACATTTTAATGCTGTGTTTATTATTTTACTATGCGGCGAATTAAACGAATTTAATAATTCATCCTGCAACTCCACCAATTCTGTTATTGAAGGGTTAAGCTGTATAAATAA
>Ga0207002_1125_pt1 | contig 11004 bp, 7 predicted proteins | sample Alteio_BWMinCont_88_FD_153473 | JGI IMG/M metagenome (GOLD analysis project Ga0207002, IMG submission 153473) | Enriched cells from forest soil in Barre Woods Harvard Forest LTER site, Petersham, Massachusetts, United States -... | ecosystem: Environmental > Terrestrial > Soil > Temperate forest >...
CCCTCCGGTAGCCGCGCGGATATATGGATATACCGCTTTGGCATCATACGAAGCGATGCGTTATGCCGATCCAAAATACAATTCAATAATTACCCAGTTAAAAGGGTTCGACAAACCAGCAGTCCCCAAAAAAGGACAAAAATACAATTATGCGCTGGCCGCTACCAAAGCGTTTTTTACCGTAGCGCATAAGGTTACATTTTCCATTGATACCCTTAAAAAGTATGAAAATAAAGTTTATGCCATGTATAAGGATAATCTTGACGATTCAACGTACGCGCGGTCAGTTGCCTTCGGTGAACAGATAGGTGAAATAATATTAAAAAGGGCGGCTGTTGATGACTATCCGCAAACCAGGGGCAAACCAAAATATTTAGGAGAAGAGAGCCCCGCTAAATGGCGCCCAACCCCACCAGATTATATGGATGGCGTTGAATTTTGCTGGGGCGACATGAAAGTATTGGCAATCGATTCGTCTAAACAATTCTTTCCGCCGCCGCCGCCGCCATACAGCGAAGATAAAAACAACGCTTACGTTAAGCAATATGTGGATGTATATAACAAAAGTAAAAATTTAACAAAAGACGAAAAAGCGATAGCTACATTTTGGGATGACAACCCCTTTGTGGTGCAACATAATGGTCACCTGATGTTTGCAGATAAAAAGATCACTCCCGGCGGGCACTGGATAGGTATTACAGCAATTGCATGTAAACAAATGCATACTGATGCGGTTAAAACAGCGGAAGCTTATGCACTTACATCAATTGCTTTATTTGACTCGTTTATTTGCTGCTGGGAAGTAAAATATAAGTACAGTTATATCAGGCCTGTTTCCAGCATAAACGAAAAGATAGACCATAACTGGCTGCCGCTTTTACAAACTCCCCCTTTCCCTGAGTACACTGCGGGCCACTCAACAATCAGCGCCGCATCGGCTACCGTGCTTACTCATTTATTTGGCGATAATTTTGCCTTCAGGGATACAAGTGATTTGAGATATATAGGGATGCAGCGTAATTTCAGCTCATTTCTGCAAGCATCGGATGAAACTGCCATGAGCAGGTTTTACGGTGGTATTCACTATCTCAACAGCTCACTTACCGGCGCTATCCAGGGAAAAGAGATCGGGAACTTCATTTGGAATAAATTAAAACTAACGAACTAAACGGACATTATTTTTTATGAACCTAAAAAAGACTTATTTATTTACATTTTACACGCTTATATTAATTGGTTTACTATCAGCCGGTATGCTGTTTAATGGTTGTAAAAGCAAAAGCGATTCATCTTATACTTTAACAGGGGATACTATAAAAGATGGCGAAAACCTTGTTCAGCTGAATTGCACTAAATGCCATGCGTTAGTCCCTGTTAACGCACTTAATAAAAATGTATGGAGACACCATACATTGCCTTCAATGGCGCATTACCTCGGCGTATCACCCTATCTGGGCGGGTATTATAAAGGTGAAAAGGATACAGCAGGTATGTCATTATTACAGTGGCAGGCTATAGTATCATACTACGAGAAATTGGCCCCTGATACACTGCTGCCAGCAAAAAAGCCTCTTCCATTACGTAGTGACTGGGCCGGATTTACGATAAAAACACCTGCCGCTGTTCAATACCCCTGCTTCACCACGATGGCGGAGGTTAACCCCAACACCCATAAAATATACACCTCTGACGCCTTAACTAACAAATTAACCGAATGGGATAGCAATTTAAAAATGGGTGACGTAACCGCTTTACCATCAACGGCGGTGAACGCTGTTTTTGAAAAGAATGCCGCGGGGGTTAATGAAGCTTTAATATCATGCATAGGTCAGTTTGAGTCGGTTGATTTTCCTAACGGGAAAGTGGTACAGGTTAATTTGGATTCAAAAGATAATAAAACTAATCAAACGCTCATAGGTGATGACCTGGCCAGGCCTGTACAGACGGTTGAAGGGGATTTTAATAAAGATGGCTTAACCGACCTTGTGATTTTGGGGCAAGGTCATTTAAAGGGTGGTGTGTATTTATTTAAACAAAATAAGGACCATACTTATAGCCAAACAACCATAACAGATCAACCGGGGGCCGTACAAGCGGTAGTTGGCGATTTTAATAGTGATGGCTGGCCGGACGTAATGGTTTTGTTTGGAAGCGGGAATGAAGGTTTATGGATGTTTTTGAATGACCATAATGGCGGCTTTACTTCAAAAAACCTGCTGCATTTCCCGCCGGTTTATGGATCAACCAGTTTTCAGCTGGCTGATATTGATCATGACGGGAAGCCCGACCTTATTTATACCAGCGGCTACAATTTTCACGATTCGCGCATATTGAAACCTTATCATGGTTTATATATCTTTAAAAACATGGGCGACTGGAACTTCAAACAACAATGGTTTTACCCCATAAATGGCTGCACCAAAGCAATCGCTGCAGATTTTAAGGGCGATGGCCACCCGGGCATTGTAACCAGTGCATTTTTTGCAGACTTCCAAAATGATCCGGCAGAAAGCTTGATTTATTTTGAGCAGATTAGCCCTTTTAATTTCAAACCACATGCCATCCCTGTAAGCAAATATGGCAGGTGGATGACTATGGATGTTGGCGATTATAATAATGACGGTAAGCCTGATATTATATTGGGCAATTACTCAAGTGGCTTTATGTTCCAGCCTGGCTTTAAACCATCCTGGGATAAAAATTTACCATTTGTTGTGCTCGAAAATAATTTTACGAAATAAGATGGTGAGCAGTGAACGGTGAGTAAGCAGTGGTGAGTAGTCATTCACCATTCACTTCTCACCATTCACCACTCACTTCCTCATCATCGACAGTATTTTTTCCGTCTCCTCCGGATATATTGCTATGTGATGGGTATGGATCAGGGCGCCTGATTGCCCTGCTACAATAAGCCTGGAAGAAAAAGCTGGCATATGACATGATATGCAGTTGTTGGTTAGCATGGCAGCGCTTAATTGATTGGTCAACTTGCATTCGTTATGCGTATTTTGATTATGGCAGGTCGTACAGCGGGCGGCGTATAATACCACCTTGTCGCGGTCGTTCACATGGGTATCATGGCAGGTTGAGCAATCCATTATACTGCCGATAAAACATTTACTGCTTTCCAGTAAACCCGTTTGGTTACCGTGAACGTCAATAACTTTATAGTTGACCGGCGCGTTTGAAGAAAACAACCTCATATAATTGGTTATGGTATCACCGGGTTTAAAACCAAAAGCAGGCTTCAGCATATGATTGTTGGCCCCCGAATGGCATATCGCGCACATATTTATTTTTTGCACCCTGGTTAATGATTTAAATGCAACAATATACATAGCCTTTTTTTCGCCCGGGTTGTCCGTCTGGAATTTGGCATGTGCAGCTGCCGGGCCATGGCACCTTTCACAATCGATGTTGTAAACCAGTGATGTTTTTTCAAACCCTTCCGCGCCGCCATAAAAACCCGGTAGATCAGGCTGTGCTTGTTTAATATATGATGCATGGCAATCAAGGCATTGTGTGCCTATCATTCGTTCAAACGCAATTCTATTTGGCTCATAGCCAGGACTATTTATCCAGTTGTGTGTACCACTGACATAGGATATTGGCAATTGAAACAATTCATTCGCCAGCCAATAAGCATAAGTTTGCCCTTTTATACCGCCAAACGAAATATCAAACCGTTGCGATTGCCCGGCTTTGCCATTTTCATAGCCCGTTTGATAAAGGCCGCTGTCGCGTTTATCCATCACCACCTTCATATGGGGGTTAAACACAAATTCATTTGACCCTTTAGCGAAACTGCCCTGAATGGTATGAATAGTTGCAGGCTGGGAGGCCATAAAATGCGCAGTATGTAAATAGGAACTATAAACATCCTTATGGCAACTTACACAAGTTGCCGACCCTGCGTAAGCGCTTCCCCTGGGGTCCTCTTGTTTTTTAAAATTCAGGCATTGTGAAAATATAAAAAAAAGGGGCACTAAAAATATCCCTAATCGGGTTAGTCTCTTTTTTAACATAGGTAGATATTCAAAAATTTATCTTTTGTTTACAACTATCATATGCATTTTAGCAAAGATTTGGATGATAAATTTTGACTACAAGGTAATTAACTATACAGGTACCAAAAGGATGCTTCCCGTAATATTTACGCTATATAAGCGATGGTCGTTGTAAAAATTTTGTTATAATTATTGATTGGAAGTGTTTTTACAACGAAAAGGCGCGAAAATAAAGTATACGAATTATGGTAGGATTCAGGAAAGTACAAATTTACTCGATTTTGAAGATCGTTAATTAATTTTTTCTTTGATTGAAATTAGGTGTTGTTCCTTTTTTTCCTGCCTTAATTTTAGTGAAGTGTTGGTAAAATAATGATGGTTTTCAAAAAAAGTTACCTGTAGTTTGTTCCATTCATTTTCACTGCTTACAATCCGGTTTTCTTTGAACTCACTGTATAAGTTGTTACTGATCGGAAAAAAATCATCACGTCCAAGGTAATCAAGGTCAGCGTCGCAAATAATTTCTTCAAGATGATTTTTAGGCAATTGGGGTACTTTTGTTGCCAGGATCATTCCATTAATTTTTTTAATTTCATCAATGGTGTAACCATAACCTGGCAAATATTGGTTTGCTATGCGGCACGATTCTTCTTCATGGCCATTAACTCCATGGATAAAACCGGTATCGTGGAACAAAACCGCGGTAAGCAATAATTGCATCTCATATCCGCTTACATGCTCCCGGGTACCTATATTTTCAGCAGCGTGATAAACATCAATCACATGTGCAACACTATGATAAGATAAATGCTTTGGCAATTCCTTTTTTTAGTTTATCTAAAATGAAAACTTTAACCTGCTGAAATTGCATATAATTACAAATAATGGTTTGCTAATATATTAAATGTTTACTTTTCAAAAAAAAATACGTTTGAGTAAATAACAGTAAATAACTTAATACGATCAATTAATTCAAAATAGTATAATAAAAAGGTAAATTAGTACAATTTACCGTTAGCTTTAGTTAGGTAGATTTACTTCAATAAATTATACCGGTTCAGCCATTGCATGATGCCGTTTAATAAAAATGTAAACCATGCAAAGGATTGCTGTATCCCCTTTTAAAACAATACTATAATGAAAAAAATGTTCTGTCATTTTGCATCAGCCCTTTTGATTAACTTTTTTGCAACCGGCCTTTTCGCGCAAGCCGGAACCGTTAAACAGGCAAAGCTAACAAATTTTGATCTTCAATCGTCTGCACTTGTAAGTGCAACCGGCGTGGAGTTATCATCTGTTCAATATCATTCACCGGTTTATTGGTTCCCCGTTAAAGTGCCTTCAACTGTACTTACAGGTTTGGTAGCCAACCATATTTACCCTGATCCATACCAGGGATTAAACAATATGCTGATCCCCGATGCCTCTGACCAGTTTAACAAAGAATACAACCTGGGGCAATACAGTCATTTGCCAAATGATCCCAATCCGTGGAAAAAGCCGTATTGGTACCGAACTATCTTCAAAGTACCGGGGAGCGACAAAGGCCGCCATTTTCAGTTATTATTTAAGGGAATAAATTACAGGGCGGCGGTATGGGTTAACGGTAAGCAAATTGCCGATTCAACCCAAATGGCTGGTATGTTTGCCGAGCATAATTTAGATATAACAGCCGCTATTGTAACTGGCGGCGAAAATGCTCTTGCAGTAGAAATATATCCGCTTGACTATCCGGGTTATCCATCAAAAGAACAATTACAGGCTTTGGGCCCATTTTATGAAAACGGCGGCCCCACCGGCGATATAGGCAAAAACGTAACCATGCTTTGCTCAGTTGGCTGGGACTGGATGCCGCCCGTTCGCGACCGTAATATGGGTATATGGCAGCCGGTTTACCTGCGAACAACCGGTGCGGTAACTATTGGTCGGCCTAAACTGGTGACCGGTCTGCCTAATCTGCCTGATACAAGCGAGGCCAAATTATCATTAAGCCTAACATTATCAAATCATAATGAAGCGGCACAAAGTGGCAAATTGATCATCAGCATAAAGCCGGAAAACTTTATAGGGACGCCTTCACAATTTACTCAAAGTATAAGTATCGCAGCAAACGGCGCATCAGTAATTGATCTTAATGCTGATAAGGTAAGCCAATTGCTTATCCGCCAGCCGCATTTATGGTGGCCAAATGGCTATGGCAGGGCCAACTTGTACCGCATCCGCCTGCAATATGCCAATGCCAATGGCATAGCCGATGATACGACTTTTGTTTTTGGTATCCGCACGGTCAGCTCACAGGCAACAACGGTAAAAGGATTTGTCCGCCGTGATTTTTATGTTAACGGCAAACGCGTAAACCTGGTTGGCGGCGCCTGGGTTCCGGACCTGATGGTTAACCGCGATTCGGCCCGTTATGATTATGAAATGCATCTGTGCCGCAACGCCAATGTGAACCTGGTGCGAATATGGGGTGGAGGCGTTACGCCTCCAGATGCTTTTTGGAATGCCGCTGATAAATACGGCGAAATGGTTTGGTCGGACTTTTGGGTGACCGGCGATACCCAGGGTGAGTTTAAAGGCTCGCCGGACTGGCCTCTCGAGAGCAGTGTGTTTATTAAAAACGTAGTGAGTACTATTTACCGCATCCGAAACCATCCAAGCCTGTTAGTTTGGACCGGAGGTAACGAGGGCCATGCACGTAAGGAGTTGTATGACGCCATGCGCGATAATGTGATCAACCTTGACGGTACAAGGCCGTTTATCCCAAGCTCTTCAGGCTTTGCAAAGCTGCCTGCCGGGTGGAACGGCTCATACCCTGATAATATGTCATCAGGTGTTTACAGCGGCGGCCCATATCAATGGACCGACCCAAAAGAATATTATAAAAAAGTTGACGCCGGGCGCGACTGGGTATTTAAAGATGAAACAGGTATTCCATCGCAGCCGCCTTATACTACATTGGCAAAAACTATCCCAAACCTGGTGTGGGATACCAAATTGCCTTTCCCGCTTAATAATAGCTGGGGTTACCATGATGCCTGTACAGGCGCCGCCCGGTATGATAAATACATAAGTGAAATGGTAAAAAGATATGGGAAACCGGCAACAATGGTTAATTTTTCGGATAAAATGCAGTTAATGAACGCGGTTGGTTACCAGGGTATTTTTGAAGCCGCAGGGCATAAACTCAACGAAACGGGTGGAGTGATGCTGTGGAAATTAAACGCTGCCCTGCCAAGTGTGGTTTGGCAGATATACGATTGGTACCTGGAGCCAAACGCCGGCTATTATGCCATGCAAAATGCCTGTGAACCGGTGCACATCCAGTTTAACCAGGACGATTCGACGGTTGCAGTTATTAACCGTATGCACCATGCCACAGGAATTTTAACCGCCAAAGCCGAAATTTATGATATCGACAGTAAACTGCTAAATGCTTTTAAAGTTAATCACATTAGCCTTTCCGAAACAGGGACGCTGGAAGCTATCAAATTAAAAGATATTTTGGCCAGCATTAAAGGCGTAAGCTTTGTAGTACTGAATTTGACAAATGTTGCCGGGAAAACAGTATCGCATAACGTTTACTGGCTGTCTCCTGATAACGATTTCACTGGTTTTAACAGCATGGCGAAAACAATGGTGCAGGTTAAACTGCTAAAGACCGAAAAAGGGGTTTCTGAAAACAAATGGACCCTGCAATTTTCAAATAACACAAATAAACTGGCATTTTTTGTGCGCCCGCAACTGATAAAGAATGGCGAAGAGGTAATGCCTTCCTACTGGACAGGGAATTATTTTACCCTTGCCCCGCATGAAAGCACCACCGCATCCGTAAGCGCCCCGGCAGCCAAATTAGGCAATGCACAGCCAACGGTTTTAGTTGAAGGATGGAATATTGACAAGCAAGTAATAACCCTGCCTGCAAAATAAAAATACCTATTAATCTAAACGATCACTTTTAGCAGGGCCCCGGTTTTTACCGGGGCTTTTGTTTCCAACTGTCTCATTACTAACGTCATTTAGAGGAACGAAGCAATATCTGAACTATGCAAGTCAGGCGGTTAAATGTAATTGGTTAGAATGGCACCCGGTTATGATTGGCGAGGGGTTGGCGCACCAATTATATAATGTTTAACTTCATATTGTTTTATTGAGAGCGCAAGAGCATCAGCTTCATCACTCTCATCGGCACCAGGTTTTGCCTGAAAAATTTCTTCAAATCGCTCCAACGATCTCAGGTAATCTTTTTTTGTTTTAACCATTTTGAGTTGCATATTTTATCCGGCTTGTCTTTTTTCCTCAAGTTTATAAGCTCCGAGGCTTTTAATAGCGGCAGACCTCCCGGCTTCTACTATTTCTTTTGCCTTGTAAAAATCAAATGCGCCACAACAATGCCGCGAAACGTTTATCAGGATATCGGGCGAGTATCTTTCGAGTGTCATTTGCGTGATATGATAAGTCATTAAACTGAAGGCTTTATTGATCAGGTTGAAGTACCCTGGTTTTTCTTCATCATTTAGTTTTTCTTCGCCATTGGAAGGGTGAAGAATATGCAGGTGATCGTAGAAATCCATCAGCTTTTTATGATATATTGACAATATAGCTTCGGGTTCAACATTTGCTATAGCTGGTTTATCTAACGGTATGTCGGCATTTACGTCTACGGCGATCAGTATATCGTCAGCGGCTCTTTTGACATGATTGATAGGAAGATTATTTATAATACCGCCATCTATCAGCAATCCGTTTTCGGTTTTTACGGGGGTAAAAATAGTTGGGATTGCCATCGATGCCCTTATCGCGTCAATTATGCTTCCCTTGGTAAAGACCACTTCCTTTTTATTGATAATATCAGCGGCCACAGCTGAATATGGTATGTTTAAATCTTCAATATTCGCGTCCGGGATGAAAGTCTTAATAGTATTGAGCAATTTATCCCCTTTCACCAATCCTTGCGCAGTGAAACTAAAATCAACAAGTCGGAAGAGCTTTATTTTATCAAGCGTATAAAGCCAGTTTTTATACTCCTCCATTTTCCCAAGGGCATAAACCCCGCCGACAACTGCACCCATTGATGTACCCGAAATAGATGATATTTCAAATCCATATTTTACTAACTCCTCAATAACCCCAATGTGGGCTATTCCCCTGGCGCCGCCCCCGGATAATACTAAAGCTACCTTTTGTCTCATTGTATTTATTTATACGTATTTACTGCGCCTTACGTTGCCACAAGCGATTGCAGGCTGTCGCATTTTATTAATTATAGTAAAAGTTAGACTTATTTTTGTTAGTTAGGTTTAGATAATTCAAAAGTTGTTATTTAATAAACAATCTTATGGTTTATGGGGCAGTGTTTTTAATCAATCCAATAAACTTGCATACTTTTATAGACAAATAATCCAACCTTTAATGACCCATTCCTTCCCATACATACTTGCTTTTTTAATTGCCGGTATAGCTCTTATCGTGATATTGACGACTAAATATAAAATCCCGGCTTTTTTTGCCTTATTCTTTGCCTGCTTGCTGGTAGGTTTAGGTATCGGATTGCCATTGGGTGATGTTATTTCTGTGGTAAAGGACGGCTTCGGCAATATATTAAAATCGTTAGGGTTAATTATTGTATTAGGGACTGCTTTGGGTTTATTGCTTGAGTATACGGGCAGTACCGTGGTAATGGCTTCTTTTCTGATAAAACGGTTCGGTGACAAGCATGCGTCATTAGCTATGAGCATTACCGGCTTCATCGTTGGGCTGCCCATATTTTGCGATTCAGGTTTTATTGTACTTAGCGGTTTAAACAGGTCGATGGCTAAGCGTACTGGTATCCCAATTGCAATCATGTCTGTTTCGCTCGCTACAGGTTTATTAGCAGTTCATTGCCTGGTCCCGCCTCATCCCGGCGCCACGGCAGCCGCAGTTACTATCGGGGTTGATTTGGGTAAACTGATATTAACCGGAATGGTTGTGGCCATTCCCGCTATGATCGTCGGTAACTTATGGGCCAGGTATGCAGGCAAAAACACCACCGATAAAATAATTGAAGATGAAATTGCTGTAAACCCCACGGATAACATTCCCACGTTATTGCAGGCTTGCCTTCCTGTAATTATCCCGATAGTTTTGATAGGACTTAAATCTTTTTTAATAACGGGCGCAACAATATATCATGGATGGTTATCAATATTCGTCTCGTTAGGCGACCCGGTAGTAGCATTATTGATCGGAGTATTACTGGCATTTAATTGCAAACGATCATGGAAAAAAATTGAAATAAGCAGGATTTTGCAGGAATCTACAGAAAAAGCCGGAGGAATATTGGTAATTATAGGTATGGGCGGTGCGTTCGGCGCTATTTTAACAGCCGCGAAAATAGGCGACCACTTTAGCAACGCGATCGCATTGGGCAGTTTGGGGGTCTTTTTTCCTTTTTTATTGACGTCAATATTGAAAACGGCACAGGGTTCATCAACAGTTGCTATTATAACGGCAGCATCAATTGTGCTGCCACTGTTACCGGCTTTAGGCTTAAACAGCGAAAATGGCAAATTACTTTGTGTATTGGCTATGGGCGGTGGCTCAATGATTATCTCGCATGCCAATGATGCTTATTTTTGGGTGATAGCGAAGTTCTCGGGTCTTGAAATGAAAACCATGTTAAAGGTATATTCAATGGCAACATTGTTAATGGGACTTACTGCGTTAACCATGGTATATATTTTATCGATGCTATTGTAGTCCTTAAATAAACTATATTTAATTAACATTTGAAATAAAACATCCCGCAATCGACATTTCGACTTGCGAATTTAATTAAATCCGAAATCAGAAATCGAACATCCGAAACGGCGCAGCCTTCTTGAACTCCGTTTCAAAACAAATAATAAGTGAAAAATTAAAAATGCATATTCTCATCGCCCCTCACCTGTGATTAATAAATCGCTCCCGTCTAAGGCTTCATCAAAATTTGTAAGTGATAAAAAGTAATCTATAC
>Ga0207002_1173_pt1 | contig 10928 bp, 13 predicted proteins | sample Alteio_BWMinCont_88_FD_153473 | JGI IMG/M metagenome (GOLD analysis project Ga0207002, IMG submission 153473) | Enriched cells from forest soil in Barre Woods Harvard Forest LTER site, Petersham, Massachusetts, United States -... | ecosystem: Environmental > Terrestrial > Soil > Temperate forest >...
GGCACGTGCGCAATGCTCATGAGAGACAACTCATCCTCGCGCCTGACCTAAAGGAAACGCTGGCCGCAGTCGATCAGTTTGAGATTGACGCACTAAAGAAGATCGACGATTACATCAGCCGTGTCGGGTTGGCCGCTCCGACCGAGAACATCCCGCGATTGATTGATGGTTATAAGGCGGAAGAGGTGACAGAACTGAACCTGCAAGGGGTGAGGGGTTTTTGTACTCCATCGAGTGCAGCTGCAGGACCGATGGAGGAATTTCCGCGCTGAATGGTGGAATCTTAGGCGACTGGTAAAGGCCTGTCGCGATTACTACGGTCTCGGCTTCGTAGTTCTTCTCGCTTGTGCGTACGGCATATCTGTCGCCGACCTTTTCTACGCTGAACACTTCGACTCCGCAAAGCACGGGTAAGCGAAAACGCTCGACATAGTTGTCGAAGTACTCTACAACTTCTGCCAGAGACATGAATCCATAAGGATCGTTTCCGCTGTATTCTGCTCCGGGCATCCGTACCTGGAAGTTCGACGTTACCAGTGTGAACGAGTCCCAGCGTTGATTTCGCCACGCATTAGCTACCGCTGGCGCTCGTTCCAGCGCGACATGTTCGCGACCCTCCTGAGTCAGGTAATAGCTGATGGCTAGACCAGCCTGACCACCACCGACGATAACCGTATCAATTTTGTGCAACATGGATGCCTCCTCGATTCTGAAGTCAGCTCGATCGAAGCCGCTTGCGTCAGTGTTCAATGTATGGAGGAGGGAAACGGCGCACTTATCCAAGAATGCCGCATTTTGTTCCTTGGTTGCGGACCTTCAGGATGTAGACCTGTCTGCTATGTAAGTACTCCAGTTGTTGAGTCGCGAGTTACGGGCATTGTTTGGCTCCTCGAGCCCGGTGTAGGATCGTGAGCGCGTGAAATTGGCAAAGTCGACGCCGAGGTGGCGCAGACGCGAGGCGCGAACGCAGAGGCACTTTCCGTCTATCGTCAATCGGTTTTACGGGCCGCAGAGGACGTGGAGAACTCACTCGTGGTCCTCGCCCAGACTAAAGAGCACGTGCTCGAGCTTAAGGATCAGGTGGACTCGCTCCTGAAGGCGCGTGACTTGTCCGAACAGGCTTACCGGGCTGGGTCTATCACGCTCACGGATGTCTTAGATGCGGACCGCCAGCTGCTCAGTGTCCGAGAGGAGCTCGAAGTGAATCGGGCCGATGTCGCCAGGGCTGCAGTGGCTGTCTTCCGCGCGCTGGGCGGCGGCTGGGACACCTAAGGGTCTGGCGCGCCGTCGCGACGCTAAAGAATCTGGTTGCGCAGCGTAGCGCCCCACCGCGCCAATGTGGAGTGACCGCTCTTCTCGGCCACAAGAAAACACTCATGAGCCCTATGGACTTCCTCAAAACTCCTCGGGCCGTAGAGATTTCATCTGGTCGCGTTAGCTACGTGGAGCGCGGCACCGGTGGAGTTTCACCCGTGGCTTTTGCGCGATTCTCAGCAGCCTATAGAAGGGACTCCCACTAGTGGTGAGGCAATTCGCCAAACGCTGCTTAAGCCAGCCCCCCAACCATTCGTCACAACCACGACATCGATACCTTTAACTGCTAGCCCGGCACAAAAAACGCAGGAAGCACCCGTCTACAGCCATGGGGCCGCATTGCATTCACATCGTTGACATTACCAGTGCAATCGTCAACAACGCCATTGAAGCGAGCAACGAGTTGTGACACCAGCGCGCGACCACTGCAAGCATGTTCAATCTCCTGTAAATTCAAGGTTCAAGTACTTCGACCTATGACGCACCAGGCATAAAGCACGGGTACTACCGTTCCAACGACCGTGAAGCGCTCCTGCGAGACGCCATGCGATCTCCGGGAAAACGTTGCCATTCGCGTCAGCGTCAATATATCGAGGAGTCAAACGGCGGCCTTATCCGTGAATGCTGCATGCTTATTCCTGGGTTGCTGACATTCAGGATGCAGACTCGTCCTGCCCATCTGCGTAGAAGGAATACATCGCGGCACGTCAGCGCGCACCGTCTCGAGCGCGCAAAAGAGCTTCTGACACGAGAGGATCAGTCGCTGCTCGACATCGCCGTTGCGCTAAACTTTTCTTCTCAGGCGAATTTCACGCGAGCCTTTCGCAAGGGCACCGGCATGACCCCTGGCCAATATCGGCGCGGTTTCAAGCGACACTGAGAGCTGTCCGGAAGGACAGCTCGTCGCTCGCCCCCAACGAGAAGCACCCGCCCCTGGCAAGAGCTACCTGAAAACGAATAGGCGCGAACTTGAGGAGTTCAGACTGGCGCGTTGCCGAGGAAAAGCGGGAACACTTTCAAGGGAAACTCAGCGTGTAAGGTCAATGCCACGTCCGGGCGGCACTCCGGCCAAAAGAGGCCGCGTGGGCGCATTGACACGGGAAGTAGGCCTGGACGTGCCGGCCAAGGTGCCTTGAAGGTCGCTAACCTCGGTCTCGTCTGAGACACCTTTCGCCAGCTTTTTAGCTTGAGAAGCAGGCATATACATCACTCATTCCGCATCGCCACTTCGATGAAAGCCCGCGTTTTCTGAGAGACGTATCGTTGGGCAGGGTAAACAAAATGAATCGAGACCTGACTACTTCCGAGTTGTAACGACCATCCTGGCAGCACTCGTGTCATTTTGGCCTTCGCTACTTCGGTCTCGCAGATCAGGCGCGAGAGAGCGCCGATACCATCTCCGGAAATGATAAAGATCTTTAAGGCTTCAAAATCATCGACAATGATTCGGGATTCAACTTTCGCCAAGACCAACTGGCGCCCGTTGACACATTTTATAGAGCCGCCAAAGGCCCTGTGGCTGATAAAGGAATGCTCTGTTAAATCTCTTGGATGGCGAGGAGAGCCTCGCTTTGCAACGTAAGAAGAGCTGGCCCAAAAAAACACCTCGCCATCTCTAAACTTCCTGGCAATCAGACTCGAATCTTTGAGCGGCCCCACCCGAATGGCTAAATCAACCCCTTCTCCCACAAGATCCACGACGCGATCGGTCAGCAGTAATTCAATTTGTGTCTTGGGATAGGTCTTCAAATAGTTCCGGACGATTGCGGGCAACAGACTGTGTCCCAAATCTGGTGGGGCGGTGATGCGCAGTAAGCCCTCTGGCTCAGAGCGGGTCGTCAAAATCGCTTTTTCCCCCGCATTCATCTCCTCGAGTGCACGAACACAGTGCTTGAAATATGCATCTCCCGCTTGGGTGATATTGAGCTTGCGGGTGGTTCTTTGAATCAGAGTAATGCCCAGTCGCTTTTCGAGGCTCGCGACTTTTCCACTCACAGTCGTAAGGGGCATTGCCAATAGCCTCGCTGCTGCGCTAAAGCTTCCCGCTTGGACCACTTTCACAAACACATCGATACCATCGAGACTATTCATTCTCCAATTATACGATTATCCGCACAGTATTTCCCGAATTGCCTATCTATTCGCAGGCCTCTTGTTCCCCCATATTAGCCTCACGAGTGGAGATGAACGCCCCCCTCTCTCCAATACAAGGAGCGAGACAGGAAAGCGACAAGACGCTCGAAGATAAAGGACCAACCAAGGAGCAAGAGCACATGAGCGCAAAGAACCCCGTATTGTGGATTTCCCTTTTTGTTATCCCCCTGTTCGCAGAGCCAAGTCTGGCCCAAGCGCAAACCGTGGGCAAAGCTGACGTCGTAACGGCCATCTCTAATTTGGAAAATGATGCCGTCAAAGCCGATTTAACCGGCGACGCAGCCTTTTACCAGAAAATTCTGGCTGAGGATTGGACCCGGGGCGATAGCGATGGAACCTTCTACACCAAGGCCGAACTCTTGAAACTGATGGCCGACACAAAGAACATTAAGACAAACAGCGAGAAACTCTCTGAACTCAAGGTGCGCGTGTATGGCAATACGGCTGAGGCAACCTACAAGGACACCTATGACATCCTGATCAAGGGTGAACATCGCGCGCACACCATCATCGCCACGGACACCTTCGTCAAGATAGGCAGCGAATGGAAGCAGGTCGCGAGCCACGGGTCAGAGGTGAAGTAGCCGTTTACTGTGTTCGTACGGACCCGCCCAAGTTGCGCCCGTCCGCGCGCAGCGCCTCGTAAGCCACTGCCCGCGCGGCGTTGAAGTGAAGACGCCGGTGTGGATTGCCGAGCTGGCTGGGCGTTACTACGTGTTCGGTGCAGGCGATGCCGGCAAGATTAAGAGGATTCGTGCGACGCCTCGAGTGCAACTCGCAGCATGCGACGCGCGTGGCAAAGTACGGAGCGCTTGGATCGAGGCTCGCGCCCGAATAGTCCTGGAGCCGGCATTGATCGCGGGCGTGCGAAAGGCGTTCCGACGCAAATATGGCTTAGTGATGCTTCTCACCGACGTCATGGCCACCATGACCGGGCGAATGCGTCGACGTGCCTACATCGAAATTGAGTTGGCGGACTCGTAGTCTGGCAATGATCGGCAACACGAGCTTCCCGTATGGACCGAATCGCACCAGTTGCGTCGGTTCATTGCGGGATACCTTGCCCTGCTGCCGCTCAAGATGGCTGCCGTGAAAATTGATAAGTCGCTTCGTCGAGTACGTGCTAGAGTTGTCGGACGGTGTCACGGGCCGCATAATCGAAGTCCTTCGGCGCCCGCGAATGTAGTGATAACTTGGAACGTCCACTCGTCCACTTGCATGACTACCGCTGAACATTTCGGTCTCTTGGCTTCATTGATCGCTACACTCTCCACAAAGTAGAGAATTGCTGCCCGTGCGAATTGGAGGCTTTCGATCAGGAGCGATTTTTGCGAGGCGGCAGGCTGTCCTTGGCTTTGACCTCGAAGCGATCCGGCTCCGTCCAAGCGGTCTCGCCAGGACGGTTGGTGTCGAATCGCACCATAGTCCCTTGTAGATCTCCGCTCTCGAGCCGGAAACGTACGTAGTGAAAGTTCACGGCGGTATCGAGCTTGGAAAGTTCTCCAAACAGTCGAAGCGGCGGCACGGGCTTTGCTCCTCCCCCGCCGCTAACCAAATAAGTGACATCGGCGCGACGAAATCTTTCGTAGTTGTGAATGTGGCTACCCACAACGACGACCCGGGCGTGGAGCGAGTGCGTATGCTTGGACAGATAGCGCGCAATTTCCTTCTCGTCCTTGGCCCTTGGAAAGATAGGGTCCCGAACGGGCGGGTAATGCAGCACGACAAAGACGAATTCCATTTGGGAACCCGCTTGGGTAATCTGCTGTTCAAACCAAGTTCGTTGTCCGCTTCCGGGCTTGAGGGATGAATCTGAGTCCAGTACGAGTACCAGGACCTTCGGCCCAAGAGTCACGGAGTACCAGCGGAAGGAGCGCACGCCGCTCGGGGCGGCCGCCCTCCACCAATTCTCAAGACAAGGGCTCGGGCTCAAATCCTTGTCGCAGCCCTGAAACTCATGGTTACCGAGCGCCGGGAATATCGGGATCTTGGCCTGCGACCATGCGGCGGTTTCAGTCTTATAAGTCGCGTAGTCCTCGGGATTACTGCCCTCATAAACAAGATCGCCCCCGATAAAAATCGCTGCCGGGTTTTCGCTTGCCATCCTCGCGACCAGCGCACGGCGCGCTACGGCGTTCGCCACGCCATCGCGTTGAGTAAAGCGGGTATCACCGTAGGCGATGAATGTCAGTGGCGCACTCGGATCTGCGACAGGGACATCAAGTCGAGGCGGTTCATCGGCTAATGTCCGGATCGCGAGCAGCTGCAGAATGGCGAGGACTGAAATCTTGATCGACAGGCTCATGGTCCTGAGCCTACCAGACCCTACGGGGGGCTGCGCGCCCAGCATTTCTGTGACCGGACGCATAATCGAAGTGCTTCGCCGCACTGCTTTTCAAGCAATTACCGACAAGTCGCAGAAAGTGGAGCTTCCTCAGCTTCAATTTGTGGGAGGCCGCATGCCATCGGTCATCGGCCGAAGGTAGTGATTTTTCCTTTGGGACATCCTCACGGCAAAAAAGGACATCCTCTAGGAAAACCCACAGCTGCCATCAACGCGACTGTCTATGAGCACGTGGTGCTACCGTGTGCATAGAGCCTGCCTTGCACCTGGTGCAAGGCGTGCCATAGCCCTTAAAGCGACTGGCGGCGCTAGGTTTGTCCTGAGAGCGTCCACGGCAGCAAACCGCGGAGACGCGTATCACGCAGATAAATACCGGCCCACGTCAGCGCTCCTAGCACCAGGCCGACTATTTGCGGCGGAGAAAACACATCTCCCAGGCGAAAATGTGTGCAGATTGCGCCTCCTAGAAATGCCGTGACCAGAATCGCACCAAGGACGGCTGTGGCAGGGATGGCGTAGAGTAAAGCGCACGACAAGATGATGGTACCGATTGCAGGGGCTTGCGAGATCTTAAATCCCGTCGCGATTATCTCACCCGCGATCTTCTCTGGGGCTAAGAAATTAACCGCTGCATCTGCGAGCAGCGCTACCACCACGACCGTACTCATTGCGCGGCCTGTCCAGATTATAGATTGCCTGCTCATTGTTTCGACCTCCATTTGCTACTCGATTGTTGAACTCGCCCAATTCGTGGCAATCCGGGGCGCGCGCGTGGAACTCTTCATATGGTCGATACTTGGCTGTTGCGTGGTCATCTCTTTCTCCAAACTATTATAGATGGCTGGTATTTGACATCACGGCAAGAAGATAAAGAGCGAACGGTCGTCTTGAGCGCTATCCGACAGATATGATGATCAAATTGATGGACCGACGCTTTGCGCCGGATGCTATTGTTTTGTCATTTGTTGCTGACGATGTAGACAGATCAGGTGGCGAGCTGTAGTCGGCCGACGCGTCGCAGCTCTTTTTTCTTGAGCGACGAATCGACACTGAGAGCTGTCCGGAAGGACAGCTCGTCGCCGCATCGCTGCGCAGCCGGGCAAACGCCCCAGCCAGCAGTTCCTCATCGATCAGGTGGGCGAGCGAATGAAACCGGGCCGCAGGCTCCCGTTTCGCTCTCTCCGCTACCTTGCGAAGTCCCGTTGACATGTCCAGCGACCTCAAGGCGTCGGTCATGTTGCCCTCCGCAAGCTCACACCCGCACGGGCCGCCTTTGCTCGCCCGGGTCCGCGTGCCAGTACGTTCCCCGAGGTCATCGCTCATATTCGGCCCTCCGACTCCCTGCGCTGCTTCGTCTCAAGCTCTGGTTCCCCTCGCTTGAGCCTACCTGCCTTCGATTCGCTCTCCTGCAGGACAGACAGGGCCTCCCAGATGGCTGGCCCATCCTCTTGAGCACGCGCCGTGGTCGAACACCCCGCCGGTTGCGCTACCCACTCGACCGCCAGCGAGCAGCGCTGCTGCCTTCCAGCCAAATGGCGCCTTGGGCACCGGAATAATGGATATTACGAGGCTGCATTCTCACGGCTCACACTCTCGCGTACCTACGCATCAACAGGACAGTTACCTGTCCCGCTGCAAGGCTCGCTACCAGCCTTCGGGTCTACGCTTTGGCCGGGCGGGATTCGCACCCGCTGGATGAGTAATCCAAATTTCAGAACGTGTCCGACCACGTTCTTCCTTTCGGACCAGCCTTCACTGGTCGCTTCCATTTTCGATCCCTCACCGGATTTCTGTTACCCAGCGGTGATCCCTATGCGACCCCTGCTTAGCGAGTTCCTGATTCCTTGGTGGTCATGTCCTCGAGAAGCATTGTTGCATTGACCAGATCTCTGGTTCCAAAGCCCTCGGTAAATTGGGTGCGCACCGATGCGAGAAGGTCGTGCGCCGCGCGAGTGCGGCGCTGATCGTGCCAGAGACGTGCAAGGCTCGTCGCCGTTCTCAATTCCCACGACAGCGCACCCTGCTTGCGCGCCGTATCCAATGATTGTTGCAACAGCTCTTCCGCAGCGGATTCGTGGCCGCCGTTTTCTCTCAACAGAGTTTCTGACTTGATGCGTAGCAGCTCGGCTTCGCACCATCCTGCAAGCCCGGTCTGTGCACGCACAATGCACTCTGGAGTTGCCAGCGCTTCTTGAAAGGTCGCCAGGCTCTCCTGGTGCGTGGGGCTGCATAGAGGATTATTCAGCACTTCGCGCGCGGCCTTAAGCTCACCCGCGTTCCGCGCCACGCCCGCCTCGAGGCAGCGCCCCCAGAATTGCCAGTACCCCAGGGAGTGCCGGCGCGAATGGCCGAGCAGCATCGCTATCAGGCGCTTTGCCTCCGGCACGTCGCCCATCCAGATCACGACCCCACCCATATGGGTCAGCGCATAACAAAGCGACCACAAATGGTCCATCGACTGTGCGCACTCAAGGTTCTCGCGGCTGATTCGAATAGCCTGATCTGGGAAGCCCTGGATCCACAGAACGCTCCCCAGAAACGCCCGCACGGCGATCCGATGGTCGAAGTGAAAATGATATTCGCTCGCTCGCGCGACGGCCTTCACGGGTCGCTGCAATGCCCGCTCCGCGTGATCGCGCGCTGTGGCATGATTGCCCAGAAGGTGATGTGAAATCACCATTACCCTGTCGCCGGCCAACAGGGCGCCAGAATCGCCGGAGCTTCTGGCGGACTGACAGAACGAGTCCGCGAACCCCAGCGCCGACCGGTAATCCGAAGTGCCGATGCACGAGGCCCACAACCTCCAGAGTGCTCGCCTCTGATGGACTACGCTACCCAGACGTTGCGCGAGTTCCAGTGTCTTGTTGAAAGCAGCGGTTACGGAGGGTAAGAAGCCAACTGTAGCGAGCAGCACATCGCCGAGCGCACCGTTGAGATGCACTTCCAGCGCCGCATCCGCGTTGGGCGTGTCCCTGAGGGATTGCAACGCGCGCTCCAAACGAGCTCGATATTCATCCAGGAAAGAGTTCTGAAACCAGACGGGAGCGGAGGCGGCAGTAAGATTCATGCCCAACACGGGATCGCCTTCCGGCGAGAAACACCAGTCGAGGGCCGCGCGCACGTCCTCGATCCGATGGGAGGTCTCCGCCGCCCACGCCAGAAGAGTCTGCGCCTCCCGATCCAACTCGTCGCTGCCCCAGCTGTAGCAAACGTGCGCATGACGCCGCTTGATTGCGGCGCTCTCCTGGCTGTCGGCGAGCTTCTCCAGGGCATATGCTCGCGAGGTATCGAGAAGTCGATAGAGCACTTGCTCACCAGCTAGTTGCGCGGCCAGAAGCGATTTGGCGGCCAGATCCATGAGGATATCCGGCACTTCGGGCTCGTTAATCTCATCGTCGACAAGCAGGCCGCCGGCCGATTTCATATCGAACGCCCCCGCGAACACGGCCAGCCGGCGTAGGGCGATCTTCTCGACCCCGGAGAGGATTTCATAGCTCCAGTCAAGCGTCGCCCGCAAGGTCTGATGCCGCCGCTCGGCGGTGCGACGACCTCTGGTCAACAGGCCCAAACGATCGTCGAGGCGCGCCGACAGTGCGCGGATGCTAAAAAGATCGACTCGAGCCGCGGCCAGCTCGATCGCCAGCGGCAAGCCATCGAGCCGGCGGCAGATGTCGGCCAAGACCGGGACATCGGCGTCGTTCAGCTCGAACGTATCCAGGCTCGCCCTGGCGCGCTCGACGAACAGCTCGACGGCGGAAAAGCCGAGAACTTCAGAGGCCGTAAGCACGGCACCGAGCGGCGGGAGCTCCAACGGTGCAAGACGCAGCACCCACTCGTTCAGAGCGCGCAATGGCTCGCGGCTGGTGGCTATCACATGAACATTCGGTGCGCCCCCAAGGATCTTTTCCGCCAAGAGCGCGGCGGCTTCAATGAGATGCTCGCAACTGTCGAGCACAACCAGCATCTGTTTCGGCTTGAGGAATTCGATCACCTGAGGTAGGGGCTCCTGCGAGATGGTCGCCAGTCCCAACCCGGCCGCCAGTGTGCCGGAGATCAGCGACGGATCTGTGATCGAGGAGAGATCGATCACACAGACGCCGTGTGGATAGGACTCATGCAAGTCATTGGCAGCGGCTAGGGCAACCGTGGTTTTGCCGATACCTCCTGGCCCGACCAATGTCACGAAGCGTCTCTGCGGCAAGCGACTCGCCAAGCTGGCGACCACCGATGCGCGGCCGATCATGCGGGTCAGCTGCGTGGGAATGTTGTGTTGCGGCTCGATCGCGAGAGTTGCCGTGACAGGCAGTGGCCGTATCTCCTCGGAGCGCGTCACCGGCGCAATGAAACGGTAGCCGAAGCCCGTCACATTCTCCACATAGCGGATGCCGCCGAGGCCGTCGCCCAAGGCTTTTCGCAGGCTGGCAATATGCACTCGCAGCGTGCCCTCCTCGACGATGGTGTCGGGCCAGACGCGCGCCATCAACTGACGCTTGCTAACCACCTCGTCCGGGCGCTCCAACAGCGCAAAGAGAATCTCAAGTGCGCGGCTGCCAAGCCGCACCGGGCGGTCGCCCACCAGCAGCACGCGCTGCGTGACCAGTAGGCGGAATGCGCCAAACGCAAGCGTCTTACCGGGCGCCATCCCATTTTCTGACATGACCGTTCTCCATTGCGGGTCGGATGCGTAATGGGCCGCCGGGAAACGGCCATCCTAGGCACAGCGATATAAATATCCTGTAAAAATTCGTCGCCGCGTTCGAATGACGGCGGTTGCACGAGAGCCGGTCAGGATTCTTCACCGGTCATTCCACATTGCGCTCAGCGGATCAGTGCGCCGCCTCCACCGATGAGGCAGCTCTGTCGATACCGAGCACCTGACCCTCAGGGCCGACCATCCTCGCGTCTAGCAGCGAAACATCGCCAACACCGCACCCTATATCGAGAACGTGCATCCCATGCTGCAGTCCTGCACGCCGCAGCATGTCTTGTGTGAGATCCTCTAGCAATACACCCTGTTCAGCGAGACGCCGAGCCTCGTGATCGGAATAGCCCAGCGGGTAGTCGTGCGCGTCATTCATCACTAGCCTCTCTATTCGCAGCGTCGCCCGAAGTGGGC
>Ga0207002_1138_pt3 | contig 10784 bp, 6 predicted proteins | sample Alteio_BWMinCont_88_FD_153473 | JGI IMG/M metagenome (GOLD analysis project Ga0207002, IMG submission 153473) | Enriched cells from forest soil in Barre Woods Harvard Forest LTER site, Petersham, Massachusetts, United States -... | ecosystem: Environmental > Terrestrial > Soil > Temperate forest >...
GTGTGAACCAATTTTCTGTGGAAACCGTCGACATCATTTGCCCTAAGGCAGGAATTTTGGGCAGCAGGGAAAACACAAGCCCACCAATGGCAAAAATATTGTTCTTGATAGCTGGTTTTTAAATGTCATTCGCGAAACCCACATTCCTGCATTTATTTCTCGTCAGTTTAAAAGTTTAATTTTATTTTTTTTCCCAAAGGCCGATTTCGAAGATGGCGCCACTCGGCGTTACGTTATGGACAGTGTGGAACGCTGGAGCACCATTTTCAGTTCACAAAAATGGTTTCGAAAAGATCGCTTTGCATCGTTTACTCAGTCCAACTGGTTTCCTTTTTTGCTGACATTTGCCATTGGTGGGCTTGTGTTTTCCCTGCTGCCCAAAATTCCTGCCTTAGGGCAAATGATGTCGACGGTTTCCACAGAAAATTGGTTCACACTCATTCACGCGGTTATTTTAACCGGTGTTAAGGTGTTTTTGGTGCTTATTTTAAGCACGGTATGGACTGTTCCCTTTGGGCTTTGGTTGGGGTTGAATCCGCGTTTTGAACGCTTCACACAGCCTGTCATACAAAATTTAGCGGCGTTTCCGGCTCCGGTTTTGTTTCCTCTGATTGCGTTGCTGCTTTTTAAATCCCATTCTTCGTCTTTTGTCAGCACAACTATTTTAATGTGCATTGGCAGCCAGTGGTATATTTTATTTAATGTCATTGGGGGTGCTTCGCGCATTTCTGCTGACCTTAAATTTGTCACACGCATTTACAAGTTTTCTTTGTGGAGCAAATTCTGGAAGCTTTATTTTCCCGCTATTCTGCCGTCTTTAACCACGGGCTGGATCACCGCTGCCGGCGGCGCATGGAATGCCAGTATTGTGGCCGAAATTGTCCAGTTTCCGGGCGGGACGTTGCAATCGGAAGGTATTGGTGCTGAACTGACAATTGCTACGGCACAGGGCAATTACCCACGGTTTGTGGCAGCAATCATTTGTATTATTGTCGCACTTGTGATTTTGAATAGAACAGTGTGGCATGGCATTTATTTGTATTCGGAGCGCGTGAAAGATTAAGGAAACAGACCCTATGAATAAAGACAAACCCATTCTTTCTGTGCGTGCTTTGTGCAAAGACTTTCGCAGACCCAACGGCAGTCTTTTCACCGTGCTCGAAAACATCAACTTAGACATTTATGACGGCGAACTTTTGGCCATTGTGGGCCTGTCAGGTTCGGGAAAATCCACATTGTTGCGCTGCATGGCAGACCTGCTTGCGCCGGATAGGGGAACTGTGACACATGCGCAGCCCACGGCCGAAAATTTGCAGGTGGGAGCCTTTGTCTTTCAAAGTTTTGCCTTGTTTCCTTGGATGACTATCCGCGAAAATATCGCGGTTTCTATGAACCGACTTAAAAAAATAGAACAGGAAGAGCGCACGGACAAAATTATTCAGATGGTGGGGCTGAAAGGTTTTGAAGACGCTTACCCCAGAGAATTGAGTGGGGGCATGCGCCAACGTGTGAGCTTTGCGCGGGCTATGGTGTCAGACCCGATGATACTTTTTATGGATGAGCCGTTTTCTGCACTTGACCCCCTGACAAGCGAATCTTTACGGGCAGAGCTTTTGCGTATTTGGCTGCGCTCGGACAAAAAAATTCGCTCCGGTGTGCTTGTGACGCACCGATTTGAAGAAGCCCTTCAGCTTGCCGACCGCATTGTCATTTTGTCGTCCAATCCTGGGACCATTGCGACGACCATTGAAATTACGCTTCCAAAGCCACGTGCACCCAACTCGGAAGAGTACAAGGCTCTGGAAAAGCAACTTGAAACAGCCTTTGGCCAACTGCACCTCGATAAAGTCACAGACGAAGGTGAGCATGTGAAGGTCAAACCCACCCGTGTGCACCGTGCAAAACCGCTTATCAAAACAAGCTTGACCCTTGTGGAAGGTCTTGTGAGCCGTTTGAGCTCGGAAGCGGAGTCCATGGATATTTACGACCTGTGCGAAGATATGGGGCAAAGCGTGGACCAGGTGCTTCCTGCGGCAGCAGCTGCAGAAATGCTCGGTTTTATCACAACACCAGGAACCCAGGTGGTATTGACTCCCAACGGCCATATTTTTGCCACAGAGCGGGACAGCAATGTCCGTATGGATTTGATGCACAAGGCCATTCTGAATCTTCCCTTGGTGTCTTCCATTTACGATATGGTCGAAAAAGCGGGGGAAGAGGGTCTGCCAATGAAGGTGGCTTTAAACCAAATTGTCGGCATGCTGCCTTTTGAAGATCACGATGCTCAATTCCAAACTTTGGTTCGTTGGTGTCGACATGCCAATCTTTTGATATATAACGCAGATGAAGAACGGCTGTTTATTCCACACTAAACGCAGGAACAAAGAATGACCGACAATTTTGACGCATTTCAAATTAATGCTGGTTACGTCGAAGAAATTTATGAAAGTTACAAGCAGGATCCCAGCTCTGTTGATCTGCATTGGATTCAATTTTTTGAAGGCGCACAGCACAGCAACTTCGATGCCGTTTTTGAATTTAAAATTGCGCAGTTTGTGCAGGCATGGAAGACATATGGGCATTTGCATGCCACAACAAATATATTAGGTTTAAAGCCGAAAAAGCAAAAACTGTTAAGCCACGAAACCTATGGGCTTGTGGCTGCGGATTTTGGAAAACAAACAAGCGCGGGTATTTTAGCTGGACTTGGCTTTCTCTCTGTAGCAGATTTGATTCAAAAACTAGAAGAAAAATTTGCAGGAACTGTGGGTGCTGAAATTGAGCATGTGCAAAATCCAGAAGAACGTCAGTGGCTTTATTCTGAGTTTGCAAAAATATACGCTCCGTTAAATAACGAAACACAGCTTGCAATTTATAAAGAACTTGCACAGACCGATGCTTTGGAAAAAACCATTGCTACAAAATACATTGGCAAAAAACGATTTAGCATTGAAGGAGCCGATGCTCAAATTCCCGCTTGCGAAGCTTTTTTAGATGAGAGTGCAGCACTGGGTGTGAAGGAATGCGTGGTTTCCATCGCACACCGCGGTAGACTCAATTTTTTGGTCAATGTTGTTGGCAAACCACTTGATCAACTTTTTGCCGAGTTTGAAGGTTACCCAGACGAAAATATATGGGGTGAGGGAGATGTCAAATACCACGGCGGATTTGAAAGCGAACGCACCACACGCAGCGGAAAAAAAATAGCCGTCGCCATGCCATTTAACCCAAGCCACCTGGAATATGTGGCCTGTGTTGCCATGGGAGATGTGCGTGCACGCCAAGCTTTTTATCACAACAGTGACACAGACAAGGTGGTGTCATTGGCATTTCATGGCGATGCGGCTATTGCGGGCCAGGGCACTGTCTACGAAAATGCACAGATGATGTCTCTTTCTGGTTACAGCATTGGCGGCACCGTGCATGTGGTGGCAAACAACCAGGTGGGATTCACAACCAACCCTGCGGATGCGCGGACTGGCACGTACTGCACCGAGGTTGCTAAAGTCACAAGCTCCCCTGTTTTTCACATCAATGCGGACGATCAGACAGCTCTGTGCAATCTTATGCGCTTGTGCGCGCGCTACCGAGCAAAATTCAAAAAAGACATTTATGTCGATTTGGTGTGCTTTCGTCGTTTTGGTCACAACGAGGCAGACGAGCCTACGTTCACGCAGCCTTGTTTGTATAAACTTGTGAAAGAAAAACCCGCACCCTACGAAACTTATATGCAAGTTCTTGTCGACAAAAAAATAGGTCTGCAAGAGGAATTGCAAAAAATTTATACCGATCTTCGCGCAGCAATGAATGTTGTGTTTGATAAAGTCAAAGCAAACCATACGCCCATTGCACAGTACAAACCTTTGCGTGATGCGGGTGAACTTCTTCTTGTGACTGAAGTTGAAATGCTAAAAGAGTCAAATACCACATACGACATTGAAAAAATAAAATCTTTGGCAGAAAAAATTTGCACTTTGCCAGAAGGCTTTCATGTCAATTCAAAGCTGGCACGCATTATTGTGGCCGATCGCAAAGACATGGGCTTGGGAAACAAGCCTGTAGATTGGGGCATGGCAGAACTTTTGGCCTACGCCACATTGCTTCAGGAGGGTTACAGTGTTCGCCTTGCGGGCGAAGATGCCCAACGTGGCACCTTTGCTCACCGCCATGGTGTGTTGATCGATTCTGAAGACGATCAAAAGCACAATGTGCTTTCCGACATCAATCCCAAAGTGAAAGTAGAAATTGTCAACAGCCTTTTGTCTGAAGAAGCTGCCATGGGATACGAATACGGCTATGCGGTGCGTCACACAAAAGCATTGACTCTGTGGGAAGGGCAATTTGGTGACTTTGCCAACGGGGCTCAGGTGATTATCGATCAGTTTATTGCCTCGGGTGAGGCGAAATGGTGGCAATCACAGGGATTGGTTTTGCTGTTGCCCAATGGCTTCGAAGGGCAGGGAGCCGAACATTCCAGCGCGCGTTTAGAGCGATTTTTGCAGATGTGCGCCGATGGCAATATGCAGGTGTGTTCCTTTACAAATGCAAAGCAACTTTACCATGCCTTGCGTCGTCAACTGCTGCGCCCTTTTCGCAAGCCGCTCATTTTAATGACTCCAAAAAGTTTTTTGCGTTCGCAGCATGTGACGACCAGCCTTGAAGATTTGGCCAAGGGAAAATTTGAAGAAATTTTAGATGACGTTCGTGTGCAAAAAAGTAACGTAACACGTGTGCTGCTGTGTAGTGGAAAAATTGCAATCGACATGCTCGATGCCTTTGAAAAAGACGAGTTCAAAGTATTTTCGACAACCACCGCCCTTGTGCGCATTGAACAACTTTATCCATTGCACACTGAAAAGCTGCAAAATATTTTGTCTGCCTACAAAAATGCGAAACTGTTTGCTTGGCTGCAAGAAGAGCCTGCCAATATGGGTGCTTGGCAATTTGTGCGACAACCGATAGAATCGTGTTTGCGAAATTTATCTTTTGGCAATGTGTTGTATTTTGGAAGACGTGCGCGCCCATCGACCGCTGTGGGACTTGAAAAACGCCATTTGCTCGAGCAACAAAAAATAATTCATGCAGCCCTTGAAAGCATGACTTCTGTTGAGGTTTGAACTGTTTCATGAAATCAAAAAAGCCCCTTATTTTTACGCTGATTGCTCTTGTTGTTATCTTTGGTGGAATATTTGCTTGGTACGGTTTGCGGCAGCATTTCATAAATCAATTTTTTGCTCATTTTGGGCAAGAACCCCAGGTGATTTCTGCCCATGCGGCAAAAAAACAAGATTGGCAACCCTATCTTTATGCTGTGGGAGATTTGAATTCCATCAGTGGTGCTGACATCAGTCCCGAAGTGCCTGGTCGGGTGACAGCCATCTATTTTAAATCGGGTGCCCCTGTAAAGACGGGGGATCCTTTGCTCCAGCTCGAAGATTCCTCTGAAAAAGCTCAGCTGAAAAACATTGGTGCACAGCTGCAGCTTGCACAAATCAACTTAACACGATCGCAAAATTTGTTTGCCAAAAAAGTCACAAGCAAAGCAGCCTTAGATGAAGCCTCTTCGCAGGTCAAACAGCTTGAAGCGCGGTTTGACGATTTGAACTCGCAGCTTTCAAAAAAGCTGCTGCGTGCCCCATTTGATGGCAAAATTGGCATCAAACAAATTAATGTGGGTCAAGTGGTTTCGGCGGGTCAGGTGGTGGTCAGTCTTCAGGTGAACCATGCCCTGCATGCAGATTTTTCGTTGCCGCAGCAAAACATTGCCGAGGTTGCTGTCAAACAAAAGGTTTTGGTTTCAACCGATGCGTATTTGGACAAAAAATTTGAAGGGTTTGTCAATGCTGTCGATTCGAAGGTCGATGAGACCACCCGCACCATTGCTGTGCAGGCCACCGTCGACAACAGCGATGGAAAACTGTACCCGGGCATGTATGTCACAATTCAACTTCTTTTGCCCGTTGTTCCCAATATGGTCACTGTCCCACAGACTGCGGTGACCTACACATTGTATGGGGACAGTGCTTTTGTTGTGACTTTAAATGGAAAAAAAGATGCTCAAGGGCATGATCTTGGCACTGTCAAACGTGTGTTTGTTCGCACGGGCGACAAGCAAGAAAACACAGTTGTTATTTTAGATGGCATTCAGGCAAATGACCTTGTTGTCGATGCGGGACAATCAAAACTTGACGATGGCAGTTCCGTTGCAATCAACAACTCTACCACACTTTAAACCGCAGGCATTGCCATGAGTTTTACCGATATTTTTATCAAACGCCCTGTGCTTGCAACCGTGGTCAGTCTTCTTGTTTTGCTTTTGGGTTTGAAATCAATTTTTAATCTTGATCTTCGCGAATACCCTAAGGTTGAAAACACGGTGATCACAATCACAACATATTATCCTGGTGCCAGCGCGCAGCTTGTGCAGGGGTTTATCACACAACCCCTGCAAACCGCAGTGGCGGCAGCCGACGGCATCGATTACATCACTTCAACAAGTTCACAGAGTGTCAGCACAATTAAAGTCAAGCTGCGTCTGAATTTCGACTCTTCCATAGCCTACACCGACGTGATGTCAAAAATAAATTCGGTGGCAAACCAATTGCCTACGGCAGCACAGACTCCCGTGTTGACAAAGACCACAGGAAGTTCGCTTTGGCTTTTGATTTTAAATTATTCCAGTGACAAGCTGTCATCGTCACAGGCCTATGATTATCTTTTGCGCGTAGTGCAAACCAAATTTCAATCGATTCCAGGTGTGTCTAGCGCCGACATTATTGGTGGCAATCCCTTTGCCATGCGTGTGTGGTTACGGCCCGAAAAAATGGCCGCACATTCAGTGACTGCTTTGGATGTGAACAATGCTCTTTTGCAAAACAGCTATTTGAGCGCAGCGGGACAGTTGAAGGGTGAATACACCATTATCAATTTAAACGCCCGCACCGACTTGCACGATGTCGATGAGTTTAAAAATTTAGTTGTCAGTCAAAGTAACGGCAGACTTGTGCGCATGCGCGAGGTGGCCGATGTGGAGTTGGGTTCGGAAAGCTATTCCTCTTCCGTGACGTTCAATGGACACAAGGGTGTTTTTGTGGGTGTCAATGCATTGCCTACAGCAAACCCACTCACGGTGATTGACGATGTGCGCGCTATTTTGCCTGACATTGCACGATCTCTTCCGCCGTCATTAAAGCAAACTTTGGTGTACGACTCGACTGAGTTTATTTCCTCTTCCATTCACGATGTGGTCAAAACACTTTTGGAAGCCACCGGCATTGTGGTCTTTATTATTTTTCTTTTCTTAGGTTCTGTGCGCTCTGTGGCAATCCCTGTTGTGACCATTCCCCTTTCTTTGGTGGGCGTGTGTTTTGTCATGTACTCCATGGGATATTCCATTAATTTGCTCACGCTGCTCGCCATGGTGCTTGCCATTGGGTTGGTGGTGGACGACGCCATTGTGGTCGTTGAAAACATTCATAGGCATATGGAAGAGGGGCTTTCTGCATTGGACGCAGCACTGTTGGGCGCCCGTGAAATTGCCATGCCTGTCATCACAATGACCATCACACTGGCAGCTGTGTATGCACCTATTGGCTTAATGGGGGGATTGACGGGCGCTCTGTTTAAAGAGTTTGCCTTCACGTTGGCAGCGAGTGTGTTTGTTTCTGGGATCATTGCACTGACGTTGTCTCCCATGATGTGTTCAAAAATACTTCTGCGAACAAACGACAACACAGACACATTTTCGCACTGGCTTGATGTGCAGTTTTTAAGGTTACAGTCCAAGTACGAAAAATATTTGTCCCGTGTGTTAGATTACAAAACTGTGGTGCTTGTTTTTGGCAGTGTCGTTTTAATCAGCGTTTATTTTTTATTTGTGCTGACACCAAAAGAATTGTCACCGGAAGAAGACCGTGGCTTTTTGTTTGCAGTCACAACTGCGCCACCCTATGCAAACGTCAATTATCTTGAAAAATTCACAAATCTTATGAACGGGATCTTTGAAAAATATCCCGAGCGCGAAGCACATTTTGTCATCAACGGCGCACAGGGTGAAAATGGAGGCTTTGCTGGAATGATCTTCAAACCCTGGGGTGAACGCAAGCGCAAAGCAAAAGACATTCAACCCTTGGTGCAAAACGACTTGAACCAAATTGCCGGTATCAAAGCATTCATTTTTCATCTTCCCGATCTTCCAACGGGTGGCGATGGGCCTCCTGTGCAGTTTGTTTTAAAAACCACGGATGATTACAAAACTCTTTACAAATATGCCGATGAGCTTGTCACAAAAGCAAAAAAAAGTGGGATGTTTATTTTTGCAAACAGCGATTTGTCCTTTGACACCCCGCAACTCGACATTTCCATCGATCGCTCGAAAGCGGCTCAAATGAATGTGTCTATGCAGCAGATAGGTGACACACTTGCCACCATGTTGGGTGGAAATTTTTTAAATCGCTTCAGTATGGACGGCCGCAGCTACAAGGTCATTCCACAGCTGCCTGATTATGCTCGGTACAACCCGAAAGATTTGCAAAAGTCTTATGTGCGCACCCAGACTCAATCTCTTGTTCCTTTATCCGATTTTATTTCTTTTAAAACGGAATCTTTGCCAGGTTCACTCAATCAATTTCAGCAGCTCAACAGTGCGACCATTCAGGCGGTCATGCGTCCTGGGCAAACGGATTCTGCGGGGCTTGCTTTTTTAGAAAGAACTTCGCAGGAAATTTTACCCAAATCTATTAGCTATGACTATGCATCAGATTCCCGCGCACTTGTTCAAGAGGGCAACACCCTGTTGTACACTTTTGGATTTGCTTTAATCGCTATCTTCCTTGTGCTGGCTGCACAGTTTGAAAGTTTTAAAGACCCTCTTGTGATTATGGTCAGTGTTCCCATGGCCATCTGCGGCGCTCTTATTCCTTTGAATATTGGTTTTGCCACCATCAATATTTATACCGAAATTGGTCTTGTCACTTTAATTGGTCTCATCACAAAGCATGGAATTATGATGGTTGAGTTCGCCAATCGGCAACAAAAAGAACATCAACTTTCGAAACAGGCAGCCATTGAAAAAGCCGCCAGTGTGCGTTTGCGTCCTATTTTAATGACAACAGCTGCCATGGTGATGGGGGTGATTCCCTTGGTGTTTGCAAGCGGGGCAGGTGCTGCCAGCAGACATGACATAGGGCTTGTTATTGCCTCTGGACTGGCTATTGGCACTTTGTTTACACTGTTTGTAGTTCCGACCATGTACACTTTAATTTCGAGTAATAAAACAACCACACAGGGGTGAAAATGATTGAAATAGAATTTGTTGGCGCCGCACAGACAGTCACAGGTTCAAAACATCTTATTCACACCCCACAGGGTGATATTTTATTAGACTGCGGTTTGTTTCAGGGGCACCGAAAAGAAGCCCTTGAAAAAAACAAAAAAACCACCTTCGATTTTAAAAAAATTTGCGCTGTGGTTTTGTCACACGCACACATCGATCACAGTGGTGCATTGCCTCTTTTGTACAAGCAAGGTTACCGTGGTCCTGTGTACACCACGTTCGCAACGCGCGATCTGTGTGCGCCCATGCTCATGGATACCGCCTCTATTTTAAAATCTGATTCCGACCACATTCAAAAAAAAATCGCCCGTGGAAATAAAAATTTAGAACCCGTTGAACCTCTTTATGATGATGATGACGTGCGCGGTATTTTGTCACAGATGGTGGGGCTTTCTTATCATCGCACGATCAATCTCACATCCAACGTGAACCTGACATTTTTTGATGCGGGACATGTGCTGGGCAGCAGCATTTGTGTGCTTGATATCAAAGACAATGGTGGCAAAAATATGCGTTTGGCATTTACGGGCGATTTGGGTCGACCCCATCTGCCTATTTTGCGAGATCCCGAAGTGCCCACAGACATCACCCACCTGTTGATGGAAAGCACCTATGGCGATCGTCTGCACGATCCCATCGAAGAAACCGGCGCTGCCTTGGCAAAGATTATCAAAGAAACCGTAGCACGTCGGGGTAAAATTGTTATCCCTTCCTTTGCCCTTGAGCGTTCCCAAGAGCTTATTTACAAACTGAAAGATTTGCTCAAACAACAGAAAATTCCAGACATTCCTGTGTATGTAGATTCACCTTTGGCAGTGAAACTCACCGACGTGTTTCGGCTGCACCCAGAGTGTTTTGACAAAAAAGCATTTGAAATGTTGCAGCACAAAGACAACCCATTTGAGTTTCCAACTTTGCACTATGTGACATCCGTCGAAGATTCAAAGCGCATTGACGCCGACGACGAGCCTTGCATTGTCATTTCAGCCAGCGGTATGTGTGAAGGGGGGCGTGTTTTGCACCATCTGGAACACAGTGTGACCGATTCTAAAAACAGCATTGTGATTGTGGGGTTTCAAGCCCAACACACATTGGGAAGACGCATTGTGGAAAAACAACCCATGCTGCGTATTTATGGCACCGAGTATGAGTTAAAGGCCGAAGTCCATGTGCTGAATGGTTTTTCGGCCCATGCCGATCAAAAAGGGCTTGTGGACTTTGCTGTGCAGGCAAATAAAACAGGAAGTCTTCAAAATATTTTTCTGGTTCATGGTGAAGAAAAATCACAAAATGCCTTGATTGAAAAACTAAAGGAACAGGGGTTTAAAAATGTGCAAGCCCCTGCACCGGGCGATAAAGTCATGTTAACAACAAATTAAACGTCTCTGTTGACACAGCAACTCGTGTTCATTGATCATCAGTTGCAACATCAAAAGTCTATCTTCAAAAT
>Ga0207002_1178_pt1 | contig 10592 bp, 7 predicted proteins | sample Alteio_BWMinCont_88_FD_153473 | JGI IMG/M metagenome (GOLD analysis project Ga0207002, IMG submission 153473) | Enriched cells from forest soil in Barre Woods Harvard Forest LTER site, Petersham, Massachusetts, United States -... | ecosystem: Environmental > Terrestrial > Soil > Temperate forest >...
TATTGGGAATGGATGAAGTTCCGACAGCATGGGAGCCTATCGAAGATATTCTCTGGCAAAGAAACATAATACGGGAGCCAATTAATAAATCAGAATTTAAAAAAATAAAAATAGGTCGCAACAACAGCGAGATTGACGTACCACGCGCAGTAATCGATCAAGATGCGGTTAATATCATGCGCGACTTTATGTTTACTCATACATATGACAAAAAATATCAGGAAGTCGAAAAAATTATTAGCGATCTATTTTGGGGAAAATGGGTTGATGGAAAGCGTCAAGAACCAAATGCATTTACTTACAACAAATCACCAAAACTTATCGCAGCGCCAGTTACATACAATGCATACCGCATTCTCGGCGCAAATGCACAAACACCGTGGGAAGAAATAGTTACACAGTATGAAAAACTTCTTGATCAGAATGATCCTACCTATGAAAGCGATCCAATGAAACGCCATGAAAAAGAAGAAGTGTTTGAAGAAGTTCTGCGCGCATTCAAAATATTAGAAACAGACCACGCAGAACGTGTGCAACAGAAATTTCAAGAACTTGAACAACAAGAGCAACAGCGCTACCGCGAAGAGCTGTAAAAACCAATCCGAAACTTACCGGGCTTGCGCAATGCAAGCCCCTTTTTACACCACCACTGCAGAAACTTGTTCTGCATTCAATGGCACCGATTGTTTTTCGATGGAAATTGGGGCGCCTAAACGCGCAAGAGTCACTTCAAGATCAGCATAGCCACGGCGCCAGTGATGCACGCCATCGATTCGTGTGGTGCCTTCTGCTACAAAGCCTGCAAGTACAAGCGCCAAAGATGCACGGATATCGGATGCTACCACGTCGGTACCAATTACCCGTTGCCCACCAGAAATAGTTGCTTTGCTGGGCGTTTCGCACGTTGCAAGCACACCCATTTTCTGCAGTTCAGAAATATGCTGCAACCGATTTTCAAAGACCGTCTCTTCAATAACGCTTGTGCCCTGTGCAATAAGTTGCACCGCAGACATTGGGGCCTGAAGGTCGGTCGGAAAGCCCGGGTATGGTGCTGTTTTGATGGAAACAGCCTGCGGATGAGTCGCTGCAAAAAATTGAATGCCAGTCCCGGAGCCATCGACAATCACCGAATGACCCATCTCTTCAAGCTTTGCTAAAAAAAGATCCATAGTCTCTGGCCGCGCATTCGGCAGGGTCAGAGATCCACCCGTAATTGCAGCAGCCAACAGGAGCGAGCCCGCTTCAAGCCTGTCAGGCATGACCGTATATTCAGTTGGATGTAATGGTACCCCACCATCAATATGAATGGTTGCCGGCACTTGAATGGTAATCTGCGCACCCATACTCTGTAACAATGCAACCAAGTCGGTAATCTCTGGTTCTATCGCCGCATTAATGATCGTTGTACGACCCCGTGTGCCAAGTGCTGCAAGCATAATATTTTCAGTAGCACCAACACTCGGGTATTCAAGCGCTATGCGACACGGCTTTAATTCGGCAACTTCTGCCGTAACCATATCACCCTGCTCAATAACCGTTGCACCCATTTTACGAAACGCTTTTAAATGAAAATCTATCGGCCGCTTGCCAATTGCATCACCACCAGGCAACCCCAATGATGCTGAGCCAACGCGAGCCAACAATGAACCCATAACCAAAATAGAGGCACGCATCTGCTGCATCAATATGGCTGGGACCATGTTTGCCACTACCGTTGTTGCATCCACCGTGAGTATTTTTGTTGCAGCATCATACACTGCAATAACACCAAGCGCAGCAAGTACCCGAATCATGATATGGACATCAGCAATATTGGGAACATTGTGTAACCGCGAGACACCCCGTGCCGTAATTAAGGCTGCCATCATTACCAGCGTTGCATTTTTTGCGCCATGCAACATCACTGATCCTGAAAGTGGTTTTGATTTTTTCACCACAATAACTTCGTGCATACATCTCCTACTGAAAAACAAATTTAAAATCTTTTGTCTCAGCAGTCTACACAAAGGCGCTTTCTGAGTATACTTTTTGTGCATTATCAAAAATTAAACACGAGAATATGCATGAAATACCGCTATTCAGCTCTACGCATTACATTATTTTTTGCGTGTTTTACGACAATACAAATACATGCATCGGTACAGCCAACTAACCCGGTAGAATACGCCTTATACCACTGCTACATAATTTTTAATCCGAGAACTTTAATCGAGCTTAAACACATAAGCAGACACGCTAATGCCTGTATAAAAGCAGCAGAAGACCGCTATTACAGTGTAGAAGCAAATGATCTATCCCATACTGCAAGCGTAAAATCAATTTGTTCTACGTGTTTTAAAGAAGAATGCCTTTGTGACAAACACAAGTATCGTGGTTTATTCTGTATAACAACGCGAGGAAAAAAAGAATATACAGTATATCTTCCGGCGTCAGAGTCAAATAAGATCATCGAAGCAAACGATCACCTGAGCCATTTCCGCATTAGTATTGCCAATTTTAACCATATTTTTAACATACAATGCAAACCTGCAACAATACCTCGTGTTAGAATTCCCACTCCGGTAGAACTACAAGCCTATCGCGAGATAAAAGGTACGTTCAAAGACTGTACACTTTATTTATCCTACAACCAGACTTCAAAACCTTATTTTATAAAAGATACACATGAAATTGGCATTCTGGCCGGAATACCAAATAAGCGTTTAAATGCCACATGGGAAGTACCCAGGACAGAAACGGTCTATGAATGCACATTGGCAATGAATACCGGCACCTATAAAACTCGAATGGTGTTTTTTGAATTTGATGATAAACGCTATCCCTTCGGGCTTTTACTGCAATTTCCTGCACTCTATCAGGAATACTTAACTCAAGTGGAAAGCCAATCATGTAATGCTATAAGAACGGATTCCTCAGCAATATTTTCAAGCAATACTTTTTACACAAACTCGATTAAAGAATCTGCCATGGTACCAGTTCTCTCCAAAATGTTTGCAACATTTGACACGTGCATAACTAATTTTTTTTGTCCTCAGCAAACTAATTCTTCCATGAATAATTCCATTCTCTATGATGAAATAACTGATCATAATGAGCTAATCTACTTCTCCTGGTGTATGCACCTATGTAGTGGTGATTGGATACAGTCATTAAACAAGTATGAAACCTGTTTGAAAAGACATCTTCCTTTTAGACAAGGTTACAGATCTCTTTATTTAAAACCATTAACTGGTATTTATAACACCAGATCATCTACAATAACCGGCTATCTTTCTAAATACCAAAAATGCACTACATTTTCTGAAGTGCAAGCACTCATAGAAAACTTAAAACACCAAATACAGATATTCAAAATATCAGACACAAACTTTTTGGAAATTAGAAAAAAAGAGAGCAAACACACAATATATCATTGGTGTTTTACTAAAAATAATGATGACACGATATTTACCGATGAAGGTTGGTACTGCAATAGCAGAAAGTTTATTGCTCAAGATGGCAACATTCAAGAAGCTCCCGTTAGAAATAAAAAAAAAATCATACTGAACCTAATCAATAGCTTGAATAATCCATCAATACAAAAAATGGAATCTCTTGCTATAGAGACTATCAATTTAATCTTTCTCGATAAAAAAAGCACAGAGATTTATAGCAATTGTGTAGCAACATGCTCAGCAGATGCAGTAAATCTATTTTCGTGTACTAATAACGATCGATGCTTGCTCTTACCGCATGCACCAAAAGTAGAAGCTGCATCAGCAAAAATTGTGTCTCGTACAGCGCCACTGACGAACCGAAACCCACAAAGCCTTTATCATTCTTTTTCTACAATGCTCGGGTTTTTACACCCACGAAACGTTCACTTATGGATATGGAAATTGGCATACAGGCTCAGGATTTGGGTAGTTCCCTCGCCTAACAGCGGGCATGACGAATAAGAGAGCTCATAAAGTATTATTTGAGTAGACCAGAGCGCTTATAAAGCATCTTCACTTCAGCGAAGGTAAGCTGGCGCCAACCACCTGACATGAGCCCTTTTGGAGTCAAGCCTGCATATTCACGGCGGTCAAGCTTTTTAACATGGTAGCCGAATAGCTCAAAAATGCGTTTAATAACACGATTCTTACCACTGTGAAGGGTTACCCTTACACCGCACGGATTTTGAGCGTGGGTGCTTAATGAGTCCACTTTAACAAAGCCATCTTCAAGCTTTACACCGCGGAGAATAATTTCTGTGTGCTCAGCCGTCAACGGACGGTCAAGTGCAACCATATAGATCTTTTTTGCTTCAAATTTTGGATGGGCCAACCGCTGCGCAACATCACCATCATTGGTCAATAATAAGACCCCTGTGGTTTCTGTATCCAAGCGTCCCACCGGAAAAATACGCTCTCTGATTGAGGGAGGAAAGCAGTGAAGGACGGTTGGTCGCCCCTGGTCATCAGCGCAGGTTGTTACCAGATGGCGTGGCTTATTGAGCACGTAATAGACCGGCTCTTCCGGCATTATACGTTTACCGCGGTATGAGACCTTATCGTCAACGCAGACACGATGGCCCGGCTTTTTAATAATGGCATCATTGACTTTAATAAGCCCTTCATCGATCAGCTCTACCGCTTTACGACGGGAACAAATACCCGCTTGTGCTATAAATTTATTGAGTGGTACGGCACTATTGCATGCATGAGACATAGAAACACCAATTAAAAGGGATACTAAACATATACTTAGCGTACTGCATATAGAAAATTACGCTATAATTTTTCGCGAAGGTTTTATGCCGCCGCAGCTACTGTAATAGAGGCCTTGCGCCCTTCAGCAGCAAGTTTTTGCGCCCGGTCTTCAAGCAATGCACGCTTCTTTTCAAACCCTTCGTTCAGGGCTGAGGTAATAATTGTCACTGTTGGAAGGCCTGATTCTGTCGCAAGAGACTTTTTATGCATTGCACAAACGATATCCTTGATTTCAGCGTTGGATAGCCCATTAGTCTTTTGCACTATATTTTGAATCACTGATTCGGTGAATAAAGCTTTTATTTCATCAACAAATGCTTCGCCATTATTTTTTTCATTAAAAAGAACCGTTTGGGCGTATAAATCTACAATTTGCCTACGCGTGCTTTCATCTGGTAGTGGCATATGCACACGATCTTGAAACCGTCTTCCCATCGCCTCATCCATGATGTAAGCATGGTTTGTTGCGGCAATAAGCATCAATTTATTGCTACCGTCACCCGTTAATGCGAGCAAGTGGTTTAATACTTGATAATGCTCCGATGCAGGATCTAACGAGTTACGATCTACAAATAAGGCATCTGCTTCATCGATAAACAATATAAACCCATACGCACTGCGCTGCGCCATTTCCATCAACTCGTTGAGATATTTTACCCCCGCATCTTTTTGAAGCAATGCACCAGCAGTTGTTGCAGCAAAATCCATATCAGTCAAATCAGCAAGAATAGTGGCAAACAACGTCTTGCCCGTTCCTGGTTCACCATACAGCAACAAGTTATCGTACGTTGCTTTTTTACCCGCTTTGATATGATTTTTGATATTTTTAGTTTTTTCAACAATCTCCGTCAGGCGATCTTTAACTGCTTCAGTAAAAATCATCGCAGGCGATTGATAACCAGACCAATAGCGTTTCCAGCGATCATAGCGGCCAACCTTTGAGCCTGGTAATAGCACTTTTGGCTTAGGATTAATCAATCTGTGCTGTGCTACCGTCCACAATAACCTAGTCCCATAATAACCAGTAACAATTAACGCAAACGTACCAGCAACAGGAAGCCCAATTTGTAGCATATTGCGCTTATTGAATACAGTACTCAAAAAATTAGTGAACATCTCATTCATCTGTGGTAACAGCCGCTTGCCAGATTGCTGATTAAATCGCCTAAAAGCATCACCATATGCATCTGCAAGTCCTTCCATACCACGCCCTAACTGACCTCTAAACGCATCACTATTTGCAGCATCACCAAAACCGTCAACACCTTTCTGCATTGATTTTTTTACTGCATCGCCAATTTGCTCTGATAGACCTTCAAAATCCATCTTCATACTATGTTCGGTCTTCAACGTCGGTAATTCAGCAATTTTAACCGTCATATCTTTGGGAAACATGCAATTAAGTGTAGATGCTCGGCATAACATGGCAGCAATAACAAAAAAAGAACGTAATTGAGTATTCATAATAACTCCATTTAGGATTATGATAGATTAATCGTATTTCAGTATCTATTTTACCTTAATTTTTCAGATTGTAAAGATCCAATAGGTCATGGCGAAACAAAAAATAAGCTTTCAGTGCACAGAATGTGGCTACCGATCGGTCAAATGGATGGGTTGCTGTCCGGAATGCAAGCAGTGGGAAACGCTGCAGGAAGTGGTAGATGGCCCATCAAAAGGACCTCTAGGTAGCTCAGGCGCTTCAGGCAGCAGGTCAGCCGTTTTAGTCCCGCTCACTGCCGTCTCCGGCAAAGCCAGGGATCGCTTGCTGAGCGGCATAAGTGAATGGGATAGGGTTATGGGAGGGGGCATTATGCCAAGCTCTTTGATTGTTCTGACTGGTGATCCCGGCATTGGTAAATCTACCCTTCTTTTACAGATTGCTCATCAGCTTGCACAACATCATAAAGTTTTTTACTTCTCGACCGAAGAATCACTCCATCAGGTCAAGCAGCGTGCGGAACGGCTTCACTGTCTTGAGCATGAAATTCTATTTTCCGATCTTGCAGACCTTGCAACTACTATCAACCTTTGTCAGACAGGAAAGCCTGACATGGTTATTATCGACTCAATCCAAAATTGCTACGTGAGCGATACCCATACCATTCCAGGCTCTGTTGGACAACTCAGAGAATCTACCTTCCAGCTCATGCGCATGGCAAAGGAGCATGATATTACCGTACTTCTAACTGGTCACATTACCAAAGAGGGTACGATCGCCGGACCCAAAACCCTTGAGCATATGGTGGATGCGGTTTTTTATTTGACCGGTGACGACCGATGGCATTCGCGCATATTACGTGCCGTTAAAAATCGGTTTGGCACCCTCAATGAGCTCGGTTTTTTTGAGATGAAAGAACACGGTATGATCGAAGTCCCTAACATTAATGAATATATTATTAGTGACATCTCCCACTCACCCGGCTCGGCCATTGTAGCCGTCATGGAGGGCTCACGCCCACTTATGCTTGAACTGCAGGGGCTGACAATACAATCAAAGATGGGTATTCCACAGCGGGTTGTTTCTGGCATGGATCAAAAACAGGTGGTACTCATAGCGGCAATCTTAGAAAAATATCTGCAGGTGCGCCTGAGTGCCCATGATATCTTTTTTAAGGTAAGTGGCGGTTTTAAAATTAAAGAAAGCGGAACCGATCTTGGCATTGCGCTTGCACTGCTTTCTAGTTACTTTCAGCAAGCCTTACCTGAGCACTCACTGGCACTTGGTGAAATTAGCCTGACCGGCCAGATTAAACCGATTAACCACATCAGCACCTTTGTACGGGAAGCACAAAAGTTCGGCGTGAAAAGGCTTTTTATTGCGGATACTCAAAAGCTTGAACAGTGCACCATTAACACAAAACGGTTTAAAAACGTGTTTGAACTTTTGAATTTATTTGGGAACGATTAACAGAAGGCCCGGCATTACACCGGGCACCATTTTATGGGTATATTAAACCTGATTATTACGCGCATTGATCGCTAATACTGCTACAGTACCGGCCAGGGCTGTGATTAAAAGCGGCTCTGCCATCTCTGTAGCTCGCTCCCACGCGGCATTAAGAGCATACCCAAATCGTCTAGCAGCTGGTGGATTGCCAATTTTTTGACAATGCTCTGTCAAATCAGCATTTCTCCGTATCACCGTATTACACCACCAATATACAGCACCAATGACGCCTGCGGCAGGCGCTACGTAGGGCAGTATTACGGGCGCAATTGCTGCAGCTGCCGCAGGCGCTACCGCGTCAACAATCGGCAACAGGCAACCAGTCCAACCTAACGCAGAAGTTGTGAGTAGCGCAGAAATGATATAGTTGCTTGCTTTTGCTGATTGTTTTTTTTCCCATAATTCAAGATTTGTTATTCTTCTATCATAAGCATTATTGGCAAGACCGATTGAAGTCAGATGATTTCCTATGCCGTTTTGTTGTTTAGCTATTTCTTTGTTTTCTGCAATTATTGGCTCTAATCTTGTAATTACGTCATTTAACCGTAAAGTAAACTGTGTAATGGTGTGATTTAGCGGTTTGATTTTTTCTTGCGCAATCTCCCCTACGACCCTTAAAAACTCTTCGGCTTTCTGCTTTTGTTCTTTTTGCTCGTTGGTTATAGGCGGCACTGTCGGTGTTGAAGTTGACGACGATGATGCTGGTGTTACCGTTGCCGCTGGTGTTGGCTTTGATGCCTGACCACCAATTTTTGCAGTAGGATCTTTTTTTCGTTCAAACATAGATCCTACTGGATCATCGAGATTCAATGGATTATTGCCAAGCTGATAAGTAGAGTCTTCGTCTGGCGCTACTGTTGTTACTGCTGTTTTTGTTGGCGTTGGAGTTGATGATTTGGCTGATGCTGACGACGACGATGCTGGCGCTGACGACGACACTGCCACTGGTGTTGGTTTTGGCGCTGGTGCTGGTGTTGGTGCTGCTGTTACTGCTGTTGTTGCTGTTGTTGGTTTTTTTGCTGGCGTTGGCGTTGACGACGACGGTGCTGGTAGCGCTGGCGTTGATGTTGGTGTCTGTATTTGTGTTTGTGTTTTTGCTGGTGTTCCTACTGGTACTGGTGTTGGTGCTGGTAGTGTTAGTGTTCCCTTTGTGGCTGGATCATTATCACCTTTCCCAATGTCTCCAGATTCTGCATCCCCACTTGTTCCTGGTACTGTTGGCGTATCCCCTGCCTGCACAGATATTGAAACCATGCATACTGCTAATAAACAGAGCGTAAAAAATTTATTCTGCATAATCGATTCCTATAAAAATGTTTATAATTCTGGATATGTAAAAAGGCCCGACATGATAACGGACCCTGTTGTTTCTGTTTTACTTTTGAATAAGCACAAGCCTGTTGTCTTTTATTGCAGTAAGAACCCCTGCAACACATAGAACCGCTGCTACACCAACGGCAGGAGCGATATTACGCTTCAATCGTATCGCGTTCTCACTCAGCGATTCTGTGAACAATTTAAATGCCTGAAATTGTCCCGCTGGACCACTCATTTCTATTTCATTTCCAGTCTCAGCGCTGGTTTTAGGTCCATGCTTTGCGCGCCACATGCGATATTCTATAAAAACATCAATGATTGCTTTGCCTACAAAACATCCTACAAAGCAAAGCCCACTCCCAGTAAAACCAACCGTCAATGGTGCAGCCTTAGCACATACTCCGCCAACAAAACCTAATGTAGACCCAACGTAGGGTAATAATGTACCCGTGTTAAAAAATGGTACAGTTAATTTTGCAAAAGGCACTGCTAATTTAGAAACTTGTAGCCCAAAATTAACTGCTGCACTCGCCACAACACCATTCAAAGCTTTCTTAAAGTAACTTTCATTCTCATATAGAGGCAAATTATCTGGGCCCATGATAGCATAGGGATTATAGAAGAAAGATTGTGGATAAGTCTTTAACCTTATGAGCCTGGTTGTATCATCCACTTCCCATGATGAATTTTTTACTGTTGGTAGGCCACTCGCTTGGGGCCTATCCGCTGCCACCAAATTTGCACCAAATACCACCAAACAGATTGCCAAAAAAAACTTTTGCATAGTCGGTCCCCGATAAAAATGTTTATACGTCTGTACACATAAAAAGGCCCGGCACTATACCAGACCTTTTTTACGCTTTTTTGTGATTTTAAAAATTAAAAAGTCTACTTGGTTGACTTGTCTATACCGGTACCATCGACATTACTATCATCATCCTCACCATCAACGGCAACGGCAACTACTGGCTTCGTCGAGTTAGAACCATATAGAAGATAGTGTCCAAGTGCTCGCGCCGACTTACCATACATATCGAACAACGTCTCGCCCACTAAATGTGGTACGTAATAACAATAAGAAGCGAATGTGTTTATATTCTTAGAAAGCTCTTCTTTTTCTATTGTTTTATAATCAACTTTTTTCTTGTCTTTCTGTTCGCTAGCTTTTGCTTCTAATCCCTTTACATAGACAGCTATGCGCTCTTTATGCCAGGTATCCATAGTGCCCGCAGGTTTATTATATCCATCGTAGATTGCTTTGAGCACAATGCAACCCGCAAGCAGAGGTACTGACCATGCAAGAGCCGTTCCACCAGCCATCGATACTGAAACGCCCGCAATTTTATAACTGCCTGCTGCAGAAATCCATTGTGGTGCACTACTCAGAAATGCAAGCTTGCTGGATAACAATGGCATGGCAGGATGTTTTGCTACAATTGATGTACCTATTGTTGCTAATGATGTACCTATTGTTGCTAACAGTTTTGCTGCCGATGTACCAGTTGTGAGCACATAGGTTCTTACCGATTCAAAGGCTAACCCACTCACCACATAGGTGGCCATTGCACGGCGTTTTTCTTCTGGTTTTAGAT